>Ga0075418_10007389_pt1 | contig 12374 bp, 9 predicted proteins | sample SoiMetdeltSBSDD2_FD_81776 | JGI IMG/M metagenome (GOLD analysis project Ga0075418, IMG submission 81776) | Bulk soil microbial communities from a Populus tree surrounding site in Tennessee, USA - Soil MetaG P. deltoides SBSDD2 | ecosystem: Environmental > Terrestrial > Soil > Tree plantation...
GCAGTACTCGTACGGGACTTCGCGAGTCACGACCCGCTGCACCGTGTACGGCTGCTTGACGGTCTTGGTGACCTGCTGCATCTCGCAGTACTCGTACGGGACTTCGCGAGTCACGACCCGCTGTACCGTGTACGGCTGCTTGACGGTCTTGGTGACCTGCTGCATCTCGCAGTACTCGTACGGGACCTCCTTGGTGATAATGCGCTGCTGGACGTACGGCTGTTTAACGGTCTTGGTGACCTGCTGCATCTCACAGTACTCGTACGGCACTTCCCGGGTCACAACCCGCTGGACACAGTACGGCTGCTTGACCGTCTTGGTCACCTGCTGCATTTCGCAGTACTCGTACGGAACTTCCTTGGTGATGATGCGCTGTTGGACGTACGGCTGCTTAACGGTCTTCGTGACCTGCTGCATCTCGCAGTATTCGTACGGGACCTCCTTGGTTACGATGCGCTGTTGCACGTACGGCTGCTTGACGGTCTTGGTGACCTGCTGCATCTCGCAGTACTCGTACGGCACTTCCCGGGTCACGACGCGTTGCACGCAGTACGGCTGCTTAACGGTCTTGGTGACCTGCTGCATTTCCTGATACTCGTAGGGAACTTCCTTGGTCACGAACCGCTGCTGGACGTACGGCTGCTTGACCGTCTTGGTCACCTGCTGCATCTCGCAGTACTCGTACGGAACCTCCCTCTGGACCTGCTTGTATACTGTGACCGCGACCTTTCGTGTCTTGGTCACGGCCTCGTAGCACGTCACCTGCTGATCGACGTACGTGAACGCAGGTGCGGCGGGCGCGGCTGCGACCGGCGCGCAGGGTGCGGCACCGGCGGAGGCATAGCCCCCGCGATAACCGCCGCCATGGCCGCCGAACAGACAACAGCTGTAAGCCGGGGACGCGGCCACTAGCGCCGCGCCGAGAGCCATACCGACGAGACGGTTCATGCGTGCTCCTTTGTGCCTCCGGGTGTTGAACAAACGACACTCACAATCGAGCCGGCGGTCTAACCGGCAAGAGGTGCGGTCGTCATGGATGCCGACCCGCGATCGTAGCGAGCGCGGGAGAGTTCGCCAGAACTTCAAACAGGCTAGGTTGGCGAATTTGAACCGGACCGAATTGATCCTCCGCTGCCAAAATAACCGCTCTGGGACGGATGGAAAGAAAAAAACACCTTTTCTGTTGAAAGCGAGAACTCCTGCTGCCTTTACAATCGGACCAGGCTTCCGGGAACCGGCAAGTGGCGTGCCCGTTAATAATCCTTTTGGATTGATTACCCCAAGACGCGTACACTTCCCCGGTTACGACCGTTACTCTTGAGGGACATCCATGACCCGATTCGCGATCACCTTGACGTGTGTCGCTTGCACCGTCTCATTGGTAGGCTTGGCGCAAGCGAAAGACAAAGACGAATGGGTCCCGCTCTTCAACGGGAAGGACCTCACGGGTTGGAAGATGCATCCGACACCGCACAAGGACATCTCCGAGATCACGGAGAAAAAAGTGGATGGGAAGGTCGTTGCCTTTGAAGCCACGGTAAGGGGCAAGAAGGTGCCCCTCTGGCGGGTGGAAGATGGTGCGATCGTCGGTGGCGGGCCGCCGAGCCACCTCTTCAGCGACCGCGACGACTACACCGACTTCCATTTTCGCGTCGAGGCAAAGATCAACGACAAGGGAAACAGCGGCCAGTATTTTCGCACCGCGTTCGGCCCCGGCTTTCCGACTGGGTATGAAGCACAGATCAACGCCACCCACGGCGACCCGGTCAAGACCGGCAGCCTTTACCCGGATTCGCGTACGACTCTGAAGAATTATCGCGACAAGATCGCGGTCATGAACACGGCCCCCCACAAGCCGGACGAGTACTTCGTGCAGGAAGTGATTGCGGTCGGACCGAAGATCACCTTCCTGGTCAACGGCAAGCAAACCATCGAGTGGGAAGACCCCGAGTTTCGCTACAAGAAAGGTCACTTTGCGCTGCAGGCCCACGACCCCGGCTCGGTCATGACGTTCCGCAAGATCGAGGTGAAGGAACTCAAGAAGTAAGGTCAATCGGTACCGGGTCCGCCGGTCCGGAAACCGACCGGACCCGTTACCTATTCCGTTGCAAGTCGGCCCGCCGCTGCCTACAATCATCCCCATTGCTCGCACCCCTTTTGGCCGGAATTAGTCGGCAAGCGAATCCACTTCCCGGTGAGATGCCGCGCCCACCGGCCGGCCTACCCTTTTCGGAGCGTGTCTGTCATGGCGGAAAGCTACCAACAAAAACTGAAGCGCGTGCGCCCCCCGCGGGTCATGATCGACTACAAGGTCGAGACGGAAGGGGCCGAGCCGATCCTCGAGCTTCCATTCGTCGTCGGCGTGTTCGCCGACCTGTCCGCAATGCCGAACGAGGGAGTCAAGAAGCCGATGAAGCAGCGGCGGTTCGTCCCGATCGACCGCGACAACTTCAACACGGTCATGACCCAACAGGCCCCGCGCCTGGCGCTGAAGGTGCCGAACAAACTCACCGGCGACGGCCAAGACAAGCTGGCCGTCGAACTGAATTTCAAGTCCATGGCCGACTTCGAGCCCGCCCGCATCGCCGAGCAGGTACCCGCGCTTAGCGAACTGCTCACGATGCGCAAGAAGCTGACCGAATTGTTGAGCAAGATGGAAGGGAACGACGCCCTGGAGAAGCTGCTCTCGGACATCATCTCCAGCACGGACAAGGCCCAGGCCCTGGCGGCCCAGCTCGGTCAGACCGGCGAGACCCCGAAAGCGGAGGGTAAATAACCATGGCTGAGCAGGCACAAGCTGCTGGCGGCGCCGCCGCCACCACTACCGAGTTCGACGCCACGAAGTGGTTGGACCAGGCGACGAACCGGATGAAGGTCAACGACGACCCGACTGCGCGCAAGCGCGGGCTCGACGCGCTGAACCAGTTCGTTCAGCAGGCCCTGCAGCCGGGCCAGGTGCTTCAGAAGGACGTCGAGGCCAACATCAAGGTCTGGATCAACGCCCTCGACCAGAAGCTCACCACGCAGGTGAACGAAATCCTGCACGACCCGGCGTACCAGAGGCTCGAAGGGACCTGGCGGGGTCTCCATTACCTGGTCCACCAGAGCGAGACCGGCACCACCCTCCAGATCCGTGTCTTCAACTCCACCAAGGATGAGATCCGAAAGGACCTCGAGAACGCGGTCGAGTTCGACCAGTCGGAGACCTTCAAGAAGGTGTACGAGGACGAGTACGGCATCCTCGGCGGCACGCCGTACGGGATGCTGGTGGGGGACTACGAGTACGACCTGAAGCGGTCCCCGGACGTGAAGATGCTGGCCAACATGGCCGGCGTCGCGGCCGCAGCGCACGCCCCGTTCGTCTCAAACGTGGGCGCCAAGTCGTTCAACATGGATCGGTACTCGGAACTCGCCAACCCGCGCGATCTGGCCAAAATCTTCCAGAGCGTGGACTACGCGCCCTGGCAGTCGTTCCGCGAATCAGAGGACTCGCGCTACGTCGCCATGACCTTGCCGCGCGTCCTCGCCCGACTCCCCTACGGCGAAAAGTTCAACCCGGTCGCCGAGTTCAATTTCGAAGAGAACGTGGACGGGACCGACCACGACAAGTACCAGTGGATGGGCTCGGCATGGGCGTACGCCACGCGCATTACCGACGCGTTCTCCAAGCACGGCTGGATGGCCCGCACGCGCGGCGTCGAGGGCGGGGGTAAGGTCGAGGGCCTTCCGGTTCATACCTTCCCGACGGACGAGGGGGACGTGGCCATGAAGTGCCCGACCGAGGTCGGGATCACCGATCGCCGCGAAAAGGAACTGTCCGACCTCGGGTTCCTGCCGCTCATTCACTGCAAGGGCAAGGACTTCGCCGCGTTCATGGGCGCGCAGTCCACCCAGAAGCCGCAGAAGTACGACCGGGAGGGCGCCACCGCGAACGCGGCCCTGTCGGCCAAGTTCAACCAGATCCTGTGTGTCAGCCGCTTCGCCCACTTCCTGAAAGTGATGGTGCGGAACCGTGTCGGCTCGTTCATGGAGCGCGGCGACATGGAAGCCTGGCTTAACCGGTGGATCAACAACTACGTGATCGCAAACCCGGAAGGCCAGCCGGACGACGTGAAAGCCCAGCGGCCCTTGTCCTGGGCCAAGATCGAAGTCCAGGACGTCCCTGGCCAGCCGGGGTATTACCGGGCCCGCGCCCTGCTGCGCCCCCACTTCCAGCTGGAGGGTTTGGATATCTCGCTGCGAATGGTCGCCCGGCAGCTGAGCCAGGGCTGAGAGCCGTAAAGAGAGCGGGGGCGCCGGCCCTTGCAATAATTCGGGAATGTCGTGTCCGCCGGCCGGTGACGAACTGCATGAACTGGTGACGGGAGCTGAGATGTCGGTGAGTAAAGGACCCGCCGACCCGCTCCAACGAACCACACCCACCTACACGGGAGACGGACGATGGCTTCTGCTGACTTTCTGCTCATGATCGACGGTATCAAGGGCGAGTCCCAACAGGACAAGCACAAGGACGAGATTGAGGTCGAGTCGTTTAGCTGGGGGGCCACGCAGAGCGGGTCCTTCGGGGCGGGCGGCGGCGGCGGGGCCGGCAAGGTGAATTTCCAGGACCTGCACTTCACCAGCCGCGTGGGCAAGCACAGCCCGCTCATGGTCAAGGCGTGTGCGACCGGTCAGCACATCAAGAAGGCGGTCCTGACCGTGCGAAAGTCCGGCGGCAGCCAGGAGGAGTACTACAAGGTCACGCTGGAGGATCTCCTGGTTTCGAGTTACCAGAGCGGCGGGTCGGAAGGTTCCAGCGCCCTCCCGGTCGATCAGTTCGCGCTGAACTTCGCCAAGATCGAGTTCGCATACTGCCCGCAGAAGCCGGACGGCAAGCTCGACGCCCCGGTGATCTTCAAGTACAGCTTGAAGGAATCGAAGTCCTAACGCCGGTGCGGGGCCGGGCCTATGGGCCCGGTCCCGCCTTTTTCACCTCCCGACCCCGGACGGCCGATGACCGCGAGCGAACTGTTCCAGGCCGGCCAGCTCCAGGCCGCCATTGACGCCCAGATTCAGAAAGTCAAAGCCCACCCGGCCGACCAGGCGGCCCGGCTCTTTTTGTTCGAGTTGATCCTTTTTACCGGCGACGTTGACCGGGCCCGGAAACAACTCGACGTCCTCCGCTACGACAACCCCCAGGCGACCGCGGCCGTTGAGTCCTACCGGCACGCGCTGACCGCCGAGCTGGTGCGCCGCGACGTGCTCGCTGGCAAGGCGCGGCCGAAGTTCCTCGGCACGCCGCCCGAACACGCCGAACTCCGGCTGCAAGCCCTTCAGGCCTACGCCGCCGGCGACCCGGTGGGTGGGGATTCGCTCCTCGATCGGGCCAACACTGATGCCCCGGACGTGCGCGGCACCTTGAACGATCAGCCGGTGGCCGGGCTACGCGACGCCGATGACCTGTTCGGGCCAATCCTCGAAGTATTCGGCGGCGAAAACTACGTCTGGGTGTCACTCGAGTTGGTTGAGACCGTGACCGCCAACCCGATGGCCAACCCACGCGACGTGATGCTCAGGCCTGCCCAGCTCGTCATCAGGGACGGACCGTCCGGTGACGTACTCCTGCCCGGCCTTTATCCCGCCAGTTGGGACCAACCCGACGAGTCGATCACGTTGGGCCGGGTCACCGATTGGCTCGGCGGGGACGGCCGGCCGACTCGCGGCATCGGCGGAAAGCTCTTTCTCGCCGGAGACGGCTGGATCAGTCTCAACGACTGGCGAAACTTCGTCGGGGCACAGTGACTCGCGGAACCGCGTGCTTCGAAGTTCCGTCCGGTCTGACTGCCTCGGGAACGAATCCATGCCACCGCCACAAGTACAAACCGGTCTGGCTCCTTCGATTCTGGACCGGCTGATCGACCCGGAGTCCGCCGGCACCGCGATTATGACAGGGTATTCAGCCGAGAAGATGTACCGGGCCGTCTTGCGCGACCTCGAAGACCTGCTCAACACGCGCCGGACCGCCGGGACGCTCCCACCTTCGCTCGACGAGGTCTCCTCGTCGATCGTCGCCTACGGCCTTCCCGACATCACTTCGGCCGAGGCCGGGTCCACCATGGCCCGACAGGATATCGCCACGGCCATCCGAGCCGTCATTGACCGATTCGAGCCGCGCCTCCAAGATGTCTCGGTGGTGCTTCTGAACCCGGAAGACGATATTGTCCGGCAGTCGGTGAAGTTCCGGGTGGACGCCCGTCTGGCCGCGGACCCGTATCCTGATATCGCGTTCGACACCATTCTCGAGATGGGGACGGGGCACTACGTGGTGGCCCCGGCGACGAACTCGGCATGAGCGAATCCCTCTACCCGTTTTATCAGGACGAGCTGTTCTTCATCCGCAAGCTGGCGCAGGAGTTCTCGCGCCAGTACCCGGCCGCGGCCGCGCGCCTGCAGCTTGAGACGACCAAGAGCAACGACCCGCACGTCGAGCGGCTGATCGAGGCGTTCGCTCTGCTTGCCGGCCGGATCCATCACAAGATCAACGACGAATACCCGGAGCTGACCGAGGCCGTCCTGGGGGTCCTCTACCCGCACTACCTTGCCCCTGTGCCGTCCTTCGCGACCGTGCAATTTGACCTCGACCCGACCCGGGCCACACCCACCGGTGTGCAGGTGCCGAAGGGCAAGACTCTGGCCAGCACGCGCGTCGGCGACACGCCCTGCCGGTTCCGCACCTGTTACCCGTTGACGCTGTGGCCAGTCGCGATCACCGAGGCGAGGCTCCAGCCGCCGCCGTTTCCCCCCGGACTGTCGCCGCCCGACACGGCCCGCGCCGCACTGCGAATGAAACTGTCCATCCAGGGGGAACTCCCGCTCGGTCAGCTCCAGGTGAACGAGCTGCGCTTCCATCTCGCCGGCGGGCTGGGACTCACTCCGCTCCTCTACGAACTCATCCTCAACCACGCGCTGCAAGTCGTCTTTCGGATACCGGAATCCAAGCAGGCCCCGCCGATCATCCTGACCGGCCGCGAGGCGATCGGCGCCGTGGGATTCGATCGCGACGAGGGGCTCCTCCCGTACCCGCGGCAGGCGTTCCCCGGCTATCGACTGCTGACCGAGTTCTTCGCCTACCCGGCCAAGTTCCTGTACTTCGACCTGAAGGGCTTCAACCGGGTGCGCGCCGCCGGCGCCCAGCGACAGATCGAGGTCCTGATCTTTGTGGACCGGGCATTGCCGCGACTCGAGCAGGCGGTAGACGCCTCGACCTTCCGGCTCGGCTGCACGCCCGTCGTCAACCTGTTCGAGCAAACCGCGGAGCCGATCGCACTGACACAGTTGCGAACCGAGTACAAGGTGGTCCCGGACGTTGCCCGGCCAATGGGGATGGAGGTGTATTCGGTCGATTCAGTGACCGCGGCCGAGCCGGACGGGACGGACCGCGAGTTTCGCCCCTTCTACGACTTCCGTCACGGAAGCAACCGCGAAGCCGATCACCCTCTCTGGTTGACCACCCGCCGCCCTGGGACGGGCGAGAACGACCACGGCACTGACGTCTACCTGCGCCTGGTAGACCAGACCTTCGACCCGGCCCAGCCGGCGGACACGGTCCTGGTCGTTCGCACCACGTGCACTAACCGCGACCTGCCGACGCGGATTCCGCGACACGCCGACGAGGTGCGCTTCGACCCGGAGTTCTCGGCGCCCGGCATCACCCTCCGCTGCCCACGGAACCCGACGCCGCCGTACCGCCCGCCGTTGCGCCGCGGCCTTCAGTGGCGGGCGATTTCCCATCTGACGCTGAATCACCTCACACTCACCGACGGTGAGGAGGGGCGGCTCGCGTTGCAGGAACTGCTGCGGCTCTACGACCCGACGAGCGAGGAGGCCGCGCCGCAGCTCGCGGCGCTCGCCCGACAGGTGATTGATGGCATCACGGATCTACGGAGTCGCCGGGTCGTCGCGCCGGTGGATGGCGGCTTCGTCCGCGGCACCGAGCTGATGATCGAGTTTGATGAGACGAAGTACGCCGAGACGAGCCCGTACCTATTCGCCGCGGTGCTGGAGCGGTTTTTCGCCCAATACGCCAGCCTGAATTCGTTCACGCAAACGGTGGCCCGGTTCAAGGACCGGCCCGGGGAGTTGAAGCGATGGCCGCCGCGGGCGGGGGACCGGCCCCTCATGTGAGGGCCGTCGGGCGCAGGCTGTTCGCGGCGCCCTTCGAGTTCGACTTCTTCCAGGCCGTCCGGGTCATGGAACGGATGTTCCCGCGCCGCCAGGCGGTGGGCCGCCGCGCCGCCCCGGCCGACGAGGTTGTTCGCTTCCGCGCCCACCAGTCGATTGCATTTCCGCCGAGCGTCATCACCGAGTTGTTGGCCCCGGACGCGGCCCTGCCGGTGCCGCTCATGAGTGTCACCTTCCTGGGCCTCACCGGCCCGAGCGGGGCGCTGCCGACCCACTACACACAGCTCATCCTCGACCTGCATCGCGACGTCCGCGGGCCCGAACGCCGGGCCCTGCGCGACTGGCTCGACATCTTTAACCACCGGCTCATCTCCCTCTTCTACCGCGCCTGGGAGAAGTACCGCTTCTACATCCCTTACGAGCGGGGTGAAGCGTTCGACCGCCGCGAGCCGGACACGTTTACGCGCTCGCTCCTGAGCCTGATCGGCCTGGGTAAGCCGGCCCTTCGCGGCCGGTTGCGCGTGGCCATCCCGGAGACGGATGACGAAGGCCTGCCGGCGGAGCGCGATCTTGGCCATGTCGCGGACCTGAACCTGCTCTTCTATGGCGGCTTCTTCGCCCGGCGGACGCGCGATGCGACTAGCCTGGCGATCCTCCTCAATGACTACTTCGGCCTGCCGGTCGAGGTACGGCAGTTCCGCGGCGAATGGCTGGCGCTCGAGCCGTCGGAGCAGACGTGTCTGGGTTCGATGGGGTCCCTGGGCGTGAACGCGGTGGCCGGGTCGAAAGTGTGGGACGTCCAGGGCCGGTTCCGGCTCCGGGTGGGCCCACTCTCGTACAGCCAGTTCGAAGACTTCCTGCCGGACCGCGGGCCGACACCGCAGCGAAAGACCCTGTTCCTTTTGAGCCACCTGACCCGGCTCTATGTCGGCCCGGAGCTGGATTTCGAAGTACAACTGGTATTGCGCGCCGCCGACGTGCCGGCCGCCCGGATGACCGATGTCGGCTTCGGCCCGCGACTCGGGTGGAACATGTGGCTAATCTCATCGCCGCCGCCCGCCGACGCGGACGACCCCGTGTTTGAAGGAGAACCCCTGGTCCACGTCCGCGGGGACATACAACACGCATAGGCTCGCTCGGGGGGGTCAGGATTGGCCGCGGCCGCCCCATTCGATTTACTCGCATCCGACACCTGGCTGACATCGGAGACTCGCCATGCCTGGCATTCCCGCCAAGTCCCTGATCGGAAAACTGAACAATACGTGCCGCCGCGGGATGGAGGCCGCCGCGGGATTATGCGTGTCGCGAACCCATTTTCACGTCGAGATCGAGCACTGGCTGCTCAAGCTTTTCGAGACGCCGGGGACTGATCTGCCCGTTGTCATGCGGCAATACAACCTGGACCTCAACAAGGCCAAGCGGGAACTGAACGCCGCCCTCAATCAGTTCAAGACCGGCAACGGCCGCGGGCCGGACCTGTCGTTTGAGATCCTCGATGCCATTCGCGAGGCCTGGGTCCTCGCGTCGCTCGAGTATGGCGCCTACACGGTTCGCAGTGCCTATCTGCTCACCGCGATCCTCAATGACCGCACCCTCGGCATGCGCCTGCGAGCCGCGGCGCCGGAGCTGAACAAGCTTAACGCCGAGCAACTTCAGAAGGAGCTGGGCACGCTGCTCGCCCACGCGAAGACCGAGGAGACGGAGCAGGAAACCGCGGCCGCCGCCCAGGCTTCCGCAACGGGCGAGGGGCCGCCGCCCGGCGCGGTCAGTTCCAAGACCCCGGCGCTCGATCAGTTCACCATGAACCTGACCGAGCGGGCGCGGGAGGGAAAGATCGACCCAGTCCTCGGCCGCGACGCGGAAATTCGCCAGGTGATCGACATCCTGACTCGCCGGCGGCAAAACAACCCGATCCTCACCGGCGAAGCCGGCGTCGGGAAAACGGCCGTCGTCGAGGGTCTCGCCCTTCGGATCGTGGCCGGGGACGTGCCTGAGCCGCTCAAGAACGTGGTCCTGCGCACGCTCGACCTGGGCTTGCTCCAGGCTGGGGCCGGGGTGAAGGGCGAATTCGAGAATCGGCTGAAATCGGTGCTGCAAGAGGTCAAGCAGTCGCCGGTGCCGATCATCCTGTTTGTGGACGAGGCGCACACGCTCATCGGTGCCGGCGGTCAGCAAGGGCAGGGGGATGCTGCGAACCTGCTCAAGCCGGCCCTGGCTCGCGGCGAGCTGCGGACCGTCGCGGCCACGACATTCGATGAGTACAAGAAGTACTTCGAGACCGACCCAGCCCTCAAGCGGCGCTTCCAGGAAGTCCGCGTCGATGAGCCGGACGAGGTCAAGGCCGTCCGCATGCTCCGCGGTGTCGTTCCAATCATGGAGAAGCACCACGGCGTGCGAATCCTCGACGACGCTCTGGTTGAAACGGTCCGCCTGGGCATCCGCTATATCCCAGAACGGCAGCTTCCGGACAAGGCCGTGAGCCTGCTCGACACCGCCTGTGCCCGCGTCAAACTCAGCCAGGGCGCGACCCCGCCGGCGCTCGACGACGTGCTGAAAGAGATCGATCACCTCGACATCGAGATCAAATCGGTCGAGCGCGAGCAAGCGACGGGGACCGACCACGACGAGCGGCTCGCCGGCCTGAAGCAGCGTAAGCAGGAGTCTGAGGCCCGCCGCGACGACCTGAAGAAGCGGCTGGAGGAAGAGCGGAAGCTGGTGGAACAGATCCGTTCGGTTCAGGGGAAGCTCGAAAAAGACCGCGAAGCCGGCAAAGACACCGCCGGCGACCTCAAGGAACTGAGCGGGCTCCGCGAGAAGCTCGCCAAGGTTCAGGGCGAGTCGCCGCTCGTTTACCCAGTCGTTGATGGTACGGCCATCAGCGAGATCGTGGCCGGGTGGACCGGCATCCCGATCGGCAAGATGGTCCGCGACGAGGTCGAGACGGTCCTGAGCCTGAAGGACCGCCTGGCCAAGCGCGTGGTCGGTCAAGACCACGCTCTGGAGGCCATCGCCCAGCGGATTCGCACGGCCCGGGCCGACCTGGCCGATCCGCGGCGGCCCCAGGGGGTCTTCCTGCTGGTCGGGCCGTCCGGAGTGGGCAAAACGGAGACTGGGATAGCCCTCGCGGACTTGCTGTACGGCGGCGACCGGAACATGGTCGTCATCAACATGTCGGAGTTCAAGGAGGAGTACAAGGTCTCGCAGCTCATCGGCTCGCCGCGGGGCTACGAAGGCTCGTCCGAGGGCGGTGTGTTGACCGAGGCAGTGCGCCGGCGGCCTTACTCCGTGGTCCTGCTGGATGAAGTCGAGAAAGCGCACCCCTCCGTGCAGGAGATCTTCTACCAGGTTTTCGACAAGGGGATTTTGAACGACTCTCGCGGGATCGAGGTGAACTTCAAGAACACGATCATCCTGCTGACGTCGAATGTCGGGACGGACACGATCATGAAGGCGTGCGCTGACCCGGATACGGCGCCGAATAACGAGGGCCTGGCGGAGATGTTGCGCCCCGACCTGCTCAAGTCATTTAAACCGGCGCTTCTCGGTCGGATGAGCGTGGTCCCGTACTTCCCGCTGAGCGAGTCGGTGATGAAGAAGATTATCGAGCTGCAACTGCAGAAGATCACCGACCGCATGAAGCAGAACCACAAGGCGACGTTTACCTACGACCCGAAGGTCGTGGACACGATCGTCGCCCGGTGCAAGGAAGTCGAGAGTGGAGCCCGGAACGTGGACCACATCCTGACCGGGACGCTGCTGCCGACGGTGTCGAAGGAAGTCCTCTCCCGCCTGGCCGAAGGCCGCCCGGTCCGGCGGGTGCAGGTTGGCGTCGATGGGCAGGGGCAGTTCACTTACGCGGTCGATTAGCTCCGGGCTTGGATGTTCGTCCGAACATATCGCGGGTCTCATGCGATGGCATGGCACCCGAACCTCCTTGCTTGCAAACACAGGGACACCCCTGCAAGGCGCGTGCAAGGCTCACTGCAACGCGCAGTGCAAGGCTCACTGCAAGGCGCAGTGCAAGGCTCATTGCAACGCGACGCTCCTTGCCGCAAACCACTACCAGATAACTGGTAAAGACACGTGCGCGCCGTTATCCGGGACAAGGACAGTGCAACCGACGCGACCGCCATCCGGCTGCCCAGTTATCCCAGGCTGCGCATTTTCTCAGTCGCTGGCCGGCGATTGCGCGAAATGCCGGTCGCGCCGGTTAC
>Ga0075418_10007392_pt1 | contig 12372 bp, 10 predicted proteins | sample SoiMetdeltSBSDD2_FD_81776 | JGI IMG/M metagenome (GOLD analysis project Ga0075418, IMG submission 81776) | Bulk soil microbial communities from a Populus tree surrounding site in Tennessee, USA - Soil MetaG P. deltoides SBSDD2 | ecosystem: Environmental > Terrestrial > Soil > Tree plantation...
AATATGCAAGATCGACTGCAATATCCAATGCTGCACCAATTTCTATAACTGATCCTCTCGCAATCTCAAAGTAACGTTTCCTTTCTGCTTCAGACTTTCTGGATGCGCCCTCCGCAATATTCAGGTGAACAGAAAGAGCTGCTCTCCGAATCTGGGTTATCATTCCAAACTTTTCTTCCGTTGGCAAACTTTTAGTTAGCCGGTAGCATTCCAGGACAAATTGTTTCGAGGCGCCATAAATGTCAAGTTTTTGATGGTTTGGTTTTAAAAACATTTTATCATGTTTAAATGGTTACAATTCAAAAGCTAATTATCAGACATTTGCCTTTCACCATTCACCATTGACCATTCACGACCTTAACAACCTGCAAAAATAATTGATTACGCCTTACGGTTGCGTGCATTTATCTTTGCAGAAATTTATTTCCTTATGAAGCGTTTCGTTTTCATTTTAATCGCTTTACTCGTTATCGCATTTGTAGCCTGGAAGTTTGTATTTAAGAAAAAAGATGAACCGGCGGGACCGGCGCCACAAGGACTGGCTGTGAGCAAGCATACCGATAATTTTAACCAATCCGTGATGAATGCAATGGATGCTTATTATAAACTCACGGAATCTTTCGTCAATTGGGATACAGCAAATGTCAACTCCTCATTAGGTGAGTTCAAAATTGCGGTTGATAATATTCGTATAACAGAAATGCAAAAAGACACGGCGATTTATCCAACCGTTCAAAGTCAATGGGAATCCATTAAAGCAGAAATTATGGGGATGCAGGCTGATACCGGGCTATATGCAAAAAGAGAAGATCTGAATTCGCTTTCACAACAAATGTTCGACCTGCTACGCATCGTAAAATATGATGGAGCAAAGGTTTTTTACCAGGAATGCCCGATGGCATTGAATAATTATGAATCATCTGCATTTTGGTTAAGCTCGCAAAGTGCGAATAAAGAACGACGTAATCCATATCTCGGCCTCTATGATCCAAAATACGGAAGAGCAATGTTAACATGTGGCAGCACAAGAGATTCGGTAAATTTTGCAGAAACATCGCCCGGGAAATGACCTCTGGTTATATGCTAAGAAAACCTTTACTTGTTTTATTTAGTTTTATTCCTCTGTTTGTTTTTTCTCAAAACAAAAGTAATGCAGCATCCGGCAGATTCGGTAGCTATCGGGTTACATTAAATGGATACATCCGTGATAGTTTATCAGGCGAACTGATCATCGGCGCCACAATTAATATTAATGGGCAGGGAAAAGGAGTTGCCAGTAATCAATACGGGTTCTATTCTATTACGCTTGACTCAGGAACTTATCTTATCAGTATTACACATGTTTCTTATACCCCCAAAACCATTGAATTTCTGTTGAACGCAGACCGGTCATTTAATTTTGATCTTGTTCCAAAAACTTCGGCGATCTCCGAAGTAACCGTTTATGCTAATCGACGTCGTGATGCGAATGTGAAGAATGCGGAAATGGGACGGATCGATCTTTCTACTACAAGAATAAAAAATATTCCTGCCTTCCTGGGGGAAGTTGATATTTTAAAAGCCATACAATTATTGCCGGGAGTAAGAAATGCAGGAGAAGGTAATGCCGGATTTTATGTTCGTGGTGGTGGGCCTGATCAAAACCTGATCATGCTTGATGATGCTGTTGTGTACAACACGGGTCATCTATTTGGCTTCTTTTCCATTTTTAATTCAGATGCGATAAAAAATACATCGTTGATAAAAGGAGGGATGCCGGCGCAATATGGCGGACGTCTTTCTTCGGTGCTTGATGTAGCCATGAAAGATGGGAACATGAATAAGTTCCAGGTTGATGGTGGCATTGGTTTAATTGCTTCAAGACTTTCATTACAAGGCCCTCTAAAAAAGGATAAAGCCTCTTTCATGGTTTCCGCAAGAAGAACGTATGTTGATGCGCTGGCAAAACCTTTTATTAAAAAAACAAGTGACTTTTATGGTTCCGGTTATTTTTTCTATGATCTGAATGCAAAGGTGAACTATAAATTCTCTGAAAAAGACCGTCTTTATATCAGTGGTTATTTTGGTCGCGATGTTTTTGATTTTAATAACGTCAAACGTTCTTTTCGTTCCAATATTCCATGGGGTAACAGTACGGCAACACTCCGGTGGAATCATGTTTTCAATAAAAGATTATTTGCCAATACCACTGCTGTTTACAACAACTATAAATTCAAATTTGAAGCGGCGCAGAATAATTTTGAATTATCACTTGCCTCCGGCATTCGTGATATTAATCTGAAAACAGACTTTGACTATTATCCTTTGCCTCAGCATAAGCTAAAATTTGGCGGCCTATATACTTATCATAAATTCATTCCTAATATTCTTTCAGGCAAACAAGATTCAATTATTTTCAAACCAAACACCGAAAGCGAAAAATTTGCAAGCGAATTTGCTGTGTACGTACAGGATGATTGGGAGCTTAATGATAAGATAAAGGTTAATTATGGGGTACGATGGAGTGCTTTTACACAGATCGGTCCTTATACAAAATATATAAGAGATGTTGACGGCAATAAGCTTGACAGCACCATGTATAAACGTTTTGAATCTGTGAAAACCTATGGCGGCTTTGAACCTCGGGTAACCATTCGTTATGCCGTAAATGATGAGACATCCATTAAGGCGGCCGTTAATCGAAACTATCAGTACATTCATTTAGTAAGTAATGCAGGGAGTACCTTACCGACCGATCTTTGGGTACCGAGCACTTATTTGGTAAAACCCCAGCTAAGCTGGCAATACACAGCAGGTCTTTTCAAGAATTTTGCCGATAACAAATATGAAACTTCGGTGGAGATCTATTACAAGAAAATGAAGAATCAGATCGAATATTCAGAAGGTTACACGCCGTCATTAAAAGACCCCGAGGAAGAATTTGCTTTTGGTGATGGATGGAGCTATGGAGCAGAATTCTTCGTGAATAAAACCAGGGGCAAGTTGAATGGTTGGATCGGTTATACTCTTTCATGGACATACCGCAAGTTTCAGCAATTAAATAGCGGTGAAAAATTTCCGGCGCGTTATGATCGCCGGCATGATATGAGCATTGTTGTCAATTATGATCCGGGAAAAAAATGGAAGTTCGGAACCGTGTTTGTGTATGGAACCGGAGCGGCTACTACTTTGCCCGAAAGATTTTATATCATCGAAGGAGTGCTTACTCAGGAGTACAGCAAAGTGAATCAATATCGTCTTGCTGCCTATCATCGTATCGACCTTGCGGCTACATATACTCCTGTTCCAAAAAAGAAAAGAAAAGTGCAGAGTAGTTGGGTGTTTAGTATTTATAATGTATACAGCCGTTACAATCCATATTTTATTTACTTCGACCAAACCGGCAGTCCATATGATGGTACTTTAAAAGTAGAAGCAAGACAGGTTTCCCTTTTCCCGATATTGCCGGCTGTGACCTGGAATTTTAAATTTTAGCTTGCGAGGAACGCAGCAACGAAGCCTGTCTGCCGACTGCCACGCAATCTCCTCATTTTTATTTGCCCGTCTGGATGACCGCTATTTAGCTTCCGCTGCACAGTTTATCCAGAGCAAAGCGAAGGACACTCTTGTACGTTCAGTAATTCTATTCGACAATAAAGTACTTATACTTCACGTTTTGCTATCGTATTGATCCAACAATTCATGAAGTTTTTAAGTTTATCACTCTGCTTTACGTTCTTAATAAGGAATTCTTTTTGTCAAGGTAGCACCGACTCAATTTCGCTTTATAAGGATATTATCAAGTATGAACAGGTAGAAACAAAGCATATTGGATGCATTGGCATTGAGTCAACTCTTTTTAAAAAAATAGACAGTCTGAAGAATCTCATAGGCCCGCTTTCATTTATCAATTACTATAGCGATAACTCTTATATATTGAAGTATTACTCCTTTCTTATTATGATGACAAAAGATGACGCTCAAGCTTTCAAGGAATTAAAAGCAGCCAGAAATGATACTACCGTGATTGATTACAATTTTGCTGGCCAGAACCGGGGAGTCGTAGGCTTTAATACATTGATCGCTTATGAGTACTTGCTTTTTGTAAAATTTAAATATTATTACGGAACTTGGTGCACCATTCATGGAGTGGGATACAATTTTGAGAAAAAAGACAGAAAGGGATGGAGGACGAGAAAACATTATTTCTTGGCGCTTGTTAATAACTCTTCAATAGACAAAAAATTTATTCTGGATTTTGCCGGGTTCAAAATTCTGAAATTGAAATAGGTCTTGCCGATTTCGTATATCTCCCGCCAATAATTCTTCGGATTCTTACTTACTCCGGAACGATAATGGATTTTATATTTATAAAATGAATACGACCCCAATAAACAATTCTGACGTAGAGAAATTAATAGTTGATTACATCGAGCAGCATCAAAAATCGCTATATCATCACAAAAAGAAAACTGATGCGGAAAAAGAGTACAATAAACTCTTAACAATTTCCGGTGGCGAAGAAAAAAGATTTTCACTCGACGAGGCAGATAAGATATATAAAGCTTACCAGCAAATCTTAATAAATGAAGAACTATATAAACTTGCAGAGAGCAAGTATGAAGAATCTTATGCCAAGCTGAAAGATCTGGGTCGTGTTCTTTTCCATGCAAGCATTACTGCTGCGATCACAATACCTCCCGTTAATGGTGGACTTCCGACTACAAAACAAATAACGGTCACCTTCCCAAATGGTGAAGTGCTTGTAGCATAACTATCAAATGATAGCTTAAATAAAAACTTGCTTTCAATCAATCATCGGCTTTGATGTTTGATCACGTTAATCAGGCTTCTTATAATTCATATTCTGGAATAGGACTTGTAGTACGATTTAAGATTTACCCCTATGATGTGCATGTCGCATCTGGTTTAAAGCGTAATCTTACAATATGGAAGAAATTACAATGGCTACCGAAAAATGGAATACGTCCAACATTCAGGTTTTTTGGGGAGAAATAGCCCCATGTGAGCACATGGTTCAGGTTTACGAAAACGAAAAAATATTTCTTGATACTTTAGAAGGTTTTGTCGGGACAGGGTTTTTGGCGAACGATAGCGTTGTGATCATAGCAACTTCAAAACATCTTGATGCTTTAAATACTCGACTTACTTCACAAGGATTCGATCTGAATTCATTAATCTCGAGTGATCAGTACATACCGGTTGATGCCGAAGATTTGCTGTCAGTATTTTTGGTAGATGGCTGGATCGATGAAAATATTTTTAACAGCTTTATTACAGATCTTGTGAAGCGTGCAAAACAACGTAACGGAAAAATCAGGGCTTTTGGTGAAATGGTTGCTGTGCTTTGGGAAAAAGGGCATTGCGGTGCTACAGTTCAGTTAGAGAATTTATGGAACCAGCTTCATGCTAAAAGTCCATTTACTCTTTTTTGCGCCTATCCAAAAAGCGGATTTACTCAATCTGCTACCGACTCCATTGATATAATTTGCCAGCAGCATGCAAAGGTTATCGATGGCCGGGCCAAACCTTCAACCGATATTTATTATAAGACTGCGTGATAATTATTGGCTGATACTACTTCCCTTTTAATTTATCATTTCCATTTTATTCAGGATACTGATCAGTTTGTTTAAATGACTTATAACCGGCAACTTTGCGGCTCCCGACAGCGTTCGGGCTTAGCTAAAATATTTGCCTTATGATCAGGATCGGACTTATAAAAGAAGGAAGAATTCCCGCTGACAATCGTGTGGCTCTGACACCGGCTCAATGTAAATGGATACATAAGAACAGTTCAGAAGTTGAGATCATTGCGCAAAGCTCTTCTGTACGCTGTTTTACAGATCGTGAATTCGAAACTGCCGGTGTAAGAGTAAAAGATAACCTTAGTGAATGTGATATTTTGTTAGGCATAAAGGAAGTTCCGGTTGAACAGTTGTTACCGGGAAAAACCTATCTCTTCTTTTCACACACAAAAAAGAAACAACCGCAGAATCAAAAAATGCTACAGGCTATTCTTGCTAAAAAAATTACGTTGATCGATTATGAATGTCTCGAACATGAAGATGGCGAACGAATTATCGGCTTTGGTTTTTTTGCGGGTGTTGTTGGCGCACATAATGGAATGATGGCATATGGCAACAGGACAGGTTTATATAAACTTGAAAGGGTTTATAAGCAAAGAAGTTTTCGTGAGCTGATCCACACATATTTTGGAATGCGATTGCCGAATGTAAAGATCGCCGTTACAGGTTCAGGGCGGGTTGCGCACGGTATTTTGGAAATTATGAACCTGATGGGCATTCATGAGGTGGAGCCGGATGATTACCTGGTAAGACGATTTGCTTACCCTGTGTATACACAATTGAAGGGAGCTGATCTTTATGAAAGAATCGATGGTCGCAAATACAAGAGACTGGAATTTCATGCGCATCCTGAGTTATATCGTTGTCAATTTTTGCCTTATGCTGAACAAACAGATATTTTATTAAACGGGGTGTATTGGGATAAGAACGTACCTAGACTCTTTGAGAAGTCAGCTATACAAGTTGATACTTTTATCATCCGCACAATTGCCGATATTACGGATGATAAAGGCGGTTCAGTACCGATCAATGTTGGTGATCAAACTATCGAAGACCCTGTATATGGTATTGACAGAACTACATTAGAAAAAACAGCACCTTATTTACAAAACTCAGTAGATATAATGGCCGTTGGGAATTTGCCGAATGAATTACCCAGAGATGCGTCACGGTATTTTGGCGAACAGCTTATAAAACATGTGTTGGAGGACCTGGTGGCCAATGGTTCTTCGATCATAGAGAAGGCCACCATGGTAAAAGGTGGAAAGCTTACGCCACATTATGAATATTTGGAAGAGTACGCCCAAGGAAAGAATAATCAATAATTATTGATTATTATAAATGTAAATAATAATCTTTTAATAGTCCCACAAATTCTGAACTGTACTGTTGCTTATCATCCCAGATCGATATTTCATCAAATTCAGTTTCTTTATTTTCTTGCTCGTTCAAGCTTCCCTTTATCATCATCCTGAAATAATCATGTTTTACTGATTGACGTACTAAAAGTATTTTCGTAATATGCAATTGATGAGCTTTAAAAAGTCTTTTTACTTCCTCATTTCTTTTATAAGGTAGCAACAAGAAAAAAGAGCCCTTTGAAGCAAGATGATTTTTTATGATCAACAGCAATTCTTTTAATTGTAGATTCTCACTGTGGTGTGCAACATTTTTTGAATCGGTCTCTGATCTGATTTCATTTTCATAAAACGGTGGGTTGCTGATAACAAGATCATATTTATGCTTTAAAAAAAACCCCTTTATATCGGCATTGATAATCTCTATTCGTTTGTTCCAGGGAGAAGATGCTGCATTCTCTTTTGCCTGATCCGCAGCATCTTTGTTAATTTCGATCGCATCGATCAACACTTCATTATTTTTTTGCGCAAGCATAAGTGACAACAGGCCAGTTCCTGTTCCAATATCCATGCAATTATTAATTATTAATTTCTCATTATTAATTTCCTCAACCATCCACGCACCAAACAAACACGCATCGGTCGTCACCTTCATAGCGCATTTATCCTGGTGAATGGTAAATTGTTTGAATTGAAAGAATGAATTTGGCATGTTCCTGTTGAAAGTAGGAGTTAGGCAATCGTTTGAAGTTTGAGGTTTGAAGTTCGAAGTTTTTAATTAACCTCAAACCTCAAACATCGAACATCAAACCACTTCTTGCAGAAGCGGTCACATCAAGACCACTGAACTGTCCTTCAAGAAATTTATAGTAAGCGGTGATCGCGATCATAGCCGCATTGTCAGTACAATATTGAAAAGCAGGAATAAAAGTCTTCCATTTGTACTGCTTTCCCATTTCTTCAAATGATCTTCTTAGACCGCTGTTGGCAGACACACCACCTGCAATGCAAATATCTTTGATACCGGTTTCTTTAGATGCTTTTTTTAATTTGTTTAATAATATAGAAACGATGCGCTGTTGCACTGAGGCACAGAGATCATTCATGTTCTCTTTAATGAATATTTCTCTTTCATTGTTTGTTGCTAAAAATTCTTCTTTATAAACATGGCTCTTTCCTGCATTCTGTAAAAAATAAAGGATAGAGGTTTTTAATCCGCTAAAACTAAAATCAAGTCCCGGTATTTGCGGCTCCGGAAATTGAAACCTTTTTGGATCTCCATTTTTTGCAAATTTATCTATCAATGGTCCGCCCGGATAGGGTAGTCCCAACAACTTTGCCGTTTTATCAAAGGCTTCTCCTGCAGCGTCATCAATCGTTTCGCCGATCACTTTCATTTTCGTTGGAGATTCGCATAATACGATCTGTGTATGACCGCCACTTACCGTTAAACATAAAAAAGGAAATGATGGCTTTGGATCATCGATCAGATTTGCCAACACATGTGCCTGCATGTGTTGCACAGCGATCAAGGGTTTGTTTAAAGATAAAGCCAATGATTTTGCAACCTGGCTTCCTACAAGTAATGAACCGATCAACCCCGGTGATTGAGTAAAGGCGATAGCGTCAAGAACTGCCAATTCGCAATTGGCAATTTGCACTGCAGAATTCACAACCGGGATGATGTGCTGAATATGTGCCCTGCTTGCCAGTTCAGGTACGACTCCGCCATACTGTTCGTGCACTTTTTGTCCTGCAATGATATTTGACAAGATCTTCCCATCCCGACAAATGGCTGCAGATGTCTCATCACAGGAAGATTCTATCGCTAAAATACCCCCTGTCCCTCTAAAGGGGGAACTCAGGCTGTAAATTTTATTTTCATTTTGAAACATTCTTTAAATAGTACCGTGTAAAGATAACCCTTGAAATTTTCTTATTGAGTAATGTAATGAAAGAAGGAAATGTAATGTTCTAAGTCTCTCCGCCTGAGGCGGAGGACAGGGGGTTACTTCGATCGGATTGCCACAACCGGGTTCAGCCTCGCTGCCATTAAAGCCGGAATAATACCGGCAAGTATGCCTACGACAAAACAAATACCGATCGCCCAAATAAGATTTGCCGTAGAAATATAAATAGGAAAATTAAATGCGCCGGAGAGAATTTTTGTCAAGCCAAATACAAGAGCCAACCCAATTAGTCCACCAATGAGACAAAGGAAAGCTGCTTCCAATAAAAATTCGGTAAGTATGATACGGCTCTTAGCACCAATTGCTTTTTTCAAACCGATCTGGCTGGTACGTTCTTTCACACTTACAAACATGATATTGGCAACACCAAACAATCCAACGATCAGGCTAATTCCGCCAATGATCATTCCACCAATATTAATACCTGAGAATGCTTGTTCAAACGCCTTGCTCCATTCATTTACATCGTTCAGTGAAAAATTGTCTTCCTGTGTTGGGCTAAGTTTATTAATTGCACGCATGGCACCTTTCAGATCATCTTTCAATTTAATGTTCGTCACATTGTCCAATCCCTGCACAAGTATCAACGGCTCTGAATATCTTTCATCCATAATAGTGCGGCCAAAGCGATAAGGCATTATTACGGCCTGGTCCAATTGCCAGCCACCAAGCATTTGATTACCCTGTTTTTTAATCACACCTACAATAATCAGCTTCTTTCCTTTAGCTGAAATAATTTTCCCAACTGCTCTTTCAGCATTAAAAAAAAGCTGCTCGGCGACTTCATTGCCTACAACTACAGCATTACTTCCCTGTTGAAATTCCGCAGGGGATATATACCTGCCATATCTTATATCAACGCTTTGTATATTATGAAAGTCATCACTGAAGCCGTAAAGAACTATCGATTTAAGGGTGTTGTCTTCGTATTCTACATCTATCCGGCGGTCGATCTTGAATGCAGCATACTTGGCACTCGGAGTTCGCTGCATAATTTGACCCAACTGTTCAAACTTTGGCGATGGACGCTTGATATACTTCCACCAGGGATATTGACCATTGCCACCGGCACTATAATCCCATTTATCGATATAAATGGTATTGGTACCAAAAGATTTTATTTCATTTTGAATATTATGCTCAAGACTACCGAGCGTAGCCATTACACCAATAATGCAGAAGATACCGATGGTAATGCCGAATAGAGAAAGAAAAGTACGGAGTTTATTTTTCCATAACTCCTGGACGGCCATTTTGAGGCTGCTAAAAACAATCTCGATTGTTCGGCGCATAGGCAAATGTAATTAGAACTGCGATTTCTGAGATTTTTTTTGATTAATGGGAAACTGGAAGGATAATTTATTGGTAACAGGCTTTCGTAACTCCGATTTGGCTTTCGTTGCGACGCTCCGTTGATCTTTTGTAATTCGATTTGGCTTTTTCATTTCAAAATTAATGGCAGCCTTTTGTTCACAATGAATCAAGGGCAGGATCTCTTTTACGTTAATAAATCCTTATCCATCCCCGCTTGAACATTTCTTTTTGTTGTACATCCGACCCCCGCCAGCGGGGGACAATAAATACCCCGTAATTCGAAATTTGTAAAACACTTTTTGAAATCGTTCTTTTTTACGCAGAAAAAATTTAAAGAATGTTCATTATCCCACGCTGGCGGGGGAAGTATGAACACCCATGCCACGGTTTTAAACCGTGGCATGGGTAACGCTACTTTAATGCTGAATAGAATTACCGAACGTACAAGAGTGCGACGCAACGGAAATCATATAGTAGCAATGCAGTTTGGCTCATAAAAATCCCTCATCATGTCTTACCTTTGCGCCTCTTTATGAAATATCAGAACGAAATAAATAAACGAAGAACATTTGCGATCATCAGTCACCCGGATGCGGGTAAAACCACCCTGACGGAAAAGCTGTTGTTATTTGGTGGTGCGATACAAGTGGCAGGTGCTGTGAAAAGCAATAAGATCAAAAAATTTGCGACGAGTGACTTTATGGAGATAGAAAGACAACGTGGAATTTCTGTGGCCACGTCTGTAATGACATTTGAATACAATGGCATCCTTATTAACCTGCTCGATACTCCCGGTCACAAAGATTTTGCTGAAGATACGTATCGTACGCTGACAGCAGTGGACAGTGTAATACTGGTTGTAGATAGTGTGAACGGGGTGGAAGAACAAACCCGTAAACTGATGGAAGTTTGCCGCATGAGGGACACACCGGTAATTGTTTTTATCAATAAGATGGATCGGGATGGGAAGAATCGTTTTGATCTGTTGGAAGAAATAGAAAAAGAATTATCGATACACCTGCACCCGATGACATGGCCGATCAATAGCGGGAAGGAATTTAAAGGAGTATATAATCTTCATGACAAAAGCCTGCGGTTATTTACTGCCAATACAAAAGGAAGTGATTCGGATCTGTTTGCTGTGAGAGACCTGTCTGATAAAATGGTAGATGAGAAAATAGGGGAGAAGGATGCAACAACTTTGCGTGAAGATGTTGACCTGGTAGACGGTGTACATGGCGTATTGAACGTGGAAGATTATTTAGCAGCGAAAGTGGCGCCGGTATTTTTTGGCAGTGCGATCAACAATTTTGGTGTAAAAGAATTGCTGGACACATTTATTCGAATTGCTCCATTACCGCAATGTCGCCCCACTTCGGCAAGAATTGTTTGTCCTGATGAAGAAAAATTGAGTGGTTTTGTATTTAAGATACATGCCAACCTTGATCCAAAGCACAGGGACAGGATCGCTTTCATGAGAGTTTGCAGTGGAAAGTTTGAGCGTAATAAATATTATCATCATGTGCGGTTGGATAAAGATGTTCGATTCAGTAACCCTTATTCATTTATGGCCCGCGAAAAAAGTATTGTTGATGATGCTTATCCCGGTGATGTCGTGGGATTATTTGATACCGGTAATTTTAAAATTGGCGATACGCTTACTGAAGGAGAAGATTTCTATTTCACAGGTATTCCTACATTCTCACCCGAAATATTTAAAGAAGTAGTGAATAAGGACCCGATGAAAACAAAACAATTGGAAAAAGGTTTGTTGCAATTAACCGATGAAGGCGTGGCGCAGTTGTTTACTCAGCATGGAGGGAATAAAAAAATCATCGGTTGTGTTGGCGAACTTCAGTTTGAAGTGATACAATATCGTTTGCTGCAGGAATATGGGGCATCTGTCCAGTTCAACACACTTCCCTTTTATAAAGCATGCTGGATAACAAGTGATGATCAAAAAAAGCTGGATGAGTTTACAAGATTCAAAGGCGCAAATGTGGGACTTGATAAAGACGGTCACCAGGTTTACCTGGCCCAAAGTGAATGGTTCCTGAATACCGAACGAAACAATAACCCGGCAATAGAGTTTCATTTCAGCAGCGAGATACACAAGAATTAATAATTATTAATTGATAATTA
>Ga0075418_10007393_pt1 | contig 12371 bp, 18 predicted proteins | sample SoiMetdeltSBSDD2_FD_81776 | JGI IMG/M metagenome (GOLD analysis project Ga0075418, IMG submission 81776) | Bulk soil microbial communities from a Populus tree surrounding site in Tennessee, USA - Soil MetaG P. deltoides SBSDD2 | ecosystem: Environmental > Terrestrial > Soil > Tree plantation...
GCCAGAAAGCCATGACAGGCGCAAGGGGCACACCGCTGGCGAGCAAGGCCGCGATGAGGGGAATGACGCCGCATGAACAGAAGGGCGACAACGCGCCCATGAGGCTCGCGAACACCACCATCGTTTCCAAGCGTCCGGCAAAGGCTCGGGCGATCAGGTTTTCGGCGCCGGTCGCCTTGGCATAAGCGGCAAGGCCGATCGACAAAACAAAGAACGGCAGGACGCTCCAGATCGCTTTGACGGTGAACACGGCAGAGGTTGCGGCCTGGGGTGGCACGATCACCGCCAGCGCCGCGAAGATGGCCGCGATAGCAACCCACGCCGGGTCGAGCCGGAAGGAACGCCACTCACGGGCCTCGGCCAAAAGCGTCTGGATGGTCATGCCTCTACTCCGCTAGAGTTCTAGTTCCATTAGGTCAAAAAAAGGGAGGTCATGCGGCCTCCTCCTCGGTCGATTCAAGGCCCGCACAGCATTCGGCCCTGACGTATTCCAGAACGTCGTTGACGGCCTTGTAATTGGCGGTGCAGATCACCTCGCGGCTGCGACGCTCCTGCCCGATCAGCCCGGCGCTGGCGAGGGCGTTCAGGTGATGTGCCAGGGTGGTTGCGGGAATTCCGAGCATGCGTTGAATGGTGCCGACATTCGTGCCGTCGCGCCCGGCGCGGACCAGCAGCTTGAAGATACGCAGGCGCGTGCGATTGCCGAGCGCAGCCAGCGCATCGGCCGCCTTCTGTTCGCGTTCCTGTTTGCGTTCGCTCATGCCATACCCATACCACTAGAAATATAGATGTCAAGGGGCGAGCGCTTGCCCGACGCCAGAGGGGGATGAGTTGGAGGCACGCAACGGGAGCAAGCTGGGTGTCATCGTTGTGCTGGGCACGACACAGACGTTGGCATGGGCGTCCAGCTACTACCTTCCCGCTATCCTTGCCGACCGCATCGCTCACGATCTGGGCATCTCGAGCACGTTGTTCTTCGCCGCCTTTTCTGGTGCGCTGGTCATTTCCGCGATGGTTGGCCCACGTGTCGGTCGTACCGTCGACGCCATCGGCGGCCGGGAGGTGCTCGCCTTCTCCAACGTCGTCATTGCGGCAGGACTAGCCACCCTCGCCTTCGCATACTCGCAAACAATGCTGTGGCTCGCCTGGCTGGTGTTGGGTGTGGGAATGGGCGTCGGACTCTATGACACCGCGTTCGCGACGCTGGGACGGATCTACGGAGCGGACGCCCGATCGGCAATCACGGGCATTACACTCGTCGCAGGCTTTGCCAGTACCGTGGGTTGGCCACTGACCGCGTGGGGCGCAAGCGTGCTTGGCTGGCGCGAGACCTGCCTCGCCTGGTCGGCCGCACATTTGCTGCTGGGGTTGCCGCTAAACCTTCTCTTCGTGCCCAAGCCACCCAAGGTCGCCGCGTCCACCGAGACAAATGGAAAGCCCCATATACCGCTCGACCGTCGGATGATCGTGCTGGGCTTCGCATTCGCCGCGTCGTGGATGGTCGTTGCCGCCATGGCGGTGCACCTGCCGCGACTGCTGGAAGCGGCTGGCGCGACAACCGTGCAAGCCGTAGCGGCGGGAGCTTTGATCGGGCCCGCACAGGTCGGCGCCCGCATCGCTGAAGCGAGCTTGCTCAAGCGGTTTCATCCGATGGTTTCGGCCCGGCTTTCCGTGGCTCTCCATCCGATCGGCGCCGTGGTTCTGGGCGTTTTCGGTGCTGTCGCCGCATCAAGTGCTTTTACCGTCCTGCACGGTGCCGGCAGCGGCATCCTCACGATTGCGCGTGGCACGGTGCCGCTTGCGATGTTCGGCCCAGAAAACTACGGCTACCGGCTTGGCCTGTTAGGCGCACCATCCCGTGTCGCCATGGCGGCGGCGCCCTTGCTCTTTGGAGTGCTGATAGAGCGCTACGGTGCGGGTGTGCTCGTTTTCTCGTCTGCTTTAAGCGTGGCCGCCCTGTTGGGTTTGTGCACGTTACCCATCAAGAGCGCTATCCCACGATAGCCGCTCAATTCGAGCGATGCCGCACCAGACCGCCTACTTGACAAGGCCTCCGTGGTAATACGCGCGGTAGACCAGTTGTCCTGCTTTGTGAATCTCCTCACTGCCCGTAAATCGGCTGATCTCTCCGTCTGGCGCGTTCGTGTAGCTCCACTCATTGGCACGATACGACTGCGGCCCTCTGACCGGAACCAGGTCGCCACACTCCTGCATCAATGCGTCCCGCAGAAACCCGTACAACGTCTTTTCATCGATCTGTTCCGAGACAATCACGCCGTAGTATTTCATTCCCCAGACCGGTTTCCGGTTTTTGTAGATGATCTCACTGCCGATGAAATCCCGAACGCCGAAGTAAGTGTCGTGGAAGATCAGATCGCCTCTCTCGAAATGATAATCCTCCGAGCCCAATCGGCTGGCGCCCACCTTCGCCGCGCTCTTGCTTGCGTAAGTGTTTACGTTGGCATCACGCAGGAAACTCGCAAGTTCGCTGGTATCGATCGGTGTCTGCATGGGGCTCTCTCCCTGTGAGTCGCCGAACGTCCTGGTGCCGGCACACGGAGAATGTAGAACAACCCACTGACAGAGCGTGTCAGGAGCCTGCGCTTCCTAGATTCGAAATATGCCCTCTGGCGTCCGCCAAAAAGCAGACGAACCAGCCGTCAGCTTGCCTCAGCCCTCCAGGCGCGTGCCGCCGCCGCGATGACGGAGAGTGCATCCACCGTTCCATCGGCCTCACCCTTCTCGAAGTCGCCTGTGACTGTGGCCATCTGGTTGGTGACATGCGCAAAGCAAAGAACCGGCTTCCGCCGCGCCTCGGCGATGGCATAAAGAGCGGCCGCCTCCATCTCGACGGCCAGCAGCCCCTTGGCTTTCATCGCCGCAATGGCGGAAGCCGTCTCCCGGAATGGCGCATCCGTCGTCCAGACAGCGCCGCGCTCGACGGGCACGCGGAGCCCCCTAAAGGCATCCTTCATGGCATTCAGCAGTTCGATGTTCACGCCGCTGAATTCGGCTGGCGGGAGGTAATGGTAGCTCGTGCCCTCGTCCCTGAGCGCGCGCTCGATCAGCACGAAATACGGCGGCGGACGAAGCTCCAGAAGCTGGCCTGCCGATGTCATGCTGATCAGGAGCTGGCAGCCGGAGGCGAACAGCTCCTCCGCAACCAGCACTGCGAATGACGCACCGACCGCGCAGCCGATGAACCCAAGCTCGAAACCGTCTTCCGACAGCCGGTAAAGCTCCGTGTGGTAGCACGACCAGGATGCGTCGAGCCGGGCCCGGCCATTCGACTCGAGACGCCGCACGAGGTCTCCATCCGGGTCGAGCACGCAAACCGAGGGTACGTGCACCTCGCCAATTCCCTTTTGCCGCCTCGCCTCCCGAAGCAGGTTCTCCGGCGTGAAGGCGGAGGCCTCGTGGTGGTGTTTTTCATCGAGAATCGGAGGAACAAGAGTCCGGTTCATGGGGTGCCGCCAGGATTACGAGAGGAAGCTGTCACGCCAGCTTTCGATAGACACGAGCGATGAGATGAGTCCCCTGTTGACCTCGGAGATGCAGAGCAGAGACCCATGCTCTCAGGCATGAGATCCACGCTCCAAAAAGACGCGGCTGATCCCTTGAGCCACCTCGTCGACCTCGGCTTGCGTGCTTCCGCGACCGAGGCTGAATCTGATTGCGCCCATGGCGATCTCGGGGGCTATCCGCATGGCCCTCAGGACCGGCGAGAGCTCGATCCTGCCGCTGTGGCACGCCGAGCCGGTCGAAGCCGCCAGTCCTTCAAGCTGTGACAGGATCTCGCTACCCGGCCGGCGGATGAAAGAAACGTTGAGAGTGCTGGGCAATCGGTATTCGGGATGGCCATTGAGGGCGATCCGATTGCCCAACTTGGCTTGCAGCTGCTGCCATAACCGATCGCGGAGGGCTCGCACACGCTCCATGGCCTCAGGATCGCCAGCCAGCTCGCAGGCGGCACCAAGTCCAACAGTCAACAGGGCGCTTTCCGTGCCCGCACGCCGACCGCCCTCGTGCCCGGCTCCATGGATCAGCGGCTCAATCGACGCTCCTCGCCGAACATAAAGCGCCCCCACACCCTTGGGCGCGTAGACCTTGTGGCCGGCAATTGTGAGCAGATCGACACCCAGGGCATCGACGCTGGTCGCAATCTTACCCACGGATTGCGCCGCATCTGTATGCAGCAGAATACCGTGATCGCCTGTGATGCGGCCTATCTGCTCGATCGGTTGAATCGTCCCAACCTCGTTGTTCGCGTGCATGATGCTGACGAGGACGGTCTTTGACGTGATCGCGCGGCGCACGTCATCCGGGTCGACGTGGCCGGCGCCGTCGACGGGCACGAAGCTCACGCTGCAACCGCACTGAGTCAGGAATCGGCAGGGTTCGAGGATCGCCGGGTGCTCGACCGTGCTGGTGACGATGTGGTCGCCCTTTGCCTTCAGCGGCCAGGCGACGCCCTTGAGGGCCAGGTTATTGGCCTCGCTGCCCCCGCTCGTGAAGACGATCTCGTCATCGTGACACGCGAGCAACGCCGCCACCTGGCCGCGCGCCTTTTCGATGGCGGCCTTTGCAGGCGTGGCTGCCCAATGGCCGCTCGACGGGTTGCCGAAATGATCCTCAAGGAAAGGGCCCATGGCGGGCGCAACCACCAGGTCGATCGGCGTGCTGGCGTTGTAGTCGAGATAGATGCGCCGCATGATCAGAACACCAGGACCTTATCCGCCTCGATGGTTGCGGTCGCCAGCTCGTCCATGGTGCTGCGGCGCGCGCCTTCCATCAGCTCGGCGTCCCTGAGACCACGCGCGTCCATGCAGGTGCCGCAGAGCAGCACGTGGCCCCGGGCAGCAAGGACGCGCTTCAGCATCCGCTCAATATTGTAGAAGCCCTCCGGCGTCTTCTGGTTGGCCTTGGCGGCCAACGCCGCATCGGCCATCAGAAATAGCGTGAGTTCGCAGGCCGCGTCCTTTTTGGCAAGCGCGTGCGCCAGGCGCAGGGCGTTATAGACGAGCTCGCTGCCGTAGGGCGGATCGTTGATGATGAACAGCGCCTTCATGCAGCTCTCCTCATGTCTGCAATTGCGGGAGCCGATCATCGACCGGCAGTCCCATCTCGTTCCAGAGCACCATGCCGCCGCGCAGGATCAGGACATCGCGGAAACCGGCCTCGTCCAGAAGCGCCGCGGCATTGGCGGAGCGCTTGTCGGTACGGTAGACCACCACGACGCGTCGCCCGGCGAGTGCGTCCAGCTCCTTCAGTCGGCGTGGCAGCTCATCCACGGGCAAATTGCGGGCGCCTGCGATGTGGCCAAGCGGACCGCGGAACTCGTCCGGTCCCCGCACATCGATGACGCTGACATCTCCGGGGCCTCTGAGCCGGCTTGCCAGGTCGCTCACCTCGATCCAGCGAAGTGTCTTGCCTGTCCAGTGACGAACCAGCCGTGGCAGGAAGGCGACGACCGCAAAGAGACCAAGAGCAATGAGGGCGTAGCGGATGGCCGCATCGTTGCCGACGATCGCTTCGCGGCCGGCATAACCAAGCCAGGTGTAGGCCAGGGTGCCGGGCGCCATGCAAACGAGTGACGCGAAAACGTAGGTGATGAGAGGGATGCGCGTCAGGCCAAGCGCATAGTTGAGTAGATTGAAGGGGAACAGCGGCACCAGCCGCACGAACGCAACGAAGCGCCAGCCTTCGGCCTCCACTCCGGCTATGAGGCGGTCGAGCCGGCCACCAGCCTTGGCCCTCACCCAGTCCGCCGCGATGTAGCGGGCGACGAGGAATGCCGCCGTAGCCCCCAGTGTCGCGCCCGTCAGGTTGAGCACCGTGCCCCATACCGGCCCGAACAGCACGCCGCCGGCAAGACCAAAGAGCAGCCCTGGAACGAAAAGGACCGTCCCGACTGCGAACACGACGACGTGGGCGAGCGGAGCCCACACGCCCAGATTCCGCACTGACACTTCGATCAACGATGGATCGAGCCGCCCCCGATTGAACGCCAGCCATATCGCCGGCCCCACAATGGCGAGCCCGACCAGGATGCGCGGGAGGACAGCGCGTGGTTCATTCGGCAGGCTCCCGGCGGCCCAGCGCGTAGCTGTGGTCATCATCCCAGAATGGCTGCGTCAGCATGCGGTCCAGCCGCTGCTCGCGCGGCTCACGAAACTGCTCGATGCCGATGATCATTGCATCGTGACCTGCCGTCGGCTGAGCCCTGTAGGTGCCGAACAGCCTGTCCCACCAGGGCAGGTTGAAGCCAAAATTGCTGTTGGTCTCCCGTGCGATTATGGAGTGGTGCACGCGGTGCATGTCGGGCGTAACGACGACCCAGCGCAGCACACTATCAACCCACGCCGGCATGCGCACATTGCTGTGGTTGAACATGGCCGTCGCGTTGAGCAGAACTTCGAATATCAAGACCGCGACGGCAGGCGCGCCCAACGCCGCCACCACACCGAGCTTCAGGCCCATCGAGAGCAGGATCTCGATGGGATGGAAGCGCGCTCCCGTCGTCACGTCGAATTCCAGGTCCGCGTGGTGCATCCGGTGCAGGCGCCAGAGCGCCGGAACCGCGTGGAACAAGACGTGCTGCAGGTAGATCGCGAAATCGAGGGCCATGATGGCGAGCAACACGCTGGCCCACACCGGCAGACCGAGCGCATGAAGCAGACCCCAGCCTTGTGCCTCCGCCAGAAGAGCCAGTCCAACCGCCGTTGTCGGAAACAGCAGGCGGACCAAAACGGTGTCGAGGACGACGATGCCCATATTGCTCGGCCATCTTGTGCCGCGTCCGAGCTGCTGCTCCCTGCGCGGTGCAAGCATCTCCCACGCGGCCATCACCGCGAAGACGCTGGCAAAGGCGATCAGGCGGATTTGCGGCTCGCTAGCGAGGATATCGGGCATTGCCCAGAGCCTTCCGTTCAATCATTCCATCAGCCGCCGCCGATATCGCTGCGCCGGCGCTGGTATTCTTCGCGATCGATCTCCCCACGGGCGTAGCGCTCATCCAGGATGTCGCGGGCCGTGCGCACCCGCCCGCCGCTGTCACCGCCGGCTCCACCGAGCCACCGCACCAATGCCACGATCGCGGCAATCAGCAGCGCCAGTAGAGCGATCATGAAGAGCGGCCCGACCCACATGCCGCCCCAGCCCCAACCCATCCAGTCATGCATCTGCCAGGGTCCCGGGCCCTGCGCCCATGCTGCCGCCGGCAGCAGGCTCGGCGCCATCAGCGCACTGCGAACGATCAACCTCACGGCATGGCCCTCTCCACTTGGCGCGGCATCAAAGGCTCTTGACGCCGCATCATCATTCAATTTATCGTTTGAATGATTTAGGAACTGGAAGCCCCGCATGTCAAGTAGCAACCCCAAACGCGCCCTCTATGCCCAGTTCGCCATCGTCGCCAAGGCTATGGCGCACGAACATCGCCTCGAGCTCCTGGAACTCGTGGCCCAAGGTGAGCGGAGCGTCGAGGCGCTCTCGGAACGGTCGGGCCTCTCGATCGCCAACGCCTCGCAGCACCTCCAGCACCTGAGGCGTGCGGGACTCGTGACAGCGCGGCGGCAGGGCAAGTTCGTCTTCTACAGTCTGACGGATGACACCGTGCTTGCCATGGTTGCTGCCATGCAGAAGGTGGCGGAGCGCAATGTCGGCGAGGTCGAACGCATTCTGCGCAGCTACTTCCAAGAACGTGACGACCTGGAACCTGTGTCCCGCGCCGAGCTGATGCGGCGCATCAAGCAGGGGCTGGTTACCGTGCTCGACGTGCGGCCCGAGGACGAGTTTGCCCTCGGCCATCTTCCAGGCGCTCGCAACGTTCCGCTGAGCCAACTCAAGCGCGAGCTGTCCAAGCTCGACCGCAAGACCGAGATCATAGCCTACTGCCGAGGACCCTACTGCGTTCTGTCCTTCGAAGCGGTCGCCCAGCTCCGCAAGCTCGGCTACAAAGCGCGTAGGCTGGAAGACGGGCTTCCCGAGTGGAAGGCGGCCGGCTTGCCGGTGCAGACAGGAGCGATGACGTAGGCTGCTCGTAAGACACCGGTAGGTATGAGAGGAGAAGAGCCATGGACGCGACGATCCAATCGCATAATCAGAAACCGGCAACTGTCTGGAGCTCGGGCGGCAGCGCATACGATGCGATCAGCCGCGGCATCGCGGACTCGATCGAGCACTGCGTCCTGCGTCTCGGGCCGATACAGGGCGAGCGCATCCTCGACCTTGCCACTGGTACTGGCTGGACCTCGCGGGCTGTCGCACGAAGAGGCGCCAAAGTGGTTGGCGTTGACATCGCGTCCGACCTCGTGGCGGCAGCGAAGGCACGTGCTGCAGCCGAGGGACTCGACATCGAGTACAGGATCGGTGATGCGGAAAAGCTGCCGTTCGCCGGCGGCGACTTCGACGCGGTGATCTCGACCTGCGGGGTCATGTTCGCAAGCCGGCAAGAGGCAGCGGCGTCGGAACTCGGCCGGGTCTGCCGAAAAGGTGGCCGGATCGCCCTGACAACCTGGCTTTCGGACAGCAACCTGTTCAAAATGTTCCAGGTCATGAAACCGTACATGGCCCCTCCGCCGAGCCCGGCGCCGCCGTCGCCGTTCGAATGGGGACGGACGGAGCGGATAAAGGAGCTGCTAGGCCGCGACTTCGACCTCAAGTTTGAGAAAGGCGTGTCCTATTATCGCGAGCCCAGTGGTGAGGCAGCTTGGACGACGTTCTCGAGCGGCTATGGCCCGACCAAGTCTCTGGCCGCAAGCCTCGACGAAGCACGTCGAGCGGAGCTGCGCCGTGATTTCATCGCGTTCCACGACGGTTTTCCCACCGACCTCGGCATCTGTGTGCCGCGGGAATATTGGGTAACGATCGGTGTTCGCAAGTGACGTACGGCTCCAGGCCGGGACCTGTCCTCTGTCGACCTTAGACGGTAACGGGGCGGAAATGTTGGCCCTCACGCATGCCCACTTGCAACATCTGAGCGCGCGTTGACTGCCTGCGCCGCCAGATACCGCAGCAGGGCTGGCTAGAATACCGTGTCGGCGAACCGGTGGCATCACCCGGTCCTATTCACAGGTTCGCCCGATCAGACTCAAAAGTGAGAAATTGGTTCACGCTGGAGTCGCACCGCGGATTGAGCGGCCTGCAGCGATTTGAAATAGCACTATCCATCCGCAGTCACTGCGCCGGTTTCCTCTCGCGGTTCCGTCGTGTCGGAGCGTCTCCACCAAAGGTCATGGAGCACCATGCGAGCGCCATACCCACAACAAAGGCGATCACGCGCGGTGAGAGAGTCGCGAGGTTTTCCAATGCTGGTACCGGGCACAATCCGACAAGGCCCCAGCCGACACCAAACAGCATCGCCCCGACCACCAATGGACGGTCGATATCAGTCCTGGTCGGCCAGACGCTGTGCGGAGCAAGGATCGGACGCTCGCGCCAGGTTGCAAGGGTGAAGCCCGCGCTGGAAACGACGAGCGCCGCAGCCATCACCACCGCGAGGCTGGGGTCCCACGAACCAAAGATGTCAAGAAAGCCGATGACCTTGGCCGGTTGCACCATCCCGGAAATGAGCAATCCCCAACCGAAGATGAAGCCGCAGACCGTAGAGGCGAGCATGAGCATTGGTCAGCCTCCGAACAGGTGACGCGACAGGGCAACAACGACGATTGCGGTCGCCATGAATATCGCGGTGGCTACAATTGAGCGCATCGATAGCCGCGCCATGCCGCACACGCCGTGCCCGGAGGTGCAGCCGCCACCGAGCCGCGTGCCAAAGCCCACCAGTAGACCAGCTGCGATGATCACGCTCCAGCTATCAGGCATCTCAGGTGAAGGGATGGGATAGCCGACCAGACCACCGACCAGCGGCGCCAGCACCAACCCGAAGACGAAAGCAACGCGCCAACTCTTGTCGGTCGCGCCAAAATCCAGACAACCTGCAAAGATGCCGCTGATGCCGGCTACGCGGCCGGTGAGCAGCATCAACAGCGTTGCTGCAAGCCCGATCAGCGTGCCACCAATGGCAGCGGAAACCGGCGAGAAATTGGCCATGGCGATTGCCTCGGAGGAGTCAACATGGGTTGTTTTTCATGACTTCGCCAATGCCGGCCAGCTGGAGAACGCGAGAACATAGAGGGCGATGACATTCACAAGAGGAACAATCATCAAGAAGCTCCACCATCCCGAATATCCTGCTTTGGAGAACAGCTGCCAAAACGGGATGATCAATAGCGCTCCCAGCAGGAGCATGTGGACGGGGCCGAAGACGTACATGTCAAAACGGTCGTACATCATGATGAAGGTGCTTCTTTGCGATCCAAGTCTGCTGACTGTTCGAGCCACTATTTCCGATCCACGGGCGCGGCCATCCGTCTGCTACGTCCTGTTTGAATCGGCGTTGCGGGCACCGTGATGGTGATGACCGCGATGCATCAAATGCATCAGCGGACAGGCCATCAGGGCAAGGTAGGGTACGACGAGCACAACATGCGCCAGATGAAAGACCAGGAGGTAGACGCCGAGTGCCGCCGCTACGAGGCAGGCGATCAATCCCGCAGGTGATCCCAGAAACGATTTGACTTGTGACATTACCCTTGCCTCCCATTGACCCGGCGCCGTGAGCTGCGCCCGTACCAAAGCGCCCATAAATACGCTGCGAGAAGTAGCGCGATCACAAATTTGAAGTCCGAGCCCAGAAACACATTTACGGTCAAGAATATGCCGAAGGTTAAGATTCCTGCAGTGGCCAACGTCCACCACGCCCATAGGTCCCCGCGGCGATATGCCGTGCCAGCGACAGCTGCTATCATTGTCCCCAGGCCAATCGCAAAAGCTCCCCACGAGCGGAACACCATGCCAATCCAGGCAAACAGTTGGCCATTGAGTGCCTTAAGCTGATCAGGTGTGATCCCGGTGAAACGCTGATCTTCGGGCAGCAGCACAATGAGGGGGCGCAGAAGTACGAAGCTCACGCCCATGATGACCGCCAGCACACCGATGGCCGCAAGCGTTGCCCAGGATGCTGTTGGTCGCGGCACCGGCTTCGTCTGGTTCTTGTCTTGATCGGTCGGCGCACTCATTGATCGACCCACGGCGCTCGGCCGACCGCGATCCAGTGCGCGAGGGTCGGAACCAGAAACCATTGCATCAGCGGTGCCAGACCCGTCCCGATCACGGGCACAACCGGCATCAGGTCCGAGTAGGCCCAATTCCCGCGCACGCCAGTGTTCAGCCATTCGCTATAGATTGTGTAGCCGACACCAAACGCGACGCTCGCCGCATAGACGCGGGCAACGCCGTCGCTCGGCCACGTCGTGCGTGCGAACAGAGCGAACGCCACGAGGAGGGAAAGCCCCGCGATCATGGCATCGCCAACCGTGCAGTGCACAACCGCGAAGGCCTGCTGCTTGCGTGTACCGGTGGTCCAGACCGTGTCGAGCGGCAGCTGCAGCATCTCCCAGACAAGGTTGGCGACAATCGACACACCAAGATAGCGGCGCAAAGCCTGAGGCCACTCCGCCCGGTGCTCTTGCTCCATCCTCATGGTGAAGGCCCTCGCTCGAGATCGAGCTTGCTACCTTCGACCATGCTCGTCAGGCACCAGCGACTGTAGGCACCGGCTAGGGCCCAACCCAGCGCTCGCCAGATGCCCGCGCGCGGCAGCTCATAATCAATGCTGATCGTGAGGCGCGAAGACGTTGGCGAGACCGGCTCTATGAGGACGCGCATCTCGTAGCCCGCGATGATCAGTAGCTCGGGCTTGCCAATGGTGCGCCAGACCTTCTCGCGGCCGGCGACGTACTTCGTCACCGTCTCGGAAAAGTCGATCGTCAATCCCATCATGCGGCCAGAGTACCGGTACACGGCCCCGACCCCTGTCGGTTCGGGCGTCATGATCTCCAGTTTGAGCTTCGAGCCCATCATCGGCATCGAGCGGCCTTCACTCATGTGCCGCGCGAGATTGCGGATATCGTCGACATAGGGAAACACACGCTCGGCCGGCACCTCGATCGCGACGGAGCGGCTGAGCCTGGACATGGCGTCAAAGCCTGATGCGGTTGAGCCGCAAGGCATTTCCGATGACGCTGACCGAGGAGAGCGCCATGGCCGCGGCGGCGATGATCGGGGAAAGTAGGATGCCGAGCAGCGGATAAAGCACGCCTGCAGCAACCGGCACGCCTGCCGCATTGTAGATGAAGGCGAAGAACAGGTTCTGGCGGATGTTGGCCATGGTCGCGGCCGACAGGCGCCGCGCCCGCACGATGCCATTGAGATCGCCTTTGAGGAGGGTCACGCCGGCGCTTTCCATGGCGACATCGGTGCCCGTGCCCATGGCAATACCCACATCAGCGGCAGCGAGTGCCGGTGCA
>Ga0075418_10007394_pt1 | contig 12371 bp, 11 predicted proteins | sample SoiMetdeltSBSDD2_FD_81776 | JGI IMG/M metagenome (GOLD analysis project Ga0075418, IMG submission 81776) | Bulk soil microbial communities from a Populus tree surrounding site in Tennessee, USA - Soil MetaG P. deltoides SBSDD2 | ecosystem: Environmental > Terrestrial > Soil > Tree plantation...
CAGCGGCAACGACATCCGCGCCCCCCAGATGAGCCGCGACAGGACGTCCCGGCCCAGGTCGTCCCTGCCCAGTGGGTGAGAGGCGGTCGGCCCCTCGAGGCGCAGGGCGAGGTCCTGGGCCGCGGGCGGCTGGGAGGCCAGCCAGGGAGCGAAGGCGGCCGACAGCAGCAGCAGGGCCAGGATCGACCCCCCGCAGGCGGCGCTCCCCGTGCCGGACCGCCGCATCAGGCCGCGACCCTCGGATCGAGCGCGCCCCGCACGGCATCGCACAGGAGCTGGGTTCCGATGTAGAGCGCGGCGAAGAGTAGAACGCAGCCCTGGACCAGCGGGTAGTCGCGATAGGAGATGGCGCGCACCAGCAGGCGGCCGAGACCGGGCCAGGCGAAGATCGTCTCCGTGAGGATGGCGCCGGTGAGCAGGGATCCGACCTGCAGCGCGACGGTGGTGACGACCGGGCCGCAGGCGTTGCGCAGGGCATGGCGCAGAGCGGCCGCAAGTCGCGACAGCCCGCGGGCCCGCGCCGAGCGCACGTAGAGGGAGCCCAGCTCCTCCGCGAGCGAAGTGCGCAGGAGCCGCGCCAGGAGGGCGCCGGTCGAGAAGGCCAGGGTCGCGGCCGGGAGGATGATCGACGCCGGCCGGTCCGCTCCCGAGACCGGCAGCCAGTTCAGGCGGATCGAGAACAGGATGACGAGGAGCGGCCCGAGCCAGATGCTGGGGAGCGAGAGGGCCACGGCGGCGAGGACCGCAGTGGCCCGATCGGCGGCACCGGACGGACGCAGCGCGGCCATGACGCCCGCAGGGACGGCCAGCAGAAGCGCCATCGCCAGGGTGGCGGTGGCGAGCATTGCGGTCGCCGGCAGGCGCTCGAGGAGGAGCGACCCGACGGGATCCTGATAATGAATCGAGACGCCGAGGTCGCCCCTCAGGAGGGCGCCGAGGAAGGCGAGGAACTGGATTCCGAGCGGCCGATCGAGCCCCAGCCTCGCCTGAAGGGCCTGGATGTCGGCGGGCAGGGCTCCCGGCCCGAGCATGGCCTGGGCCGGATCGCCCGGGATCAGGTGGATCAGCAGGAAGACCACACTGGCGGCGCCCAGAAGGAGCGGCGCCATCATCAGTCCCCGCCGCAGCAGGTAGCCTGTCACGTCTCGCCCTCCGGCGTCGGCGCCGGGGGACGGGCGGCCGCCTTGGGATCTGCAACCGGGAGGGGACGGGATCTCGGATCCGGCATGAGCGGCTGGATGATCCCCGCGCGGGAACGCTCTTGTCAACCGCCGAACGGTGCGGGATCCAGCCTTGACGATCGGATATGCGTCTGTTACATTTGCCGCGCTCGACCGTTCCTGGGGTCCCTCGCGATGCGAATCCTGCGACATATTCTCCTGGTGGCCGCTTGGCTGGCGATCCTCGCACCCGCGCCGGTGCGAGGGGAGGCGTCCGGGACGTCCCGCGCGACGGACGATGCCGCCGGGAGCGCGAAAAGCTCCGATCCGGTGCTCGCGGACATCCTGAAGGCCTGGGACCGGACGCAGCAGGAGACGACGACGCTCGTGGCCTCCTTCACGGAGCGCAAGGACCTCAAGCTGCTCGCCAAGCCGGTGCTGTCCAAGGGGGAGTTCTACTACCAGAGCCCGAACCGGGCCCGCTGGGAGTACTACGAGCCTGACAAGAAGGTGTTCGTGATCACCGAGGAACAGTACACCGCCTACTATCCGGCCCTGAAGCGCGCCGAGGAGGTGCCGATCAAGAAATTCGTCGGCAAGCGCCTCTTCCGCTTCCTGGGCGTGGGGCAGCGGATCGGCGATCTGGCCCGCTACTACGATTTCGAGCTCGCCCCGAAAAGCGACGTCCCGGGAACCCACCTGATCTTCCTGACCCCGCGGAAGAAGGCGGTGCGCGATCGGGTGGCCGAGATGAAGATCTGGGTGGACGAAACCACCTTCCTCCCCAGGCAGCTGCAGTACGTCGAGGCGGATGGAGACACGACGCTCCTGGCGTTCGAGAACGTGCGCGCCAACGTCGAGGTGAGCGAGGCGCGCTTCCGCATCGACCTGCCGGACGACGTGGCCGTGTCGCAGACCTTCAACGGCTTCTCGCTGGGACAGCAGAGCTTCTAGCCCGGCCGTCCTCCTGACTCCCCCCGGGCCATTCTCCCGAGGCCGGCCCGCGACCCTAAGGAAGAAGCCCCGCCACCGGGACGCGGAGTTGTGCTAGCCTACGCGCCTTCCGGAGCAGCAGAGTCGCGACGGTTGGCGCCGTGCGCCGAGAAGGGCACCTTCGGGCGACCGTGTCGCAGCGCAGGACCTGGGCGTGTCGCAGATCTTCCACAGGAGCACGAACACTCTCTCGCGGGTCACCATCTATGCGGCTGTGTTCCTCGCCGCAGGGCTGCTCTTCGTGGCGGCCGCTCTCGATCGCTCCCCCTACAACACCCGCCAGGACGTCGTGCTGAAGCAGCCTGTGCCCTTCAGCCACCGGCATCACGTGGCCGGCCTCGGTCTCGACTGCCGGTACTGCCACAGCAGCGTCGAGACCTCGGCGTTCGCGGGCATGCCGTCGACCACGACCTGCATGAATTGCCACAAGCAGATCTGGTCCGACAGCCCGATGCTCGAGCCGGTGCGCTCGAGCGCGCGCACGGGAACGCCGATCCGCTGGACCCGCGTGCACGATCTGCCCGACTTCGTCTACTTCAACCACAGCATCCACGTGGCGAAGGGGATCGGGTGCGTCTCCTGCCATGGCCGCGTGGACGAGATGCCGCTCATGCGGCAGGCTCAGCCGCTGCAGATGGAATGGTGCCTCGGGTGCCATCGGCATCCGGAAGAGCAGGTCCGCCCGCGTGACGCCGTCTTCAGCCAGACCTGGCAGGCGGGCGATCAGGCGTCTCTCGGTCCGATCCTGGTGCGCGAGCACCGGATCCGCGGGGCCCGGGATCTGACCAGCTGCTCGACCTGTCACCGATAGACGATGAGCGACGAACCTCGCGACGAATCGAGTTCCGCCCGCCCGCACGGCCGGCAGTTCTGGCGCAGCCTCGCGGAGCTCGAGGGCTCTCCCGGAGTCGAGGAGGGGCGGGGCGACGAGTTCCCTCCGCAGGCGTCGGAGTGGCCCGACGGGCTCGACCGGCGCCGGTTCCTGCAACTGGCCGGCGCCTCGCTGGCGCTCGCCGGGCTGCAGGGCTGCACCCGCCAGCCGGTCGAATCGATCGTGCCGTACGTGAGGCAACCGGAGGAGATCGTTCCGGGGAGGCCGCTCTTCTACGCCACCGTCATGACCCTCGGCGGCTATGGGCACGGCCTCCTGGTCGAGAGCCACGAAGGGCGGCCGACGAAGATCGAGGGCAACCCGTCCCATCCCGCCAGCCTCGGGTCCACCGACGCATACGCCCAGGCGTCCATCCTGGGGCTCTACGATCCGGATCGGTCGCAGCTCCTCACGGAACTGCGCGGCGTGCGCATCTGGAAGGATTTCGTCGCGGCCTTGCAGGCGCGCCTGAAGGCTCAGGAGGCGCTGGACGGGGAGGGGATTCGGATCCTGACGGAGACCGTCACGTCCCCCACGCTCGTCGACCAGATCCGCGCCGTCCTGGACCGCTTTCCGAAGGCCCGCTGGCACCAATGGGAGCCGGTGACGCGCGACGCTGTCCGGCTGGCGTCCCGCGCCGCCTTCGGCCGGATCCTGGAGACGCGCTACGACCTCCGGTCCGCCGACGTCATCGTCGCGCTCGATGCGGATTTCGTGACCGCGGGGCCGGGCGCCGTGCGTCGGGCCCGCGATTTCGCCGATCGCCGTCGCGTGCGCGGCGACGGAAGCGGCATGTGCCGCCTGTACGCCATCGAGAGTGCTCCCACCGCGGCCGGGACGCTGGCCGACCATCGCCTGGCCGTGCGCGCCGGAGCCGTGCCGATTGTGGCGGCGGCCCTGGCCAGGGAGCTCGGCGTGCCCGGCGCGACGGGCGCGGCACTGGCCCTCGAGGGGTCGCAGGCGCGCTTCGTCCGCGCCGTCGCGGCCGATCTCCTGGCCCGCCCCGGGCGCTGTGTGGTGATCCCCGGCGAGTACGCGCCCGCGGCGGTGCACGTGCTGGCGCACGCCATCAACCACCGCCTTGACGCGTCCGGTGCGACGGTCGTCCAGACCGAGCCGGTGGAACCGGAGCCCATCGACCAGGCAAGTTCTCTCCGCGAGCTGGTCGAGGCGCTGCGGGCGGGACGGGTCGACCTCCTGGCGATCGTCGGAGGGAACCCGGTCCACACGGCGCCGGCCGATCTCCGGTTCGCGGAGGCCATGCTCAGGGCGCCGTTCCGCTTTCATCTGGCGACGGAGGAGGACGAGACCTCCGATTACTGCCAGTGGCACGTCCCCGAGGCGCACTTCCTGGAGGCCTGGAGCGATGCGCGGGCCTTCGACGGCACGGCCTCCATCGCCCAGCCGCTGATCGAGCCGCTCTACGGCGGCCGCTCGGCGCACGAGGTGCTGGCGGTGTTCCTCGAGGAGACACCGCGCCCGGGGCTCGCTATCGTGCAGGAGTCCTGGCGGTCTAGGCTGCCGGCCGCCGGGTTCGAGGCCTCCTGGCGGCGCTCCCTGCACGACGGGGTCATCGAGGGGACGGCCCTGCCGGCCCTGACGCCGGCTCACCGGGCCGACAGCGTGCGCGAGGCGGTCGGATCGATCCGCCCTCCGGGTGAAGAGGCCATCGAGCTGGTCCTCCGTCCCGACCCCTCGGTCTTCGACGGGCGCTTCGCCAACAACGGCTGGCTGCAGGAGCTGCCGCGCCCGCTCTCCAAGCTGACCTGGGACAACGTGGCCTACGTCTCTCCGGCGATGGCGCGGCGCCTGGGCGTCGCAAGCGGCGACGTGGTCGAGGTCCAGGCGTCGGGCGCCGCCGCGCGCCTGCCGGTGTGGGTCCTCCCGGGCCACCCGGACGGATCGGTCACGGCGCACCTCGGCTACGGCCGGCGGCGCATCGGCCGCGTGGGGACCGGCGTCGGCGTCGATCTCTACCCGCTGCGCGACGCCGTCTCCCCGTGGCTGGTCGAGGCGGCGGTGACGAGGACCGGCGAGCGGACCGATCTGGCTTCGACGCAGGAACACTTCCTGATGGAAGGGCGTCATCCGGTGCGTCGCGGGACGCTGGCCGAGCTGCGGGCCAACCCGGGGTTCGTCGCGGAGATGGAGGAGCGGCCCGCCCGGGAGGAGTCCTTTTATCCCCCGCATTCCTATCCGGGGCGGGCCTGGGGGCTGGCCGTCGATCTGTCGGTGTGCACGGGATGCAACGCCTGCGTGATCGCGTGCCAGGCCGAGAACAACATCCCCGTGGTCGGCAAGGACCAGGTGCGCCGCGGGCGCGAGATGCACTGGCTGCGGATCGACCGCTACTACGAGGGCCAGGAGGAGGACCCGGCGGTGCACAACATGCCGGTGATGTGCATGCACTGCGAGCAGGCCCCCTGCGAGGTCGTCTGCCCGGTCGGCGCCACGAACCACAGCAGCGAGGGCCTCAACGACATGGTCTACAACCGCTGCGTGGGCACGCGCTATTGCTCGAACAACTGCCCCTACAAGGTGCGGCGCTTCAACTTCCTGCAGTACAGCGACGAGCGGACTCCGGTGCTGCAGCTGGGGCGCAATCCGGACGTCACCGTGCGATCGCGGGGCGTGATGGAGAAGTGCACCTACTGCGTGCAGCGCATCAACGGGGCGCGCATCGAAGCCGAGAAGGAGGGCCGGCCCGTGCGCGATGGCGAGGTCACGACCGCCTGCCAGCAGGCGTGCCCGACGCAGGCGATCGTCTTCGGCGACATCAACGATCGGCAGTCGAGGGTGGCGCTCTGGCGGTCCGAGCCGACGCACTACGGCCTGCTGGAGGAGCTGAACACCCGCCCGCGGACCACCTACCTCGCCAAGCTGTCCAACCCGAGCGACGATCTGGAGCGCGGCTGAGCCATGACGGAACGGACCCTCCCCGGGCGGCCCCCGATCATCGGTCCCGGGTACACCTCCGGGACCGTGACCGACAAGATCAGCGAGGTCGTGCTCAAGAGGACGCCGCGCTGGTGGTACGTCGGATTCGGCCTCAGCCTCATCCTGGTCCTGCTCTTCTTCTACGCCGTGGCGTACCTGTTCACCAAGGGGGTCGGGATCTGGGGCGTGAACGTCCCCGTCGGCTGGGGATGGGACATCACCAACTTCGTCTGGTGGATCGGGATCGGCCACGCCGGCACGCTCATCTCCGCCATCCTGCTGCTCCTGCGTCAGCCGTGGCGCAACTCGATCAACCGGTTCGCCGAGGCGATGACCCTGTTCGCCGTCGCCTGCGCCTCCACCTATCCGATCCTCCACCTCGGCCGCCCCTGGGTCTTCTACTGGCTGATGCCGTATCCGAACTCCCTGGGCATCTGGCCCCAGTTCAGGAGCCCCCTCGTCTGGGACGTCTTCGCGGTCTCCACCTACGCCACGATCTCGCTGCTCTTCTGGTTCGTCGGGCTCATCCCGGACCTCGCGACGCTCCGCGATCGGGCCGCCGGCAAGACGGCCAAGGTCGTCTACGGGATCCTGGCGATGGGATGGCGGGGGTCGGCGCGTCACTGGCACAATTACGAGTCGGCCTACGTGATGCTCGCCGGGCTGGCCACATTCCTCGTCGTGTCCGTGCACAGCGTGGTCAGCTTCGACTTCGCGTCGGGCCTCCTGCCCGGCTGGCACACGACGGTGTTCCCGCCGTACTTCGTCGCCGGGGCCATCTACTCCGGGTTCGCCATGGTGCTGACGCTCGCGATCCCCCTCCGCGCGGCGTTCGGCCTGCAGGACTTCATCACGGCGCGCCACCTCCAGAACATGGCCAAGGTCATGCTGGCCACAGGGCTGATCGTGGGCTACGGCTACCTGATCGAGATCTTCCTGGCCTGGTACAGCAACGATCCGTACGAGAAGTACATGGTCGTCAACCGCGTCATGGGGCCGTACGCCTTCCAGTACTGGGCGCTCATCGCCTGCAACATCGTATCGCCCCAGTTCCTCTGGCTGCGGCGCGTCCGCAGCTCGACGGCGGCCCTCTTCGTGCTGTCGATCGTAGTCAACATCGGCATGTGGCTCGAGCGCTACGTGATCATCGTCACCAGCCTGCACCGGGACTTCCTCCCCTCCTCCTGGGGCACCTACTCCGGGACGATCTGGGACTACGCCACCTTCATCGGCACCATCGGCCTGTTCCTGGCGCTCATGTTCCTGTTCATCCGCTTCCTGCCGGCGATCTCCATCTTCGAGATGCGCACCATCCTCCCGGAGGCGCGGTCGGTCGAGGAGGGCGGCCCGTGAGGGGCGGGCCACGGCTGTGGGGGCTGATGGCCGAGTTCCGCACGCCCCAGGAGCTGGTGGATGCGGCGGCGCGGGCCCGTGCCGAGGGGTACCGGCGCATGGACGCCTATTCCCCGTTCCCGATGGAGGCGCTGTCGGAGGCCCTCGACCTGCCCGCGTCGAAGGTGCCGAGGCTCGTCCTCGTCGGCGGCACGCTCGGCGCCCTCGCTGGATTCGCGCTGCAGTACTGGGTGTCGGTGATTGCGTACCCCCTCGACGTGGGGGGGAAGCCGTACAACTCCTGGCCCGCCTTCATTCCGGTCGTGTTCGAGTGCACCATCCTGTGCGCCGGGCTGTTCGCCGTCCTCGGCATGCTGGCGCTCAACGGCCTGCCGATGCCGTACCACCCGGTCTTCAACGCGCCCCGTTTCGCCCTGGCGTCGCGCGACCGCTACTTCCTGTGCATTGAGGCACGCGACCGGAAGTTCGATCGCCAGGCGACGCGCCGGTTCCTCGAGGGCCTGCGCCCCAGCGAGGTGGCCGAAGTTGCGGCCTGATCGGCGCGGGCGAATCGCCGCGGCCGCTGTGGCCCTCCTCCTGGCCGCCGCCTGCCGGCAGGACATGTTCAACCAGCCGAAGACTAGGACCTATCGGGCGGGGGAGTTCTTTGATGACGGCGCGAGCGCGCGGGTCCCGGTCGCGGGGACGGTGGCTCGCGGCCAACTGCGCGCCGATCCCGTGCTCAACACGGGCGTCGGACCCGACGGACACTTCGTCGCGCGGCTGCCGCTGCCGGTCGATCGCGCCCTCCTCCTCCGGGGCCGCGAGCGCTACGAGATCTTCTGCAGCCCCTGCCACGGGCGGACGGGGGACGGGCGAGGAATGATCGTGCAGCGCGGCTTCAAGGAGCCGTCCTCGTTCCACGCGGACAGACTGCGCCAGCAGCCGATCGGCTACTTCTTCGATGTCATGACCAATGGATTCGGTCAGATGTCGGACTACGCCGCCCAGGTTCCCGTCCGCGACCGGTGGGCGATCGCGGCCTACCTCCGCGCGCTGCAGCTGTCGCAGCACGCGCCGATCGCCGAGGTGCCGCCCGGCGATCGCGAGCGGATCGAGAGGGCGGGCGGTCCCGCCGGGGCGGCGCGGTGAGCGCGCCGTCGGCAGGGCGGCCGGTCCAGGCGGGGGAGTACGCCCCGCCCGACGGGCTCGTGGCCATCCGCAACAAGGCCTTCCTGATCGGCGGGATCGCCTGCGCCGCAGCCATCGTCGGCGGACTCGGCGATCCGGCGCAGTTCGTGCGCTCCTATCTCATCGCCTTCCTGTACTGGCTGTCGATCGCGCTGGGCTGCTTCGCCATCGCCGCGCTGCACCATCTGTCGCACGGGGCCTGGGGCCTGCCGATCCGCAGGGTGCTCGAAGCGGCGGCCCGCACCATCCCGGCCCTGGCGCTGCTCTTCCTCCCGGTCCTCCTGGGCGTGAGGATGCTGTATCCCTGGGCCGGCCCTTCCGCCGCCTCGGACCCGCTCCTCCGCCACCAGGCCGTGTACCTGAACCTGCCCTTCTTCGCACTGCGTGCGGCGCTCTACTTCGCCGTCTGGACCGTCGCCTCCGTCGTCCTCGATCGCATGTCGCGGCGCCAGGACGGATCCGCCGACGCGCGGCTGATGAGACGGATGCAGATGGTGGCCGCCCCGGGCCTCATCCTCTACTGCCTGACGGCCACCTTCGCCTCCATCGACTGGATCATGGCTCTCAACGAGCACTGGCACTCGACCATCATCGGCTTCATGTTCATAGGCGGCCAGACGGTCGCCGCCATGGCGTTCGTGATCCTCGTCGCCCGGTTCCTGGCCGAGCGGCGCCCGATGTCGGGCGTGTTCCGGCCGCAGCATTTCCACGACTACGGCAACTTATTGCTCACCTTCGTCGTGCTCTGGGGGTACTTCCACGTCTCGCAGTTCATCATCTCGTGGCAGGCGAACCTCCCGAAGGAGGCGGCCTGGTACCATCCGCGCTCGGCCGGAGGCTGGCGGCTCGTGTCGCTGCTCCTGGTGGCCCTGCACTTCGCGCTGCCCTGCGCCGTGCTGCTGTCGCGTCCACTGAAGCGCAACGTCCCGCGCCTCGCCTCGATCGCGGCCCTCCTGCTCCTGATGCGGTGGTTCGATCTCTACTGGCTCGCGGCCCCGGCCTTCTCGTCCGAAGGGCCGGCCTTCCACTGGCTCGACGCGGCCCTGCCGATCGCCCTGGGCGGGCTCTGGATAGGCCTGTTCGCCGACCAGCTCCGGCGCCGGCCGCTCCTCCCGGTCAACGATCCCTTCCTGCCGGAGGCCTTGCATGGCTGAGAGCGGCGGGGCTCCGCATGGCCGTCCATCCGCCGGCAGGCGGCGGGAGCCCGGCGACTCTCTCGATCGCGAGCTCGATCTCCGCGGCATCTGGGGCTTCGCCGCCCTCGTGGCCGCGACGACCGCGCTCCTGCACCTGGTCGTCTGGGGCCTGATGGTCGGGTTCCGCGAAACGGCCGAACGCCGCGATCCAGCCCCGTCTCCTCTGGCCGAGGCCAACGAGCGGCGCCTCCCGCCCGCTCCGCGCCTGCAGGACGCTCCCGAGCGCGACATGCAGGCGCTGCGCGCGGAGGAGGACGCGAGGCTCTCGAGCTATGGCTGGATCGATCGCACCGCCGGCATAGGCCGGATCCCGATCGATCGCGCCATCGACCTGATCCTGGAACGCGGCCTGCCGGAGGTGAGCGCTCCCCCCATGGCTTCCGGGACGGAACCGGCCGCGGCGGCGGGTCCTGCGGGATCGTCCCGGCGGGCGCGGCCCCGGCGGGGGAGGGATTCGTGAGGAACAGCGGGCGAATGGCGATCGGGCTGCTGCTGGCTGCCGTGGCGGGCCTCCTCCGCGCCGAGGCGCCCCCGGCGCCGATCGATCCGGGGCGCGACATCGGCTTCGACCAGAGACTCGGGAACACGATCGATCTCGACCTTCCGTTCGTCGACGAGTCGGGACACGGGGTGAGGCTGCGCGACTATGCGAAGGGCCGGCCTGTCGTCCTGTCGCTCGCCTACTATGGCTGTCCGATGCTCTGCCAGCTCGCGCTGCAGGGCCTGGCGAGCACCCTCAAACCTCTCACCTTCGGGCCGGGGCGCGAGTTCGAGGTGGTCACCGTCTCGTTCGATCCGCGGGAGACGCCCGAGATGGCGCGGCAGGCGCGCTCCTCCTCGCTCGAGATCTACGGGCGTCCCGAGGGCGCCGCCGGCTGGCACTTCCTGACGGGCGGCGAGGAGGCGATCCGGAAGCTGACCGACGCCGTCGGCTTCCGCTACGCGTGGGACGAGGAGTCGGGGCAGTACGCGCACGCCACCGGCATCGTCATCCTGACGCCCGAGGGGCGGGTCTCCAGGTATCTCTTCGGGGTCGACTATGCGCCGAAGGATCTGAGGCTGGCGCTCATCGAATCGGCGGGGGGGAGGATCGGAACGCTGGCCGATCGCCTGCTGCTCCTCTGCTACCGTTACGATCCGCACACCGGCCGCTACAGCGCCGTGGCCATGACCGCGGTGCGGGCCGGGGCCATCCTGAGCGTCCTCGGCATCGGCTCGTTCGTCATCCTCTCGGTCCGGCGGGAGCGCCGCCGCGGGTCTACGTCTCCGGGGTCCGCCGCGCCATGATGCCCGACGCTCCGCTGTTCCCCGTGCGCGCCACCGCCCTGGCGGGAGAGATCGACCGGCTCTTCTGGACGGCCGTCGGCATCGCCGGGTTCTTCTCGGTGCTGATCGCGCTGCTCCTCCTCTATTTCGGCGTGCGGTACAGGCGACGGCACGCCGACGACGTCGGGGCATCGGTGGATCATGGATCCGGCGCGACGGCGGCGCTCGAGATCGCCTGGTCGGTCATCCCCCTCGGCATCCTGCTCTTCCTCTTCACCTGGGGGATGAGGATCTACTTCGAGGTGGCCCGTCCCCCCGCCGACGCGGCGGAGTTCTTCGTGGTCGGCAAGCAGTGGATGTGGAAGGTGCAGCACCCCGAAGGACGTCGGGAGATCAACGAGCTTCACGTACCCATCGGCCGGCCGATCAAGCTGACCATGACCTCGGAGGACGTCATCCACTCGTTCTTCGTGCCCGCGTTCCGCGTCAAGCAGGACGTGCTGCCCGGCCGCTACACCACGCTCTGGTTCACGGCCGATCGGGTCGGCAGCTATCACCTGTTCTGCGCGGAGTTCTGCGGCGCCGAGCACTCCCGGATGATCGGGCGCGTGGTCGTCATGCAGCCGCACGACTATCAGGCGTGGCTGGCGGGGGAGCCCGCCGGTCGTTCGATGCACGCCTCCGGCGAGGAGCTTTTCACCGAGCGGGCCTGCGCCACCTGCCATCGCCCCGACAGCGCGGCCAGGGCGCCGTCGCTCCAGGGGCTCGTGGGGAGGAAGGTCCTCCTGCAGGACGGCCGGACGGTGATGGCGGACGAGGCCTACGTCCGGGAGTCGATCCTGCTGCCGCAGGCGAAAATCGTCGCCGGCTACCAGCCGATCATGCCGACCTTCAAGGGTCAGCTCGACGAGGAGGACCTGATCCAGCTGATCGCCTACATCAAGGGGCTCCGGACCGGGGCGTCGGACGGGGACGCCCGGCCGGCGGGCGCCCGCCGTTCCGGCGCCCCGAAAGACGGGTTGCGATGAGCCAGGTTCCTGCCGAGACAGGCCACGAGCCCGCGGAGCACTACCTCAACGCCAGGTACGGCATCCGATCGTGGCTCTTCACGCTCGACCACAAGCGGATCGCCATCCTGTACCTCGTCTCGATCACCGTCTTCTTCGCGCTCGGCGGCCTGATGGCGGTCTTCATCCGCCTGGAGCTCGCCACTCCGGAGGGGGACCTGTTCCAGCCGGACATGTACAACCGCCTGTTCACCATGCACGGGATCATGATGATCTTCTTCTTCCTGATCCCCGGCATCCCGGCGGTCCTCGGGAACTTCCTGGTGCCGATCATGGTGGGGGCCCGCGATCTGGCCTTCCCGCGCCTCAACCTGCTCTCCTGGTACATCTTCAATGTCGGCGGGCTGCTGGCGTTCGG
>Ga0075418_10007396_pt1 | contig 12369 bp, 13 predicted proteins | sample SoiMetdeltSBSDD2_FD_81776 | JGI IMG/M metagenome (GOLD analysis project Ga0075418, IMG submission 81776) | Bulk soil microbial communities from a Populus tree surrounding site in Tennessee, USA - Soil MetaG P. deltoides SBSDD2 | ecosystem: Environmental > Terrestrial > Soil > Tree plantation...
AGCCCGTCGGCCAGCTCGGGCCCGAGCTGGATCTCGGACACGACCCGTCCCCACTCCTCGTCGCGGACGTCCGCCACTCCGTTGCGGACCACGCCGATGGGCTCGATCTTCAGGGGACCTCCTTGGTACCGGCCGCGAGCCGGCCGTCTTCCGCCTACAGCCGCTCGACCACCATGGCCACGCCCTGGCCGCCGCCGATGCAGAGCGAGGCCAGCCCGAGGCGCTTGTCACGGGCCTTGAGCGCGTAGAGCAGCGTGACCAGGACGCGCGCGCCGGAGGCGCCGATGGGATGGCCCAGGGCGATGGCCCCGCCGTTCACGTTGACCCGGGCGGGGTCGAGCTTCAGCTCGCGCAGGACGGCCAGGCTCTGGGCCGCGAACGCCTCGTTCAGCTCGAAGAGATCGATGCGGTCGGCGGACGTCCCCGCCTTCTCGAGCGCCTTGCGCACCGCGGGCACGGGGCCGATGCCCATCACCTTCGGGTCCACCGCCGCCGAGGCGTAGGAGACGATGCGGGCCAGGGGCGAGGCGCCGAGCGCGCGGGCGCGGGCCGCGGTGGCCACGACCACGGCCGCGGCGCCGTCGTTGATGCCGCTCGAGTTTCCCGCGGTGACCGTCCCGTTCTTCTTGAAGGCCGGCTTCAGCTTGGCCAGCGCCTCGGCGGTGGTGCCCGCCCGCGGGTACTCGTCGGTGTCCACGAGCTTCGCCTCGCCCTTCTTCTGCGGCACCGGCACCGGCACGACCTCCGCCTTGAAGCGTCCCTCGCGGAGGGCGGCCTCGGCCCGTGCCTGGCTCTCGGCCGCGAAGGCGTCCTGGTCCTCGCGGGCGATGCGGTAGCGCTCCACGATGTTCTCGGCCGTGATGCCCATGTGGATGTCGTGGAAGGCGTCGGTCAGGCCCTCATGGATCATGTGGTCGAGCAGCTTGCCGTTGCCCAGGCGCTCGCCCCAGCGTCCGCCGGGCAGCAGGTACGGTGCGCCGCTCATGCTCTCGGTCCCGCCGGCCACCACCAGCTCCGCGTCCGCGCACTTCACGGCCTGCGCCGCCAGCATGACGGCCTTGAGGCCGGACCCGCAGACCTTGTTCACGGTATGCGCGGGGACCGACTCGGGGATGCCCGCCCGGATCGAGGCCTGCCGCGCGGGGTTCATCCCGACGCCGGCCTGGAGGATGCAGCCCAGGATCACCTCGTCCACCTGGTCCGGGCGCGCGCCGGACCGGCGCACGGCCTCTTTGACCGCCACCGCGCCCAGATCCACCGCGGAGACGTCCTTGAACGCGCCGCCGAAGCTGCCGATGGGAGTCCGGCAACCGCTCAGGATGACGACGTCTTCGGTTCCCATGATCTGCTCCCTCTAGGACTCCATGGTCTTGACCGGATCGCGCTCGATCAGCTCCGTGCCCGTGGCCTTGCGCACCGCGTCCACCGTCGTGTCCGGCGCCACTTCGCGGAGGACCAGCCCCTCCTTCGTGACCTCGATGACCGCCATCTCGGTGACGATCAGGTTCACGCAGCGCTGTCCGGTGAGGGGCAGAATGCAGCGGTCGAGGATCTTGGGGCTGCCGTCCTTGGCCGTGTGGTCCATCGTGACGACCACTCGCTTCGCGCCCGAGACGATGTCCATCGCCCCGCCCATCCCCTTGATCATCTTGCCCGGGATCGTCCAGTTGGCCAGGTTGCCCTCGCGGTCCACCTGGAGCCCGCCCAGGATCGTCAGGTCCACGTGGCCGCCGCGCACCATGGCGAAGGAGTCCGCGCTCGAGAAGTACGACGTCCCGGGCAGCTCGGTCACCGTCTCCTTCCCCGCGTTGATGAGGTCGGGATCCTCCTGGCCCGGTTCGGGGTAGGGACCAACGCCCAGCATGCCGTTCTCCGAGTGCAGGACGATGGAGATGCCTTCAGGGATGTAGTTCGAGGCCAGCGTGGGCATGCCGATGCCGAGGTTCACGTAGTCCCCGTCCTTCATCTCCTTGGCCGCGCGCCGGACAATCCGCTCGCGCCGCGCGTCGGTCTCGCCGCCCATCTGGCCGCGCAGCGTCCGCTTCTCGATGCGCTTCTCGTACTTGCTGCCCTGGAAGATGCGCTTCACGAAGATCCCGGGCGTGGCCACGGCCTCGGGGTCCAGCGATCCGGCGGGCACGAGCTGCTCCACCTCCGCGATCGTCGTACGCGCGGCCATGGCCATCATGGGGGCGAAGTTGCGCGTGGTCCGCCGGTAGACCAGGTTGCCGAGCGGATCGCCCTTCCAGGCCTTCACGAACGCGTAGTCGGCCTTGAGCGCGGTCTCGAACACGTGGGGGCGCCCGTCGAACCACCGCACCTCCTTGCCCTCGGCGATCAGGGTGCCGTAGCCCGTGGGCGTGAAGAAGCCGGGGATGCCCGAGCCGCCGGCGCGCATGCGCTCCGCGAAGGTGCCCTGCGGGTTCAGCTCCACCTCGATCTCCCCCGCCAGCGCCATCCTCTCGAAGACCTTGTTCTCGCCCACGTAGGTCGAGACCATCTTGCGGACCTGCTTGTTCTGGAGGAGCGCGGTGATCCCGAAGTCGTTGGTCCCCGCGTTGTTGCTCATCAGGGTGAGGTTGCGGGAGCCCTTCTCGCGCAGGGCGGCGATGAGGGTCTCGGGTATCCCGCACAGCCCGAAGCCCGAGACCATGATGGAGGCGCCGTCGGGGATGTCCCGCACGGCCTCCGCCGCGTCCTTCACGACCTTGTTCATCGCGCCTCCCCGTCCCGAATGATAAACCGCCGCGATATCATCCGCGCCATGGCCCAACCCGCGACGGCCCACGAGCGCGACGACCTGCCCGAGTTCACCGCGCGCGCGGCCCTGGCGGGCATCGTGTTCGGCCTGCTCTTCGGCGCCGCCAACGCCTACCTCGGCCTGCGCGTGGGCCTCACCGTCTCCACCTCGATCCCCATCGCCGTCCTGACGGTGGCGTTCTTCAAGTCGCTGGGAGGCGGCCGCGGGATGATCCTCGAGGCCAACCTCTCCCAGACCATCGGATCCGCCAGCTCGTCGCTGGCCGCGGGCACGATCTTCACGATACCGGCCCTCTTCCTCTGGGGGATCACGCCGCCGCTGTGGCAGGTCGCGACCCTGGCCCTCCTCGGCGGGATCCTCGGCATCTCGGCCATGGTCCCGCTGCGCCGCCTGCTCATCGTGCGCAGCGCGGACGAGCTGCCGTATCCCGAGGGCACGGCGTGCGCGCAGGTCCTGAAGGCAACCGCCGCCGAGGCCACGGGCGGCCGGTGGATCTTCATCGGCCTGGCGGTGGGCGCGGCGGTGAAGCTGGCCCTGGGCGGGGCGGCCCTGCTGCCCGCAGAGCTGCACACGCGCATCCCCGTCCTGCCCAAGGCCGAGCTGGGGCTCGAGATCGCGCCCGCGCTGCTGGGCGTGGGCTACATCCTGGGCTACAGGCAGTCGGCGATCATGGTGGCGGGCAGCCTGATCTCGTCGCTGGTCCTCATCCCGTTGCTCGCCCTTGTGGGCGAGGGCCTGGCCACGCCGCTCTTCCCCGAGACGAAGCTCGCCATCCGCGACATGTCGGCCGGACAGATCTGGTCGCGTTACGTCCGCTACATCGGCGCCGGGGCCGTCGCGGCCGCCGGCATCGTGGCTGTGGCCCGGGCGCTCCCCACGATGTATCAGTCCCTCGTCGCAGTGATCCGGGGACTGCGGGGCGGCGATACGCCGGCTGGCGGGAGCACGGAGCGCACCGACCGGGACATCCCCGGCTGGATCGTGCTCGCGGCCCCGGCGGCGGTGGTGGTGACGCTCTTCGTAGTGCCTGGCCTTCTCGCGGGGAACATGCCGGCCCTGCCCCGGGCGGTGGCGGCGCTGGGCGTGGCGATCTTCGGGGTGGCCTTCGTGGTGGTGTCGTCGCGGATCGTGGGGCTCATCGGCGTCAGCTCCAACCCGACCTCGGGGATGACGCTGGTCACGCTGCTCGGGGTCTCCGTCGTGTTCGTCGCCATGGGCTGGACCGACCCGTCGGCGCGCGCGGCGATCCTGACCGTGGGCACGGTGGTCTGCATCGCTGCCTCCAAGGCGGGCGACATCTCGCAGGACCTCAAGACGGGGTATCTCGTCGGCGCCACGCCGGCCCGCCAGCAGGCGGGGCAGTTTCTGGGCGCCGCTTTCGCCTGCTGGGCGGTCGCCGCCACGGTGCTGCTGCTCGGGAAGGCCTACACCTTCGGCTCCGCCGACCTGCCCGCGCCCCAGGCCACCCTCATGAAGACGGTCATCGAGGGCGTGCTCGCGGGCGCCCTGCCCTGGGGCCTGGTCGGCAGCGGCGCCGCGTTGTCCATCTCCGCGATCCTGATGGGCCTGCCCGGTCTCGCCTTCGCCGTCGGGATCTACCTGCCCGTGGCCACGCTCACGCCGATCTTCGTGGGCGGCATCGTGAGGCACATCGTAGAGACGCGCCGCCGCGGACCGGCCCCGGAGAGCGACGCGGGTGTGCTCGCGTCCTCGGGGATGATCGCCGGCGAGGGCCTGGCCGGCGTGGCCATCGCGTTCGTGCTGGCCGCGGCGAAAAAGTGGGAGACCGCGGGGTGGAGCGTTGCCCTGAAGGACGCGCACTTCGCGGACCGGTCCTTCTCGCACATCACGGGCGTGGCCGCGGCGCTGATCGGGACAGCGTTGGTGGTGGGTCTGTGCGTGCTGCTGTATCGGGCCGGACGCGCCTCGGAGGACGAGCGAAGGACGGGTTGATCTTCACGTATCACTTCAAGCAACTTGTTCCGGAACAAGTACGAATGGTAACGAGTGGCTTGCAATAATTTCTGCGCCACGGGTTGCCGGCCACCGCGCGATCGGAATTGCCCCGGTGTGGGCTCATCCCCATGGACGTGACGCAGAATGGAGAAGAGACGTTTCTGTGGAGGACCCGACCATGGCCGACCCTACGCGCCCCGAGCCGCCCGCGTCGAATCGTTCCGCGCAGGACCCGCAGAAGCCCGGCCAGCCGCTCCGGCCCGGCCCGCCCATCGAGCCCGAAGATCCCGTCGAGAAGGCGAAGGGGCCGAAGCCGCCCGAGCACTACACCGCGACCCACGAGCCGGGAGACACGGACGAGCGGCCCGACGACACCGGCCGGCGGCAGGGGGAGAAGGGCGCCCTCTAGGTCAGCGGCGCCGCCGCAGCTCGCGCATCAGGCCGCCCAGCGCGTGTCTCACCTCGGGCCGGTTCTGATCGAGGATCTCGCGCCACAGCCGCCACGGACTGCGCGCGAGACGGGTCATGTCGCGGAAGCCGGGCCCCGCGATGCCGAGCCGCCGCCCCGCGACGCGGTCGCGTCGGGCGGCGTCGCGCAGCGCCCAGGCCACGAGCTGCGGGACGTGGCTCACGAACGCGACCGTCCGGTCGTGCTCCTCCGTCGTCATGGTCACGGGCCGCGCGCCCACGGCTCTCACGAGGCGCCGCAGCAAGGCCAGGTCCCGTCGGGAGGCCCGCACCGGCGTGAGGACCCACGGCCGGCCGCGGAACAACCGCGCGTCGGAGGCGGCCAGCCCCGACCCCTCGCTCCCGGCCAGGGGATGGCCGCCGATGAACCGCCGCAGCTTCAGCGCGGCCGCCACGCGGACGATCGGGCCCTTCACGCTACCGACGTCGGTGACGAGGGCGTCCGGCATGGCGCGGGCCACCCGCCGGAGCAGCCGCAGGTTGGCGCTCGGCGTGGCGGCCAGGACCACGACGCCCGCCTGGGATGCGGCGCGCTCGACGGCGTCCGCGGCGCGGGCCACCGCGCCGATCCGGCGCGCGCGCCGCGCGACCGCCGGCCGGTCCACGCCGATGACGGTGTAGCCCGCGCGCGTCAGCGCGCGCGCCAGCGAGCCTCCGACGAGGCCGAGGCCGATCACCGCGACGACGGGCCTCATTCCTCGCCCAGGATCCGCTCCAGCACCTCGGGCTCTCGCCGCTGCAGCAGGCCGCCGGCCGCCGAGACGAGCATCGCGTAGACGGCCCCCGCGCCGGCCAGGGCCAGCGGCAGGCTCACCGCCCACAGCCACGGCCGCTCCAGGAGCAACGGGAGCCACGCGAGGAAGACGAACGGCGAGGAGACGACGAGCGCGGCGGCCATGAGCAGGAGGCCGAGGAAGGCGCCGCCCAGGCCGCGGGTCCCCGCCGCGGCGCCCGCGTACGGGTTGCGGCCGGGCGGGGGCATGGTCGTGGGAAACAGGATGGACGGGAAGTTGTCCACGCCCGCGGAGAGAAGCAGGGTGACCACTGTGATGGTGGCGGCCGCGGGCAGGAGCGGCAGCGGGGCCATGAAGATCCCCGCCCCTAGCAGCACCAGGAGGCCCGGCGCGCGCAGGACGAGCGCTCCCAGGTTCTTGCCCACGAGGATCCGCCACCTCTCGATGGGGAAGCCGAGGAGCAGGGAGATCCCGCGGCGCTCCAGGCCGAAGGCATTGGCCCCGAAGGCGGAGATGCCAACGAGCGTGGCGAGCATCAGGAAGCCCGTGCCCGCCCCGCCGCGCGTGCGCGCCTGGGAGAGGAACGTCAGGAAGAGCAGCGGGCCGACCAGGCCCATGAGCAACGTGGCCTTGAGCGTGGGGTCACGCCACGTCATCCGCAGGTCCTTCTCCAGCACCGCGCCCAGGGCGCCCGGCAGCCACATCCGCGTGGCCGATCCCGCTCCCCCGCCAGCCACCCCGAGGTCCACCTCCCCGCGGTGGATGCGGTGGATGAGGACGGTGGCGGCCGCCACCGCGCAGCCGACGGCCACGGCCGCCCCACCGGCGTTCACCGCGAACGCGAGCCACTCGCCGCGGCCGGCGTGGACCGCGGCGCAGACTCCCCAGGCGAACGGGGACAGCGCGAGGAGTGGCGTCGCCACCGCCGCGCGGGCCAGCGCGCGCAGCGCCGACGGCCCCGCCGAGAGCAGCAGGATGGGCCCCAGGCTCACCGCGAACCCGAAGCCGAGGCCGAGGAAGAGGGCCAGGTCCCGGAAGCGCCGCCGGCGGGAGAGCCCGTGCAGGACGAGCCCGGCCACCTGCGCCGCGGCGATGACGAACAGCAGGCCCAGCAGCGCGCCCAGGACGGCCGCCGGCAGGCGCGGCCCCGCGCCCGCGACGGCCAGCGCCAGCGATACGAGGATCGGCAGCGCCACCAGCGTGGTGGGCTGCGCCAGGTTCGAGAAGAGGGACGACGCGGCCAGGGTGGCCATCGGGATCGGGAAGTGGAGCAGCCGCGACATGTCGTGGGCCTCGCTGAACGCCACGCCCGTCAGCAGCGGCGAGAGCACCCAGAACAGGCCGACCATCGTGGCCGCGGCGGACAGCGCGGGCAGCAGCGTCTCGGGCGCCGTCCCCATCAGCCCGCGCACGCCGAAGAAGACCAGGAAGGATCCCGCGGCCGCGAACATGAGGAGGCCGGGGGCCATGAGCAGGAAGCCCAGGGCCCGCCCCCGCGAGCGCGAGAGCGTCCGCAGGTCCAGCTTCAAGCGGAGCAGGACCAGCGCGATCAGCCGATCCACGACAGGTCCTCGCGCGTGACGTCGGCCGCCACGAGCTTCAGGAACACGTCCTCCAGCGTGGCGTCCCTCCCCACCTCGCGCTGCGCGCGGATCTCGTCGAGGGTGCCCTGGGCCACGATCCGGCCGCGGTCGATCACCGCCACCTCGTCGCACAGGCGCTCGACCACGTCGAGGACGTGGGAGGTGAAGAAGAGGGTCACGCCCTTCTGGGCCAGGCGGCGGAGCAGGTCGGTCACCACGCGGCCGGAGACGGGGTCGATCCCATTCAGGGGCTCGTCGAGGAAGAGCACGCGCGGGTTGTGGATGAGCGCCGCGGCCAGGGCGATCTTCTTCCTCATGCCGTGGGAGTAGTCAACGATCAGCTTGGAGCGGTCGTCGGCCAGGGACAGGAACTCCACCAGCTCGCTGGTGCGCCGGCGCGTCTCCTCGCGGGAGAGGCCGTACATGCGCCCCGCGAAGTGGAGGTACTCCTCGCCGCTCAGCCGCTCGTAGAGGGGAAGCTCCTCGGGCAGCACGCCGATGATCCTCTTGATGTCCAAAAGCCGCGTCCCGAGGTCCAGGCCCTCGATGGCCGCCTGGCCCTCGCTGGGCCGGAGCAGGCCCGTGAGCATCTTGATGGTGGTGCTCTTCCCGGCGCCGTTCGGGCCCAGGAACCCGAAGAACCGGCCCCGCGACACGCGCAACGAGATGTGGTCCACCGCCGGCTTGTCGCGGAAGAGCTTGGTCAGGCCGCGGACGACGATGGCGTCCACGGCGGCGGCCGGCGCGCTGTCCATCGGCCCCCAGCATATCCCCGGCCCGCGCGGCGAGAGCGTAAGATGGGGCACCAACGAAGGGAGACACGCATGAGCCGCGTCCTTGCCCCGGCCCTGGTCGTCGCGGCGCTCGCCGCCACGGCCTGCCGGCCCGGCACGCCCATCGTCAACACCGACCCCATGAAGGCCACGACGCCCGGCACCATCGCCGGCGCCGCGCGCAGCACGGCCGGGGACCCGCTCTCCGACCGGCGGATAGAAGCGGTGGACACCAAGAGCGGCCAGCGGTACGCCGCCCAGACCGGGGTAACGGGCGGCTACTCGATCAAGGTCCCGCCCGGGCACTATCGCCTGGAGCTGGAGCTGCGGGAGGGCGAGACGATCGTCCAGGAGCCCGGGACCATCGACATCAACTCGGGCGACCTCGACCCCAACATGGACATCGTCGTCCGCGTAGCCGGCTAGCTCGCGGCGGCCAGCAACCGCAGCAGCGCGGCCTCCGACGGCCGGAGACGCGGCGGATGGGCAGCGGCGCGCGGACGTGCGCGTCGGCGCGTCCGGGTCTCGAGCCGGCCGTCCAGGTACGACTCCACCACCGCTGGGTGGACGTAGGCCTTCCGGCAGGTGGTGGGAGTGTTCCCCAGGCGCCGCGCGACCTCCTCGATGGCCTCGTTCACCGTCCGTCGTCCCTGGCGCGCGGACTTCGCGCGCGGCCGCGTGGCCAGCGCCCACCACGCCCGCACGCTGCCCGCCCAGGTGCGGAAGTCCTTGGCCGTGAAATCACGGCCCGAGGCCTCGGCCAGATAGGCGTTCACGTCGCCCGACCCGACCGCGCGGCGGCGCCCGCCCGGATCCTCGTACTGGAACAGGTCCTGGCCCGGGAGATCCTGGCACCGCTTCACGATCCGGCTCAGCTCGGCGTCCTCGATCCCGAACTCGTGCACCTTGCCCGACTTCCCGCGGAAGCGGAAGTGGATGCGCGGGCCGCGGACCTTCACGTGGCGGTTGTCGAGGGTCGTGAGGCCGAACGAGCGGTTCGCGCGGGCGTACTCCTCGTTCCCGACGCGTATGAGGGTCTTCTCGAGCAGGCGCACCACCGTGGCCAGCACCTTCTCCCGCGGCAGCCCGCGCCGGCCCAGATCCTGGCGCACGCGCCGGCGTATCCGCGGCAGCGCGCGACCGAACTCCAGCAGCCGCTCGTACTTTGTGCCGTCACGCGTCTCGTGCCAACGCGGGTGATAGCGGTATTGCTTCCGGCCCTTCGCGTCGCGGCCGGTGGCCTGGACGTGGCCGGCGGGATCTGGACAGATCCACACGTCCTTCCAGGCCGGTGGGACGGCCAGCGACCGGATGCGGGCCAGCGTTCGCTCGTCGGAAAGAGGGCGGCCGGAGGGGCCCACGTACCGGAATCCCCGCCCGGCGCGGAGGCGCCTGATGCCCGGCGCGTCGTCGTTGACAAAGTGGAGGCCGGCGGAGCGCGCCGCGGCCAGGGACCCGGTCACACGAACGGACCCTGCAACCGCGGTGCCAGACGGGCTCGGCGCCTCTCTGCGACGATCCTACGGCCCTTCCCGGAGCTTCGATAGACTAATTGACCAGCAAGGAGTGAGCCGCTGATCCCCGAGTTCCGTGCCGCGTTCAACGACGCCGTGTCACCGCAGCGCCAGCGCCTGGTGATGGATCGCATGCGCGAGCGGATCCAGGGCGAAGTGCCTTTCCGGATCGCGGAGTCGCCGCTCTTCCTGCCTCGCCCCCTACTCGACGAAATGGACAGCGCTTCCCGGGACATCCTCGCGGCGTTGCAGGCCGACCACGACTATCGCCGCGCGGCGGACGCGATGATCCCGCGCGAGCGTCTCTATCCCCGCGAAGACGAGCACCCGTTGTTCGTCTGTTTCGACTACGCATTGGCCAGTGGCGCGGACCGCGTGGCGCCCCGCCTCACCGAGTTCCAGGGCTTCCCATCCCTCACCGCGTTCCAGTACTACCTCTCGCGCGATTTCCGGGACGTGTATGCCTTGCCCGACACGCTCACGTTCATGGGCGACGGCCTCACCGACGAAGCATTCCGGGAGCTCTTCCGCGCGGCTGTCCTCGGAGGCCACGCGCCCGAGAACGTCGTGCTTCTCGACGTGAGCCCCTGGCAGCAGGGCACGTGGCCTGACTTCCGGCTGACCGAGCGCCTGTGTCCCGGCATCGCCGTCCGCTGCCCCAGCGATCTCCGGCGCAGCGGACGCGGCCTGGTCTACGAGAAGGACGGGCGCGCGATACCCGTGGAACGCGTCTTCAATCGCGTGATCTGGTCCGATCTGGAGCGACTCCAGGGGGATCTCGATTGGAGCTTCCACGAGGAGCTCGGCTTCGAGTGGGCCGGACATCCCAACTGGTTCTTCCGCTACAGCAAGCTGGCCCTGCCGTGGATCGTTCACCCGGCGGTACCCAGAGCGCACATCCTGGACCGCGAAGGGCGCTGGCCCGGCGACTTGGAGCGGTACGTGCTCAAGCCGCTTTTCGGCTTCAGCGGTCGCGGCGTGGTCCTCGACGTCACGCGCGCCGCGCTCGACGACATCCCCGTCGAGGAGCGGAAGGACTACATCCTGCAGGAGAAGTTCGAGTACGCCGACGTGATCGTCGGGCCGGAGTTTTCGGTCCGCTCGGAAGTCCGGCTGATGTACGTGTGGCTCGACAGGCCACGGCTCGTCGGACTGCTCCCGCGCATGAGCCGCGGTCGCCTCATGGGCTGCGACGCGAATCGGACCGAACCGTGGACCGGCCACGGGGTGGCCTTCTGGCCCGCGAAATGACGGGCTTGACCTCCGTCATTCCTGAACGGTTGGTCCGCTTCATTTCGTTGCTGGGCGGCCCGCTTCACCTGGTCTGTACGGCACACCCTGCAGGCTCACGAGATACCAGCGCCCGCTGCGACGAACGAACACCTTGCGGAAGCGGCTCATCCGCTCCGGGCTAGAAGGCTCCGCCGCCTTGACCTTGAGGAGGCCTGTGAGAATGGCGGTGTCACCATAGCTCTGAACCACGAGCTCCGTCGGCTCCATTGTGAAGCCAGCGGGCGAGGTTCGGAACTGATGCAGCACCTGCTCGCGGGTCTGTACCTCCCCGCGGTCATTGATGCGCGTGTAGTCCTCAGACAGAAAGGTGCTGTAGGTCTCGAATTGTCCCTGGACTAGCAGAGTTGCAAGATGGAGCTCGAGTGCCTTGATCTCTCGCTCCACCCCTTGATCCTTGTCGGCTTGGACGCCAGGCACCTCGGCGCCAGCCAGGCCGAGAAGCAGGCAGAGAGCGCTCGTTCCGAGCATTGGCACTCCTCCTGATGTCATGCCAGGTCAGCGGTTCTTGACGCTCGTCGTGGTCGAGGAGGCCTGCTCGTAGTACTCGCGGGTCTTCTCGCGGCGCTGCACCTTCCCGACCGCCTGCTCGAGCGATTTCGTCTCCGCGATGCAGGCCTCGCCGCGCAGGCCGTGGGTCTTGATCGTCACGCTGCCGTCCGCGCCGATCAGGACCTCGATCTCTGCCTTCTCCGCCATCTCGTTATCTCCAGCGCTGGGCCACCAGCCGGATGCTCCCGTCCTTCTGCTTCTCTTCCTTGCCGATCTGGTAGCCCTTGCGCTTCAGCTCGCTCGTCACCTTCGAGTACGCGTAGCGCTGCATCACGCGGTGGGCCAGGGCCCCGCCCTTCTCGCCGTGGGCGATGAAGGTGGCCTCGCCCGTTCGGGCGTCCACCTTTACCCCCGTCTGGGTGCCCTGCTCGTCGGTGACCACCAGGTCCACCGCGTGCTTGCCTTCGTCGGTCTGGAAGGTCTTCGTCCGCGTGCACTCGAGCCCCGCCTCCGCGATGGCCTCGAGCAACCCGGCCATACCCGAGACGATGATCTTCATCTCGATCACCTGGGACATGGTTACCTTATCCTGACGTTCCAGGTCCCGCCCCCCAGCCAGCGGCGGAGGTTGCGCGGCGCGAAGAGGAAGCCGACCACCAGCGACAGCAGGTAGCCGACGACGCGGGCGTCCTCGCTCGCGCCGAAGAAGACAAGGTAGATCGGAACGACGCCCACCACGATGAGCACGGCGAGACGCAGGCGGGGATCGCGGATGCGGCGGGCCAGGCGCACCCCCAG
>Ga0075418_10007397_pt1 | contig 12369 bp, 3 predicted proteins | sample SoiMetdeltSBSDD2_FD_81776 | JGI IMG/M metagenome (GOLD analysis project Ga0075418, IMG submission 81776) | Bulk soil microbial communities from a Populus tree surrounding site in Tennessee, USA - Soil MetaG P. deltoides SBSDD2 | ecosystem: Environmental > Terrestrial > Soil > Tree plantation...
TAGGCGCGCGGCCAGGTTGGGCGTCTCGCCCAGCGCCAACTGTTCCTGCCGGGTGCCGCCGCCCACGTCACCGACCACCACGAGCCCGGTATGGACGCCCAGGCGCACGTCCAAGTGCACGCCCCGCTCTTGCCCCAGGCGCGTATTCAGCTGGCCCAGGGCCTCTACCATCCCCAGCCCGGCCCGCACGGCTCGCTGGGCGTCATCCTCGTGCGCCTGAGGCCAGCCAAAATAGACGAGCAGCCCATCCCCGAGGTACTGGGCGATATGCCCCTCATAGCGGGCGATCACCTTGGCGCAGGTCTCTTGGTAGGCTCGCACCACCTCCCGCAGGTCTTCCGGGTCGAGCTGACTCGCGAGGACGGTCGAGTCCACCAGGTCGCAGAACAGCACGGTGAGCTGGCGGCGTTCGGCGTCGGGAGGAGGTGGGGCAATGGGTGAGAATACGGCTTGTGTCGATAAGTCCTGCTGTGTGATGACCTGTTGCACCGGTGGCGGAGGAGCTGACGCGGAGACCGGTGGTGGGGTCTCGGTCCCTCTCGTCCATACTAACATTCTCCCGTCCTGGTCGCGGGCAACGTGCTGGATGTCGATGAGTTCCTCCTTGAGCAGGTCAAGGCGCTCATCGTCTAGCTCGAATTGCACTGTGAGTGCACGGTAGGACAAGCGTCCATGGCGTTGGAGCAATGCCATGACCTGTTCGAGCATCTCATAGAAGGTCATGCCCGGCTCTCCAATAGGTTATCCAACAAGGCCTTGGCGTCTTTGAGGTCAGCCGTGTCAAATCCTTCCGTAAACCAGTTATAGACTGGTGCTAGGAGGTCATCGGCTTCCTGGCGTTTGCCTTGCTGCTGCCAGAGTCGAGCGAGACTGGTAGCAGCTCGTAACTCGAAGGACTTGGCTTGTTGGTTTTGGGCTATCGCAATGGCGTGATGAAAGCAGTCCTCCGCTTCAGCCTGATGGTCTGAGGACAGTTGGAGCAGCAGTTCGCCTTTGAGGCGATATAGCTCTGGCTCGCACCAGCGTCCCCCAGTGGTGTCTACAAGGGTCAGTGCTTCTGTGAGCACAGTGAGTCCTGCCTCTGGCTCTCCTGTTATCCCATGTGCTTCGGCGAGGAGCGCGAGAAAATGTGGTCGTGCGACCTCTGCTCCTGTGGCACGATAGGCTATCAAGTCCTGGTGGAGCTGCTCGATCCCCGCCTGAGCCTGCCCCTGATGCGTGAGGGTCCAGCCACGCAGGATAGAACCGATTGCCATCAAGGTCGGGAAACCCTGTTCCTGGGCGAGGCTGATAGCGGCTTCGGCACGTTCCTGGGCAGTACGCACCTCACGGCGGGACGCATGGAATATGGCAGCCATGTCCAAGGCAAAACAGAGGCTAAAGGGGTGTGCACTCTGCTGTGCCAGAGTCAACGCCTCATCGTTCCGTGCCCGCCCCTGGTCAAGATAGCCAAGGTGCGACAGCATAGCGGCGGCATAGCAGCGGCACGTCACACTAGTATCCTCCCCATAGAGGAACGCCAAGGCGCGACGTTGCTGGGAGTCGTACAGGGCTATCCCCTGCGCCAGATGCGTGTGTGCCGAGGCTATTGCGCCCATGAAAAACAATGTCGTCCCCAAGGCACGATGTGCTGCTATAAGCATGCCAGGGTCTTGCACCTGCTGCGCCAGGGCAAGGAGCTGCTCGCCCAGGGCGTGTGCCATCTGGTACTCGGCACGCACATTATGATAATTCCACAGTCCACGCAGTATCGGGGAAAGCTGGTGAGGATTGTCGAGGTGTGCACAGCGCTGTCGAGCATGAGTAAAGGTCTGTTGCACTTCAGGGTCTGCCTGACCTTTCGTCGCAATGAGCGATGCCCCTAAGGCGATCAGCATGTCTACTTCACGTCGGGTACGCTCAAGTGTTTCTGGTAATGTCTTGAGCAGCTCAAGCCCTTGACGGAGATGAGCAATGGCTTCCACATAGGCTGAGCGCTCGCTGGCTCGCTGACCAGCGTGATGCCAATAGTGGACCGCCTTCTCTGTGAGACCTGCCTCAGTGTAGTGGTGAGCCAGCAGTTCGGGCTGTGCCTCAGCGGTTTCTGGGAACTCGGCTGCCAGCACCAAGGCAATGCGTTGGTGGTACTGCTGCCGCGTGCTCTTTAACAATGATCCGTAGGCCGCATCCTGAATGAGGGCATGCTTAAAGGTATAGGTTGCCCGTGGTGGGATGCCTCTTTGGTACACAATCTCTGCCTCAATTAGCCTGCCTAACTCATGCTGTAACAGCGTCTCATCCAATTGCGAAACCGCTCGGAGCAATGCATACGGAAACTGACGCCCAATGGCTGCGGCATATTGCGCCACCGCTTTCGCTGTGACCAGGCGATCCAGACGGGCCATTAATGAGTCTTGGAGTGTGGCTGGTATGGCGAACGACGATAAGGTGCCTGTCAGCACATACTGTCCATCGACGTCTTGCAGCACGTCTGACTCTAGCACCGCCTTCGTCAGTTCCTCCACAAACAAGGGGACCCCATCGGTCTTCGCGCTAATCTGTGTGAGGACCGGGGTTGGGAGGGGTGTGCCGCCTGCGAGGCGTTCCACCATGTATTCCACCTGCGGCTGCGCCAAGCGCGTGACCGACACCTCGGTCAAATATGACCTATGGGTCCAGCTTGGTTGGAATGTTGGACGACAGGTGAGTAGCACCAGCATGGAAGTGGTTGGTGTCTGGTCAAGCAGGAGACCAAGCAACTCCAGGGTTGTAGGGTCTGTCCAGTGTAGGTCTTCGATGATCAAGAGCACCGTCTGAAGCTCGGCCAGTTCCAGGAGGATAGCGACGATGGTTTCGAGCGTTTTTTGTCGCTGCCGCTGCGGTGAGAGGTTGAGCGGATGATAACGGTTTTCAGGCACAGGGAGTGCCAGTAAAGGCGCAAACAGCGGGACGGATTCCTCTAGGGGCAATCGGTACTGGCGCAGTATCTGTTCGAGTTTGCTTAATTTCTCGTCAGGGGTCTCGTCGTGCTGCCATTGGAGGATGCGTTGAAAGAGATCGGTCAGGGGATAGAGCGCGGTGTTTTGGTAATACGGGACGCTTCGGCATTCCCAGCGCACATGGGGCTCGTTGGCCACATGGTCTTTGAGCACCTGCACGAGTCTCGATTTGCCGATCCCTGGGTCGCCAGTGAGTAAGACCACGTGTCCTTGTCCCGCTTGCGCTTGCTCCCACCGTTCCAGCAGGAGCGCGACTTCGGATTCTCGCCCCACCACTGGTGTCAGTCCTCTGGCGTGAGCCACATCAAGGCGACTGGTGGCACCACTCTCCCGGAGCACGTGATAAACTCGTATGGACTCGGTGACGCCACGCAGGGCTTGTGCTCCGAAGTCCAGGCACTCGAAATATCCTTGGATTAAGCGATAGGTAGCTTCACTGACAGCAATCGTATTGGGCTCCGCCAAGCCTTGCATGCGGGCAGCAATATTCGGCACTTCCCCGAGCGCTAACTGTTCCTGACGCCCTGCTCCACCCATTTCCCCGACCACAACCAGCCCCGTATGCATTCCTACACGGATCGCGAGTTGGACACCTTTGGCTGGTTGCAGACGGCTATTGAGGTCTCCCATGGCAGCAAGCATACCCAACCCGGTACGGACCGCCCGCTGTGCATCATCTTCATGTGCCTGAGGATAGCTGAAGTACACGAGGAGCCCGTCACCCAGGAGTTGAGCGATATGTCCATCGTAGCGCTGGATAACATCAGTACACACCCGCTGATACGCGCGCACCACGTCCCGATACTCTTCGGGGTCGAGCTGGCTGGAGAGTCGAGTGGAGTCCACGAGGTCACAGAAGAGGACTGTGAGCTGGCGCCGTTCGGCTTCGGGGGTGGGAGGGACGACTGGGGCGGCCTCGCCCTGCGCCGGAGAGACGTCCGGCGTGGCAGGAAGCGGCCCTGGGGAGACAGGCACCGGTGCGCTGGGCGTTTCACCCGTCCAGACGAGCACTCTGCCGTCTTCGTCCACGGCCAGACGTTTGGCATAGATGAGTTCATCCTTGAGTGCCTCCAGGTCCTCATCATCCAGCGCGAACTGGCGTTTCAGTGCCCGATAGGAAAAGCGCTGCTCGCGTTGCAGCAGTTCGATGACCTGCGTACGGAGGGCTGTGAAGTCCATCAGCGTCCCTCCACCTTCGCCAGCACCGCCTCGGTCTGAGGTAACCAGAAGGTCATCTCCATGTCACGGTACATCTCGATGGCCGTTGAGAGTTCGGTGCGGGCCTGCTCCCGCTGGCCAGTTGCAGCATACAGGGTGCCTAGGCCGTGGCGGCAGTGCGCCTGGAGCGGGCGCATGCCGAGATCGTCGGCCAGACGACGGGATTGCTCGTAATAGGCACACGCCTGGGCGGGGTCCCCTGGGCGGGCAAGCGTGCCGCACACGTGCAGCGCCCAGGCGTGATTGCCGCCTTCCTGGCGTGTTTGCGCGAGCTTCAGGGCCTGCTCAGCCAGCGCCTGCGCCGCCTCCAGACGGCCCGCATGATGGGTAATCTCACTCAGCCATACCAACACGAGCGAGGAGAGAGGGCTGGGCAGCGGCGCGGTCTCGTGCACCTGATCCAGGAGGGGCAGCGCCTCTGCGACACGTCCGGCCAGGGCATAGGCATACCCCAGGGCGGCCGCCATTGCCGAGAAGAGCAATGCAATGTGGGCGTGCTGGCAGAGGTGCAGGCCGCGTTCCAAGGCTGGAATGGCCTGGGGCAGGTCTCCAGCGTTGAGGGCCAATCGCCCGCTCCCGAGACAGGCAATCGCGAGGCTATTCGCATGCCCCGCCGTCTCGGCGATCCGTATCCCCTCTGCGCTATACCTGCGCCCGGCCTCAAACGCCCCCTGTTCCGCCAGACAATAGGTGAGAAACGCCAGCGAGGTCACGACGGGAAGGTTGGCCATCCCCAAGTGCTCATAGCGGAGGTCATCAATCAGCATGCGGTTATTCTGCTCCAGCACGTCCACGGCGCGTGGATACTGGCCGAGGGCGTGGTAGACCTGGCCGAGGTACATCTGCGCAGCCACCTGGAGGCCCACGTCCTGGTGCTGCATCGCCAGCTTCAAGGCGCGCTCCCCCGCGGTGCGGGCGACGCTATGCTCCCCCATCAAAAAGCAATAGCGCGCCATATAGGAGGAGACGCGCCCCAGTTGCTGCGGCTCGTCCAGCGTCTGCGCCAGCGTTTCCGCCTCGTGGAGCACGGTGAGGGCACGGTCAAGGTCGCCTAGTTGCACCAGCGCCCCACGCAGGCCAAAGAGAGCTGTGATCACCTGCTCGCCGGTCTCCCGGTACCCCCGATCTGGGAAGCGCCGCAGCGCGGCCAGGGCGTGGTCGAAACAGGCCACCGCCTCGCGGTAGGCCGACCGCGCGAGTGCCCGGGCACCGGCCTCCTGAAAGGCGCGTGCTGCCATGGCCCATTGCTCCGCCTGCCAGGCGTGGTGGGCCAGTAGTGCAGGCTGGGTAGCCACGATCTCCGGAAACTGCGCCTCTAACACCTGGGCAATCCGTTGATGGTACAGCTGCCGCGTACTTTTGAGCAGTGATTGATAGGCTGCCTCCTGGAGGAGGGCATGCTTGAAAATATACGTGGCCTGGGGTCCCAGACCCTGTTGATACAACAATTCGGCCTCGACTAGGTGCCGCAGACCGGTCTGGAGAGTCGCCTCGTCCAAGGACGCTATGGCGTGCAGCAAAGCATAGGAAAAGGTCCGCCCAATCGTTGCCCCGAGTTGGGCCACCACTTTGACAGGGGCCAGCCGATCCAGCCGGGCCATGAGCGAGTCATGCAGCGTCGTCGGAATCGCCAGTGGGGGCAGAGGCCCTCGCAGCTCATAGCGCTCCGCGCGCTCCTGGAGCAGGCCGGACTCCAGCACCATCTTGGTCAGTTCCTCCACAAACAGCGGCACGCCATCGGTCTTGGCGACCACCTGCTCCACGACCTCGGCCGGCAGCGCCTTGCCGTGCGCCACCTGGCCTGTCATCTCCGCGGCCTGGCGCCGGGGCAAGCGATGCAGCGTCATCTGCGTGAGATGCGCGCGCCCCGTCCAGGGTGGGCTGAAGTCGGGCCGACAGGTTAGCAGCGTCAAGATATGGGTGGTGGGACCTTGATCAATCAGGAGGCTCAAGAATTCCAGGGTGGTGGGATCGACCCAGTGCAGGTCTTCCATGACAAAGAGGACGGGTTGCTGCGTGGCGATGCGCAGGAGGATCGTCAGGAGGGCGTGCAGGGTCCGCTGCTTCTGTTGCTCGGGGGATACGGTCAGGGGGGGATACTCCGCAGCCAGCGGCAGGGAGAGGAGGGCGGTCAGGAGAGGCATAGCCTCCGCCAGCGGCACGCCATACTGCACCAAGAAGCCCTCCAGTTTGCGGCACTTCTGCTGGGGCGACTCCTCGCGCTCCCAGCGCAGCGCCACCCGCTCTAACAGATCAATCATCGGATACAGGGCGGTGTGCTGGTAATACGGCGAACACTGGCACGGTGTCAGCCAGGCTTGCGGTTCGGCAGCCAGGTGTTCTTGTAGCACCTGCACCAGGCGCGATTTGCCGATACCCGCTTCGCCGCTGAGCAGCACCACGTGCCCCATGCCGTCTTTGACCTGTGCCCAGCACTCCCGCAGGAGCGCCACCTCCTGCTCTCGCCCCACAAGCGGGGTCAGGCCGGTGCTCCCGGCCGCTTCCAACCGACTGCGGGCTCTACTCTCATAGAGTACCTGATAGGCCGCGAGCGGCTGGGCGATGCCTCTCAGGGGCGGGGTCCCTAATGACTGGCAGACAAAGAAGCCGCCCAGCAGTTGAGAGGTGGCGGCGCTGATGACGAGGGTGTTGGGCGCGGCGATGCCTTGTAGGCGAGCGGCCAGGTTGGGCGTCTCGCCCAGCGCCAACTGTTCCTGCCGGGTGCCGCCACCCACGTCACCGACCACCACGAGCCCGGTATGGACGCCCAGGCGCACGGCGAGCTGCACCCCCCGCTCCTGCTCAAGGTGGGTATTGAGTTGGCCCAGGGCCTCTATCACGCCCAGCCCAGTCCGCACGGCGCGCTGGGCGTCATCCTCGTGCGCCTGAGGCCAGCCAAAATAGACGAGCAGCCCATCCCCGAGATACTGCGCGATATGCCCCTCATAGCGGGCAATCACCTTGGCGCAGGTCTCTTGATACGCCCGCACCACCTCACGCCACTCTTCCGGATCGAGCTGGCTGGCCAGGCGCGTCGAATCCACCAAGTCACAAAACAACACGGTGAGCTGGCGGCGTTCGGCGTCGGGAGGAGGTGCAGGAGGACGGGGTGCAACCGGCAGGGCGGGCTGTTCCTGGGCGGCAAGCGGTTGTGTGGGCTGCGCAGAGGGAATGGCGACTTCCTGTCCGCTTGCAGTGTCACCCGTCCAGACAAGACCTCGATGATCTTCATCGACCACAGGATGTGCAAAAAGCAGCTCGTCCTTCAGGTCGTTGAGGTAGTCGTCATCAAGGTCAAAGCGTCGCTTGAGGGCACTATAGGAGACCCGTCCTTGGCGTTTGAGGAGGTCGAGGATCTGGGTGAGCACGTCATCGAAGGTCATGAGCCCTCCTCCTCCAAGGCATCCAAAAGCGCTTTGGCCTCCTTGAGGTCTAACGTATCGAAGCCTTCTGTAAACCAATGATAGATGGGTGCTAGGAGGTCATGGGCTTCCTGGCGTTTGCCTTGCTGCTGCCACAGGCGAGCCAGGCTGGTAGCTGCTCGTAATTCGAGGGACTTGGCTTGTTGGTTGCGAGCGATGGCAAGGGCGTGATGAAAGCAGGATTCCGCTTCCGTGGAATTGTCCGAAGACTGTTGCAGGAGGAGTGCGCCTTTGAGCCGATAGAGTTCGGCTTCGTAATACCGTTCTCCAGTGGTGTCCACGAGCGCCAGCGCTTCTGTGAGCACCGTGAGTCCTGCTTCTGGTTCCCCTAGGGTTCCATGGGCTTCGGCGAGGAGCGAGAGACAATACGGTCGGTTTAACTCTGCTCCTGTGGCACGATAGTCCATCAAGCCTTGGGTGAGCTGCGTGATGCCTGCCTGCGCTTGTCCGTCATGCACCAGCGCCCAGCCGTGTAGAAGCGAACCAAGCGCCATCCAGAGCGGAAATCCCTGTTCCGTGGCAAGGCTGATGGCGGCTTCAGCACGTTCTTGGGTGCAACGTACCTCACGACGGAGCTGATGGAATACGGCAGCACGGATCAAGACCCAACCCAGGCTAAAGGGGTGTGCAATGTGCTGGGCACAGGTCATCGCTTGCTGGCTCTGCGCTCGCCCCTGATTAGGATAGCCCAGACACCACAGCGTCCAGGCAGCAAAGCTATGGCAAATCACCCCAGCGTCCTCGCCATAGAGGAACGTCGAGGCACGGTGTTGCTGGGGATCGTACAGCGTTATACCCTGCGTAAAGTGTGTGTGCGCCTCGGCTACCGCACCCAGGGAGAACAACGTCGATCCCAGGGCACGGTGCGCCGTCACGAGCATGGCAGAGTCGTGGGATTGCTGCTGCGCCAAGGACAGGAGTTGCTCGCCCAATCTCTGCGCCGTCTGCAGCTCGGCACGCTGGTTATGATAGTGCACGAGCCCGCGCAACACAGGGAAACGCTGGTGAGGCGCTTCCAGGTGTTCACAGAGCTGCCGAGCGTAGGTGTACGTCTCTCCCACTTCACGAGCCGCGTAGCCTTTCACGGCAAGCAAAGAGGCTCCCAAGGCGATATGCAGGTCCAGCTCCCGTTGGGTACGCTCAGGCGTCTCCGGTAGTGTCTGGAGCAATGCCAAGCCTTTGGTGAGGTGACTGATGGCTTCCACATGCGCTGAGCGTTGGACGGCACTTTGACCAGCTTGACACCAATAATAGATTGCCTTCTCGGTGAGACCTGCCTCGGTGTAGTGATGTGCCAGCAGTTCGGGTTGTCCTTCAACCGTCTCTGGAAATTGGGATTCCAAGACCTGGGCGATACGCTGATGGTAGTGTTGCCTTGCGCTTTTTAAGAGGGATTCGTAGGCAGCATCCTGAATGAGTGCGTGCTTGAACATGTAGGTCGCTTGCGGTGGCACCCCACGCTGATAGACGATCTCCGCCTCGACTAACCGTCCTAACTCCCGTTGTAAGGTGGAGGCGTCCAGTTGCGAGACGGCTTGGAGCAACCCATAGGAGAACTGGCGTCCAATGGTCGCCCCGAATTGTGCAATGCCTTTGGCGGTGACGAGACGATCCAGCCGTGCCATCAACGAGTCTTGGAGTGTGGCTGGAATGGCGAATGTGGATAATGACCCAGTCAGTTCGTAGCGCCCCTTCACGTTCTTCAGATGCCCGGATTCCAGAATGGCTTTGGTCATTTCTTCCACGAAAAGCGGTACCCCATCTGTCTTAACAATGATCTGTTGGATAACCTCTTGTGGTAAGGTTTTCCCATCAGTCATACGGTTGACAATCTGTTCAACCTGGGCGTGGGATAAACGGTGCACCGTTATTTCGGTGAGATAGGAACGATGATGCCAGGCAGGTTGAAAATGCGGACGACACGTGAGGAGTACCAACAGGGAGGCCGTTGGTGCTTGGTCGAGTACCAGGTTCAGCAATTCCAAAGTAGAAGGGTCAGTCCAGTGCAGGTCTTCCAGGATAAAAAGGACAGGTTGGCGCTCAGTGTGTTCCAAGAGGATGGCGACAATGGTTTCGAGGGTTTTTTGTCGCTGTCGCTGCGGGGATAAATGGAGCGCAGGGTAACGATCTTCAGGGATCGGAAGCGACAGCAAAGGCGCAAACAACGGCACGGATTCTTCCAAGGGCAGTCGATGCTGGCTTAACATCTGTTCGAGTTTACCGACTTTCTCGTCAGGGGTCTCCTCAGATTGGAACTGTAATAGGCGTTGGAACAAATCCGTGTGAGGAAACAATGCCGTATTCTGAGAGTACTCCGCACTCCTACACTCCCAGCGTACATGTGGTTCGTTGGCAACATGCTCCTTGAGCATTTGTACCAGACGGCTCTTGCCTATGCCTGCATCCCCAGTGAGCAAGATCACCTGTCCGTGCCCAGCTTTGACCTGTGCCCAGCGTTCAAGCAGTATACCGACCTCTTGTTCGCGACCGACCAGCGGTGTGAGTCCTCTGGGCTGAGCCACATCAAGGCGATTGGTGGCACCGCTCTCGCTCAGGACACGATACACGGTGATAGGCTCACTAACACCTCTGAGTGTTTGTTCGCCTAAGTCCTGGCATGCAAAATAGCCTTGGATCAAGCGATAGGTCGCACTACTGACCACAAGAGAATTGGGCGCAGCTAGTCCTTGAATTCTCGCCGCCACATTGGGTGTCTCGCCTAAGGCAAGCTGCTCTTGTCTTCCACCACCTCCCATAGCACCGACAACGACGAGACCCGTATGAATGCCTATGCGGATGGCGAGCTGGATGCCTTTGGCTTGTTGCAGCCCCTGATTCAGGTCTCCCAGGGCAGCAAGAATTCCCAAACCAGTCCGTACTGCTCGTTGGGCGTCATCTTCATGGGCTTGGGGATAGCCGAAGTACACGAGGAGACCATCGCCGAGGAGTTGGGCGATGTGTCCATCGTAGCGCTGGATCACGTTGGTACACACCTGTTGATACTGGCGCACCACATCACGCCAGTCTTCCGGGTCGAGCTGGCTGGAGAGTCGCGTAGAATCCACCAGATCACAGAACATCACGGTAAGCTGGCGGCGTTCCGCGTCAGGCGTCGCAGGGCCACCTGGTGCGGCCCCGACCTGAGCAGGAGAGACGTCTAGCGTGGCGGGCGGAGGCAGTGGAGAAGCGGTGGGCGGTACGCTGGACGTCCCACCCGTCCAGACTAGGACGCGACCATACTCGTCTACCGCGAGCTTTTTAGCGTAGACGAGGTCTTCCTTGAGCGCTTCCAGCGTGTCGTCATCGAGTTGGAGGCGCAATTTGAGCACGCGATAAGACAGACGTTGCTCCTGCTGAAGGAGAGCGAGCACTTGCGCCAGGACGGCATCGTAGCCCATTACCGGCCCTCCACCTGTGCCAGGGCCGCTTCGGTCTGAGGCAACCAGAAGGTCATGTCCATGTTACGGTATAGCGCGAGGGCCGTCGAGAGTTCAGTGCGGGCCTGCTCCCGCTGGCCGGTCATGGCATACAGCATGCCGAGCCCCCGGTGGCAGTGAGCCACGAGCGGGCGCATGCCAAGTTCGTCGGCGAGGGTTAGGGCTTGGTGGTAGTGGGCTGCGGCCTGATCGCGCTCTGGAGGCTCACGCCGCGCCCCAATCTCACTAAGGAGGCGTAGGGCATACGCCTGGTTGCCGCGTTCCTGGTGCGTACGGGCATGCGCCAGCGCACCCTCGGCGAGGGCCTGTGCCTCCTCCAGGTGGCCAGCCAGCACTTGCACCTCCCCCAGGGGGAGACTACAGAGCGCCTGCAAGCGTCCCATGTCCGTTGCTATGGTCTGTGCCATCGCCTGCGTGAGCAACGGCACGGCGTCGGTGACGCGTCCACCCAGGGTATATGCCGCTCCCAGGGCCGCCGCCATCCTGGGGAACCAGACCGGGAGGTCCGCGTCCTGGCAGATGCCCACAGCCCGTTCGAGCAGGGGGAGTGCCCTGCGCAGGTCGCCTTGGCGGAGAGACAGCATACCAACCCCCCAGGAGGCAAACATCAGGCTCCCGGGGTGCGCAGCCGCCGCGGCAATCCGGAGTCCCTCTTCGCCGAGGGCCGTGCCCTCGGCGAACATGCCCAGCTCAGCATGACACCAGGCGAGGTCGGCGCGGGCGAGCACGGCGGGCGGGTTGGGTTGATCAAAGCGCTCGTGGTGCCGCGCATCGCCAAGGGAGGTGAGGATCTGTCTCTGACAGTCGATCGCTCGACGATAGTCGCCCTGGGCCTGGGAGGCTATGCCAAGGTTACGGTGCGCCATCGCCTGGGCAACGACATCCCCACTCGCCGTGGCGAGCGCGAGGGCACGCTGGGCGGTGGCGATGGCCTGCTCATACGCGCCCCTCTGATAGTAGTAGAATGACAAAGAGCGAGAGACGCGTGCAAGGCGACGAGGATCGTCGAAGGCCTGCGCGAGGGCTTCAACCTCGCGCAGCGCTGCCAGACTCCGTCCAGCGTCGCCCGATGGCAGGAGCGCATTGCGCAGGGCGAGCCGGAGATCGATGGCCTGCTCACGTGTCTCGCGTGTCTCCGGCAGATGCGGGAGGGTGCTGAGCGCCTGCTCGAAGTGTTCCGCAGCCTCGCGGTAGGCCGACTGCGCCATGGCCTTCTCCCCCGCCTGTCGGCAGTACTCCAGGGCCTTCTCCCATACCTCGCCACGCAGGGCGTGGTAGGCCAGGCGTTCGACCTGCTCGGTCAGCCGGTCTCCA
>Ga0075418_10007399_pt1 | contig 12368 bp, 9 predicted proteins | sample SoiMetdeltSBSDD2_FD_81776 | JGI IMG/M metagenome (GOLD analysis project Ga0075418, IMG submission 81776) | Bulk soil microbial communities from a Populus tree surrounding site in Tennessee, USA - Soil MetaG P. deltoides SBSDD2 | ecosystem: Environmental > Terrestrial > Soil > Tree plantation...
ACGCTGCCCGAGGTGGGCGCCAGGAAGCCGGTGATCATTTTCATGGTCGTCGACTTGCCGGCGCCGTTCGGACCTAGAAATCCGAGCACCTCGCCGGGCGCCACCGAAAAGGATATGTCGTCGACGGCTGTCAGGGCGCCGAAGCGCCGGGTCAGGCGGCTGATCTCGAGCATGCGTTGTTCTGGTCGTAGCTGTGGGTGGCCGCAAACGAGACCTTGAGACCGGGCCTGCGGCAGTTTGTTCCGTAGAAATGGGGACATTCTCTATTTCGCTCGCAGTGCGAGCTACGGTCTCCGCGAAATAGAGAATGTCCCCATTTCTACTCCTTCAGGGTCATTCGAAGCGCATCGAGAGGTCGATCGCGCGCAGGTGCTTGGTCAGCGCGCCGATCGAGACGAAATCGACGCCCGTCGCGGCGATGGCGGGCAGGGTTTCGGCCGTGATGTTGCCCGATGCCTCGAGCTTGATCGGTCCGTTGGCATGGGCGGCGTTCATGGCGGCGGCGGCACGCAGCTCGTCCAGGCCGAACTCGTCGAGCAGCGCCATGTCGACGCGCGCGTCGAGCGCCTGGCGAAGCTCGTCCAGGCTCTCGACTTCGACCTCGACAGGGACTGTGGCGCCGGATGCGCGCGTGGCGGCGACCGCAGCCGCGATCGAGCCCGCGGCAAGGATGTGGTTCTCCTTGATCAGGATCCCGTCGTACAGGCCGATCCGGTGGTTGGTGCCGCCGCCGCAGAGTACTGCGTATTTCTGCGCGGTACGAAGCCCCGGCAGCGTCTTGCGCGTGTCGAGCACCCTGCAGCACGTGCCCTGCACCAGCGCGACCCAGCGCCGGACCGTCGTCGCCGTCCCGGACAGGGTCTGGAGAAAGTTGAGCGCCGTGCGCTCCCCGGTAAGGAGCGCGTGTGCAGGTCCGGCCAGTCGGCAGAGCAGCGCTCCCGTGTCGACGCTGGCGCACTCGCCGGCCTGCCACTCGATCGAAACGAGCGGATCGATCTGCCGGAAGACCTCGTCGAACCATGGCCCGCCGCAGACTACCGCCGGCTCGCGCGTGATCACCGTCGCTCGCGCGGCACGATCGGCGGGTACGAGCGCGGCGGTCAGGTCGCCGACGCCCACGTCCTCCTCGAGCGCGCGCGCCACGGTTCGCGTCAGGTCGTCGGGCAGTGCGGGCATCGATTGCATCGTCGCGAGAAAAGAAACCCGGCCGCAGCCGGGTCTCTCGATTTAGTCGGCTCAGAGCCAGACTTGGCGTTTCGTAATCTGGCTGTGAGCCGAATTCAGAAAGGCAGGCCGTGTGTCGCCGCGCCCATGCACAGCAGCATCGGGATCGACAGCACGAAGTTGATCCGCGACGCCAGGGTTGCGGTCTTGCGCGCCGCGGCTTTCTCCTCGTCGCTGGCCGGCACGATTCCGAGCACTTTCTTCTGGTTCGGCCAGATCAGCACCCAGACGTTGAACAGCATGATCGTGCCCATCCACGCGCCGAGCCCGATGATGAGCTGATAGTAGTTGTATGGCTCGGAGCCGGCGCCGAGCGTGAATGCGCCGACGAAGTTACCGGCGCGCATCAGGTACCAGGCACCAGTGAGCCAGGTCGCGAGCGCCGCCCAGCGGAACCAGAACAGCGCCCGTGGCGCAACGTACTTCGTGATGCCGGCGCCCCCGGGTCCGCCCTTGTCCGCGGCGGCAACGCCGAGCGCTGGAATCTGGACGACGTTGAAGTACCAGAGCAGTCCGATCCACATCACACCGGACAGGATGTGCAGCCAGCGTGCGAGACTGAGCTCCTGGAATCCGGTCGGTGCGATCAGGAACATCACGATCAAGGCGATGACGACCCCGGTCGTGATGGCGCCTCGCACGGAGTTGAGTGGATTCATCAACGAGCCCTCCCAGAGTGGAAATCTTTAGTTCTGTCGGGGTGTTACGCCCGACCCGGGCATGCAGCGGCATTGAAGAATAGGCGAGGCATCCCCATAATTCAATGTCTTGCGCGCGAACCTTTGTGCTTCCCGGCATGAGCGAGATCCGCCCGGCCTCCCCCTGCATAAAAGTCTGCGTGCTCGATGCGGCGGCCCGCTGCACTGGCTGCGGGCGCACGATCGACGAAATCGCGCGATGGGCGCAGATGAGCGTTCAGGAGCAGTGGGCCGTCGTAGCGCGGCTGGCACGCGAACGGCTCGCTCCGGCGGAGCCGTCGCAGAACTGAGACCCGCCGCAGCGAGTCCAAACCGGTGAGAAACAGCGACCGCGCAGGCGGCAGGTGGACGAAGTGGATGTGACCCAGAGGATCGAGCAGCAGCTCAAGTCGAACAGGATCGTGCTCTTCATGAAGGGCACGCCCGATTTTCCGCAGTGCGGGTTCTCGGCCGCCGTGTCCCGCGCACTCGCCGCCTGCGGGGCGGAGTTCGTGACCGTGAACATCTTTGAGGATCCGGAGCTTCGCGAGGCGCTCAAGCGCTACTCGAACTGGCCGACCTATCCGCAGCTCTACATCGACGGTGAGCTGATAGGCGGCGCCGACATCATCCAGGACATGTACCGAACGGGGGAGCTGCAGCAGCTGGTCGACCCCGCACGCACGGCCTGAGCCGTTCCGGCCGCGGCCGCCCGGAATCACTCCGCGCCGCGCGTTCCCCCCCCGCCGTCGTCGGCGCCGATCGACGCATCGACGTCCGGATCATCGCCTTCCGCGGGGAAGCGGGCGAGTGCATCCTCGTACATGAACCGGAACCGGTTGCAGACCGCGCAGAAGAGCTCCGCGGTCCGCTGCGCGTCGTAGATCGCGGAATGCGCACCGGCCGGGTCCCACCCGAAGCCCGCCGCGATCACGGCGCGCGACAGCACCGTCTGCCCGAACGCGACGCCGCCCAGGGTCGCGGTATCGAAGCTCGAGAACGGATGGAAGGGATTGCGTTTCATGTCGGTGCGCGCCACGGCCGCGTTGATGAACGCGAGATCGAACGAGGCGTTGTGTCCGACCAGCACCGCACGGGTGCATCCGGTGTCGCGGACCGCGCGACGCACCTCGCGGAAGAGCAGTGTCAGAGCCTCGCGCTCCGGGATCGCGGGCCGCAGCGGATGATGCGGGTCGATGCCGATCACGGCCAGCGAAGCCGGGTCCATGCGCGAGCCGTGAAACGGCTGCACGTGATGGCGGTGGGTGGCCCCGGGGCGCACCTCGCCCATCGGGGTCATCTCGATCATGACCGCGGCGATCTCGAGCAGCGCGTCCGTCGACGAGTTGAAACCGCCGGTCTCGACGTCGACCACCACCGGGAGAAAGCCGCGGAAGCGATCGCAGATGCGCGGCGCGCCCGGCACGTCACTCATGCCGGGGCCAGCCGCCACGCGATCGTCGCGCCCGCGCGGAGGGGCACGAGGGTGCCCTCGCCGAACTGATACGTGTCCGGCACCCGCCACGGGGCGCGCTCGAGCACGATCTGCCCGGAGTTGCGCGGCTGTCCGTAGAAGTCCGCGCCCCGCTCAGCGGCGAAAGCCTCCAGCCGATTCAGTCGTCCGGCGAGCTCGAACGCCTCGGCGTAGAGCTCGATGCCGGCATGTGCCGAATAGATGCCTGCGCAGCCACAGCCGGCCTCCTTGGTTGCGCGCTCGTGCGGTGCGCTGTCGGTGCCGAGAAAGAAGCGTGCGTCGTCGCCGGTCGCGGCCTCGATCAGCGCGTCGCGGTCGCGCTCGCGCTTGAGCACCGGCAGGCAGTAGTGATGCGGTCGCAGGCCACCCTCGAACAGCGCGTTGCGGTTCATGAGCAGGTGCTGCGGAGTGATCGTCGCCGCGACACCCGCCCGTGCGCCGCGCACGAACTCGACCGCGTCGCGGGTCGTAACATGCTCGAACACGACCCTGAGGGCGGGATTCCGCTCGACCACGCGCGTGAGCACGCGCTCGATGAACACGCGCTCGCGGTCGAACACGTCGACCTGCGCGTCCGTGACCTCGCCGTGCACCTGCAGAACCAGCCCGAGCTCCGCCATCGCCTCGAGCGCCGGCCAGACGCGATCGATCGAGGTGACCCCGGCGTCGGAATGGGTCGTCGCTCCCGCGGGGTAGAGTTTCGCGCCGACGACGAAGCCGGCGGTGCTCGCGCGCCTGATCTCGTCCGGCATCGTCCGGTCGGTGAGATAGAGCGTCATCAGCGGTTCGAACATCGCGCCGGCCGGCAGCGCGGCGAGAATGCGGTCTCGGTACGCCGCGAGACCGGCGATGTCCGTCATCGGCGGCTTCAGATTCGGCATCACGAGTGCGCGCGCGAAGCGCTGCGCGGTGTGCGGGAGCACCGCGGCGAGCTGCGCGCCATCGCGCAGGTGCAGGTGCCAGTCGTCGGGTCTGCGCAGCGTGAGGCGGGTCATCTCGGACGGTCCAGTTGCCGGAGAAACGCCGGATCCGCCAGCAGCCGTGACGCGTACCGCACGCCGAACCCGGTGAACTCGGTTGGGACGTGCGCGAGACCGCCCTTGCGATCGCTCGCCGCGAGGTCGAGATGCACCCAGGGCAGCGATTCGGGCACGAAGCGGTTGAGAAACCGCGCCGCGAGGATGTGATCGCCCTTGCCCTCGAGCGCGCACTGCAGCACGTCGGCGATCGGGCTCTCGAGATCGGTGTCGAAATCCTCATCCATCGGAAAGCACCACACGCGCTCGCCGCTCGAGCGACCGACGCGCTGCAGGTCTTCGTGCAGCCCCGGACGATTCGTAAACGCGCCGCTGTAGCGCTCGGTGAGGGCGTTGACGCAGGCGCCGGTCAGGGTCGCGAAGTCGAGCAGCAGCTCCGGCTTTTCGCGCGCGGCGAGGGCGAGTGTATCGGCGAGCACCATGCGCCCCTCGGCGTCGCTGTGCACGACCTGGATCGTCACGCCGTTCGCCGCGCGGACGACGTCCTGCGGCCGATAGGCCCGCGGGCCGATCTGGTTCTCCGTGATCGCGAGCCAGCAATCGACCTCGATCGGCATCCGGCGCCGCGCGAGCACGAGCAGGGTCCCGACCGCGACCGCGCTGCCCTGCATGTCCCCGTGCATGAGGTACATGCTGCGGTGCGTCTTGAGATTCACCCCGCCGGTGTCGAAACAGATGCCCTTGCCGACCAGGCCGATGCGCCGCCCCGCGCGACCCCGCGGCCGGTAGCGCAGTCGCACGATGCCCGACGCACGATGATCGTTGCCGCGCGAAACGGCGAGGAAGGCTCCGGCACCCAGCCGTCGCAGGCGACGCTCGTCGTAGAAGCGAAAGCTCCAGCCCTCGCGCGCGGCGAGCTCGCGCAGCACCCGGCGGTACCCGGCGGCGTCGAGCTCGTTGGGCGGCAGCATCGCAAGCCAGCGCGCGAGCTGATTGCCCTCGGCCTCGGCTGCGATCGCGACCAGGTCGAGTCCGCGGCCGGCGATCGTCACGCGGCGCAGGTCGCCACGCGGCGGGGACTTCGAGCGGCGGCTCGGCATCGCCGCCGCCGCCACGAGCGCCGCGGTGGCCAGCGCTTCGAGCCCGGCGCGGCTTTCCGCCGGCGGCAGCCCGACGGTGTGCAGCGTGAGCTCGACCACACCCGGCCTGAGCGCTTCGCGCAGCAACTTCCCTGCGAGCTGCAGCCGCTGAAAGGCGCTGGCGGCGTCGGGGACGAACCCGACGACCATCAGCGTGTCGCGCTTGTTCGGCAGGCGCGCGTGCAGGAGCGGCGCGGCCTCGACGCGCCGGCCGGCCTGGTAGCGCCGCTGCCAGAGCGCCGCGTGCGGCAGCTTCGCCAGGGCGCCACGCGCATCCGCCGCGGGCAGCATCACCACCGCTGCGTCGGCACGCGCAAGCGTGGCTTCGCGCAGGGCGTGGGCGCCTGAGCGCAGGCGCACTCGCGAAGCTTGTGGCAAGGATTGCGACACGGTGTTGCCTTGACCCTGTTCTGACGAGCCCCGATGATTACGGAAATTTGCGATCGGGGCGACCGGCGGCCGCGCCAGCGGCCGATCGGGGACGCGGCATGCTATCAGGGCAGGCCGTGCAAATCACAACCGAGTGCAGCGCGTAGCCGGTCGCTGGCTGCGGCGGGAGTCAGGGCCGATGTTCGAGGCATCCAAGTTCGACGACGTTGATCCTGCCGAGACCCGCGAGTGGCTCGAGTCGATCGACTCGGTGCTGCGCACGCACGGTGCCGACCGCGCGCACTACCTGCTCGAGCGCGTCATCGATCACACGCGGCGCTCCGGCGCCTATCTGCCGTTCAAGCCCAATACCGCGTACGTCAACACGATCTCGCCGGGCCAGGAAAAGGAGTACCCGGGCGACCGCTCGGTCGAGCGCCGGCTCGAGGCGTACATACGCTGGAACGCGATGGCGATGGTGGTGCAGGCGAACCGCCAGAGCTCCGAGTACGGCGGCCACATCGCGAGTTATGCCTCGGCGGCGACGCTCTACGAAGTGGGTTTCAACCATTTCTGGCGCGCGCCCGGCGAGGCGCACCCGGGTGACATGGTCTTTATCCAGGGCCACTCCTCGCCGGGCATCTACGCGCGCGCCTTTCTCGAGGGCCGCCTGACGCAGGACCAGCTCGATCACTTCCGCGAGGAAGTCGGCGGACGCGGTCTCTCGTCCTACCCGCACCCGTGGCTGATGCCGGGTTTCTGGCAGTTTCCGACGGTGTCGATGGGCCTCGGTCCGATGATGGCGATCTATCAGGCGCGCTTCGTGCGTTACCTCGAGCATCGCGGCATCGTGCCGGTGAGCGACCGCAAGGTCTGGTGCTTCCTCGGCGACGGCGAGATGGATGAGCCGGAATCCCTGGGCGCGATCACGATGCCGGTGCGCGAGAAACTCGACAACCTCGTATTCGTGATCAACTGCAACCTGCAGCGGCTCGATGGTCCCGTGCGCGGCAACGGCAAGATCATCCAGGAGCTCGAGGCGGCCTTCCTCGGCGCGGGCTGGAATGTGATCAAGGTGATCTGGGGCTACCGCTGGGATCCGCTGCTCGCACGCGACGACAAGGGGATGCTGCGCCGCCTGATGATGGAATGCGTCGACGGCGAGTACCAGAACTTCAAGGCCAAGGGCGGCGCCTATACACGCGAGCACTTCTTCGGCAAGTACCCGGAGCTCAAGGAGATGGTCGCCAACATGTCCGACGACGACATCTGGCGCCTCAATCGCGGCGGGCACGACGCCCGCAAGGTCTACAACGCCTACCTCGCCGCGACGACGCACAAGGACCAGCCCACCGTCATTCTCGCCAAGACCGTCAAGGGTTACGGCATGGGGCGCGCGGGGGAGGGGCAGAACATCACGCACCAGCAGAAGAAGCTCGACGACGAGGGGCTCAAGGCGTTTCGCGACCGGTTCAATATCCCGGTGACGGACAAGGACATCAGCGAGGTCGCCTATTTCCGTCCGGCTGAAGGCAGCGAGGAGCTCCACTACCTTCACGAGCGACGCAAGACGCTGGGCGGCTATCTGCCGTCGCGGCGCGCAGCAGCGCCGCCGCTCGTGGTACCGGGGATCGACGCTTTCGGCCCGCTGCTGATCGCAAGCGGCGACCGCGAGTTCTCGACGACCATGGCACTGGTGCGGATGCTCTCGATCCTGGTCAAGGACAAGAGCATCGGCGCGCACATCGTGCCGATCGTACCCGACGAGGCGCGCACCTTCGGCATGGAGGGCATGTTCCGCCAGATCGGCATCTACTCGTCGATGGGACAGCTCTACACGCCGCAGGACGCCGACCAGCTCCTCTACTACAAGGAGGACAAGAAGGGCCAGATCCTCGAGGAGGGCATCAACGAGGCCGGCTCGATGTGCAGCTGGATTGCCGCGGGGACGGCGTATTCGAACCACGGCGTCAACATGGTGCCGTTCTACCTCTTCTACTCGATGTTCGGCTTCCAGCGCGTCGGGGATTTCTGCTGGGCGGCCGGCGACATGCGCACGCGTGGCTTCCTGATCGGCGGAACCGCGGGACGCACGACGCTCGCGGGCGAGGGCCTGCAGCACCAGGACGGTCACAGCCAGCTGGTGGCGTCCACGGTACCGAACTGTGTCGCCTACGACCCGTGCTATGCGTACGAGCTCGCGGTGATCGTGCAGGACGGACTCAGGCGCATGTTCCAGGAGCAGGAGAGCGTCTACTACTACATCACCTGCATGAACGAGAACTACGCGCATCCCGCGCTGCCCAAGGGCGTCGAGGAGGGGATCCTGCGCGGGATGTACCTGCTGCACATCGGCAAGCCGGGTCGCGTGCGCGTCAACCTGCTCGGATCGGGGACCATTCTCCGCGAGGTGCTCGCCGCGGCGGAGCTGCTTGAGGAGGAGTTCGGCGTACCTGCGGACGTATTCAGCGTCACGAGCTTCTCGGAGCTGCGCCGCGAGGCGCTCGACGCCGACCGCTGGAACCTGCTGCATCCGGGCGACCGGCGCCGGACGCCCTTCGTCAGCCAGTGCCTCGCGGGACACGAGGGGCCGTTCGTCGCCGCCACCGACTACATGCGCACCGTGCCGGACCAGATCCGCCAGTGGGGGGCCGGCCGCTATTACGTGCTCGGCACCGACGGGTATGGTCCCAGGGGCGCGCGCGCCGGGGTGGGCGGCTTCTTCGAGGTCGATCGGCGCTATGTCGCGCTCGCAGCGCTCAAAGCGCTCGCGGACGAAGGCCGCCTCGATGTCGGCACGGTTCGCGGGGCGATCGCCCGCTTCGGCATCGATCCGGAAAAACCCAATCCGGTGACCGTCTAGGAGCGCGCGTGGCGGGGCTGATCGAAATCCGCGTCCCCGATCTCGGTGACTACAAGGACGTCGAGGTCATCGATGTCCCGGTCAAGATCGGCGACGTCATCGCCCAGGAGGCCTCGCTCATCACGCTCGAGACGGAGAAGGCCACGATGGACGTGCCTTCCACCGCCGCCGGCACGATCAGGGAGCTCAGGATCAAGCGCGGCGATCGCGTCTCGAAGGGCGACCTGATCGCGATGGTCGAGAGCGCCGAGGGAACCGCGACGGAGGAGCCGGCCCCGTCCGCCGCAACGACGCGCGCCGCCTCCGGCACCGCGCCCGCCGCTGCGCCGCCGAAGAAGTCTGCCCCCGAGACCCGGGCAGCTAGCGCGCCAGCCGCGCAGCCGGCGCCGGGGGAGGAGCCGCGACTCATAACCACACCCGCGCGACCGCTCATCGACGAGCCCGGTTTCTCGCGCGCGCATGCGGGGCCGTCTGTCCGTCGCTTCGCGCGCGAACTCGGCGTCGATCTCTCGCGCATCACCGGCAGCGGGCTCAAGGGACGGATCACGGCCGACGACGTCAAGGCCCACGTCAAGCAACTGCTCGCGGCGCGCGCCGGAACCGGCGGAGCCGGGTTGCCGCCGCTGCCCAGGGTCGACTTTGCGGCCTTCGGTCCGATCGAGCGGCGGCCGCTGACGCGCATCCAGAAGATCGCCGGACCGCGGCTGCACGCGAGCTGGGTCAACATCCCGCACGTCACCCAGTTCGACGAGGCCGACATCACCGAGCTCGAGGAAACGCGCAGCCGTCTCAAGGAGGAGGCCGCGACGCGCGGAATCAAGCTCACGCCGCTCGCGTTCGTGATGCGCGCCTGCGCGAAGGCGCTCCAGGCGTTCCCGCACTTCGCCTCCTCGCTCGATTCCGACAGCGGCGAACTCGTGATCAAGAAGTACCTGCATCTCGGCTTCGCAGCCGACACGCCTAACGGCCTGGTCGTGCCCGTCGTGCGCGATGCCGATCGCAAGGACGTGTACGAGCTGGCGCGCGAGCTCGCCACGCTCTCGGAGAAGGCGCGTGCCGGCAAGCTTGCTGCCGCCGAGATGCAGGGCGGCTGCTTCACGATCTCGAGCCTGGGCGGCATCGGCGGCACCGCGTTCACCCCGATCATCAACGCGCCGGAGGTCGCGATCCTGGGCGTGTCGCGCTCGGTGCAGCGACCGGCATTTCAGGACGGCTCGTTCGTGCCGCGTCTGATGCTGCCGCTCTCGCTGTCGTACGACCATCGCGTGATCGACGGCGCGGACGCGGTGCGGTTCACGACCGCGCTCGGCAAGCTGCTGGCGGCTCCCCGCGGATTGCTGGAGGCGATCCCGTGAGCCAGGACGGCGACGTCGAGATCAAGGTTCCCGATCTGGGCGACTTCAAGGATGTCGCGGTGATCGACGTGCTGGTCAAGGCCGGCGATGCCGTGGCCGTCGACACGCCGCTCGTCACGCTCGAAAGCGACAAGTCCGCCATGGACGTGCCATCACCGGCGGCGGGCGTGGTTGCGGAAGTGACGGTGCGCACCGGCGATCGGGTCAACACCGGCAGCCTGATCGCCCGGTTGCGCGCGAACGCGCCTGCGCGGCCCGACGCCGGCGCTCCGTCGCGCAAGGACGAGACGGCCGCACATGAGCCGACGCCCAAGACCCCGACGACCTCCCGCAAGGACGAGACCGCGCCGCACCAGGCGTTGCGCGAGGCCGAGCCTTTCGGTGGCGAGCCTTACATGGACACCGTGCCGATCGCACCGATGGAGGCCGGCCGCAAGGCATCGACCCAGGATCAGCAGGCTGCGGGCGATCCCACCGCTGCGGCCGGCGCCCCGGTCCCGGCGGCGGCCGCGGCTTACGACTTCGACCTGGTCGTGCTGGGCGCGGGACCCGGCGGTTACACGGCCGCGTTTCGCGCCGCGGATCTGGGTCTCAAGGTCGGCCTGGTGGAGCGATGGCCGCAACTCGGCGGCGTGTGTCTGAACGTCGGCTGCATCCCGTCGAAGGCGCTGCTGCACGCCGCGCGTGTCATCGAGGAAGCGGGCGAGATGGCCGAGCATGGCATCGCCTTCGGGAAGCCGAGCATCGACGTCGCGCGCTTGCGCGAGTGGAAGAGCCGCGTGGTCAACCGCCTGGCGGGCGGTCTCGCGGGCCTGGCGCGCCAGCGCAAGCTCACGGTCATCCAGGGCACCGGGCAGTTCACGGGCGCGCACGAGCTGCGCGTCGGCGGTCGCGAGACCCGCGCGGTGAGCTTTGCGCAATGCATCATCGCAGCGGGTTCGGAACCGATGCGCCTGCCAGGTTTGCCCGATGATCCGAGGATCATCGATTCGACCGGCGCTCTCGAGCTCGATCTCCCCGGGAGCCTGCTCGTGATCGGCGGCGGCATCATCGGCCTCGAGATGGCCACCGTCTACCAGGCGCTCGGCGTTAAGGTGAGCGTCGTCGAACTCACCGACGGGCTGATGCCGGGCTGCGATCGCGATCTCGTCAAGCCGCTCGAGAAACGCATCGCGAGCCGCTACGAAAACGTGTGGACCGGGACACGGGTCACTTCTGTCGACGCAGGCACGGCGGGCCTCAAAGTCACTTTCGCGGGCAGCCGCGCACCCGAGGCCGCGACTTACGACCGTGTGCTGGTGAGTGTCGGACGCTCGCCGAACGGTACGCGCATCGGTGTCGACGCGGCCGGCGTGAGGTCCGATGAGCGCGGCTTCATCCCCGTCGACCGGCAGATGCGTACCAACCAGCCGCACATCTTCGCGATCGGCGACATCGTGGGTCAGCCGATGCTGGCCCACAAGGCGACACACGAGGGGAAGGTCGCGGCGGAAGTTGCCGCGGGCCTGAAGAGCAGCTTCGACGCGCGGGTGATTCCCTCCGTCGCCTATACGGATCCCGAGATTGCCTGGGTGGGTCTGACCGAGACCGAGGCGCGTGCAAATGGAACGCCGTTCGAGAAAGGCGCTTTTCCCTGGGCGGCGAGCGCACGCTCGCTCACGCTCACGCGCGACGACGGGCTCACCAAGCTCCTGTTCGATCCCGAGTCGCATCGGCTGCTTGGCGGCGGAATCGTAGGGCCGAACGCCGGCGACCTGATCGCCGAGGTTGCGCTCGCGATCGAGATGGGCGCCGATGCGGCGGACGTCGCGCTCACGGTGCATCCGCACCCGACGCTCTCGGAGACCGTCGCGATGGCGGCGGAAGCCTTCGATGGCACGCTGACCGACCTGTACCTGCCGCGGCGCAAGCCGCGCGCGGTATCGACCGGCAGCTAGCCGCGCGATCACGCCGTAGGCGCGAGCCCGCCGATGTCCCGCGTGCCCAAGACGAGCTCGTTCAGTCGGCGAGGCCGGCTACGCGCTTGAGCGCGGCGAGGTAGGCCGCCTCGTCCGGCGGTCGGCCGCTGCGCTGGCTTTGCCAGAGCGCTTCGGCGAGACACTCGATCATGCGGTGCTCTGCGGCGTGGGGATCGCCGAGACGCCGCGTGAGCTCGGCGTGGACCCGGCCGATGCCGGGCGGTCGATCCGTGCCGACCTGCTCGCGGATCGCGAGGTGCAGACCCATGTGCAGGAAGGGGTTGGTGTGACCGGACTCGGGCGTGTACTCGCGCTCGAGCGTCTCCGGGCCG
>Ga0075418_10007400_pt1 | contig 12367 bp, 10 predicted proteins | sample SoiMetdeltSBSDD2_FD_81776 | JGI IMG/M metagenome (GOLD analysis project Ga0075418, IMG submission 81776) | Bulk soil microbial communities from a Populus tree surrounding site in Tennessee, USA - Soil MetaG P. deltoides SBSDD2 | ecosystem: Environmental > Terrestrial > Soil > Tree plantation...
CTCGGATCGCCCCAAACGGCCGCGCTTGGTAGCGGTCACGCTCCGCGTGACGAGCCCGGGCTCGCATTGGTAGCGGTCACGCTCCGCGTGACGAGCCCGGGCTCGCATTGGTAGCCGTCACGCTCCGCGTGACGAGCCCGGGCTCGTCACGCTGAGCGTGACGGCTACCAAAACTAACCCAGCCGGGGCAGAATCGTTTCCAGCAATTCGGAAATCCGTTCGGCGTGCCGGGCGGCGTTGGCCAGAACTTCGCGGTGATCGAGGACGCCCGCGGACAAACCGGCCGCTTTGTTGGTAATGCACGAGAGGGCCGCGACTTCCAGCCCAACAGCAACGGCCGCCTGGGCCTCTGCGGCCGTGGACATGCCGGCCGCGTCAGCGCCTATGGCCTTGAGCGCCCGGATCTCGGCCGGCGTCTCGTAGCACGGCCCGGTCACCGCGGCGTAGACCCCCGCCATGAGGTGGCGCCCATGTTGCTTTTTGGCTTCTTGTAGCAACTCCATCAATCGGGGCGAGTAAGGCGCGGTCCGCGGCTGGGTCACCACTCTCCAGGAATGAGGTGTTTGCAGGAACAGGTGGTCGCGAAGGACCATGAGCTCGCCGGGTCCGAGTGAATCGTGAATTCCTCCGGCCGCGTTGGTCAGTAGCAGGGTTTTCACACGCCACTTCGCCATCAGGCGGACCGGCTGGATGACGAGGTCCCAGGGATGACCTTCGTAGAAGTGCAGCCGGCCGCGAAACACGAGCAGCGGTCGGTCCACACAAGTACCCAGACTGATGCTCCCGGAGTGGCCGTGGACGGACGGGGTCGCAAGGCCAGGCACGTCCGCGAACGCGATTGAGGCCAGTTCAACGAAGTGATGCGGGACGCTTCCGAGCCCGGAGCCGAGCACGACCGCCACGCGCGGCTGGCTGGCACGCACAGCACTTTCGAAAGCTGGGAACGGCGGCATGAGTTACGCGGCGCGGACGGCCTTGACGACCGCGAGTTCGCGGAGTTCATCCAGGATGGGACCGGCCAGGACCTCTTCCAGGCGGCCGAGGGCGCGGGCGACGACGGCCCCGTCCATGACCCGGTGATCATACACGACGCGAACGTCCACCTGCCCGTCCGGGGAGAACACGCCGTAGTTGAGGATCGTGGTCAGCGGGGCGAGCGGATGAAGCGACTCGGCCCCGAGCCCCGAGTATACACTCACGCCGAAGGTGCCGAAGTAGCGAATCCGCTGGGACGGGTGGTTCAGCCCAAGCCACCAGAGCAGCCGCCGGAGTGGCCGTGGAAGCGAACACATGCTCAGCGCACGGCGGAAGTCCTTGACCTCACCGACGGGAGATTCGGCGAATAACCGTACGCGGCGAGACAACTCCGGCAGGGACAGCGACGCCGGGTCCTTGATCCGGGCGACCAGGACCGTCTTGTCCCCCTCAAATTCGCGCTCGATCGCGACGCTGGCGACCGGTTGCGGGTACTCGTGCAGATGCCGCCACGGCAGTTTGAGGAACGCCCGCCGCAGTTCCGGCACCTCCGCCGAAACGAGGGCAAATGCCTTGATGAAGACGGCCGTCCAGGCGGGACGGTTGGAAAGGGCCGCCCGGGCGTCGATCAGCGGCTGGATTTGCATGCGCCGCTGGACCGGGACCGTCGGAATGCCCGTCGCGAAGTAGAGAAAGTCGATCACCAGCCGCCGGGCACGCGACAGGGGGATCCGTCGGCCGCGCATGTCGCCCTCCGGATCACTCGGGTTTCCAACACCGGAAGATGTACGCCTGGTCGACATAGCTCAATCGGTGCTCGATCGAAATGAAGCCGGCCGCGGCCAACTTGGCCGCGATCACATCCGCCGTGAGGTAGTGAAATCGACCCTTGCGGGCCTCTTTCTTGAGCCACGCCCCGTAGCGCAGCATCCGCCAGGACTTCTTCAAATACCGGAGCGGCTTGGAGGACTTACGCGCCGCGGCCAGCGACTTCCAGGCCACCCGCCCCCACGCCGGGTTCGGCACGTTGACCGAGAACACAAACCGCCCGCCGGGCTTCAGGATCCGAAACACTTCGGCCAGCAGCCGGTCGTAAGCGGCCGAGGTCCACTTGCCGGTCGCCTCGTCGAAAGACTCGGCGTACGAGATCGATAGACCGGAAATCGCACCATCAAAAGACCGGTCCCGCAGCAGCCCAAGCCCGCTGCTGAAGTCGTGAGTCTGAAAGCGCAAGTGCTCGCCCGGCGGGGGGTCGAGCGTCTGGCGCAGCTTGGCGTAGGCATGCTCGTTGATGGCCGCGACATCCAGCCCGAGAATGTCCGCAACCCGACCGCCACTCCGTTCCCACAGCTCCTTGGACAGGGCCCCACCGCCGCAACCGAGGTCGAGCCACGATTCCCCTGGATTGGGATCGCCCAATTCCACTGTGTCATTCAGAAGCTGCCGATAAGGCGGCAATTCGTGCTGACCCCAGAACGCCTTCGCGCACTTCGTGTCCGGCCAGTAGTTGATGGCCTGAGTCACGGGGGTCTGTCGCCGCGGGAATTGCTGTGCGGTGATCATTATAAGCGGGGATTGCCCCTCAAGTCTCGTTAGTCAACCTGTCTTTCTCATCTTTCCCACTCCCCCGTTTTCAGAACCGGCAGGAAGTGTGGCTTGGCCCCGTCAATCTTTGTCGGTTTGCGCCCCGCAATTACCGACTTCTCGTCCCGTCGCAAGGGGTGTTTGCCAATGAAGTGGATGAGACAAGCCAGGTCGTTTGCGCCGCGTGCGCGACGCTTTCGATCGCTGTCTCCTGCCCGCCCGAACATCGCACCGGCTTGCCCATCCTGCCCCGCCGGGCCGAAAGGATCTCGACTGTGCTCCGAGCATCTCCGGGTCGTCGTCGCGGACATGTGATCGCCCTGGTGGTCATCCTGCTCGTATTCCTGGTGGGAATGGTGGCGTTCGCCATCGACACGGGCTACGTGGCTGCGACTCGCACGCGGCTTCAGGGGGACGGCGACGCCGGGGCACTCGCCGGGGCCTGCAAGCTAACCACCTGGCCCGGGCAGGAAGTCCCAGAGTCGGCCGCGAAGGCCGAGGTCCGCAAGTTCGTCCAGCTCAACGAAGATCTGACCGTCCGCGACGAAGACCTGCGGCTCGTGCGCTACAACCCGTTCAAGCCCGCGGGCGAACGCCTCACTACGACCTATTCGATTGCCTCGCCGCCCAACGGGTGCGAGCTAACCCTACGCCGCGACCGCCTGGCGAATGGCCCGATCGACCTGTCCTTCGGTCCGGTCCTCGGGCACAGCGCCGCGGACGTGCGCATCAAGTCGATGGCGTACATCCTGCCGGCCAAGGGGATCAAGGCGGGCGCCCCGCTCCTGCCTTACACGATGCAGATCGACTACTACTTCGCCTGCGTCGGCCAACAGCGGACGGGAGTGGACGGCAAGCCGATCGAGGTCGCGGACAACTACACCGTCCGGTCCGACGGGTCGGTGACCTCCGGCCCCGACGGCGTCTTCGAGTGCGTCCTCTTCTCGAGTACGCAGAACAAGCCGGGGAACTTCGGGTCGCTGGACATCGGCAGCTCGTCCAACGGCACCCCGGAACTGCAGCGGCAGATCCTGAGGGGGCCGACCACCGGGGACTTCCACGACCCCGACTTCTTTGCCAAGATCGCCGCCGATGAGGCGCTCTACACGCCAGTGACCCTCACCGGGGACACCGGGCTGAGCACCTCGACCAAGCACGCGTTCGAGGTCACTTTCGGCCAGCCGCGCATCATCCCCCTGTACGACACGGTCGTGGGGACCGGCGACGGCGCCGCCTACCACATCGTGGGGTATGCGGCCATTACGGTGCTTGTCGAGGACTTCAACGGCAACCCGAAAAAGCTGTGGATCCAACCGAGCAAAGTGATGACCAACCGGGCGACCGCGGGCGACATCGACGGCCCGGTCTCCTACGGAGTGTTCATGCCACCGCGGCTGGTGATCCCGTAACGCGGGTCGAGGTAGGTCCCGCCTGCCGGGCGGGACCTGGGCCCGATGGCCCGGGGGCGGCGCACACGCGAAGGTCCCGCCCGGCAGGCGGGACCTACCTCGACCCGCCAAATACAAGACAACGCAGTCCGAGAGTTCCCAGAAAGGTACCGCATGCGAGTCTACAAACCGGCCATTGGCACCCGTCGAGCGGGGGCGGCCGTTATCGAGTTCGCGGCCGTCGTCCCGGTCCTGCTCCTGTTCATCCTTGGAATCGTGGAGTACGGGCGGATGCTGATGATCGCTCAGGTGTCCACGGGGGCGTCGCGCGAGGGAGCCCGGTACGCGGTCCAGGCGGACGCCACCCCCAGCACCTGTGAACAGTACATCCGGACTTACCTGGCCCAGTCCAGCGTCCCGTCGGACGCCGTATCGAACATTGCCATCGAGTTTCAAGTGCCAACCAGCGATTCGAGATACACCGCGGAGAACCAGGGGTGGGTCGCGGCCTCGAATCTCTCCGCCCTGCCGGCCGGGACGGCCGTGCGGGTGCGGGTCGACGTGAACTTCAGCGCCGTCTCCTGGCTGCCTTCCGGCGTCTTCTTGCCCAGCGGAACACAGATTACTGGCATCACTGTCATGAGGAAGGAATAACCATGCGCCCTATGACTTTCATTCACCGCTCCTGCCGAACTCTCGCCGCGTTCCTCAAGCGCGAAGACGGGGTGACGACTGTCGAGTACGCCGTGCTCACGGCGTTGATCGTGGTTACCTGCGTGGCCAGCATGTTGGCGCTGGGCCCCGCGGCCGGGGACACCTTCCGCTCCACGAGCACGACCGTCGGGACGTACGGGGTACCGTAACCGGTCGGGACCATCAAGAAGATCAAGATTAGAAGTACGCGCAGGAAGAGGAGCAAGAGCGAGAGCAAGAGTTAAGAGTAGGACTGAGCCCATCGCGACAGCCGGTCTTGCTCTGCTCCCAATCTTGCTCTTACTCCCCCTTCCTACGCATGCTCCTAATCTTGCTCTCACTCCTGCCTTTCCGTGTAGTTGGCCACTTTGGGGTGTCGATCCTTCCACTACAATTCTCACATACGCGCCGGGCACATGCCCCGCGCCCACAAGGAGAATCGTGGAATGAGTCGCGTTGCAACACTGGCGGCCGCCGCGGGAGTGATCCTCCTCGTCGGCCCGTCGCCCGCGGACGTCAAGTCCGGCATTGAAGTCGGCGAATCCGTCAAGGCGTTCAACCCGCAACACGTGACGGGCCCGGACGCCGGCAAATCTTCCTGCCTGGTTTGAAAGAACGGGGGCAACCCCGTCGTCGCGATCTTCGCCCGCGAGATCGACGACAGCTTGACCGGTCTGGTCAAGAAGGTGGACGAGGCCACTCGCAAGAATCGCAAGGCAGAAATGGGTTCCTTCGTGATCTTCCTCGACAAGTCTGAGGAAATGGAAAAGAAGGCCAAGGAACTCGGCGAGAAACAGGACCTCAAGGAGACGGTGCTGGCCCTGGACAACCCCGCCGGGCCGAAGGGGTACAACATCGACAAGGAGGCGAGCGTTACCATTCTCCTCTACACTGGTCGCAAGGTGAAAGCCAACTTTGTCTACGAGAAAGGCAAGCTGACCGCCGCGGAGGTGGACAAGGTGCTCAAGGAACTGCCGAAGATCCTTGAAGATTAGCGCGGCTCATATGAAGCGCATGAAGAAAGCCGCCGGTCAACCGGGCCGGCGGCTTTGTCTTTACCCCGAAGGGGTTGCATCTCAGAGCTGGGGGTCGCCGCTTCGGCGCACCCCCAGTGCGCATCGCCGACAAAGTGCCTTCAACCCCAACGGGGTTGTATCACCGCACCCACACGAGCCGCGTAATAGAACCCCCCCTCACCTTTTCCGGGGGTGCGCCGAAGCGGCGACCCCTGGCTGTGAGATACAACCCCTTCGGGGTAAGGTCAGAAGATCCCACTCGCGGCAAATTCGTCGACAATACTAATCGAAGCACCGCCCACGGGTGAGTACCTTATGTCCGACGCTGCGGTATGATACCCTGCGTCTCCCCCCGCGCCCCGCGAACGCCATGCCTCCCGTCCGACCGTTCCGAACCAGTCTCTACCTGTCCCTCGGCATCGCGGTCGCCGCGATTGGGGTGGCTGGAGGCGACCTTCTCCCGGAAATACCGTTCGTCACCGCCTTCTGCCTGCTCCTGCTCGGCCTCGCATACGTCCTCGAGGGGCGCTTCGAACTGTCGCTCCGCGACGCCAACCTGGTCGGGCTCTTTCTCTTCGCGCTGCTCGGGCTGTGGGCCATCTTCCAGGCCGTCCGCCCGTCGACCGGGTTGATGGACACCCTGCCCTGGCCCGCCAGCGCGCTGCCCTACCTGGCGCCGGTACTGATGCTCCTCATCCCGGCCAAGATGCTGCGCCCCAAACATGTCGGCGACTACTGGGCCATGCACGGCCTGGGCCTTCTGGCCATGGCCCTGGCCTGCGCCATGGCGTCGGAAGGGGCGTTCATCTTCATTTTCATCCTGTATGCGATGACCTTCGTGTGGAGCCTGGTGACGTTCTACGTCTACCGCGAACTCGGACCGGAGCTGGCGGGTACCGCCCTGCCTGGCAGCCGGTGGCGAGCAGCCCGCCCCGCGATCCTGTGGGCGACAATTGCCGGGTCAGTCGCCGTTCCGCTTTTCTGGGCGACGCCGCGGTCCGGGTCGCAGTGGGAGCTGGGCATCAACACCCGCGGCCGCGCAATCACCGGCGTCGGCGACGGGCCGGACCTCAACACGGTCGGGACACTGGCCGTGAACAAGGAGCGCGCGTTCGAGGTGCGTGTCGAGGACACCGCCGGCAACCCGGTCGTGGAACTGCCCGGCGATCAACGGTGGCGCGTGCAGACCCTGCACAACTACGACGGCGGGCGCTGGGTCCGGAATCAGTTTGGTTTCCAAACCATCGACCGCGCCCGCAGTCCGGTCGCAACCTCGAGCGACCCGCGGCAGAAGCTGCCAGACCTGGGCCCGCAAGCGATCTACCTGTCGTTCGCCGTCGATGGCAAGATCACCCCGCGCCCGCCGTTGGCCGACCCGGTCGCCTGGCGGAGCGGACAACTGGCGCCGGCCGTCAGCCGGCTGAGCGACCAAACCTATCGAAGTTGGATCCACCGCCACGATGGCACATTCGAAGGGGCGGGCAATCTGGACAACGCTCGGTCGGAATACGTCCAGGTGTGGGTGCCGCCGGCCAAGCCCGGCCTGGGGCCGGTCATGCGGGTCAAGCCGGCCGACCTCGACGTCCTGGTCCGCGGCGGCCGCGGGCTCACACGCCTCCAGCGATTCACCGACCAGCTGATCGAGCGGCTGGTGGGCGAGGGTAAACTCCCGCTCGCGGTCCTGACCGACGTGGACAAATTGACTCTGGGCCGCGCCCCGGAGCATCACGAGGCGATTGCCCGCGCCCTGGAGGCCCATCTGTCCAGCTCCGGCGAGTTTACTTACACACTCGATCTGGAGCGCAAGGACAAGGCGATTGACCCGTGCGAGGATTTCGTGCTCAACACGAAGGCCGGGCATTGCCAGCGATTTGCTACCGCCCTGGTGCTCATGCTCCGCAGCCAGAAAATTCCATCGCAAATGGTCATCGGCTACCGGGGGTGTGAGAGCCGGGGCGACGGCTGGTACGACGTGCGCGAGGACCACGCCCACGCATGGGTTGAAGTGCTCGTGCAGTCGGCCGAAGACGACACCCCGCCGCTTTGGCAGCTCGCGCCTCAACTGGGCGTGGCCGCGCAGGTGGACGCGACGTCGCTCTGGGCCGGCTCGATGGCCCCGGCGTGGTTCTCGCTACTCCGCGATACAGGATTGGTGCCAATGCGGTGGATTACGCTCGATCCCACACCGGGCGAGGCGGGTGCCGACGACTCGGGAGCGACCTCGCTGCTTGGGCAGGCGCGGCAGCGGTGGGAGGCGATCCTGAAAGCCCTGCTCCTGGCGTACAACAAAGAGTCGCGCGAGCAGGCGGCCGAGGCGGTGGCGTATTGGCTGACGGAACAGAACGGGGGCTTTTATCTCGCGGCCGGAGCGCTGGGGCTCTTGGGCCTGCGGTATGGGGTCAAGCGGCGCTCCCGCCGCCGGGCGGCCGGAGCGGCCATGCCGACGAGCGTGCGGCGCCTGGCCGCGATTCTGGCACGAGCCGGCTACCCGTGGCCGCCCGGCCAGACGGCGCGCGAGTACGCGCGCTCGGCCGGCGCCGGCTTGAAACTCGTCGCCGCCACCGCGGGCGTGGCGCACGTGCCGGAGCGTGTGGTGGCCGCCTATTACGCCGAACGCTTCGGGCAAGTGCGGCTGACCAACGCGGAAGTGCAGCAACTCGACGTGGACTTACGGGCACTTCAGGCGGCTTTGTAGGGTGGGTTTTACTCCCTCTCCCCCGAAGCGGGGGAAAGGGTTGGGGTAAGGGGGGTCTGTGGTCGGGGGATCCCGGCGCGCCCAGACCCCCCTCACCCCAACCCTCTCCCCCCGAAGCGGGGGGAGAGGGAGTAAGACGCGACTTTCTCCGCGCGTCGGGCTCTGCCTTCCTCGCCTCACTCAATCAGCGCCACCAGTACTCCCGATTGCATGATCCGTTCCATGGCCTCGCGCAGCTTGTTGATCCGCTGCTCGTACGTCCCGACGATACGCTTGTAGTCTTCGATCGTCCCGGTCGTCGGGTCGGGCGGGGTGCCGGCCGCGAGCTGGATGTTCCGCAGGAATTCCAGCGACCGGGTCTTCAGGGCGGAATTCGTCGAGTTCTCGAAGAGGTAGCCGAACGCGATCGTGTGAATCTGCGCCGGCATCCGCGGGGTCGAGAAGCCCGGCCCGTTTCCGGACAACCCGCCCCACTTCGCCGGCGGGCCTGCGCTGGCCACGCCATTGCCGTTGGCGTAGCCTTGGAAGCCCGGCCACGGCTTGGACCCAGTTCCATCTTGGCAGATCAGCCACGCGAGGGTGACCGTCGGCTCCATGGCCTGCGGATGGCCGTTCATCGGCGCCGGCGCCGACCCGGCGTTGCCGACAGCCGTCCAGTGGTACTGTCCGCCCCCGCCGCTAATGGGGGTGAATGTCGCGTTGATCCGCTGGTTGCAAACGCCGTCCGTCTCCAGGATGACCGTCTTCCGCGCCCCCTTGCGCCCGGTGTAGGGCCCGGTCCAGTTGAACTGGTTGTACGCCAGCATCAGCCCCATGGTTGGGTTGGTGCCGCCGTCGGCATTGGGGACGTCGGCCTGGTAGTTAAACGGGTTGATCCCGGACGGATTGCCGGTCGTCGGGTTGTTAGTCGAGTACGGCCGCTTTTCCGCGGTCGGAGTGCCGAGAGAGTCGATCAGCGAAAACGGGTAGAACAGGCAGTTCTTCATCTTCTCGTAGTCCTTGCTCATCGCCACTCGCGTCGTGTTGTACCCGTTGTGGCTCGACCAGATGTTCAAGCTCGCCAGGTCGTTCGGGTGGTTTCGCTTGATGTCCTCGAGCGCGGACTGGATGCCGGCCTTGAGCTGCCAGCAGTGCGCCTCGTAGGTCGTTCCGGCCATCCAGTTGTAGTCCTGGTTGTCCGAGTTGATCGACAGGTAGCCGAGCATGGTGATCGGTCCGAACCACATATTCAACCGCGGATGGACCGGGCAGTCGTCATACGCCATGTAAGCTCGTGGATTCCCGGTCAGGGAGCCGGCCGGCGTGATCTTGCCGGTCCCGAACGTCTGACCGGCCCAGGTGTTGTTCGTGCCGTACCCGTAGAGAGTCTGGTTGCGGTCGTGCTCACCGCAGCCGAGGACGAAGTCGATGTACCCCTTCCAGAACCGTTGATCGGAGCTGGCGCTCGGGCTGATGATCCCGCTTTGCCAGTTCATCGGGATCGAGTCCGGGATCGAGTCGTAGTAGAGCACCCGGCCGGCGCGGAGCGACGGGGGCAACGTCGCGGGTCCGCTCTTGATCCAGGCCAGAATCGCCTCGTAGTTGGGAACGTAGTTGAGGGTGCCGCCGAGGTTCTGGCGGTTCCACACGCCGGTGCTGCTAAAGAGCTTGCTGTTGTCCGCGAGCGCAGTCCCCTTGTTCGACGGGTTCGGGCTCGGGTTCAGGAAAAACCGCTTCCGCCAGTCGGCGATCCACCGGCCGGAAGAATCCTGCACCGGATTCGCGGTAGAGATGATGGACGGGTCAGCCCCGGCGGTGAACCGCGGGTCGGGCGGCCAGATGTAGAACGACTTGCCGTAGTACCCGGGCCCCATCGAGTACCCCTGGAACGGACCGTTCGTCCAGCCCAGGCCGGCCATGTCGTACCCGTCCAGCTCCCACGGGCCGTTGCGCGTATTCACGGTGACCACCGCGATGCCGAGTGTATCGGCGACGGTTTTGGCGTAGTCGGTGTTGGCGGGCGCCGTGCTGGTGTTGCCCCACGTCAGCGGCCACCGGTCGCCGGCATAGCCGGGGGCGTATTGACTGGTCCAGGCAGACGGCGCCGGCGTGCAAACCGGTTGGTTCGTCAAGCTGAAGGCCGTCCCGGTCTGATCGCCGTTGTAGACGAACGCGTTCGGCCCGCCCTGCACCGGCGTGGTCTGGAAGCACGGAACGATCGGCGGGCCGTTGGACGTCTGGACGGTCAGGTTGTTCGCGGCGTGCGTTTCCCCGCCGCTGTCCACGTACGCATCGACGCGGTGCATCGGATTGGGACTTCCCGGCGTCGCCCCCGGGTAGAGGGACCACGGGCCGAATCGCGGGAACACCGGGTCTGGGTTCAGCCCGCCCGTCACCACGCTCCCATTGCCGCTGACCGGCGGGTAATTGAACTCGCAGGAGAACTTCATCGACCCCGAGAAGTCGAGGCTGATGGCTGTGTCGCGCGGCCGGTGCACTGCGGTCGCCTGCGCCGCCACGGCGATCGAATTGACCCCGAGAACCCGGCCGAAATAAGTGTCCATCTGCGTCGTGAGCCGGACCTGCATCAGGCCGTAGGCGTCGGTGCCAGACGGCGGGTTGGTGAAGTCCACGTCAAACTTCTGGCCCGTGTAGCTGTACCGGAAGACGCCGGTCCGGACGAGTTCGATGTTCGCGTCTGTGATCGGAGCATTCAGGATCGAATTGGCGCGGGCCGCCTCGCGGGCCTCGGCCTCAGCGTTGACACGGTTGTTGCCCGGCTGGCCGTTCAGAGTCCGGGCGCCGGCCAGGGCGGAGATGTCCGCCGCGGCCTGCGCCTGCGTGCGCGCCACGGCAATCATTCCGATGTCGATGCCCAGGGCCAGGAATGCCATCAGGCCCACCAGGCAAATCACCACGAGAGGCAGCACGGTCCCGGCGCGTCGGCCGGTTGAAGAAGGGTTCCGCATGGCTTTTCCCCTGACTGGGACGGGGTGCGGAGGATTCAGAGGGGCTCAGTTCGCTTCGCTGTCACGACTTGTCGAAACGATCCGCGCGCCCGTTACCGGGCGACTCATCAGGATGTGGACGACCCCCTGCCGACGACCCCGGGGCGATATGGCTCCGTTGGATTGGCGTCAGGGGAACCTGTTTGCAGACTAGAACGGGTGAATCCGGCAAGCGGGGCGGACCGCCAGCATTTGCGAACGGATCGCGACGGAAACTTGACGGGGGCCTGAGTTCTATCCAACCGATGCAGATCGCCTCTCATACCCGCGCGTCGCCTTAACACTCAGACCGACTGCGAATGAACTGACCTGTGAATGATCAGGCCCGGCCGAACCGCGAGTTCGGCCGGGCCTGTCAAGCGTCCGCGCTGGCCTCAGAGCCTGAAGCGCAAGCGAAGGTGAGTTCCTCGTCGTCTACACCAACTTCACCACGAAGTCGCCGAATCCCTGCGGGCCCTGGTTCGCGATGTCGTAGACGAACGCCGGGTTCGCGACTTTCAGCACCAGGTAGAACAGGTCGGCGATGAACCCGAACTTGTCGCCGCCGTTGTCTCCCTTCACGCTCTGCAGCGTCACGTTCTTGAACGAGGACGCGATCACCGTGCTATTGGCAAACGCGTCGGTGAGCCCTGTCACCTTGAACGAGCTGACCACGGCCGGGACGTTGAACACGCCGCTGCCATCGTCCGGACCAGTGTAGCCCGCGAACAGGGTGCTGTCGCGGAACGAATTGGCCAGCACCGTCGTAATATCGCCGCCGACCCGGATGTTGCTTCCGGACACGGCCCCCGTCACCTTGAGTGCTGACAGGACCGGCTTGCCGGCCGCCGGCGCGGGCCCGGCCAGGTTCAAGTCGCCGCTCATGTTACCCTTGACCGTTATGGTCCCCGCGTTCGGGGCCGAAATCGCCCCGCCCAGGATCGACCCGGTAACAGTCAGGAGCGGCAGCGTCACCTTGCCCGCGGCCAACCCGGCACCGCTGAAAGTCACGTCGCCCGTCAGATTCCCCTTGACCGTCATGGTCCCGAC
>Ga0075418_10007401_pt1 | contig 12366 bp, 7 predicted proteins | sample SoiMetdeltSBSDD2_FD_81776 | JGI IMG/M metagenome (GOLD analysis project Ga0075418, IMG submission 81776) | Bulk soil microbial communities from a Populus tree surrounding site in Tennessee, USA - Soil MetaG P. deltoides SBSDD2 | ecosystem: Environmental > Terrestrial > Soil > Tree plantation...
AGCCTCGACGACAAGATCAGCAAGTTTCTTGAGGGAACGCCCGATACGTGGAAAGACATTACCGTGCGGCATCTATTGACTCATACATCCGGAATCGTCCGCGAGGGTCCCGCCTTCGATCCTTTGAAGATCCAAAATGACATTGACGTGATAAAGAGCGCCTATGATCAACCACTGCGCTTCGCGCCGGGCGAGAAATGGGAGTATTGCAATGTCGGGTACTTCTCGCTGGCTGAGATAATTCGCAAAGTCTCGGGCAAATCGTGGGCCGATTATCTGAGCGAGCGTCTGTTCCTGCCGCTCGAAATGAACGCCACGCGAACCACTACTATGACCGACCTGGTTCCAAACAGGGCCAGCGGATATGTGTGGAGAAACGGCAAGCTGTATAACGCGGAAACCTACTTCGCTTTGCGCCCAAGCGGGGCCTTTCTATCGACCGTACTTGACCTGGCAAAATGGGATGCCGCGCTCTACACAGACCGAGTGCTTAAACAAGCTGTTCGCGAGCAGATGTGGACGCCCGTCAAACTTAACGACGGCAAATCACATCCGTATGGCTTTGGCTGGGAGCTTGAAACAGTCGCCGGCCACAAGGTGGTGCGGCACGGCGGTTCGCTCCCAGGGTTTCGCGCGGTGATAAGTCGCTTTGTGGATGATAAGCTCACTGTCGTTGTGCTGACGAACGGCGACAACGCGAATCCGGGCAGGTTTGCGCTCGGCGTCGCGGCGCTTTATCTGCCGGGGCTGATACCGGAGCGCACCGTAGCAAAGATTGACCCCAAAATCCTTGATGCTTATGTGGGGCAATATCAACCGAATCCAACATCTGCCGTATTGACGGTCACTCGCGTGGGCGACAAGTTGATGGCGCAACAGGGTTCGAGCAGTGAAAGACGTGAGTTGCTGCCCGAGAATGAAACCAACTTTTTTATGAAGGAAGATCTGCGTCAAACCTTCAGCTTCGTCAAAGAGAATGGGCAGATCACATTTATGGTGGTTAAGGTAGAGGGCCAGGAAATCGGGAGAGCAAAGAAGATTAAATAGGCTCGGTCAAGTAGGCGTCTTCACCGTGGACCGTGACTCTCTCTCTCCTCGGCATCGAGAGGCTTGCGGGCCGCGGCAGATTCGAGGACTATTCCATTGGCTCGTCTCTGAACTTGCGCCTTCCCAGTATGAACTACGATGCGACCGAGATACCTGCTGCTTATGACCGCGGCCGAGAACACGGTCCCGAGATTCACAACCTTTGGATGGACGTCGTTTCATCTCACGTAAGCGATCGGACGATCAAAAGTATTCTCGATCTTGGCTGCGGCACTGGACGTTTCACCGAAGATCTCGCGGTTTGCTTCGATGCGGAAGTAGTCGGCATTGACCCGTCAAAAAAGATGCTGGCCCAGGCCCGACCGAAGCAGCGTGATCCACGCATTCGATACGCGCTGGGCCGCGCCGAGGCACTCCCCCTTCCTGACAATTCCATTGATCTGATTTTTATGTCTATGGTCTTTCATCATTTCGACGATCCTAAGCTTGCGGCTCGCGAGTGCCGTCGCGTGCTTCGTGATGAAGGAACAGTGTTCCTGCGCGCCGGAACCCGTGACCAAATCTCGGCATATCCTTACGTCGATTTTTTTCCTGAAACCCGTCCCATTCTTGAAGAATGCCTTGTTGCCGGCTCCTCAATTCGCGAGGTTTTCGAATCGGCCGGGTTTCGCGCGGTTGCCGTTGATATCGTCAGCCAGGAGATTGCGCCGGACTTCGAGGCGTATGCCCATAAGCTGGCAGCAGGAGCCGACTCAGTCCTGGCTAGTCTAACCCCAAGCGATTTTGAGGCTGGCATGAGCGCATTGCGTTTGCACGCCGCGCGGACCGCTAGTCAGGCGGTCATCGAACCCATTGACGTTTTTGTTTTTCGCTAGCTTGCAGCATGGCCTCGATACGAGCGAGACGCGCGGCCAGATCAGCATTCTGGCGTTCCAGCTTAGTCAACTCTGCGTCTTTTTCGGCTACTCTACCACTTAGTTGCTCGATGTAGATGTGAGCCTTTTCGATCTCTTCAAGCATCCCGCGCATTCGTGCGCCAATCTCGATGACCTCGTGACCCCGCTCATCAACCGTCTTGGCGCCGACGCCCGGCAAGTGCCGGTTAGTCCACATGTATCCGGCATGTTCTTCGATCGATTCCAGGTTGTAGGTTGGCTCGAATACATAGTCCGCGTGGAGTTGGACTCCCCGCTGGAAGATGGTTCCATTTACATCCAGCGTCCCGGCGGGGGTCGTCGTGCCGATGCCAACGTTGCCGTTGCCTAGAATGCTCATCCTGATTCCCACAGCCGAAGGGGCGCCGGCGGTCAATCCCGAATTCGCATAAAAATGCACCGGGAAGTTCCCCTTCGTGCCAATCCCCAAAGCGCCAGATCCAATCGCATCCGTGTTGAGCGCCATGAAGGCAGTTGAGAGACCGTGCATGAGCTGTACACCATTAATGTTCGGATTGGTTCGAATGGTCAGGCCATCTTCGATCGAGTTACCGGCGGTCCCCGTTGAAGTTGGCGTGTCGACTTGAACTCTGAAGCCGGGCGAGGCTGTTCCGATACCGACGTTGCCGGAAGACGCGATGTCTATGCTGCTTGTCGGCGCGCCGGGTCGTATTCTGAAAGGAAGTAGGCTGCCGTAAGTGACATCGCGGACAAAAAAGTTCGCTTCGTTGCCTGCTATGTCCCATGTTTGCGCAGTATAGCCACCCCCGTTTTGTTCGAGTCTGTGCGTTGGAGTATCGATTGTAATAATATGCAGATCCTTGGCCGGGGTCCCGGTGCGCAGTCCAACTCGCCCGAGCGAACTGACAAACAAAGAGTTGGCGGGCGCACCGGCGGCGGTTGAAAACACTATAGTCCCGGTCTCCGAATCGCCCCCCGCGCCCTGGTCCACAAACCCCAGAAAACTCGCTCCACCGACCGCCGAACTGTTGGCCCTTATCTGCCAGTTGTTTGTCGCGAAGCCTGCCCCACTCGTGTCGTCGAACTGGAGGCGCGTGTTGTTCTCTTTCATCCTGATTGTGTCGAAACCAAAGTTCTCATTGTTGACGCAGTCCAACCCCACACAAGCGCTGCCTTGAACAATGATATCGTCTGCGGTTACTACGTCCTCAATCGTGACGACACCTCCTGCGTTTTTCTTGCTTTGAAGCCCCTTCGCTGACCGTCCAGAGTTCTTCTTTTCGGCTTGCGGCTCAACCCCGTCCTCGGGAGATCCCGCAAGAACCGCTCCTTTCTCGATCAGGAACGCGCCGGATTGAACAGTAATGCCCGTCGGTAATTGCCCACTCCTTTGCAACTCTTTCACGAGCTGCTCGCTGTCTCCTTTCTCCCTTGACGCAGCCAGCGCTTTCCGCACGTCGGCGCTCAGGTTCGGGATCACTCGCAGTTCGTACGAGTAAGAACCGTCTGGCAGGCTGTTTCCTCTAGGATCTGTAAGCCTAAACGAGGGGGCAACGCCCGCTTCGAATTCCGTCCGAAACACGAGACCGTCGGGCGCCAAGACAGTTAGGATAAGGCGTCCGTATTCAACTTGAGGCAGCCATCTGACTTCGGTCGCGTCCGCCTTGATCGCGGCGAGGGGCTGAGCTTTGTTTTCGGATTGTGCCAAAGCGGTGCTACTACAACACAACGCAAGCATTACCAGATATGCGCAAACTGAAACGTTCTTCGAGGTGGTCACGATGGGTCCTCCTTGAGCTTTACTGGGAAGGTGAGATGGATGTTCGAGCAAGTTAGTTTCATGCTTTTCGATCCGGTTCCATCCACGCGTACTACCTTTCTTGAGCCTGTTGTTAGGCATATAATCGCTCCCGGTTAGTGCGCTACGACTTTTACAGCGTCATTTGGTGAAATGTCCTGAAAAGGTCGGTGAAAAACTACGAAGAATTCTGAAAAATGCCTGGTCTATGAAGATCGCGCCAGAGAATGAGCGGGAACCTAGCGTCCACTTCGAGGGATTTACTCTAGACCTGGTGCGGCGCGGCTTGTATCAAGGTCCACAACGCATTCACCTCACCTCAAAGCCGCTTGAAACATTGATATACCTGGTGGAGAACCGAGGGCGCGTTATCGAGAAAAAGGTTTTGCTTGACGCCATTTGGAAGGATACCTATGTCACCGAAGACACCCTTGTGCATGCGATACGCGAGATTCGTCGCGCACTCGGCGACGACAAAGACAATCCTCGTTTCGTTCAGACGGTCCCGCGCCAGGGCTACAGGTTTGTCTGTGAACTCGCGCCTGAGGCACCCGCGCGCTCGTCACCTCCAGGCCTTACACCGAGGCCCGAGCCGCCGTCCCATCTAGAACGAATTAGATTGCATTGGCTGTGGGTTGCCTTACCTGTGTTGGTCCTTATTCCAATCCTCGTTTGGCTGTTGAGCGGACGAGAGCCCCGTTCGGTCCCCGAGGCCTTGCCCGCTACAGGAATCAAACAGATAACTTCAGGGGAATTCTACAGCGGAAAGCCTGTCTTTTCCCCTGATGGAAAATTCATACTCTACGTTTCCGGTTCCGAAGAAACGCGCGGATACGGCGATCTGTTCATCAGGCAATTCCCGGAGGGCACTCCGGTGCGCATCACAAACAGGATCAATCCAAGTGGCGATCTTCCGGTGTTCACGGCCGACGGGACTCAGGTGGTGCTGTCAATTCCTCGAATCGGACCGGACGATGCCCGTCACCACGATCTTTGGATCGTTCCCTCGTTTGGCGGTACACCGAGCCGTTTTGTGGAGAATGCCAGCGGTGCCGGCTTCTCGCCGGATGGGAAGTGGGTGGCTTATACCAAGCATTCGCCCTCAGGCAATGCCCTATGGGTTAGTCCCGTAAGCAATCGCGAGGAGCATCTAGAGATCAGCGCTCAAGGTTATACGCCGCGCTGGTCACCCAGCGGCGAGTGGCTCGCCTACAGTACTGGCGATCCAAATGGCGGGGACGGAGACATCTGGGTTTGCAGGCTCCTTGAGTCGAATGGGGGGCAACCGACCCTTGGAGATCAACGCCAAATCACTCATGAAAAGAGACAGATGTATGGTCTGACGTGGGCCGCCGATAATCGATCGATCATCATTGCGTCCAACCGTGCAGGGTCGATGCAGCTGTATAGGGTTTTTGTTACTGATGGTTCCATAGTCCCTTTGCTGACCGGCGTCGGCGAGTACACAGCTCCGTCAGCTTCGCCAGATGGGCGTGCTCTGATTTTTCAGCACTTCCGGCTCGGAAATGATCTGATGGTTACTCAGCTCGGCAAAACCTCCGAGGTGAAGAGCCTAACCTACGGCGAAGACCGGCGATGGCCTCGAATTTCGCCTTCCGGGGAGAAACTCATCAGCGTGTTGAGGAACGTCGATGACACGGATCGTCCATATCTCACGGACTTGAACACAAGGATCAGCTCCCAACTCAGTGACCGACACGCGCGGCACGCATGCTGGATGGATGAACGGAATGCAGCGTTCTTGTCATATGACGAGCCTTCGCAAAGCACTGAAGTCGTGTTGGTGAACACCGACACGCGTGAGAGCCGTTCGCTCACTCGGTTTGAGGGCGACGCCAACTGGCTGGCGATTCATCCCGACGGTAATAAGATCGCGGTTGTCCTGAGATATGAGGGCAAGGAGAGAATCGTGTTACGGAGTCTCACGGGAGACACCGACCGGATTATTCAAGAAGGCGCGGAGTATGAGTACCTGCGGTGGTCGCCGGACGGCTCGCATCTCTGCTGGGACAGACCCGGAGCATCGAGAAACGCTCCGCACTCAAGCGGTGGAATATGGATGCTCGATATCGCCAAATCGGAGCCACTAATGATCGCTAAAGACGGTTATTGCCCGGTATGGAGCAAGGATGGCGATGCCATTTACTACGCATTGAGACGCATTCCAGAGAGTCTGCGGCGTTATGATCTCGTAAACCGAACAGAGCAATTCGTCTGTAGCTGGGATAGGGTTTTTAACTTTGATATTCTGGGCAACCGGGTGGTTTTTACTCAGCACAGAAATGACAGTCAAATCTATTCGATTTCCGTACGCCCCTAGAGCCGCTTATTCCATCAGATCCAACCGAGACGGGCGCACTAACCGACATTTTGGCCTAGCGTGTCTTGCGAAACGAGGTTGCGTACCGGTGTGAGTTTCAGCGATTGAGAATCGAGGTGACTTCATGTCTGTGCAAGTTGCCGCCATCGTTGGGCTGGTGGTGATGTTCATTATCGCGACAGCGCTGCCGATCAACCTGGGAGCCCTTGCCCTTGTCGGCGCATTCGCCATCGGGCTGATCTCTGGTATGCCTGCCAAGGACATCTTCGCCGGCTTTCCGGGCGATGTGTTTGTCACGCTGGTGGGGATCACATATCTGTTCGCAATCGCGCAGAACAACGGAACGGTCGATTGGCTGGTACACCGAGCCGTGTGGCTGGTGCGCGGGCGCATCGCTGCGATTCCGTGGGTTATGTTCACAATCGCCGGTGTGCTAACCGGCTTTGGCGCTGTGAGCCCCGCCGCCGTAGCCATCATAGCGCCCATTGCATTGAGCTTCGCACACAAGTACGGCATTCGCCCGCTGCTAATGGGGCTCATGGTTATCCACGGCGCTCAGGCCGGCGGTTTCTCGCCAATGAGCATTTACGGCGGTATCACCAATCAACTGGTCGAGCGAGCCGGTCTGCCCAGGAACGACACCGCTCTGTTCCTTGCCAGCCTGCTATTCAATTCTATCGTCGCGGTTACGATCTATTTCATTTTTGGCGGGCATCGGGCCGCCCGACGCACTATCGATGGAGAAAAGCGAGATCTGGACAAGCTCGACCGATCGGGCTCGGGCGCCGAGATGGGCGAACACGACGCTACGCCGGTCGCAATCCAGTTACGAGCTACCCCAGATCCGCACGGCGCTCCTGAGCATTCCGGGCTGAACTCGCATCACGTGCTCACTTTGATCGGTTTGATTGCGCTTGGCGTTGGATCGCTTGCATTCGAGCTTAACATCGGACTGCTCGCCATCTCAGTCGCAGTTCTGCTGACGCTACTCTCGCCAAATGCTCAGAAAGGCGCGGTCGATCAGGTGAGCTGGTCCACGGTGCTATTGATTACAGGTGTCATTACGTATATCGCAGTTCTGCAAAAGGTAGGCGCGGTCGATATGGTCGGCGCCGGCGTATCGAGCATTGGCGCCCCTCTGTTGGGCGCTTTGCTTCTGTGCTACATCGGCGGCGGCGTCTCCGCATTCGCATCTTCGGTCGCGGTGCTGGGAGCGACTATTCCTCTAGCGGTACCATTTCTGCTCCAGGGTCAGGTTCAGGCCGTCGGGGTTGTAGCGGCAATTGCCGTTTCGTCAACCATCGTCGATGTGAGTCCATTCTCAACAAACGGCGCACTTGTTGTCGCCAGCGCTCAAGGCGTGGATAAGGATCGCTTCTATCGCGAAATGCTTTTATACAGCGGGTTGGTAGTCGCGATCGGGCCTTTTCTCACCTGGCTCGTTTTGATCCTTCCTGGTTGGTTATGAGCCGGTGACTCGACTCGCAGGGCTGGTTGCCTGATAACTTCGACGCGCTCTCACTATCGCGTCGTGAGCGTTTACTTCGACTCGCAACGTATGACGATTGCCGTCAATCTTGCTGTTTTCGGGATAAAAACCCAGACGATATTGATGGCGTAGCTCCTCGGCGATTAGGTTAAAAGTCTTCTTCAGGTCCGCAACATCGCTGCTGTAGTAACGACCCGCCGAAACATCGGCGAGCCTCTCGAGAAAGCTTATGGCCTGCTCGTTCCGCGTTTCGACTCGCTGTCGGCGGCGTTCGTTTTGCCGCGGTCTTTGAGGTGGAAAGCGGTTAGGCCCAACCCATACTCGCCTGCGTGGAAACGTCGTAGCGTCAATCCAGCCGCGACGGAGAAACCCGGTCTCGAAGAACACGGTGTAGATCATTGCTCCCGACTCGGCTGCCTCATCGAGAAGCGCCTGTTCGGTGATGTCGCTCCCCGCGTCCTTCCCATCCGAAAGCAGAATGATCGCTTTGCGCCCGTCGACCCGCTTGAAACTTTGACCGATGACCGCGGCCACCGCGTCGCGCAGGACGGTGCCGATTTCCTCACCCGTCCGTGCGCTCTTCACCGCCTTTTCCAGCGTCTTGCGGTCAGACGTCAGTTGACTCAATACGTGGAAATCGTAGTCCACGCTCACGATCATCGCGCGGTCTTGCGGTCTTAGTTCTTTTAGAAACTTTACGCCTGCACTTTTTATGTCATCCAGAACAGGCTGTGTGCTCTTGCTTGTGTCAATCAGCAGGGCGACATTCAGCGGTTCTTCAGCGGCGTCGAAGTACGAAATCGGCTGCTCGGCCCGGTCGTGATAAAGCTTGAAGTCTCCGACCTTCAGGCCAGAGAGGTATCTTCCCTGGCGATCGCTGACGATCACCGGAACATTCACCAGCGTTGTTTGAACTTTGATGGGAGCATCAGCTTGCCCATCCTGAGCAGACGAAGGCGCGTAATTGGCACAGACCAGCAGGGCCAGAAAGGCGAGGGCGATTCTTGGAAGCTTCATTGTTGGATTTGAATCGGAGGCAAGAGGGCCCCAATCGCCCTCCTGCCGGTTTGCACGTTGGCGGCATGCGCTTCTATCCGCGGATCAACCCGCGGAAGTTCGCAGGGCTTGCGTTGAAACCCGGGAAAATAGAATTCAGGTTTCCTGCGCCCATGTGACGCGCGGCGATCTCGGAAAAGACATCGCGGAAGTCAGTGGTCAGCGCGAGGTCGCGGCCTTCGTATAACTGCTCGGCTGCGAGCCCCGGCCATTTACCGTACACCTTGCCGCCTTTCACTGGTCCGCCCGCGACAAACAAACAGCTCGCGTGTCCATGGTCGGTTCCGCCCGAGCCGTTCTGCCGAATGGTCCGCCCAAATTCGGTCATCGTGAGAATCACGATGTTGCGCATCCTATCGCCAAGGTCTTTGTATAGAGCCGCAACGCCCTGGCTAAAGTCCTGCAATCGATTCGCCAACTGGCCGCGCGCGTTACCCTGATTCGCGTGTGTGTCCCAACCGCCGACGTCGGTAAACGCTACTTCAATCCCGACATTGGCTTTTATCAACTGAGAAATCTGAAGCAGGGAGTTGCCGAACGGCGAGCGAGGATAGTTCGCGCCGTTTGCAGGCTGGTGCTGCTGCGGGTTTGCCTTTTTCAGCATCTTGACCGCTTCAAACGCTTCCTTGCCGGTGCCCTGAAGTGAATCTCCGAGGCTCGTCGAATAGAGCTCCTCGAATCCTTTCGCAACCTGACCGCTTCCCTGCCCCGCCCGTACACCAAAGTCGGCGATATTGGTCATGGCGATTGAGGGCGCGGGGCCCAACAGCGTGCGCGGCATGTTTGCGGTAAAGGACACGGCGCGGAATGGGGTTGCCTTCGAGTCTTTCCGAGCCTGCATGTAACGATTCAGCCAGCCGTCGGCTGTCCCTTTTCTGCCCGGCGTTCCCGCTTCCATGTAGTCCTGCGCATCGAAATGCGACCGGGTGTTGTCGGGTGAGCCAACCGCGTGCACGACTGCCAGATGACCCTCGTCATAGAGCGGCTTAAAAGGAGCGAGTGCCGGATGCAACGCGAAATACCCGTCGAGATCAAGCGCCGTGTCGGCGTTTCCGGCCTTCGGTTCGGGAACCGCGATGTTTGGCCTAACGCTGTAGTAGCTCTTATCGCCGAATGGTATTACGGCGGAGATTCCGTCCATCGCACCCCGCTGAAAGATCGCGATGATGATTGGCCGATCATTACCGGCTAAACCCGAGGTCTGAGCCAGCACTGCGCGCTTTAGAAACGAAGGCGCTGCAGCAAAGCTCGCCATCGCCACGCCTGATGATTTGAGAAAGAGTCTTCGTGTTACTGCCATGATTTTCTCCGAAATGCGTTTCTAGTTTCCAGTCTCTGGTTTGTAGTTTCTGGTTTCTCGTTTCTGGTTTCTAGTTCTGGTCGGCCGGTCAGGTCGTGGTCGACGTAACCAGAAACCACGAACCAGAAACTAGAAACTTACCGCCGTTGGAACTCGGGTGACCCGAGCACGAGACCGAACACCTTTGCGGTCTCCAGGTCTTCGCCGGACATCGCGATCTGAGGCCGAAGGTTCGCGCGTACACCGAAACGGCGTTCAAGCTGTTCGGGGTTTCCAACGCCCTTTTGGCCCTTGCCGACTCCCTGAGTGGGCGGCAACGCTTGCATTGAATTCTCGGCCATCAAGTCATCGCCTTGCGGGATAGGCGGAACCGCTCCAAGCTCACCTTTGACCGAGACGCCTTCTTTCAACTGCTTGTCCAGAACCGTGCGAGTCTGCGTAGAGATGTCGCCGTTCAGCAGAGTCGCTATCGCCTTTTCCATCACTCGTTGTTTGTCTGACATCTCAACGCTTCCGGCCGCGCGTTTCACATCGAATGACGCGCCCCTAAGCTTGTTTGTCGTCAGAGCCAACCCAAAGTTCAGACGCTCGAGCAGCGCGCCAGTATTTACCCATTGATCAGCGCGATCCGGGTAACCGGTTGGAGCCTGATACAGGTAGAGTGGCTGCCCCATCTTCGCAATGAACTGTGCAGTCTGGATCGGAACGATCAAATCAACCCCAAGCGCTCGAACGGCAGAGACCGCCAGCTCGAACGGTGACTTGACCTTTGAACGGTGAGCTTCCTTAGAGTTGAATTCAGGAGAGGTAATGATCGTTCGCAACATTTCGCGAATGTCGCCGTCAGTCTTTGTGTATACCGATGCGACTCGATCGACCAGCGCTGGCGGCGGCGTATCGCTCACGAACCGGCGCACAAGCTTGGTCGAGATAAACTTCGCGGTGCTGGGGTTATGAGCGAGGATGTCGATGACCATCTCCCCGTCCTTGATTCCGCCGCCCGCGGGAATCTTGTGGCCGAGAACGGTTTTCTCCCCGTTGTCGTGCATAAAAGATCGGAAGACGAACTCGGTGCCCTGGCGCGGCCGATCCAGCGTCCAGCCCGTAAGACAGCGCGCGACTTCCTGCACATCCTTCTGGGTGTATCCGCCTTCGACGCCCAGCGTGTGCAGTTCCATGATTTCACGCGCATAGTTCTCGTTGATTCCCGGTTTGCGATTCCTGAGCCCGTTAGCGGGTAGCTGTCGCTGCTGCTCGGGTGTCATTTGATCGCGCTGCATCTCGCGATCGTTTTGTTCGCCGGGAAGGTTGGGATTGTTAAGACGCGGATCACCAAAACCCCTGCCCTGCGCTCCGGGTCTACGTTGACCGGCGGCTTGCCGGCGCATCTGCCGCTGGTTGGGACGCTGAGCATCGGGCGACATCGACTGAAAATTGTCGAGATACACCAGCATCGCCGGGCTCTTTGCCGTTGCCAGCAAAAGGTCTTTGAACTTACCCATCGTGTTAGGACGGATGACGCTCATCTCGTAGTCGGTTGTAAGATTGCGATCGGCGTTCTTCGCCCAAAAGATATTGAAGTGGTTGAACCAGAAATCGGTCATCACTTCCTGAAGCTGCCGCTCACTATAAGCAGCTCGTACTATTTTTTGTGCTTGCAACTCCTGGAGCAAAAACTGAGGAGGCCGGAGATTGTTTTCCTGATAGTAGGCATTTATCTGTTGCCGGTATTCTCGCTTCGTGTTTTCGTCAGCACCCTCGCCCGGAGGTAGAACGGGCGTGTTCTTTCCCTGGCGCAATCCAAGTTGCCGCCCGAGAAGCTGCGGAGGCGGGTACTTCTCCTGTATTTGCGCAAGGCTCATCTTAAGCGATGGATAGTTCGCGAGCTTTGCTTCGATGGTCGGGTCGTCGATGCGTTCGGGATGGAGCTGCAAATCGATGTACTTGTCGACGCCCATTTTTTTGACTCGCTCTATGTCACCGGGACGCGGTCCAAACCCGATTCGGTTGAGCAGGTGAATGATCTTTTGATCGGCGCTGAGGCCGCTGCTCGACGTTTTCGATTTGGTGTCGGCGACGACCGGCATGATCGCTCCCAGCACGAGCATCCCGGCCACGGTAAGTGCGAGCGCTGACGAGGCGGCTCGGCGACCCGTTATTCCAATCGATAAAAAGCCTTGTTTTTCTCGTTTCATGACTACCTTCCTCACTAGACCAAAATCTTCCGTATAAACCTTAGACGAAAGGGTTTGCCGTTTAGTCTGAAAAGCTAGCTTAACATTTTTGAGTGCGGCGAGGGTATCCGGGCATTGGTAGCGTAGACTGTCCAGTCTGCGCCATGGAGTTTGGACATTCGCGCTACAGTCCGAAGGCCATCCGGACTCCCGGGTCGCTCTCTCGCGCCGCATGCTCTATGTGAGCGGTCGCGTAAGCCTTAAT
>Ga0075418_10007402_pt1 | contig 12366 bp, 11 predicted proteins | sample SoiMetdeltSBSDD2_FD_81776 | JGI IMG/M metagenome (GOLD analysis project Ga0075418, IMG submission 81776) | Bulk soil microbial communities from a Populus tree surrounding site in Tennessee, USA - Soil MetaG P. deltoides SBSDD2 | ecosystem: Environmental > Terrestrial > Soil > Tree plantation...
CTTATTTGGACAATGATAAATATTCTACTCAATTTCCACCTGCACGCCATGTACAAAATGTCATGAAAGTGCACAAGCCGTCAAATTTGCCCTGTTTGCCGGGAATGCAGGGCAATTCGTCTACTAACCCAAATTAACCCCCTCATTCGCTCCCAGGGCCGCATCCATACGCCGACCGCAACGTCATTGCATGCCGCTGGGGTTGCATGCTTTAGGGATAAAAAAAACAGCGAAAGCCGAAAAACTTGCCCTCTTTTGGTCTTATACGCTATACTCGACTATGCCCTTATTGTTGGAAGACAGGGCGGCAAGATCTATTGGTTCGGATGTGAACACCAATGCAGGTATAAATTCTTGTTTTTTGAGTTGCATACTTCGGGAGAGACACAATGAAGTCGAACATTCTGGTTGTAGATGATGAACCTGTTGCCCGGCAGTCATTGTCGGAGATTTTGCGGTTGGAAGGGTACGCCGTGAACTCGGTGCCGAATGGTCAGGCTGCGGTCGAGTATGTGCGCACGCATCCGGTTGAACTTGTCGTGGTGGATCTGCGAATGCCGGGCATGGATGGGCTGGAGGTTGTGCAAGTGGTCAACCAGATCTCTCCCGAAACGGAGGTCATTTTGTTAACGGCGTTTGGCACAACGGAGACCGCGATTCAGGCTCTACGCCTGCGTGTCCATGATTATCTGCTCAAGCCTGCGCCGCCCTCACAGGTGGTCAATAGCGTAAAGAAAGGTTTGGCGAGGCGGGAAGCTCGGCTAAAGGCGCGCGGCGGAACGTCCACGATGGAAGTGGATGAGGGCATCGCGGAATTTTCATTGAAAGATGGCACACATATTGATCTTTCGCGACGGCAGATTCGCAAAAAGGATCAGATTATCCATCTCACCCCTGCGGAAGGACGCTTACTACGTGTACTGATCGAAAACCCCGGGCGCGTCTATTCTCATCGCGAATTGGTTTTGCTGGTGCAAGGCTACGACACATCCCAGCGCGAAGCTCCGGAGATTTTACGTCCCCTTGTAAGTCGCTTGCGCCATAAGCTGGAAGCCTTCCCATCACTTTCGGATCGCATCGTTAGTGTACGGGGAACCGGGTATTTGTACGAAGGGGATAAGTAGATTCGTCGAGCGGGATGATTTCCCGCTATGTCCAGAGAGTGCAGAACACTATCTCGCACCACGAATAAAAAACAGCCATCCAATTTTGCGGATGGCTGTTCTACGAAGTGAAACAGTTAATGCCTAGGCTTGCGCGATGTGCCCGTCTTTGGAAACAGGGACAGTGAAAAAGAACGAAGTCCCTTTGCGGAATTCACTCTCAAACCAGATCTTCCCGCCTTGTAGTTCGATCAGATTCTTCGTGATGCTTAAGCCCAAACCGGTTCCGGGCGCTTCGCGAATCTTCTCATCTGCTGAGCGGAAGAATTTGCTGAATAGTTTTTCCTGATCTTCAGGAGTCATGCCCAAACCATTGTCCTCCACTTTGATCTGGATCATCCCGTCCTCTCGTGTGGCATGTACCACTATGGCACCACCTTCCTGTGTGTATTTGTTGGCGTTGCTAACCAGGTTGGTTAGGATTTGCGCCAGGCGGTTGCGGTCACACCAGGCCTTGGGTAATTCGTTCGGAATGTTGACTGTGACCGTTTGATTCTTTTGCGTGACCTGTGTACGCGTGAGGGTGACAACTTCATCGATAACATCCCACACTGGCACTTCGCGTGCTTCCAGGCGAATATTGCCGCTCTCGATACGGGAAATGTCGGCCAGGTCAGAGACAAGCGTCGCCATGCGGTTGACGTTATTGCGTATCGTATTAAGGAAATTGGTCTGGTTCTCGTTGAGCGCACCGGTCGCACCCGAGAGCATGAGGTCACTGTATCCTTTGATGGAGGTCATCGGCAACTTAAGCTCATGCGATACCACCGAGACAAATTCTGATTTCGAATTGTTTGCTGCGACTGCGTCATCGCGTGCCTCGGCCAATTCCTGGGTTCGCTGTTTGACTCGGTCCTCCAGGCTGGTCAGCAAATCCTTGAGGCTTTTGGCCATGGAGTTGAAGTTCTCACTCAGGATCGTAATCTCATCCCTGAACATTAGATACGCGGTAGGTACTCTTTGATCCAAATCACCCTGGCTCATATTGGTGGTTGCCTGGGTCAATTGCGCGAGTGGACGGGTAAAGGCCAGGAAGGCCGCAAGCCAAAACCACAGGGCCGTCAGGCCAAATACACCTGTAACCGTTAGCAGAATTACTTGAATATTGCGGCTGACGGCGAACAAGTTCTCAATAGGTTGGGCGACCAACACTGAACCCTGCTCTTCTGCTGAAATGACGAGAGGATGGCCAAGCAGGCGATAATCCTGATTGTCACTGTATTTCACGTTCAACGCCGGGGTCTCGGCCGATCGAAGCCAGCCCTGATTGATGAGCGATTCGTATCCTGCGCTGGGGTCAATGGAGGAGATGATCACCGCATTGTCTTTGACGATGGCTACGTCCGTATTGATGATCTGCGTAATGTTATCAATGTAAGCCTGATCCATGTAGAACGTGGCAACTACCACGCCTAACAGTTCGCGTCCCTCTGCGGTAAATACGGGTGCCACACCGAAAATCTGTGAACCCTGCGCAGCAATGGCGACACTACTGTCGGACGCCCTGTTACGGATGGCATTGAGAATTAGACTCTCACGAATGCGCAACGCATCCTCACTGACTTGTAATCGCCGCGCCACGGTGGGGCCAGCATAAAAATATGCCTGATCACCCACCCTGTAATCGGCTTGATAGAGCGATAGTTCCTGCAAACCTAGTGAAATCCGTTGCTCATTCAGCACGGCACTGGTTGCGCCCAGGTCAAAGAAGGAGTTTACAACATCCGGTTGTTTTGCAAGCAAAGTCGCATTATTGCGCGCCAGCGCTTCAGAATTTTCGATTAAGGCTGCCACCGAGTCGGCGATCTCCGTTAGCCGTCGATCTGCTTCCTGCTCGATCCGGCTGTTGATCAGCCGGTTCGTTAGAGGGGAAAGTACCAGCACTAATAACAGGATGGTGACGGCCAGTGGAAAGACCAGCTTGGCCTGAATATTGAGGTACTTTTCCCGGATTAATCTTCGCATTGCTTCCATACTAAATTATGCGGACCTGCGCCTTAGGAGGGCAACTCCTACAGAGACTAGCAGGATGACTGCAACGCCAGCGATGACCAGGATCGCGGGAGATAATGCGTTATTACCAGCCGGTAACTGATTCTGTGCTTCAGGCACCATCTCCTCGAAACCTTCGTTTAGGGCGGGTGCCGGAATTTCGTTTTTCACAGCCGGCAGCACGTTCTTCAGGTAATACGCCACGGCATCTGCATCTTCCGCTGTGAGCGCAGAATAAGCGAACCATGGCATCAGGATCAGGCGACGACCATCCTTCCCAACGCCGCTAATTACGGCCCGTCGGACGTCCTCTTCCGACCATGTGCCGATGCCGGTTTCATCATCGGGTGTAATGTTCCCACCATAAACAATGCCCCATGGTCCTTCATATGGCTGACGACCTGCCAGATACTTATCCATTTGTGGTGCGCCCGTGGTGGGGTCGACCGGGGTGTGACAATCGGTACAGCCCATCACGCTGTTGACCAGGTAGGCGCCGCGCGCGGCCTTGTCAGATGGGTCAGGTGCGACGATGCCAGTTTGGTAGGTCGGGGTTGGAAAGCCCTCTGTGGAGATCGTGCGCTCAGGCACTGCATTGTTCACGGCGTTGACGGAACGCAGATAAGCAACTACCGCGTCCACATCGGCATCGGCCATTCCGGTATAAACGTGGTAAGGCATCACGGGAAAAAGTACTTTACCATCTTTGTTAACACCGGTCTTGATGGCGATTTTGATCTGCTCGTCAGTCCAGGAGCCGAGGCCAGTTTCCTCATCAGGAGTTATGTTGCGGGTGAGAAGAATGCCGATCGGTCCCAGATCGAAGGCGCGGCCGCCAGAAAGGAATCTGGACTCATCTGCCGCGGCAGCGCCATTGAAAGACAATACCTTGAGTTGGTCAAAGGTTAGCTTTGTGGGATCTTGGTATTCCGGTTTGAGAGGTGTGTGACAATCGGTACAGCCCGCGATGGTCGCGACGTATTTTCCGTGCTCGAGGGTGTCACTTTGATATTGGTTGGATGCCCCAGCTGAGCTTGCCATTGCCAGTATGAATAGGAACGAGAGAACGAATGCCAGTATAACCACAACCTGCTTTTTCATTGCGGGCCGCCTTCCTCTGGAGATTAAGCTGATCTAGAATTTGCAAATTATACAACTACCATATGCGAGGAAAGTATTCAATTTTGATAACAAAATTTTTGGGCGGTGAGCCAGGCCAATCGAAGCTCGATCCGGTCAGGGCGAAGAATGAACCGTTTCAGGGGTCGAGGAGAAGCGATTAAACAGAACTATGCCTATAACGCTGGTGAGGCCAATGAGTAGACCTCCAATCCAGATGGCTCGTGGGGCAAAATTGTCGTTAAGGAATCCACCGATGATGGGCGAAAGGGTGCGCGCCAGACCCCATCCAAGCCAGTAGATAGACATGTAACGACCGCGCAGGTCGGCAGGCGCGAGGTCAGCTACGTATTTGCTGGCAGTGGGTACGACGGTGAGTTCGCCGAAGGTCAGGATGACCATACTGAGCCAGAAACCCCAGAAGCTCGTCATGACCGCCACGCTACCCGTGCCAAGCGCATAGATGAGCATGCCTGCGCCAACAATGGACAAGGTATTATGATGGCGCGTGAGGCGCGTGACAAAATATTGGATAAAGACACACATCAGCGCGTTCGTTGTTGGAATCCAACCGTATTGTGCCTCAGGGATGCCGAAGTTGGTTTTGGCGTACACCGGCATGAGAATCCAGAGCATCGTCGGCGCGATGAGGCCAAGGCTGATGAGGGCTATGAGAGTCATATAACTCGTATCTTTGAAGACGCGCATATAACCCTGGAGGACATTTTCACCTTGCAGGGGAGTCGCGCTATCGCTTTCGTTTACAAATGGCAGGGTCTCTCGAACCCGAAAAAGGATCAATAGACTGAAGGTAATAAACCCTGCTGCCGCGAAATAAAATGCAAGATTGTAAGAACGCGTAGCTAGAAATCCTCCCACTGCCGGCCCCAGCGCGAATGCGGCATTATTCGCAATGCGAGTTAGCGCGTACGCGTCAGAGCGTTTTTCGGATGGAATCATGTCGGCGAGCATCGCATCTGCTCCGACCTGGTAAAGCGGATTCGATAAGCCGATCAGAACCATGAGCGCGGCAAAATGCAAGTACGTCTGTGCGTTGACCAGCAGCAGGTAAGCGATGCCAGTCACTGCGAGACTGAATACCATCACAACTTTGCGCCCGATCTTATCGGCTAGCGTCCCCGCGATAAGCGAGGCGATCAGACTCGTCCCGGCATTGATCGAGATCAGCGCGGCGACTGTGCTGAGTGGCAGCCTTAATTTTCCGCTGGCGTAAATCACGAGAAAGGGCCAGATCATGCTCCCACCTGCGGTGGCAAGGATAATGCCCGTGATCATCAACCAGTATTGACGTGGATATTGATTGTAGATGCTGTTCAGCGAGTTGACGAGTCTCATGGCTGCAGGAGCGCGAAGATGGCCATTGCGAATTCAGATTGGCTAATGAATCATGATCAACAGGCTTACTTTGGTTTTGCGATCAATTCGCCTTGCCCTGACTCCATGTCCGATACAAAGCCACCCCACCCGCCACTTGAGCCTTCTCTGACGGGCGATGTAACGACAATCAACCGGACCGGTTCATCGCTACGGATTGTATACCCGTGCTTGATCCCGCGCGGTAAGAAGATAAAGCCTCCGGAGTGCACATCAAATGTCTCCTCACCACAGTGAAAGGTGACATCCCCTTCCAGCACGTAGAATATTTCATCTTCCGTTGTATGCGTGTGACGCGGTGGTTCCTCGCCTTTCCGAGTGACATACTCCAGGAAGGCGGCGCCACTACCCGCCTGGATCTCGCTGGATTTCACCACGAAGTCTACGCCATATCGATACGTCCAGCCCTCACCGGCTTCAAGAGCATAGGGTCGGATGCGATTGTGAGATGGATTCATGTCTATCTCCTTATCAAGGTCAGAGTGCTTTATTTAAGCGTTTCTAAATTTCTGAATGTAATTTCGTGCTGCCTCCGGCGAGAGAATGCGTCCAACGTGGACTTGTACCTCCGGGTACTCTGCGAAAACAGCCTGGATGAAGTCCCCTAATTCATTCAGGAGCTCCGGCCTAACTTCTGCCGGCTGTCCGGGCATGGCTGCCAATACCTTGTGGTCGATTTCCCCATCTTCGTCTTGTTCCAACAAACCGATCGGTTCACACTCTACGACCGCACCTGATTTCACGCCATCCTTTGTCAGCAGATAACAGTCCACGGCCTCCTCATCCTCTGCATGCGTCCCTAGAACAAAACCATATGCATAAGGATACGGTCGAGAGACACGGCGCGTCCCTTTATACTCCAGAGTTTTCTCATTATATAAACGCTTTTCATACGAACCGGCTATAGCTTGTATCAGCACCTGTATCATATGGATTTCCGGGTCAAGCCGTTATTTCGTTTCTGCCACGAGCAAACGATGTTGCTCCAGGACAGCGGTCGGTGAAAAGGAGCGGATATTTTCTTCGATTCGATGCAATTGCAAATCTACAGTCTCCGCCAGTACACCGGCAGGGGCATACGACACGTAAAGAACATGCATAGTTTCTCGAGAAATAGGGGAGCGGTTGTCCTGCCCATAGAGGACTGTGCAGCAGATTCCGCCAGCGTCTTTCATGACCATGTCACCCGCTCGAAGGGCCTTGGATGTTCCGTTCATTTGTGTCATGGAATCGCCTTCGCGCGATACATCGATGAACACTGGATCATGGAGTTTATCAACATGGTGACCGGCCGTGAGGACGAACGTCTCTACCTCGGCGATGAAGTTCGAATCAACCAGGGGAGAGACATCCGGCAGGTTTTTCCCTTTCAACACAATAGACTCCACCTGGAGCTGCACATGATAGGTCTTATTGAAACGCTTGTAGTAGCGTTCGTAGTCGGCCAGCACGGGGACAGATAAAAAATCCTTCCGGGTGAATCCCTGATAACGCTCTCTCAGGCGCGCTTCGGCTTGCCGTTTCCGTTCATGCAGTTCGGACGATGACGTGGAATTCAAGACACCAGAAAGTTCCAGGAGGCCAATAGTCGCTCCGGGATGAGAATTTTTCCAATCGTCGGTCGCTGAGATGGAGAGCATGGCGAGGTCTAGTCATCCAGCGATCGGGCGAGACGCCGAGTGGCATTGGATGCATTCATTGGCCTTCTCCTGTTGAGCTGTGCGTGCTACTATGTTTCAGGCTGGCCTCCTGCTTGCCTTAACAAACAGGGGCATTTGCACGACTCTGATTGTATCAGGCGCTCCCCAAATCGGCTCCAGCGTTTTCTCAAGTTTTTCCACAGGATCAACTCCACGTTCGGCAGAGAAGCGTTTCACTGCAGACCACGTCCGCATATAGGCGAGTAATTGTCCCAGGTGCCATTCAAGTTTCAATACAAAAGCCGGTAAAGTGCGGATTTCCTCAAAAGGGAGCTCCAGGTCGCGATACCCGTTCATGACCTGACGGTTGCCGCTTGCCCAATAGCCATCAATGGGATTTAACAGTTCCGACAAGATGACCTCGTAAATCCTGGGCTCGATTTCAAATTGTCCATAAGTCCAGACCGCCAAAACTCCATGGGGTTTCAATACTCGTTGGACCTCACGATGGAACTGCTCCTGATTGAACCAGTGAACGGCGGTGGCCACCGTGATCAGGTCGAAGGAAAAGTCGGCAAATGGTGCAGTTTCAGCGGCGCAGAGGCTGTAACTTACCTTTGGGTGCAGGATGCGATTCTGAATCTGTTCTGAGCTGATGTCAGTTGCCTGCACCCGGGAAAAGTACTTCGCGCTCGAGACCGCCGCCTGCCCATTGCCGGTGGCACAATCCCAGGCGGAATCATGGTGGAGACAAAGATCGCTGAGATAGGAAAACAGTGCTTCGGGATATTGCGGTCTGTGTTTGGCGTATTGGTCGGAACCCTGGGAAAAGGTTTGAATGTTGTTCAAATTCATCTCGACAGCCGGTGAGCGCTGGTGGAGCAAGCCCAGCGCGCGACGCGGTCATGCGGCAAATGCGGAATTATCGTTTCGCTAGGTGATGGAATGTACTACTGTCCCATCGGAGACAGCAATTGGAAGTAGTTCCCATCCGGGTCGGCGAGTGTTGCAATCCATCCTTCTCCCATTTGATAGGGTTCATGGATAACTGTACCGCCAATTGATTTGATCCGCTCATACTCCTCTTTGACCTGGGACGTTTCAAAATTGATCATCACCCGACCCGGATCTTTCGTGTTCCCTCCCATTTCGGAATGTTGTAAAACGCCCAGAAAAACACTTCCAACTTGCCAGCCATGGAAGCCGTTTTCATGATCGACCATGTCCGCCGGCTTACCAAGCACCTTTTCATAAAAGGCCACCAGCTCTTTGGATTGTTTCGAGCTCAGCATGACGGAATTAAGATTCAACATTTGATGTGCATCCTTTCTACCAGAAAAATTTATGCCAGATGGGATATTCTGAACATGTTGTTATTATATTCCAACTGGAATTCCAGGATGAGCCGCGATGAAATTCCAGAAGCGGAAATCTTATTCCATTTCAATTAGATAGGATGTGATTTCCTTTACGCTCGAGCCTTTGGTATCCTTGAACTCATATACATCACAAAAAGCTCGTGTCTTTCCGTTATTAAATTTTATGGTACCGTTTGCTGCGCCAGATCTGCCGTGCGTGGAGATATGGTGAACGGTCAACTCTGCTGCCTTACTCGCCTTCCTCTGTTGCAGTGCCTGGGCAAGATTCTTTTTTCCTTGAATCAACTCGTCACCGACAATATTCCAGCGAATATCATCCGTAACGCTGCCAAGAATATGTTTGGAATCGCCTTTGGCAAAGGCGATCGTTAACTTCTGAACCAACAAATTCTTCGGGGAGTTTCCACAATCTTCACCAATAATGATTTTAGTCATGTGTGTTATTCCTCACTTTTAATGAGCAACAGACCGTTGGTGGGTGAATATGGACAAAGCCTTCATGGGGTTTTCGCCAATACCCACCCACACTTCGATAGGATTCAAACGCGCCAGTGACGATCGAGCACGATCACTTGCTCGTCGCCTGAGATAGTCAGGGTCTTGCCGTCTTCTGAGATTTCATACCTGCCCCAGCCAGCTGGCACGCCGTCCTTTTTCGCTTCCGTTTCCAGGACGTTCGAACCACGCCATCTGGCCATGAATACATATCCGTGCTCGGTCGTATGTTCCTGGCCGTCGACCAGAATCGTGTTTTTGGACTGAATCTCACGGCCTGCTTCATCGACTACCACGTCAATGATCGTCACTGTATCGCCGACGACGGTGAACTGCAGGGTGGCACTTTGGAACGGATTGCCCGGGTGGCGTTTCGACTTCGACAGATTGGCTGCCCAGTTGCCCACGAACGGATTTTCCTTCTCTGGAACCGCTTTGGCAGGAGCGGCCTCGCCTGGCAGTGATTCCACATGTGCCTTGAGTTTTGGCCAACTTGCAAAGCCGTACTCGCGCGCGAGGATGTGCTGTGCATCGGCCAGCTGCAATGCAGGGTTTTCCTGCTTCAACTCGTGCAGCAGATCCTTGGCTTGTTTCCTGAGATGTTCTAGATTCGGATGGGGTGGTAGATTGCGAGACATGACTACTCCTTTGAAGCCCGGTGTCCGCCGACGGGCAAAAGAGATGTCAATACTCGATTGATTTGGACTAAGCAGGTGGGATCTTCCCTTCCCGCGGACGGGACGCAGCCTGTGACTGCCCCGCCATTGTAGCACTGGGCAGCGGTGCATGCAAGCTGACTACGTTATTTCGAATGTGCTCGACCTCTGTCCCTGTGCGTTGCACTACGGGCTTCACGGCTATTCCGATGCAAACGCCAGTGCCTGCTCCAGAGTCATCGCTTTGCCCTTTTCCTGCGCGGCTGTCCATTCCACCTCACTCAAGATTGAGCGTATGAATTCCCAATTTGCATCCACTTCGACGCGGTCTGCGGGCCACCACGCTCCCCCGGTGGCCTTCAACGCGGCTTCTGCCGCGCTGAGCATCACCGCGCCCCATTTGGCGTTACCCTGCCTGGCTTTTAGCCCGCCCAGTCCGGCCATACATTCTGCCATGCCGCGACGGTTGCCCAACTGTCGGAACAATGCCAGTCCCTTTCTAAATTGAGACTCAGCGCGAGCATAATTGCCTTCGTGTTGATCGATATATCCAAGCGTATGGACAAAGCGCGCTATATCCCCTTTATCGCCGGTCCCTCGTAATAATTCCTCGCACTCTTCATAATATTTCCGCGCCAGATCATATTGACCCTGTGTGCGCGCCACTTCTCCCAAATTGTTCAAGGCAAAACTTAATAGCCAGTTTTCACCCTGTGCACGGGCTTCAGCCAGAGCCTGCTCATGCAGGATGCGCGCTTGTTCAGCGTTTCCCAACCCAAGTTCCACGTTCCCGAGATGGACCTGTGCGATGGTGCGGAAGTAGGGTTGGTCCTGTTCCTTGAACAATTCAAGGGCTTCCTTCAACAAGGGCAGGGCTTCGCTGTCACGGCCCATATTGATGAGAGTCACTGCGTTGCCCATAAGCAGATTGGGCATTAGTTGTTCATCCTCAAGGTTTTGCGCAATGGCAACACTTTTCTTTAATTGTGCCAGGCCAATTTCCTGTTCCCCCTGCCACGTTGCAAGAAATCCGCCGGAGCCAAGAATCATCGACTTGGATTGAGAGTACTCAGGCAGAAATCCAGAGGCCAGCGCCCTGTCCGTCCACACCCGACCTTCACTAAGGTATCCTCTGCGATACATAAACCACACCAGGAGCCAGATGAGGGTGGCTGCTAATTCAATGCTGGTTGGGATACCCAGATACCAGTTCACGGTTGCTCGGATATTGTCGAGTTCCCGTTCGATCCAATTCAGCCACTTTAGCGCGTTTCTAGAAAATAAGTCATAGCTGATCTGGCTGAGAACAATGTTCGCATAATATTGAGCATGCCCTGCGCGCAGAGATTCCATTTCACCACGTTCGCCGAGGCGCTCTACTGCATAGGCGCGGATGGTTTCCAGCATGCCAAAACGCGGTTCACCATTGATCTCTTCCTGACGCAACAGGCTGTTATTGACGAGTGAAGTCAAGCCTTCAAGGATGTCCAACTTATTTTCTGCATTGCAGACTGCTTCAGCGGCTTCAAATGTAAACCCGCCTACGAACACACTAAGCCGCGCATACAACGTTTTTTCATGATCCTGCAGCAGGCTGTAGCTCCATTCAAGGGTGTTACGGAGAGCCTGGTGGCGGGAGGGCAGGTCACGTACACCGCCGGTGAGCAACTTGAGGCGATCGTCCAGGCGCGAGAGAATTGCTTGCGGCGGAAGAAGTTTGATCCGCGCGGCGGCGAGTTCCAGGGCGAGGGGCAGCCCATCGAGACGGCGACAGATTTCGGCTACGGCAGAGGCGTTGTCCTTCGTCAAAGAGAAGTGATGGTTGGACGCACGTGCACGTTCCGTGAACAGAAGCACAGATTCATTTCCAGCCAGGCCTTCGACGGTCATCTCATCGGTCTCCGGCAAGTCCAATGTGGGGACGGGATATTCACGTTCGCCGTGCAATTGGAGGAGGATGCGACTGGTGGTAATGACCTTCAATTGTGGCGCGGCGGCTAGGAGATCGCTCACAACCGGGGCGGCAGAAACGAGTTGCTCAAAATTGTCCAGGATCACCAGGATGCGTTTATCCTGTAGATAATCCTTGATGTTTTCGAGTAAGGGACGCCCACCTTCACGGACTTCCAGGTGTTGGGCAAAGCGCGAGATAAATTGATTCGAAGTGTAATCATCAGCCAACGGGATAAAGAAGACGCCATGGGGAAAGTCATCCAGCGTTTCCTGCGCGACCTGTAGACTAAGGCGAGTCTTGCCTGTGCCGCCCGGCCCCAGGAGGGTGATAAGACGCACATCGGGACTTTGCAACAACTCTTTAAGAGCAGCAATTTGTGCAGAACGCCCCAGGAAAGGAGTCGGTTGGGTGGGGAGATCGTGATGGGATTTTTTGGCAGGGGCTGGGCCAGCTGAGACCGTATCGGATTGGGCCTCGTCATACAACGATTCAACATTGGTTGGCAGCGGCAGGTTGAATGTTGCGGCATAACGCTTGAGGTTTGCGGCGGCGTATATTAACCCAGTCAGCCGC
>Ga0075418_10007403_pt1 | contig 12365 bp, 14 predicted proteins | sample SoiMetdeltSBSDD2_FD_81776 | JGI IMG/M metagenome (GOLD analysis project Ga0075418, IMG submission 81776) | Bulk soil microbial communities from a Populus tree surrounding site in Tennessee, USA - Soil MetaG P. deltoides SBSDD2 | ecosystem: Environmental > Terrestrial > Soil > Tree plantation...
ACTTGTTTGAAAAATTTTACCGCTCACACCGCTCTAAAGAACAGGTTGGCGGTACCGGCTTGGGCTTGTACCTAAGCAAAGCAATCGTCGAGGCCCATGGTGGGCATATTTGGGTCCAGTCCAAAGAAGGCCAGGGCAGCGTGTTTGGTTTTACCGTGGTGCCATATGCCCAGCTAGCCGAAACCAGTAAGGCCGGCGACAACAAGGACATTGTTCGCGGCGCGCACGGCTGGATCAAAAATCACTCACTTTATAGGGGATAAATAGGGTACAATAGCTCCATGGATTCGCAACCACCAAGCAGGGCCAGGAAAATTCTGTGCGTCGAAGACGAACGATTTATTAGCGAACTTTATGTCCGCGCCCTGACCAAAGCCGGCTACCAAGTAGTTGTCGAACAAGATGGCCAAAAGGCGTTAGAGCTAGCGCGCACCAACCAGTTCGACATTATTTTGCTCGATCTTATGATTCCTACAATTACCGGCATTGATGTACTGCGCCAGTTGCGGGGCGCCGGCCAAAAACCGCTTAAAAGTAAAATTGTCATTACGACCAACCTGGAACAACGCGAAGATATTCGGGCGGACATCGAAAAACAAGCCGACGCTTACCTAGTAAAAGCCGAGATAACCCCTAAAGAACTCGTCGCCTTTTTGGACACGATCAAATAATATGCAAACAAATTGGCACGTTATAACCGGTGGGCCGGGGACGGGTAAAACCGTACTAATTAACTTACTGCGTAAGCACGGCTACCACACTGTACCCGAAGCGGCCACAGAAATTATCGACGAGGGTCTTGCCCAAGGCAAAACCATCCAGGATATCCGTGGCGACGAACACGAATGGCAAGCAAATATCTTACAACGTGCTTTGCAAAAAGAGGCTGCTACGCCGCCCAATCAGTTAACATTTTTTGACCGCGGTACTCACGACGGGCTTGCGCACTTACACTATTACAACCTTACGCCTCGCTCCGAATGGAACGACATCAAGTATGGCAATCCCTATAAAACGGTGTTTCTATTAGAACCGTTAGGCGATGTCGCAAAAGAATACAACCGTATAGAAAATATTGAGTTTACCCGCAAAATCACTGGGGTGATGCGCGATGTCTACCGCCAAGCCGGCACCGAACCAATCATGATCCCGGCATTGCCCCCAGAGGAACGCGTTAAACTCATCCTAGAGCATATAGGACTATAAACCCTTATCTATCGGGCCCAAATCACGCTCTGTTTCTAGCAAGGTAACCGCATCGTCATACCGAGCAGTGTCCTCTCCGAGTTCGGCTACACGGTCGCGTACCCTGCGCGCCAAGGTTAATCGTTTATCTATCAGCTCGTTTGGATCATTAACAATTTCAAAAAGACGATACAGACCTCTGGCCTCAGTCCATTCGGCATGTATTAAGGTTTGAGCTAACACATCATAATCAGTCATGACATCTGTTAATCTTAAAGCTTCTTGCTCATGGCCCCGTTCTAAGAAAAATACAACCATGGTTTGCTGGGCAGCCGTGGTTCGTAAGGAACGGCCAAATTCTAACGCCAAATCTGGATGCTGGAGGTTAGTAAGTTCAATCACGAGTGCTCTTTTAAAATCATCCCACATAATAGATTCCGGGTAACGATCATGCATAGCATTCAGATGACCAATCATTTGTTCGATACTCTCAGCATCAGGGGAATGTACCTGCCTGAGTCGATCAAAATGTACCGCAACCGCATGTTGCCGCCATCTGGTAGGCACATTTGCCCAGGCTTCATCGTTTCTAACCAGATTTGCTATGTTTTCCACACTAAGTGAAGGCCTGACTTCTTGCTGGGAATGCGCCCAGCCCGTAACCGGATCCTACCCTGGTTCAAGTTCAGATAGCGCCGTTTCTAAGTTGTCGATTTCTGGGCTATCGGGATCTTCACGAATAAGAATGTCGCAATAGGCCTGGTTAAAGCGGTACAAACGTGAACTGTCCGGATCAATAGTAAATCGTCGCATAAAGCTTATTGCCATAGCCTCGCCAGTTTGTTCATCAAGTTGGCTTCCTAAGGTGCGTATGGTATCAACCATAATATGGAACGAGCGCATGCCATATACTAAGTCAAGTGAATCTTCTGTGTGGTTCGCCACTAAATGATTCGCCATATACGAACGGAGTGCGTCCCAAGCGTGTGTGTTGGGATGGGTTTGTTCACGTTCGGTAAAAGCAGTGTGTATTTCGGCCATTAACTCAGGGGTTGCCCCTTCGGTGGTGATAGTTCGCCGCCAAGTAGAACATGTAGCCACGAAAGCTTCAGCATCCGGTACTTCTTCCCAGCGGGTACCTCTCAAAAACTCCAAAGCATTCGGGTCCACACCGCCCGGGAACGGTGGTAATGCCCCCGGGCTAAGGGGATTCTCAAACCCACGATTAGTCATACAAGTACCTCATTAATCATTTATTTGTAACATATCCGCATAAAAAGCAACAACGCCAATGTTTTGCAGCCAATCTTTGGTATCTGCGTTACTATTTATTGATGAGATAGTTGTTAATTATAAAAGGACTAAGATATGGCTAAAGAAATACGAACGGATTTGCCGATCTCTAGGTTTCCAAGTGGCTGGGAAGGCAATTTGCGCCTCTGGGTCGTTGATAACATTGTTGTTAACGAGTCGCGCACGCACATCTTGCTAGTGTACCGTTCCCCGGGCGAAATTGAGGGTGACAAGTGGGCCCTCCCTGGCGGCTACGTAGAACCCGACGAAACTGTAACGGGGGCTGCAAAAAAAGAAACCGAAGAAGAAGGCGGCTTGCCACAGAAGGCGCTAGGTAATATTGCCCTATTTAGAATTGTCGATAATCCTAACCGCCGGAACGAGCGAGCGCAAAATATATCCGCCGTATTCGTAACGGTCATCGACGACGAGACTGCCTTTAGCCAAGTGCAGCTACAAGCAGCCGACCCAGACGGTGGCACAAACGAGGCTAGGTGGTGGCACAGATTGGATGGCTTACCCGAAATGGCCTTTGACCACCGCGAAATCATTGCCGAATTTACGGCCAATCCAACTGTCTACCCCTTGGACATATTTATGTCTGTAGCGCGGGCCAATTAACCCGCTAGGGTATAAAATGGTACTACATGAAAGACGAAGAGAGATTTGGGGTGTCTGTGCACACCGGGTTTCCTAACCCGGCGATCGACCAGCGCTTGCAGGCGCTTGATTTTAACAAGCTACTTATTAAAAACACCGTCAGCACCTTTATGTTCCGTATTCGCGGTAACGACTGGGAAGGGGCTGGGGTGTTTGACGGTGACATTGCCGTAGTAGACCGCGCCTTGCATGCCCGCAAAAACGATGTAGTGATTTGGTGGAGGGAAGCCGACAGCCAGTTTGCCATTTCGCACCTGCATGATATGCCCGACGGGGCAAGCCTTTGGGGTGTGGTTACGGCGACGATCCATCAATTCCGCACTACTTAGCTCTGTTGCGCCCGCTCGACAACCCACGTATACTTTTCCTAATGAGCGAACTTGTGGTAGCCGTGGACGGCTTAATAAAAGATTACGGAACATTCCGAGCGGTAGACCATGTGTCGTTTTCAATCAAAAAAGGCCAGGTGCTGGGGCTGTTAGGGCCAAATGGGGCTGGAAAGTCCACCACTATTCAAATGCTAATTGGCGTTACGCTACCTAGCGAAGGCACAATTCGCTATTTTGGCAAAGATTTTGCCAAGCACCGCCAAGCCTGTCTACAAAGGCTTAATTATGCTTCTGCTTACAACACACTCCAGCAACACATGACAGTTAAAGAAAATCTAGCCGTGTTTGCTGCGATGTATGGCCTTAAAAATCCAAAAGATAAAATAGCCGAACTAATGGACTACTTTGCGGTTAAACGCCTAGAAAAACAAATGTACCGTAACCTTTCGGCCGGCGAGCGGACTAGGGTTAACCTAGTAAAAGCGTTGCTAAACGACCCGGAGCTGGTTCTGATGGACGAGCCCACGGCCTCGCTCGACCCAGATATTGCCGACAAAACGCTTGGTCTTGTCGAAAATCTGCGCCGCGACCGTAAACTCTCCATCCTTTTTACAAGCCATAACATGGAGGAAGTAACGCGTTTGTGTGATGAGGTTATCTTTTTAGACAAGGGTAAAATTGTTAGCCAAGACACTCCTGCCAACCACATGAAGCGCCTTGACCAAGCCGAGGTCAACCTGCATTTTAACGGTGCTGCGGCCAAACTCGACGCTATTTCGGCCGATCAAAAAGGCCAGGCAACCTTTGGCAACACCGGCCAGGCGACCTTTGGCAACACCGGCCAGGCGACTATAAAAATTTCTAGCAAACGAATCCCGGCACTTCTTGCGGCTATTCACAAAGCTGGGCTTACCGTTACCGACATCGACATCCGCAAACCTACGTTAGAGGACGTTTTTTTGGACATCGCCCGGAAAGGAAGGTCCTTATGATGCCCTCAAGTTGGCAGCGCCTGTCCGGCCTCATTTTACAGGAATTGTACGTTACCCGGCACCGGCTGGAAATTATTGTCGACACCTTCTTTTTCCCGCTCATCAATGTCATTCTTTTTGGTTACATTACACACTTTATTGGCACCGGCGGCGCACTAAACGGACAAATTTTTATTGTTGGCGTTTTGTGGTGGCAGTTGCTAACCGTTATGCAATACAACGTTACGGTCAGTAGCATGTGGAATATTTGGTCGCATAACCTAACTAATATTTTTATTGCGCCTATTTCGATTGGGGAGTACTTATTAGCAGGGGCGTTGTCTTCGGCGCTGCGCACGGTGGCGATTGCCGTACTGTTATTTTTGGGCGCGTGGGTAGTGTTTGACTTCGACGTACTGAGCTTAGGTTGGGCCAACATGGGACTATTTACACTCAACCTATTGTTGTTCGGCTGCGCGCTCGGCATTGCATTTTTAGGTGTTATTTTTAGGTTTGGCGTACGTATCCAAGCGATTAGCTGGGGTGCAATTTATGTAATTCAACCAATTACCGCGGCGTTCTTTCCAGTAGCAGTGCTGCCCGGGTTTTTACAGGTGGTCGCGTACGCGCTGCCGCCAACCTACGTGTTTGAAGCCGCCCGGCAGGCGCTAAATACCCCTACTGTTAACTGGCGGTATGCTGGCATTGCCTTTGTGCTCAACATTGGCTATGTAATTCTGTCGCTCCTACTATTTAGGTATTTCTTTAAAAAATCCAAACAAAGCGGCCAATTCGCCCGGAACGATTTGTAGTAATAAAGGTATGAAAACAGTGTTTGCGCTGATCGACTGTAACAACTTTTTTGTCAGTTGTGAGCGGTTGTTCCGGCCGGATTTGGAGGGCAAACCTGTGGTGGTACTGTCCAGTAACGACGGTTGTATCGTAGCCCGCAGCAACGAGGTTAAAAAACTTGCTATTCCTATGGGGGCGCCGGCATTTAAATATCGGCAGGCATTTAAGCAAAATAAGGTCGTTGAATTTTCGGCCAATTTTGAGATTTACGGTGATATTTCGAAGCGTATTACCGCATATTTAATGACTGTGACGCCACGGATCGAGGTATATTCGGTGGACGAATCGTTCCTTGACCTATCTTCTTTACCAATCGACGATTACGCAGCGTGGGGCAGGGCGGTTGTAGCTTCGATTAGGCGCTACATCGGTGTGCCGGTAAGTATTGGCATTGCCCCCAGTAAAACACTGGCCAAATTAGCGGCCGAGATGGCTAAGCAAAACCCGGACCACCAAGGGGCAGTGGATTTGATAAACATTCCAGCCGAAAGAAGGGAAGCATTGCTTGGCCAAATGCCCATCCATAACGTCTGGGGTGTAGGTTGGCGTACTAATCCAAAGCTACGCGCCGAGGGCATCTCGACCGCGCTAGCCATGGCCAAAACCCGGCCACAGCACGCACAACAACTCATGGGCATTGCTGGGCGCAAAATGGTGGCCGAGCTAAACGGTACGGCCTGCTACCCGCTGGAGTTGGAGGGTAAGGTGGCCCAAAGCATCGAACGCGGCCGCACCTTTGGCGAAGACACCAACCAAATGCATGTGCTCGAATCGGCCATTGCCAACATGACCGCCCGCGCCGCCTTTGCATTACGCCGCGAAAAGTTACTGGCTAAACGCATCGGCTTTTTTACCAACACCAACCACCACAAACCCGGGTACCGCCAGTGGTGGCGCGTTCTCAAACTCGACCAGCCAACCAACGATACCGGGTTGATAATCTCGATGCTAACAAAAGAACTCGACAACATCTTTAGTAGTAGCCAAATGTACCACCGCCTTGGTATTTATCTGAGTGACTTTGTACCCGAAACCGCCTTACAAACTGACTTGCTTGGCCACGTCGACCCCAGCACACACGACCGCGCTAGCGCCCGCATGCGCGCCCTAGACGAAATTAACCACAAGTTTGGCCGCCACAAAATGTACTACGCCGCACAGGACTTACAGCGGAGCTGGGAACCCAAATACAAGATTCGCTCGCCGCGCTACCTCAGCGAATGGAACGAGCTGCCTGTAGCCCGAGTAGTACAATAGCCGGCCATTGGTACTCTCAGGGGAAGCGAATTACCATTACTTTGCAGCCCGGTCGTTATTAAACTCAAGTAAAAATTCGGAAAAAAACAAACCTTCTTGCGGGGTGTCTAGCAAGTGCTTAATCTCCAAAAACCCGGGCATCATGTAGCTTATGGGGAGCGCGGCGACGTCCTCCCAATGGCACGAACCACGATGCGTAGCAGGCGGCAGGCCCGGGGATCCTTCAACACGCCCACTAAACACATGGCACAGTGCTTTTGTTATGGTAAAACCGCCTTGCTTGACATGAATATACACAAACCCGCGTTGGGTAAGCGGGATGTCGGTAAGCCCCGTTTTTTCCTCTAGTTCACGCAAGGCGGCTTGTTCTATGGTTTCCTCCAGGTGTGTCTTGCCTAAAGGGAACCCAAACTTATGAATATAGGGCTGAAAGGCGCGTTTAAACAGGAGCGTTTGGCCTGTGGCATTCGTAATTTCGATTACGGTTAAAATGTGCGGCTGGATGCGGTTGACCATCTTTTCTTGGCTCATGCGGTCGACGAGTGCTAAACCTTGCGGTGCCAAAAAATATTGCTTGTCCTTTTTAGCAACAATACCTTGCTTAACTAATTGTTCTAGGTGATAGGCAAAATGATTACTCTCGACACCTGCCGGCTTTATTTTCGAATACGCCAACGACTCGGCATACAATAGCTTGCCCAGCACCTTCCTTTGAATATGATGCACTATACTATCTTAAAAACGCTGTCAAATCTTGTCAAATTGATTTGACTAAATTTCATTTGCCTCAGGTCTTTTTGCGTCACCCCTGCTTGCCTCAAAGGTAAATGTCTCAAAACAAACTGTCTATTTTACAGGGGGTATGCCGCGATATCTTTGTACCTGGAAGCGCTTCCAACTTGCAAACCCTAAACAGGAAGTTGGAATGAGTGAATTTGATTTTCCCAAATACGGTGATGGATTTGAGCTACCAGAAAGACCACCAAGGCCACGCGAGGTTGGCCCTAAAGGTCAGCGCTGGGAGTATAGCGAAGGCGAATTTTTGCGTGATTACACAAACGCGTTGTTGGCGGACACCCCGACCGGGTACCCCGCTTTTAAGGATCGTCTACGGCTTAACGATGCTAGCCAACTAAGCCGGGTAGAGGGCGACAATTATGTGCCCTTGTATATTCCGTACGATGCCCGTGCGCCGTGGTGCCTCAATGACTACCCGGCAACCCATCCAGAATACGAAGCCAAATTTTTAGATGAAGGGGGCGTTTACCCGCCGACCGATGAAGAACAAAGGGAATGGGATGCGCTAGGCATCCAAATCGACCAACGCGGAATGCCTGTGCACCCGTATGCCAAAAGTATGCTGCTTGGTGGCTATACATCCGAAGGTGAATGGGTACACCCCGGCGGGGTGGTTACGCCGGGTGACTACTTTAGGCGCGGGCGCGGGCCACGAAAAACAGCCGACATGCTGCTAGTAGCCGAAGAGAACGAAAAACTATACGGCTTGTTTATTGAACGTAAAAATAACGGATTGCTGGCAATCCCAGGCGGACACCTCGAACCCGCGGACAAACAGCTCAGCGAACAACTGGACGGGCAACTCAACGAATACGAAGTTGGCGGTCTTAGGGAACTAGAAGAAGAAACCGGCATGAAAATAAAAATAACGCCCAGGGGTCTAAGCTGCTCAGGCCTAACAGTAGTGCTTAAAAAAATCTGGGCTGGGAAGGGTGCCGACCAGCGGGCGACACTGCACGCTTGGCCAGAGGGCGAAACCTTTGCAGCGTTTCTGCCTAATATCCCCAAACAAAGGCCAAAAGCTAGCTCGGACGCCAAACGCGTAGTGTGGCTTCCGCTCAGCGAAGACACCCTTGGCAAGCTTACTGCTTTTTCTAACCACAGCACTATGGCCCGCCGAGCAATACGCCAGTACCGTGACGAAACCAAAACGAGAATCGATCCGGACGGCGGTATCTGGTAGAACTATTTAAAAAAAGGGGCGTCTGGGAGGAGACGCCCCAAAACAATCGCTTTCGTCCTTTTGGACTCGTCAGCATAACTACGCAGTTATGAAGCGATGTAGGAGGAGGGAGGGAGGGAGGGAGGGAGGACGGCGGAGAAGCCAGTATGAAGCACCGGCTTCGTCCGCCGAACCTTCGACCTATCTCATCCACACAGCCGTGTGATTGAGACTACAGCATCATGCCAGCCAGTACGCTGCCACCCAAACCCTGTTCAACGGCCCAGACCGGAACGACGTAGTCGCCGTTGGGTCCATCGGGACGGTTGTCGACGAAGCCGGTGACACAGTTGGGCGCCCAGGGTTGACCTTGGACTCCGTAGTCGCCGTAACCGACCTGGATAGGAAGGTTGTCCATACCTTGGACGCCAAACGCTACCTTGAAGTCCCGGAAAACCGGAGCTCCAGGGAGGGGCACCTTACCGTCGTGGCCATCGAGGCCGGGGATCGTCAGAACATCGGCGTTCCGCGGTTCGTAGCTAACGACGATGGGGTGGCGGGGCTCAACTTCACTGTCGAAGCACGCAAGGACAAAACTGTCCTCCGGGGACCACGACATGTAGAAGCCGATCATTTCTTCCAGTCGCTTGGTGCGGCCGGGGCGACGGTGATCCGGCACCTGGTCGAGCACAGACAAAATGTCGTCCGGGCCCTGTGCCAGAATGACGGTGTAGTCACCGAAGTCCTCCACCACGAGCTCTGCCCGAGACCCGAAGGCGAAGTCGAACATGCTGCCCGCGGAAGGGACACGGACCAATTCCGGAAGCCGGAAGGTCATGTCGTCCATGAACGTACGCGTACGCTCGGGGCCGCGAACGAGCCGCAGGTTGGTACCGGCGTAGTTGAGGAACATGCAGTTGCCTCCGGCCAAAGTGCGGGCCTTGTTTTGGTAGCCGCACACATGGACAGGGACTCCATCGAGCTTAGTAGCGTGGACATAAGTCCGCGTCTTCTGGATGCTCGCCGGCTCTGCAGTGACGCACATTGGCGTCTCCCTCCTGGGTTGTGCCAATAAATTGGCAGTGGTTTTTATTACTGTAGCCAAAAAAAACAGGCATAAATAAAGTTATACAACTTTTTAACTATAAAATCAATTTAAAACACCTCGTCCTTTTGTTCCTTTTGGGCTAGAGCACCAAGAAGCAGGGTGCCAGCTTGTAGGGCCACCTGGATACGACGGGGCAAGAACTGTGGCTGCAAATAATCCTCGGCCATTTGAGCAATGTGGTCCAAGGTATCGTTAGCTCGGTTGGCAGCCACGGTATTACCGGTTTGTTCGGCCAATCGCGTCGCTTGCCCCAAGGTAACGGCAATATAAAAAACACGGCGAATAAACAGCTTGGCACGATCTGCAATAGTTAGATGCTCTGGACTAGTATCAACTGCTGTTTTGTTTCTTTGGTCAACCTCTTGCCGCCACGATTTGTAAATCAAACGAGTTGCCTCATGTAGATGCTGTACGTCTTGAGCCAAATGTTTTGTATCTACAGATGCTATAATTGCCGCCATTTGCTGCATCATATTCTCGATTTCGGGGTCGATCTCGGCAAGAATTTGACTCATCGTTTGGCCCGACGAATTATGGTCTAATAAAGAAGATGAAATATAACAGGGTACTTCGCTGCTAAGGAACAGGTACTTCGCGTAAAAGGCCGCTGCACCTACCAAATCCCGCATAGCACTTGCCGGGTTGGCGCCTATGCCTGCCATCCACAAACCGGCATCATAGTAATCTTGCACTGTTGGTTCGGGATACACCCCTGGGCCAAACTTTTGTATTTTTGGCGAGTCAGGAGCGCCTTCAGGCATTTCTGGCCGTATGGCCTGTCTAAGTACCTCTAGGTCAGGCACCAACCTTGCAGCGGGGTGGCTTATAAACGTGTACATACCGTTTACAGCGGCATTGTGTAGCGGACCTAATAAATCAGGAAGGAATTGGCGCAAAATTTCTTCGGTCACTTTGGCGCCAAGCAACGAACTTTTATGATGTGCGTCTTTATAATCAAAACTAAAGTCCCACACAGCTTGCTGATGCGACCGGCCAGCATTTCTAAGATACTCGCGAATGGTGATATCTCCAGTGCCGTGGACTAAATCGTCACCATTTATTTTTAAACCACCGGGGAAGGCGTCTAAAAAGATAACTCTCTTAATCCCTAGCATGCGCATCAATTCCGGCTGGGCGGCAAAAAGCTTGGAAAGGAAGTCAAATGTTTGCGTCCACATTAGTTCATTAGTGTGAACATTCCCCATTATAAAGACTGTGCCGTGGTCTTCTAGCTCGTCGGCATCCGGCAATTCGATAAACAAGGCATCTAAAGAATCCTTGACGGCAGGGTCTGGCTGTATAGGCTCTAGTTGTACTCGTACATCAGTAGCGTTGCGGTACTGGTCGCGCAGATCGACAAAGCCTTGTTGCACCTCTTCGCTGTCGCGGTAGGTCTGATAATCGGGCACTGTTGCCAATACGTCATAGATTGCCTGACGCGGTAGGTCAAGACCCTCGGGTTTCGTAATGGTTACTTCTGGTGCCCACGACATAGAAGATTTTTATCATGGCAGAAACATTTTTACAATTTGTTCGTTATGGCAATTTGTTTAATTTATGCAAAAGTACGGTAAAATTTCAGGATAAGCTATAAAGGAGAATAAGAATGACAGAACGATGGGCCAGGCCACCTTTTTCCCCTGAATCACTCGAATTTGCCGATATTGTAGTAACCTATGCTGCACAAGACTTGCGGGAACAAACAGACGCATTGGCGGCAAGCGCCAACCCCTCTTTTGTTGTCGATACAAAAATTAGCCCTGAAGGCATACCTTCAGAAGTAACCGACTACGACAAAGAAACTGAAGCAAAAATAGGGAACGTATACAAAGGGACATCGGTGCGGGTTAAAGGCGAAGAAGAGCAGACTACCTGGCCGGAAGGTAAAACTCCTAGCCTCATTCTTGATGTTGACCCTATTGATGGAACTAGTTTATTTACCGAATACCTGAGACGGCTGATCGCATGGTACAAAATACCCGAAGCCGAGCGGCCTCCGCGCCCTGTGGCTGGATGGATGGTTTCGGCCGGAGGGGTGCGCCCGGGTAGCAACGTTTCTGAATTTGGAGCACTGGCCGCTCCGGCTTTGTCGCCAGACGGCATTATTCGTTGGAACGCAGGGCCGGGGGTAGCGCCGGTACGCATCGAACCAGATGGGGGCAGGTACACACTTCCGTTAGCACATACGCTTCCAAATCCGGAAACTGGCGGTGTAATCTTAGCCGCCTCCGACACAACAGCAAGTATATTGAACAACAACTTGCCGGATAAAAGGCATAGGGTCATCACCTTACGGTCAGCAGTGGGGGCCGCACTCTGCGTGATGGACCCTAGCATTTTTGAACGTCTGAGGCCCGGCGAATTAAACGGGGACCCTATAGTTGGTGTAGCTATGCAAAACCCCCGAAGGTGGGACATCGCTGGAACATTAGCTTTGGCTCCCCCATTGGGTCATTTTATAAGTGCCCCAAACGGTGAGGCGCCAACGTTCGAACCCGAATCAAAAGGCCTAGTTATTGCCCTCGGTCCAACAATCGGCAGAACACTTGTACGCGCTTTGCGGCAAAAGTAGTATTATAGTTTAGATAATGTTTTTGCCTTCCTACCACCCCAAACTTGCCCAAACTCCTTTTTTGCTTGGCCGCCATGGCCAATCTGACGGTAATGCAGGGGAGTTATCGCAAGGACGCGGCGAGGATAGGCCGGGCCAACCTAATGGCTTAACCTCTGACGGCGTGGTCCAAATTGAA
>Ga0075418_10007404_pt1 | contig 12365 bp, 14 predicted proteins | sample SoiMetdeltSBSDD2_FD_81776 | JGI IMG/M metagenome (GOLD analysis project Ga0075418, IMG submission 81776) | Bulk soil microbial communities from a Populus tree surrounding site in Tennessee, USA - Soil MetaG P. deltoides SBSDD2 | ecosystem: Environmental > Terrestrial > Soil > Tree plantation...
CGCAGCCGCACCGGATTCGGCAACGGTTAGGGCGCAGCGCGATTGGTAACCCAGCGATCATGATCGGACAACTTCGCTCGGTGGTGGTCGACTGCAAGGACCCGAAGGGTCTGGCGACGTTCTACGAAGGCCTTCTCGGCGGCACTATCGACGCCGAGGACGACACCTGGGTGGTGCTGACAGAACCTGGTGGCCGCAGGCTGGCGTTCCAGTACTCACCCCGACACGAACCACCGAAGTTCCCCGACCCCACTGGGTCTCAACAGTTTCACCTCGACATCCTCGTCAACGACGTCGATGACGCCGAGCGAGAAGTTCGTCAGCTGGGCGCCACCCGCGTGGACGGTGCCGTCGGCGAAGATCAGTTCCGGGTCTTCCGCGATCCGGCGGGCCACACCTTCTGCCTGGTGTGGGGGGTCGACCCGTAGGGCGGTGCGTAGTCTCGTGGCGTGCGATTCGACCTGCTGACCACCGGCATCGAAGTCGGTCTCGTCACCACCAATCTCGACCCGATGGTCGCCTTCTACGAGGGGTTCCTCGGGCTGGAGTTCCAGGGTGAGGTCGAGTTCCCCGGCGGGTCGCAGCGCCGGTACGCGCTCGGCAGCGGCGTGGTGAAGCTAGTGACGTACGACCCGCCGCCGCCCGCACCTGCCGCCCCCGGAGGCGGCCGCGCGCAAGCGGGCGTGCGGTACTTCACGATCGGGGTGAGCAACCTGCGCGCAGTGGCCAAGGCGTTCGACGAGGCCGGGTACGAAGTGGTCGAGCCGGTGACCGAGTTCGCGCCGGTGCCCGGCATGGGCTGGATGTTCGTCGCCGACCCCGACGGCAACTGGATCGAATTGTTCGGCACGCTATGACGTTCCCGACCGAGCCGCAGGCGGCGCCCACGTGTTACCGCCATCCCGATCGAGCGACGTACGTCCGCTGCACCCGGTGCAACCGTCCGATCTGCCCCGAGTGCATGCGGGACGCCGCCGTCGGACACCAGTGCGCGGAGTGCGTGCAGGAAGGCGCGAATACGGTGCGCCAGCCGAAGACCAGCTTCGGCGGGCGAGAGTACGGGGCGAGCCCCGTGATCACCTACGCGCTGATCGCAATCAACGTGGTGATGTTCGTGCTCGAGACGGTGTCGCGGGGGCTGAAGAGCGAGCTCGTGCTGTTCGCGCCGGCCGTCGCCGACGGCGATCTGTACCGCCTGGTGACGTCGGCGTTCATGCACTACGGCGTGACACACCTGCTGTTCAACATGTATGCGCTATGGGTCATCGGGCCGCCGCTGGAGAAGTCGTTGGGCAGGCTGCGCTTCACCGCGCTGTATGCGTTGAGCGCGCTGGGTGGTTCTGTCCTGGTCTACCTGCTTTCACCGCTGAACGCGGCGACCGCGGGTGCGTCGGGTGCGGTGTTCGGACTGTTCGGGGCGGCGTTCGTGGTGGGCAAGCGGCTCAACCTCGACACCCGGTGGGTGGTCGGCCTCATCGCGCTCAACTTGGCCTTCACGTTTGTCATTCCGCTTCTCGGCGGGGCCAACATCAGCTGGCAGGGCCACATCGGCGGGTTGGTCACCGGAGCAGTCGTCACCGCGGCCTACGCGTATGCACCACGTGAGCGGCGCACGCTGATCCAGATTTCGGCGACGGTTGCCCTGCTGGTCTTGTTCACGCTGCTGATTTGGTGGCGGACAAGCGATCTGCTGGCCCAGTTCGGCATCACCTGACGTTTGCCCGGTGCTCAGCGATTAGCCATCTGCCCGTGTCAGCGTGGCGTTATGAGCGTGGAGCCCGAGGCGTCCCCGCAGCCGGTCGAACGTTTCCATCGGCTGTGCGAAATTGTCGTCGCGCGCCTGCCATTCGGGCTGAATTCCCTTGTGGCGCCGACATTTCTGGGCTTCGTGGTGATCAACAGCTTCACGTTCGCCGTCGATCTGGTGCTGCTCACGCTGCTGCACGGCGGGCTGGGCCTGGCGCTGCCCGTCGCGGCAACGGTGGCCTACGCATGCGCGTTCACGCTGAGCTACGTCCTCAACCGCGTCTTGAACTTCCGCTCCCATGCCGCGGTGGGCCCGCAGTTCGCGGTGTACGTGGTGGTGGTCGTGGTGAACTACCTCGCGTTCATCCTCGGCGTCTCCAGCGGGCTGGCGGCCATCGGTGTCGAATACCACGTCGCCCGCATCGTGGCGGGCGCCTGCGAAGCGGTCTACATGTACAGCGCGATGCGGTGGGTGGTGTTCCGGCGCTGACCGGCGCTCACCGACTTGTTGGCATACCGAACACTTCAAACAGGTCCGGCTCGAGAAACACTGTGATCGCGGCGATTCCAGCGCGGCCAGGGGTCAGTACGTGTATCGCATGGGCTTGCATCACGCCGGCGGCGTCGCGGCGGTAGTCCGCCACCGCGGGCTGCCCGTTGGCGGACGTGGGGATCATCAGCACGGCGCCGCGCTCGCTGAGAGCGCGTGCCGAGAGGAATCGCGTCACCGCGTCGCGACCGGTGAACCACACCGCGTACGGCGGCATTTCGAGCTTGACGTCGGCCTGCAGCAGTGCGGTCAGCGCGGCCATGTCACCGTTTTCGAATGCGGCGCAATAACGTTCGACGAGAGCCAGCAGCTCGCGGTCTTCCGGCTCGGTGACGTCATCGTCGGTCGGGGCGACCTCGGCGAGATGTGCCCGCGCCCGCTGCAGCGCACTGTTGACCGCTGCCGGTGTGGTCTCGAGCAGCTCGGCCACTTCGGCGGCGCTGAACTGCACGACATCGCGCAGGATCAACACCGCCCGCTGCCGGGCCGGTAGTTCCTGCAGCGCCGTAACGACGGCCAACCGGATGCTGTGTTTGGCAGTGACAGCGAGCTCGGGTGTGAAGGTGTCGGGAATCGGCTGCAGCCAGTGATAGCCCGCCTTACTGGCGTCGATGTCGACGTCGGGGTCGACGGAACCGTCACCGAGTCCGGCGGGCAGCACGCGGCGGGCACGGTTCTGCAATGCGCGCAGACACGCGGTCGTCGCAATCCGGTAGAGCCAGGTCCGCAGGGCCGCCCGGCCCTCGAACGCCTCATAGCCGCGCCAGCCGCGTAGGTACGTCTCCTGGACCAGGTCCTCGGCGTCGTGTACCGAGCCGAGCATGCGATAGCAGTGCGCGATCAACTCGGCGCGAAATGGCGCCGCCTGTTCGATGAATTCCTGCTGGGCCGGCACGGCGGTTCTCCTAACGGGTGCACCCCTCAAATAGAGATACGCCGGGTGGCCGGGATTCATCGCACAGAACCGATGAATCGCGTCGGTGCTGTGTATCTGACTCAATATGAATCAACCCAAAACCCAATTGTCCGGCTCCACCGCGATCGTCACCGGTGCCAGCCGCGGATTCGGCCGCGCCATCGCCGCCGCTCTCTCGGCGGCCGGGGCCGAGGTCGTCGGAGTCGCCCGTACCGGTGCCGGGGTAACCGCCGACGCTGCTGACCCTGCTACTGCCATCCGGCTTATCGACGAATACCGCCCGCGCACAGTGGTGCTCTGTGCGGGAGCGGCGCCGCAGATGAGTCCGTTGCAGGAGCAGACGTGGGAGTCGTTCAGTCAGAACTGGAATGTGGATGTGGCGCAGGCGTTCCACTGGATCCGGTACGCGCTGCTGCGCCCGTTGGCGCCGGGCAGCACCGTCATCGCGGTATCGAGCGGTGCAGCGATCAAGGGCTCGCCGCTCAGTGGCGGGTACGCGGGCGCCAAGGCCACCGTCAGGTTCATCACTGGCTACGCCTCACTTGAATCGGAACGCGCCGGGCTGGGCATCGACTTCGTCTCGGTCTTACCCGCGTTGACGCCGGCGACCGAGCTCGGCACGAAGGCCGTCGCTGCGTACGCCGAGCGGCAAGGAGTCGACGTCGACACGTTCGTCCAGTCCCTGCAGCCCGCGCTCACCGCCGAGCAGGTCGGAAAGGCGGTGTTGGAGATTGCCACGGGTGAGCACCGCGATCACAGGGCGTACACCCTGTCCTCGGCTGGCCTCGCTCCGGTGGGCTGAGCAGGCGCAAATGTGGGTATCCGTCGACATGGCGTTCAAACTCACATACACAGACGGACAAGAATCCGACTACGACGACGACACCAAGTGGGAGGTCGACGGCGGCGTGCTCAAGCTCGGCCGCGGGGACAGCGACTGGTCTGTGCTCGTCTCGCCGGGGCACTGGGCCACGATCGAACTCGGCAAGAGCGGGAAAAAGAAGGACGACAAAGCCAAAGACAAAGGCAAGGACGAGGACAAAGACGAGGACGAGAAAGCGGCCAAGAACGAGAAAGCCGACAAGGACGAAAAAGACGATAAAGACGATAAAGACGACGGCGACGACTCTTAGACCTCTATGCGCGACCCGATGACCACGGTCCGGTCCAGCGGCAACTTGAAGTACGCGGCGGCGTCGGCGGTGATGTATGAGGTCGCGATGAACAGTCGCTTGCGCCACGGTGCCATCGTCGGTTCGTCGCCCGCGATCAACTCCAGTTTGGACAGGAAGTAGGAAGCCGTATCGGCGTCGATGTGGCCTTCGGTATGGGCGGGGTCGAGCAGGTGTAGCGCTGCCGGAATGTTCGGTCGTTCCATGTACCCGTAGCACACGCTGGCGTGGATGATGCCGTCACGTTTGTAGCCGAGTTCGTCGATGGTGACCCGCTCGTCATCGGACAGCCGGGGGACGGGCACCGTGTCGATCGACATGACGACGACGTGGCGGTGCAGCACCCGGTTGTGCTCGACGTTGGCCCGCATCGCCAGCGGGGCGGTCTCCTTGCCGCGGTTGAGGAACACTGCGGTGCCGTCCATGCGCACCAGCGGCGGTTTGGAGTCGCGCAGGCTGTCGACGAACTCGCGCAGCGGGCCTTCGGCCTTTTCCCTTGCGCGAGTGACGATTTCACGACCCCTCTCCCAGGTCGTCATCACCGTGAACGCGACGGTCGCGATGAGCAGTGGCAGCCAGGCGCCGTGCACCAGCTTCGTCATGTTCGCCGCGAGGAACATCAGATCCACCAGCAGCAGGAAGCCCCCGCCGATCAGCACGCCCCACAGCGGCCATCGCCACTGGGTACGGGCGTAATAAAAGAACAAGGTGGTGACGATGGTGATCGTGCCCGTCACCGCCATGCCGAACGCGTAGGCCAGCGCGGCCGAGCTGCGGAACGCGAACACGAGGATCAGCACCATCACCATCAGCACGCCGTTGATCCACGGCACGTAGATCTGGCCGATCGTCGACGCCGACGTGTGTTCGATGCGCAGCCGCGGCAGGTAGCCGAGCTGGGCCGCCTGCGACGCCACCGAGAACGCGCCGGTGATCACCGCCTGCGACGCGATGACCGTCGCCGCAGTAGCAAGCAGCACCATCGGAATTCGCGCCCACTCCGGGGTGAGCAGGAAAAACGGCGCGATCACCTTGGTCTCGTCCGCGAGCACAAGCGCCCCCTGGCCGAAGTAGCTCAGCGTGCAGGCAGGCAGCACGAGCCCTAGCCAGCCGTACGTGATGGCCTTGCGGCCGAAGTGGCCCATGTCGGCATACAGCGCCTCGGCGCCGGTGACGGATAGCACGATCGCCGCCAGTGAGAAGAACGCAATGTGAAAGTGCCCCAACAGGAACGTCGCCGCGTAGGTAGGGGAGAGCGCCTTGAGGATTTCGGGATTGTCGACGACGCCGAGCACTCCGCACGCGCCGATCGCGGTGAACCAGAGGATCATCACTGGCCCGAAGAATCGCCCGACCGCCGCGGTGCCGTGCCGCTGCACGGCGAATAGCCCCACGATGATCACCGCGGTGATCGGCACGATGAAATCCTCGAAGTCCGGCTCGATGACCTTGAGGCCCTCGACCGCGGACAGCACGGAGATCGCCGGGGTGATCATGCTGTCGCCGAAGAACAGTGAAGCGCCAAATAGTCCGAGCGCGGCCAGCGCCATCGCGGTGCGGCGGCTACGGTGGCCGGTCGAGCGGCGCAGCAGCGTGATCAAGGCCATGATCCCGCCTTCGCCGTTGTTGTCGGCGCGCATCACCAGCGTGATGTAGGTCAGCGTGACGATGATCATCACCGACCAGAAGATCGTCGACACGACGCCGTACACGTTGTCCGTCGAGATCGGCACGGGGTGCGGATCGCCGGGATTGAAGACGGTCTGGATGGTGTAGATCGGGCTGGTACCGATGTCACCGAACACCACGCCGAGTGCGCCGATCACGATGGCTGGGCGTAGTGCCTGCTTACCGTCCACGGTTGACATCGTTGCATTGCAGCCCGACGAACGTTCCTTACCGCTCGGCAATTCGCCGAGATATCGAGCGGTACGGAACGTTCGTCCCCATCACGCGCGATCATGGGAGCCATGGCCGATGAACTCGACGAGCTGTACGAGGCCAAGCCGGAGGAGTTCACCGCCCTGCGCACCAAGCTCGCCGCAGCGGCTAAACAGAGCGGGGACGTCGACACCGCCAAACAGATCTCAGCCGCGCGCAAGCCCACCACGGCCGCGTGGGTCGTCAACCGGCTTGCGCTTCGCGACCGCGACATCCGCACCCGCCTCGCTGGGCTCGGCGAGCGGCTGAAAGACGCCCACGCCGCCATGGACGGCGACCGCATCCGTGAGCTGACCCGCGAGCAGCGCCGGCTGATCGATGACGTGGCCCGGGCGGCATTTGAAGAAGCCGAGCTGGCCAATCCGGCCGCCTCGCTGCGCGACGATGTCACCGGCACCCTGCAGGCCGCGGTCGCCGACCCAGACGTCGCGTCGCGGCTTGGCCGGTTGACCAAGGCCGAGGAGTGGTCTGGCTTCGGCGAGTTCGGTGATACCGCAATGGTTTTCACCGCGACCCGCAAAAGCGCCGCTCGCAAGAAGTCTGCCGAGGCCCCCCAGCGCGACGAGCAGCCCGACGAGCAGCCCGACAAGCGCGACGCCGCGCGACGCGAACGTGACAAGGCGCGGGCCGCGGTGGCCGAAGCCGAGCGGGCCAAATCCGAGGCCGACGCGGCGCTGACCGAGCTGCAGGCCGACGTCGCCACCGCCCGGCTGCGTCGTGACGACGCGCGCAGACGGCTGAAGGACGCCGAGGACGCCTTGGCCGCCGCGGAAGACGCCTACGACAAAGGCAAGCAGGCCAGCCGCGAAGCGGCGGCGGTGGTGAAGGAAGCCAAGGCGCATCTGAGGTAGGAATCTGTCATGGATGTGCACGTGGCCGACGGCGTGACGACCGTCCGGATCGACCACCCACCGGTTAACGCTTTCGATATGGGGCTGGTCGAGGACGCCGTCGCCACCGTCCGCGGCATCGACGGGCCGATCGTCATCACTGGCGCCGGTTCCTGTTTCTCGGCGGGCGTCGACCTGCGCGCGATCATCGACGGGCCGCCCGAATACACCGACCGCTTCCTGGGAGCGGTCTCAGATGCGTTCCTCGCGGTGTTCGACCACCCGGCGCCGGTGGTCGCCGCAATCAACGGACACGCGATCGCGGGCGGCTGCGTCCTGGCTATGGCCGCCGACGTCCGGCTGATGTCGTCAGGCCTGATCGGCCTCAGCGAGGTCGCGGTGGGCGTGCCGTTCCCGGTGGCCGCCCTGGAGATCTGCCGATACGCGATGGGCCCGCCGGTGACACGTGCGGTTTTGCAGGCCGACAACATTGACGTGCGCTCCGCCGCCGAACGCGGCTGGATCGACGAAGTGGTCGCCCCGGATGACCTGCTCACCCGTGCCATCGGGATCGCGCGTCAGCTGGGTCAGCATCCACCAACCGCCTATGCGGCGATGAAGGAGCAGCTGCACCGGCACGCCCGCGACGCGATCGACGTGGGCGCCGAACTGGATGCGAAGGTGCGGGCGGACTGGAAGTCGGACGAAACGCGCGCCCGCATCTCCGCGTTCCTCGACGCGCTCAAGTGATTGCGCGGCAGCTGATTTCCATGCTGTCACCCTCGCGGACCGGAAAGTTCACGCTCACATAGCCGTTGCCGGGATCACGCACATGCTCCAGGTACGGCTTGGTGTCGTCCATCGACGTGTTGTCCGCGACGATCAGCGCGCCCGGCGACAACTTCGGCTCCAGCAGCTTGGTCACCGGGAGGTAGAGCTCCTTCCAGCCGTCGAGCAGCACGAACCCGACCGGCCCGCCGACGTCGGCCAGCGTGGTCAGCGCGTCACCTTCCAGCACGGTGATCAGATCGTCGAGCCCCGTCTCGGCGAACGTCTCCTTTGCCTTGGCCACCTTTGCCGCGCTGAGCTCGGTGGTGACGACGCGCCCGGTGCCGTTGTCGCGAACGGCCGACGCGAGGTGGATTGCCGAAATCCCCAACGACATGCCGAACTCGACGACGGTGTCCGGCTGCGTCGCCCGCACAAGTGCATACAACAGCCGGCCGGCGTCCGGCGTCACCGGCAGATAGAAATCGCTGAACGCGTCCGCGCGCTCCTGGGCGCTGGCCGAGGCCAGGCGCTCGAAGTCGCCGGATCGTTCGCGTAACTGGGTGAACTGTTCAGTGGATTCGCTGTACATCCGGTCGAGGGCGGTCGCGACTCTGGCGTCCTGAAGTGTGGTGGTCACTGCGCCAAAGATAGCCGCCCAAAATAAGCGTCGGCAGGGTCCACGTACGTGCCAGGATGGGGATTAGCTCAGCCGATTGGTGTGCCGATGGCCGGTATCGACAAGTCGACAGCGCGAGTGATCGCGGTGATCACGCTGTTGTTCGTCACCGCGTGGGCGCTGCGCGGATACCTGCCCGGCATCGAACCCGCGGCCGATCGGCAGCGGCCGGGCAGCAGCCCGGCTGCGCTGGTCGTCGACATCGTCTTGCTCAGCATCTCGGTCGCGATCATTGGCCTCGCGATCATCACGCGGTTGCGCAATCGTGAGGCGCGGCGCCCAGGGCCCGGCCAGTTGCCCGGAAGTCGGGGCACGATGGGCCGACCGACGTGGCGGCTATCGCTGATCGCGCTCGCGCTGGCCATCGCGTGGCTGCTGGTGGTGATGCTGCTGATGCAGTTGGGCATTGGTGAGCCCGGGGAGCAGGCACCGTCGGGAACGCCGACCGTCGCAGACCCAGGCAGTGCGCCGACAACCACCACGAACCCGGCTCCGCCGCAGCCGGATTCGTCGGACAATCCGGGGCCCAACGTCGTCGGCTACCTCATCCCGCCGATGTTGATCCTGATGACGCTGATTGTCGTCGGCACCGCGATAGTGTCTCGCAGACAACGGCGGCTAGTGACAGCATGGCCCCCGGCTCACGGTGATGTGCCCGAGACGTCCGCTCGGGCCGGCGCCGCCGAATCACTCGCGCGGGCAGCCGAAGTCGGCCTCGCGGAGATCGGCGATCTGTCCCGTGAACCACGCGAGGCGATCATCGCGTGCTATGCGGCGATGGAGCGTGAACTGACACATGTGCCGGGCGCGGCGCCCCTGGATTGTGACACCCCGTCGGAGGTGCTGGCCCGCGCGGTCGACCATCATGCGCTGCATGCTCCAAGCGCGACACAGTTGGTGGAATTGTTCGAGGAGGCACGCTTCTCCCCACATGTGATGAACGAGGGACATCGCGATACCGCCTTCGATGCGCTGCGGCTGGTGCTCGCTGACCTGCGGAGCATGGCATGAAAAAGCTTGTGGCCGCGGGCATCTTCATCGTGGCGTTGGTCGAAGTGGTGGCGTTCGCGGTGCTCGACCGCGAGCTCGTGCTGGTGGTGGTGGGCGTGATGGTTGGTTTGGTGTTGCTGGCCTTGCGGTACTACCTGGTGCACGAACCTGGGTACGACTCCGGCGACGCAGTGGGCAATGATCCCGCGGAATCGTTGCGCCGCTGGCTATCTCGGACCGAGACATTGATCAGCCGGTCGGATTCCACGCGCAGAGACTGGGATCGGCACCTGCGCCCCATGCTGGCCCGGCAGTTCGAGCTGGCCACCGGACAACGGCAGACCAGGAATCGCACGGCGTTTCACGTCACCGGCACCATGCTGTTCGGTGCGGAGCTGTGGGCATGGGTTGACCCGCAGAACGTGTCGCGTACCGGCGACAGCGAACCCGGCCCTGGGCGGGACGCCCTCGACGAAATCCTGAGACGGTTGGAGCAAGTATGACGATGCCGGCAGCGACAACGACCGCCCACTGCGAATCGGTGCTCGACGAGATTGGCCGGGCGGTGGTCGGCAAGCGTGGTGCGCTCACACTGATTCTCACCACGGTGCTCGCGGGCGGCCATGTGCTGATCGAAGACCTGCCAGGGCTCGGCAAGACACTGATCGCCCGGTCCTTCGCGGCGGCGCTTGGCCTCGACTTCACCCGGGTCCAGTTCACGCCCGACCTGCTGCCCGCCGATCTGCTCGGTTCGACGGTCTACGACATGCAGTCGGGCCATTTCGAGTTCCGCCGCGGACCGATCTTCACCAACCTGCTTCTCGCCGACGAAATCAACCGGACACCGCCCAAGACCCAAGCAGCGCTGTTGGAGTCGATGGCCGAGGGACAGGTCAGCATCGACGGTGTCACCCACAAGCTTCCTGCCCCGTTCATCGTGCTGGCCACGGACAACCCGATCGAATACGAGGGCACCTATCCGCTGCCCGAGGCGCAGCTCGACCGGTTCTCGATCAGGCTCGAATTGCGGTACCTGTCCGAGCAGGAGGAGGCGTCGATGTTGCGGCGGCGCCTCGAACGAGGGTCGGCCCAGCCGATCGTGCACCAGGTGGTTGATGGGCACGACCTTCTCGCCATGCGTGAATCCGTGGAACAGGTGACCGTGCACGACGACGTGTTGGGATACGTGGTGTCGCTGGCGACCGCGACCCGCCAACACCCCCAAGTAGCCGTCGGTGCGAGTCCACGGGCCGAACTCGACCTCATGCAACTCGCCCGCGCCAGGGCGCTACTGCTCGGCAGGGACTACGTGATCCCCGAGGACGTCAAGTACCTGGCCGTGCCCACCATGGCGCACCGGATCAGCCTGCGGCCGGAGATGTGGGTGCGGCGCGTGCATGGCTCCGACGTCGTCGAGGAACTGCTGCGGCGGCTGCCGGTCCCGCGGACCAAAGGCTGACGTCGTGATCGAGACGCACAGCACCGAAGTCGAATTACGCTGGCGACCAGCACCTTTGACGCGCTCGGTGGTGACGTGTGCGGCCGCCGCGCTCGCGGTCGCGGTGATCGGTAGGTACTGGCAGCTGGTGGCGTTCGCGGCGCCGCTGATCGGCGTACTGGTGTCAATCGGATGGCAGCGCGAGGTGTCGAAGGTCCATGTGCACGCTGAGCCAGGCGGCCAGCGCTGCTTCGAATCCGAGGAGACGCGGGTTAGGGTGTCGGCCATTGCCGAAACCCCCGATGTGGACGTGCATCTCACGCTCGAGGCCGTCGACGGGATGCGCCTCGAGACCGTCGAGCTCCAGTCGCCGCAGCGTCAGACGGTGGCCGTCGCCGCCGACACGTGGGGCCGGTATCCGATCGTGGCCCGCGTGAATGTCCTCGCGCGCGGCGGCCTTGTGCTGGGTTCAGGCGCCGCCGACGCCGCCAACATCTACGTATTCCCGCTGGCGCCACCGCAATCCACCGCGATCCCGCGCACAGAGTTGCTCGACCGTCTCGGTACCCACTTGACCCGACACATCGGTCCCGGCGTCGAGTACGCCGACGTCCGCCGGTACGTGCCGGGCGACCAGTTGCGGACGGTCAACTGGCCGGTCAGCGCGCGGCGCGGCAGCCTGCACGTCACGGAACGGCTGACAGATCGTGCCGCCGATGTGGTCGTCCTGATCGATGGATATCCGCAACCACCGGGTCCGGCGACCGAAGCCACCGACCGCGTCGTGCGCGGTGCGGTGCAGGTCGTGCAGAGCGCGCTGCGCAGCGGCGATCGCGCGGGCATCGTCGCGCTCGGGGACCGCCACCCGCGCTGGCTCGGTGCGGACATCGGGCGTCGGCAGTTTTACCGCATCCTCGATGCCGTGCTCACCGCGGGCGAGGACTTCGAGACCACGCCGGGCACGTTGGCGCCGCAGGCGGCGCTCCCTCCTGGCGCGATTGTGATCGCGTTCTCCACCCTGCTCGACACCGAGTTCGCGCTGGCGTTGATCGACCTGCGCAAGCGTGGGCATACTGTCGTCGCCGTCGACGTGCTGGAGGGCGCCCCTTTCGACGAGGAATGCGACCCGCTGATCGCCCGGATGTGGTCGCTGCAGCGCTCGTTCATGTACCGCGACATGCGCACGATCGGCGTCGACGTGGTGTCGTGGCACGGCGATGCCACGCTCGATCAGGCAATGCAACTGGTGCCCGATCACCGGCGCTCGGCGCGGCGGCGGGCGGCGCTCAGATGAGCACCCGAAGACGACCGCGAGTGAGGATCGCAGCGAGGAAA
>Ga0075418_10007406_pt1 | contig 12365 bp, 13 predicted proteins | sample SoiMetdeltSBSDD2_FD_81776 | JGI IMG/M metagenome (GOLD analysis project Ga0075418, IMG submission 81776) | Bulk soil microbial communities from a Populus tree surrounding site in Tennessee, USA - Soil MetaG P. deltoides SBSDD2 | ecosystem: Environmental > Terrestrial > Soil > Tree plantation...
AAGCATGCGGCTCAAGTACAGGCCAACGAGAATCGCCGCGGCGAGTGCCCACACCCAGCCGGCGACGCGCTCCAGCCGCTGGGTGAGTTCGGTCCAGCCGGACAGGTATGCCAGCACCCAAACGCCTGCGCCCCAGATCGTCACGCGAACGAGGCCAATGATCACACGGGTCGGCGTCAGAGAGTGCGTGTCGGCACGCAAGACAGCGGGAGGCGGCGACCACGGCTTTCGGAACGTATTGTCGAATTGGACGGCGCGCAGCCGGCGGCCCACCAGCCAGCCGACGTACCTGGCGACGACGAACGTCGCGGCGAACACGCCGGCGGCGCGGACGGCGATCTGGCCGGCCGGTGGGAGAGTCTGCCACGTCTCCTGGGCGGAACGCCAGAGTTCGTCATTCATGGGGCACCCGGTCAGCTACGGACCAGAAACGTGGGGTCGCGCGAGGCCCAGAGGGCTCAGGGACTCATCCTCCCCGAATTGCGCTGACGCTTACCTCTGCCGGTAACTGCCCTTACGCCACTACCAGTTATTTCGCTGCCCGGGGACACCGATTTCCCGGCCCATCTGCGACACGTACTTGGCCTATTTCTTTTGGCTTCATCCCAGTTACTTTGCCGACTTTTCCGTTCCGATCGTAGGTCCGTCCACGCGCCGACGTTCGCCGTTCTCAAGGTAACGCGAGGCATGGTCGATCGGCGGCCCTAGCGGAGTTGCATGGAGTCCGGTCCGCGAACCCGCACCCACTCCGACACGCCAAGAGTCTCCGAAAGCACCCGCTCGACCGTCGCGGCGTTGATCCGCTCACTGCGAGGCAGACGAATGAACACACCCGTGACGCGGCTCTCCCACCGTCGCGGTACGACCTGCGGCGCGGGCACGTCCCGCTCGGACGCCGAGACAATGAACACCTGCCAAGCTCCGCCCGGCTGTCGGTAGGTCCCCTCGACGAACGGCATGTCGTCATCCATGACCAGGTCGTAGCTGATCTCCGCACGCATCGATCTACACGCATCAAATCATGAAAGAGTGTTCGAGTATACCGCGGCGCTTGTAGTGGGCAAACACCTGGGTAGAATCGAGAGCGGGAATCACACCTCGGTTGGCGGAAGGAGGCCGATCAATGAAGATGCACATCGTTTTCGCCCTGGCTGCCGTGTTGGGTCTGACGATGCCCGTGTCCGCGGGCGAGCTAGACCGGGAATTCAAGGGAAGCAACGTCAAGGTTCCGGCGACGACGCCCACGGCGACGTCCGATCCGGCGAGTGGACTTGTATCCGGCACGGAACTGGATGATGAATCACCCATGCAGGCCGGGCGCCACTGGGGCGGTGGTTGGGGATGGGGTCACCACGGCTGGCACGGGGGCCACCACGGCTGGCACGGGGGCCACCACGCCTGGCACGGGGGTCACCATCACCACTGGGGCTGGGGCGTCGGCATCGGCGTCGGCTATGGTTGGGGCCGCGGTTGGGGCTGGGGCGGATGGGGCGGCTATGGCTGGCACCGGCCGTACTATGGCTACTACGGCTCGATAGGCTACTGGCCATCGTACTACCGGCCGTACTACTCGTACTACCCATCGTGGAGCATCTACGCTTACCGGTACCCGGGTTGGGGCTACGCTTACTGGTAAGCACGAGGTCCCGCTGAGCACTGGAAGCAAACCCAGGGCGGATCGCAGTATCTGCCCTGGTTTTGTTTTTGCTCCATTCCAACTCACTTGCCGGTGTCAACCATGCCTCGCCGATTCCTCTGGCTGATCCCGCTGGTGGCACTGGCGACTCTTCATGCGGATGAAAAGCAACTCGGGCCGACGCCCGCGTCTGGGCGCCTGAACTCGGTTGCCCGGCCGGTGATTTCATCGGACATCAAGAAAGAACTCGGCCTGACTTCCGAGTACGAGAACCTTCGCGACTTTGAGCGTATCAAGATCGCCGTGCTCGATTACGGGTTCGACGGCATCGACGGCACTCGTGCCTATCTCCCCGCCGCCACCGTCGTGGTCGAGCACTACGACCCGGCGTTTGTGCGCCGGAACAACCTGGGCGATCCGGAGTTTCGCAAGGGCTTCGCTCCGGGAAACAAGCACGGTCGCCTCATGGCCCAGATCGTCTGGGCGGTCACCGGGCAGAACCCGCGCGGTCCCCAGTTTTACCTGCTCAACGCGAACGGGCCGACGATGCACGCACGCGCGGTCCGATTCGCGATCGAGCAAAAGGTGGACCTGATCCTCTTCTGCAACACGTTCGACGGTGGCGGCAATGGCGACGGCCGGGGGCCAATTAACCGGATCGTCCAGGACGCCGTGAATGCGGGCATCATCTGGATCAACGCCGCGGGAAACTACGGTAAGCATGTCTATCGCGGCCCGGTCGAGATTCTGAACAACGGCTACCTGCGCCTCGGCTCCCGGCGCGACTCGAGCGCCTTGCGCTTTCGCAACTTGCTCGACGACAATTCGATCACCGTCACGCTGACCTGGAACGATTACCAGGATGTGGAAGACGCCGGGACGACGAAGGACCTCGATCTTTTTGTCGAGGACTGGCAGGGCCAGGTGATCGCTACCAGCGAGCTTCGACAAGTGAGGGGTAGCCAGAAGGCGGCCGACGGCGAGACGCGCAACCCCCGCGAGCGGCTCGTCCTGCCCGGCCTGGCCGCCGATCGCGACCACGACTACCGCATCCGCGTCCGCCCCCGCGCCGGCGGCTTCACGCCCGACGATCGCGTCCGCGTGCTGATCACCGCCACCCGCGACGGCAAGGCGCCCGACCCCAAGTCCCCTGAAAACCTCCACGACGCGTTTCAATTCCTCGACGCGTCGGACGGGGGCGAGATTTATCCCCCTGCCGACCATCCGCTCGTCCTCACCGTCGGCGATGCCAGCAAGGAATCGTCGGTCGGCCCCACGATGGACCACCGACTCAAACCGGACGTCGTCCTCCGGCATTCGGAGGCCCTGTTCACGGACGGGGAGATGTCCGCGGGTGCGTCGAACGCCGCGGCCTATTTCGCCGGCGTCGTCGCCCTGCTCAAGGTCGCGGAGCCGCGACTCGAGACCCGCCACCTGCTCGAACTGGCCCGACAATCGCAGACGGCTTCCACCACCGTTCGCCGCGTCCCGACAACGCTCTCTGCCCAGCCGATACGCGACTTCATCATTCAGCGCCGCGTCTGGCGCACGCCGACGCGCGGCGAATTGGCTCACGCCGTTCGGACCGCACAAACCGAAACGCCAATCAAACCACGTTGATACCGGTTCGCGCCCGTTTTCTGTCGGCGGGTAATACCGGCGGACGATCGGCCCGTCGCGGTCAGCCAGTTTCCGTTTACTTCTTCCGCCACTCCCGGCTGACCTCGAGCACCCGGCCAACGTCCCGTCGCGACGATGGGTCCGGGGCGCCGAAGTCGGCGCCGGTGAGCGTCGTCAAGCTGGCGATCAGGGCCGCGGTCAGTTCTTTCTGCAGGACCACTTCCTCGGTCCCGCCGCCGTACACGCCCTGATTCTGTTCCAGAGCGTCGATCAGCCCGGGAACCGCCGCCCGGTCGCCGATCGGCCCGAGGGCGTTCGCCGCCCGGCGGCGGATGATCAGAGAAGGGTGTCCCAGGGCCATTGCAACCCGGGCGGCATCCCGGTCCTTGATCCACCCGTCCAACATCGTCTCCGCTGCGGCAAAATCGGCCGTTCGGATATCCGCGCTCGTTTCCTTCATGGTCTCCCCCTATGACCGATCGTTCCGCGGCGTCACCGGGCGATTCGATCTCCAGCCCATCGAGTTAGAATCCGGCGTTGTCCAACGCCTTGTCGGTACCGTCATCGATCCACTTGCCGCCCGCCTTGCGGAACTTCACGTGGATTCGCCACGGGAAGAAGTCCGAGATTCGGTGCCAGGTACCGTCCAGTTCGAGCCGGGTAAACTCACGAAAGTGCAAACGGCGCTCCCAGGTATCACCATCCTTGCCAGCACTGTTGTCAATTCCCATGCCCGGGGAGTCGCTACCGTGAAGGACACCGCCGCTCACATAGGGGTTGTCGGTGTCGCCGTTGTCGAACTCATCGCCGGTGGCCCGGTCGTCGTTGCCCTCCACGTCGTTCACCGGGTAGGCGGCGACCGCCACGGGGGCGGGCTGGGCGAAAGCGCTGTTGAGCAGCCCCGCCGGGTTGAGGATTTTCGCTCGGATTTGCCGCGAGTTGTCCCATTTCTTGTCCGCCCCACCCGACAGCGGATCGCCCGAGAGCGGGTGGTTCCCGCCGGGTGGCGCCGAGACATTCAGTCCCCGCAGGTTGGGCCGGTCCGCGTCCGTGACGATCGCACCGGGCATGATCTGATGGCGGAAGTTGAAACCACCCGTAATGAACCCGCCCAACCCGGCGCCGGCGAGGTTCACCGGCTCGTCATAGTCGATCGGGATATCCGTCGCGGTGACATTCGCCCACACGACCCACACGCGCAGCTCTTTCTCCACGCGAGTACCGACTTTCACTTTGACCACGTGCCTGGCGGGGAGGTGCCGCGGGACGACGGCCTGCAACGGGTTGCCGGGAACCGGGATTGCCCCTTCCCAATTGATCCGTCCGCGGATCCCCGGTGTGTCGAGCGCCAGCGTGGCGGTGAGCGTGACCCGGTCGGCCAGCCTTGGGGCCACGAAGTGGGTGATCGCCGGGTTCCCGTCCGCCGGAATCTCAGTGGCGCCCTCCGCGGTCACCGCCAAAACCACGTCGGGGATGACTATTTGGTCGCCCGGGTAGATCAAGTTCGGGTTCGGCCGCTTGGCACGGAAAGCGGCATTGTCGGGGTGGTAGTACAGGTCACGCCACGAATCGAACCCGTGATTCCGGGCGATCTTGTCGAGCCAGTCGCCCGATCGAACCGTGTAAACCGTGGACATGATGCCTCCGGGCCGTTCCGTTTTCTGCTCCTCCTTGCTATTGCGATTCAACCCTGAAAACGGACACAGAATTTGGAAGCCTGGCAACGAGCGGAGCCTGAAGCCCCAGCGAAGGCAACTCACCTTCGCTGGCGCTTCAGGCTCCCCTCGGTCCGCTTTACACCGGACGGGATCGCGGCTTCAACGATCCGCTCGGTCGCGCTGGGCTCGTACCAAACCAGCGCCCCACGTTAGAGATGCTTGCCCTTCTCTCGCCCGGCGCTCCGTTTCTGGCGTGCCCGATCGGCCGCATTCCTCTGGAGCGTGCTCAGGGCCCTTTGAATGTCTCCGAGAATACCCCGGCCTTCCTGGTACACCGAGTTGCCCTGCGCGAATAACACCTGTCGGTCTTTTTGCAGGTGTCCCATTTGCGCCCGTACTTCATCCATTTCTGGGAGCGGGATCCGCGGCCCAATGTAATTCTCGACAATCTCTTCAAGCCTCTTGCGTTCGGGCAATCCCTGCGCCCAGGTGGCCCGGTGGATATACTCGCGCAGTTTCGGCAGGGCGTAATGGATGCGGCTCTTGGCCTTGGTCCATTGCAGTACGTCGGCTTGCAGGGCATGGATTTTGTCTTCGACCGTCAACGACTTCTTGAACGCGGCTTCCATTTCGATCCGCAGACTCTCCATGCTCAGGCGCAACGTATCGATGCTCGTCTCCAGGCCCAATATGGACCGCCACAATGCTTCGAGGGCTTGCCACTTATCCAGGGGTACCGCCTGCACATCCGTTTCGTCCGCGGCGGCCGTAGGGTCCGAGGGTTTCAAACGAACCTGGACGGTGAGGTGGCTCTCGTCCGGCGGTGGTGGCGGCAGGATGCGCTGGAGTTCGGGGTTGCTTCCGTCCATGCCCAAATGGAACTCATCTCCGAACCGCCACGATTCGACTTGTTCGTTCGCGATGGCCGCGGCCGTCAGAAGGTCTTCCACCGTCAATTGCTGACTGATGTCAACAACTTCAAATCGATTCCGGGGGACGCGAAACACAAGACGGAACGGCTCGCCCGCGGGTTTGAACCATGCCTCAGCCACCTGCTCTCCCAGGTGCTCCAAGGCTGCCCAATCGTTCGACGGCGCCCGTTCTGAGAATCTCACCCCGCACCTCCCCGATGCCAAAGCCAGTCCTTCGCGGACCATTGAATCGCTCATTACCATAGCAGGTCTGGCCCGCCGTGGTGGTCGTGGCGGCCAGTCCGTTCGATTCCGAGGAGAATTGCCGGAGGCTTCAAAATGCGGACGACGTCACTATCGCACGGAGTACTCACCGTAGCAGAGCATCCGAAGGATCGCACGAGGTCGCAAGTACCAACTGGCCCAGGACAGCGGGGTGTCCCCGTGCGCGTCCCGGGCGTCGATGACCGCGCCGGCATCGAGGAGAAACTGGATAGCGTCCGCGTCGCCAAATGCCGCGGCCCGGTGCAGCGGTGTCTCGCCTTTGGTCCGACAATCCCTCATGAACGAATCCGTCTCGACGCCGGGTTTCGTCGCCCGATTCGGGTCCGCGCCGTTCGCCAATAGTACTTTGAGAACGAGGTTATAGACGCGGTTGTCCGTCTTGCAGAGGGCGGAGTGTAGAGGCGTTTCACCCGTGTCGGGCAGCGGGTGATTGACGTCGGCCCCGTGTTCGATGAGGAACTCGCACAACTGCCAGTGCCCGTGGAACGACGCCCCATTGAGGTCGAAGTTCGCTCCCAAAGCATCCAGCGACGCCCCGCGCGATACCAGGTAGCGGATGGCGCTGACGTCGCCGTGGTAAGCGCACCACTGGATCAGGGAGACTCCGCGGCCATCGGCGGAAGTGGCGGCGTGGCCCTGCGCGAGGTAGTCGAACACCAGGTCGGTACGTCCCTCCGCGATCCGGTCGAACATCCGTAGCCTCCCCTGCTGCCAGCCACGCTCTCAGTCCGAGCCACGTTTCGCGCCCAGCTGATCGACCGGCGTGTCGAGGTAATACGTGAACGCGCCGAGGAGGTCGCCGACTTTCGCGTTCGCGTGGCATTCCAGGCAGAGCGCCTTGGCGCGGATCGCACCGAACATCCGCTTCGGCGCGTCGCGAGTCCACACCAGGTTCTCGCCGCGACGCACCGCGTCGAGACCCAGGCGTTCGAACTCGTCCAGCGGCCGGCGGCTCGCTTGTCGGGCGAGCGGCGGCGTCGCCATTTCGTCGAGCACGTACACCGACGGTTCGGAGTCGGTCAGGAGGCTGACCAGTTCGAAGCGGTCGATGACCCGCGACGGGACACGAATGCCCCGGCCATTCTCCTCGACAGCCAGGCGGGAGAACCCAAAACCCGACGCACTCTCAAACATCACCACCGCGAGTTGGTGGAGGCGGTGCGGTCCGGAGAAGTGGTCGGCGTCTTTCGGGGCCGGTTCGACCGAACGGCAGGACGTGGGCGGCATCGGCTCCGCGGCTTTGGGTTGCGGCACTTTGCCGTTGGAGTTCGTTCCCGTCAGGATCGCGTCGTAACTCAGGCCGGGGTGCTTGCGTTTCGAATCCGCGGGCCGTTGCGCGCGTCGGTTCCGCTCGGCTTCGCGAACGTCGCTGGGCACATCCGCAGACACGACCGGCTCCTGCGGCGACTCGGAGTTCCGGTCGTTTTGATCGCTCGGCTGTCGCTCGGATTCGCCGACGGAACAGGCGGTCACTCCGCCGACAATCACGACGCCCACGATCGCGAGACGCTGAATTCCGGACATGCGAGCAGCCTCCGTTGAGAAACGCGGTCAACCCCGACGGTCAACTATCGATGATCGGTGTACCGCACGCCACCCGCCTTTACATTCCGTTTACATTTCCGCCTGCGCCCGTTCCGTGACGCTGCCCCGCTCAGAGGCGTCGCTTGGCTCCGCCGACCCACGCCTTCCACCGATCGACCGCGGGGCCCGAGTCCCGCAGCCGTCGTTCGCGCCGGTCGTAGAACGGCTCCAGCGTCCAGAACTCCGGCCCAGGGCACCCGAGGTTCGACCAGCGGGTCATGAAGTCGGTGAAGTCGAGCCCCAGCCGCCGGCCGTGCACGTCCGTGTCGCCCTCGTGGCTCAGGTAGACGACCGGGCACTGGGCCGTGCCCCCGGACAGGTCGAACGCCAACAAGTCCCCGTTGGGCGCCTCCAGGAACGGCACCTTGTTGTGCCAGGACCGTTGCCACGGGTCGGACACGTCCGGGAAGGCGCTGGCCACCCACCGGTCAAAATCGCGCTTGAGCCGGGAAATCTTGCCGACATCCCACAGGGCGTCCGCGTCGCTGCCCGACACCTCTTCGTAGGCGGCCGGCGGCAGGTCGTCCTCGGCCACGTCGGCGTCGTCCGTGTACAGGCGCCAGTACAGGGTGACCTTGGCTGAATAGCTGGCCAGCACCTCCACGAAATCGGGCGGCACCCAGACGGACTGCAGGCGGTCCATGACCTGCTCGCGGTCGCCGACCGGCGGGGCGACCTTGGGCCGCCGCACGTCGGCGCCCTTGGCGGCCAAGCCGTCGGTGATCCAGTGCCAGTTCCGCACCCAGGTGTCCCACAGGCGCTTGGTCACGAGGTCTGCCATCCCGGGCCCTCCTGCTTTTTCCGGCCGCGGTGGTCAGGTGCGGCGCCGAGCTTGGCGGCCGGCACTCTTACGGGCCGCGCCCGCGCGGCCCTGGCGGGCCAGCTTCGGTGCGTCTTCCTCCACGTCATACCGGATCGGGTGGAACTTCACCCCGCGCAGCCCGTGCCGCTGGACGGCCTGCCGGAACTCCTCGGATGCCAGGTATTGGTAGTCCTCGCCTCGGAGCCGGAAGAAGTGCCGGCCGTCCAGGTCGGCCGGCCGGAACGCGTACCGGTGGACCTCCGAAATAATGTCCGGGTCGTCGAGGAAGTTCTGCACCTGGGCGCTCGGGCCGAGCCGGACCCGGCCGAGCGGGTGCAGGGCGAACAGGCGCGGGTACCGCTCGCGCAGCTTCGGCCGGGCGGGCAGCTCGTCGTAGTCGTAGTCCGCGTCCTGGTCGTAGTCGGCGATGAGCTTCAGCGGGAGGGCCTCGACTTGGCCCGTGAGGAGGGGCCGGAGGGCCTTCAGGGCGGCGGCGGAGGCCGCCCAGTGGTGAGTGTCCAGCTGGAAGAAATCGCCCGCCTGCCGGAACCGCTCGACCACGACGGGGAGCGGCCGCCATCGGGCGGCCAGCGGGCGGTCCCCTCCGAGCCGCTCGGTCTGGCCCACGTCCCGGACGTTGCTCGTGTCGGCGACCTCGACCGCGTGCCAAATGCCGTTATTGGCCCGGTTGTACTCGCAGTTGACCAGGTAGAGGCCGCCGGCCTGGGCATTGGTCTTCTTTGGCATGCGAGCCTCTGGTTCACTTCGCGTCGGAACGGAAATTAGTTTCGGTACATCGACGGCCGTCGACACCGAAAAACTCTGCTCAGTAATTGAGGCCGCACGAGGTGTTACGGGTCCGGGAAAGCCTACCCGCGCATGGGGCTTGCCGCAATGGGCGGCTCCGGTTGTGGCAGGGCCGCCGCCGCGATGACCATCAGGCGCGATCTCTCGCTACCATCGCCTCTGCTGGTCTGGCGACCCCTGTGGAAGTCGCACCGGTGCACAGATCGGTCGGCGCGACTACTGGTTCGCGGGGGTCTTCGGCGCACCCTGCGGCTCGGCCGAAAGCAAGTGGAATGCGGCCATGAACGGCCGGAACGCCAATCCATCCTCTGAGGTCTGATCGCTCGGACCGAGAGCCATCAAACGGTATAGTCGCCCATTCGCGTGCAGGGCGACGAGCTCGTACCGGATCCCCCGCCCGGCGATCTTCCCAACCACCTGGCAGCGAACTGCTCTCTGGCCGGCGAAATCGTCAGGCCGATTGAACACCACCCGCTTGTCGTCCACGTCGATCTGGTCGATCATTTCCATTCCAACCTGGCGCTCGCGACCGGCAATGCGAAAGCCTGGATCGGGCGTCTCGACGAATACAAATCCACCCAAATCCTTTCCGCTCTGAGCCCCCGCGACGGCAGAGTCATTGAGCACCCGAAGTTCCTCCTTCGACAGGATCTTCCAGCCTTCGCCCGGGTGGTCCAGACGGAACCCGTTGATTTCGTCGATCCATGGTGCGGTCGCGCGATCGCCTGCGCCCTGATGCTTCCCTTGCGCTTTGCCTTGGAGTACGACCGATATGGCTGATATGCCAACGATCAGCAAAAAGATGCACCCCAGCGAGACGCTGATCCACGGGGCCTTGTATGACTGATTGGCGGCCCGGCCCACGCCGAATAGCGACAAGACACCAAGAAGAACTCCCAGGCCGATGGAGAAAAGGCCACCCAAGCTGATCATGTTCAACCCGCCGCCGAAAAACACGGCGAGGACTCCGAGGACGACGAACAAAGTGCTCGATCGTGCAAAGTTCACTTGCAACCCCCCCCAATACTCATGGCGCACAGCGTGTCATTGCCTGGACCAACGCCACTGGCCGCCGGTCGCGTCGGCAATCCAGCTTAGTACAGTAACGGGTTGCGGACTTGAACCGGGTAGTCACAGAGAGGGCAAGTTTGTCCCCCGGATTCGCCGGGCGAAGCGCGCTCGCCCGTCAAGACCTTGACCAGTGCGTCACCCCGGGGAGAATCAGCCCGCATCCTGGAGGGCTCTGCAAGTGCCTCACCGCGATGATTTTGAAGACGAGGACGATCACTTCGGTGATTTGCCGCCGCCGCGACCACGGCAGGGCACGAATCCGACCGTGGTTATCCTGATCGTTCTTGGCGCGATCGCGTTACTGGGGCTCGCGGTCTGCGGGGGGTTATTTGGCTGGATGGGGATGCGGGCGGAATCGCCACCGCAACCGGCCGTATTTGACGCAGCGACGATCCAGCCAGCCGGAGCGAAGGAAGGGACAAGGCGTGTCTACTCGGCCGACGAGTTTGGTCAACTCCTGAGGGGCAAAACGCCGGAGGAAGTGATCGCGGCCGTTGGGCGGCCGGACACCGCATGGAACAATCCGGACGGCACTCCGCACAAGTGGGAATACCGGGATTGCATCCACAAACCATCCACCGGGACGGTGACTACCGGTGTCGTGTTCTTCAACAACGGTAAAGCATGGATGATCGGAGCCGTGGGGGGCGGCGATTAGTCAGCGTGGTCCGGGCATGTCCAACACCACCGACTTCACTTGGACCCAATCGGGTCGGACGGAACTTCCCAGAGCGTCACTGTCTTCCCTATTCCCGCGGCCAGTCGACGCCCGTCGGGGCTGAACGCCAAACACGACACCCAGTCTTTCCCACCGGTCGTCGCGACTCGCAGCTCGCGGCCGGTGGCGACATCAATCAGCTTGATATCGTTCGGCCCGGTCAGCTCCTTGGAGCCGGCCACGGCCACGAACTTACCGTCGGGGCTGAGGGTCATGGCACGGACCATGTTGATAACGTCCTTGAACGTGGCCCGCTCGCGGCCGGTGGCGGGGTCCCAGAGCTTGATCTCGCCGAAGTATTTCGGGTACTCGGAACGGTAGCTCGCCACTGCCAGGGTCTTACCGTCGGCGCTGAACGCCAACCGGGAAACGCTCCCGCGATGATCTTCGAGGACGAGGCGCACTTTCCCCGTGACGATGTCGTATAGGTCTGCATCCTGGTGGTTGGGTGCAACGAACGTCTTGAAATCGCTGCTGAAGATCGGAGTGCCATCGCGCCCGCGACGCCGGAACGAAGCAAGTTCCCTTCCGGTGGCCGCGTCGACCAACCGGACGGCCAGGTGACCCGCGTACCCGAGCGTTTTGCCGTCCGGGCTGAAGCCCAAACCGTAGGCGCCGAACTCGGCGGTACGGACTGAGAGGGCCTCCTTGGCCGTCTCCACGTCCCAGACTTTGATCGCGTTGTCAGTCGTCCCGGTGGCGAGCGCTTTGCCGTCCGGGGCAAAGGCCAACACGCGGATTTCCGACGTGTGTCCGTACATAACGGCCCGCTGCTTGCCCGTGTCCACATCCCACAGCTTCAGCTCGCCAGCGGACTGGCCCGTCTGGCGGTTATGTTGCCGCCCGCCCGTGGCTACGGTCTTGCCGTCCGGGGCGAAGGCCAGGCAATAAACCCACTCCTCATGAGCCGGCAGCACAACGCGCTCTTTCAATCCGTCCGCAGCGGACGGCGAGCCGGCGGCGAGTAGCAGGAGCGCAGTGGGTACGTTCCACGCGTATTTCATGTTCCTCTCCGCGCCGAAGGGACAGCGGGCGATCTAATTAGCGGCCCCTTTCGGACTTCTTCAACCGTTCGAGGGCAGCCCCAGCCTCGCGAGTCGTGGCCGCGTCGGCCGGACCCCGCGCCAACTCTTCAATAGCCCGACGCGAGTCGGGGGTGTCGATCCTCTCCAGTAGCGTAATGGCCATCCGCACGCCCTCCGGCCCGAGTGCCGGCTCGGCTTTCTCCCGGTCTTTCAATCCGTTCAGGATCGACCGGAGGCGCTGGCGCACC
>Ga0075418_10007407_pt1 | contig 12363 bp, 10 predicted proteins | sample SoiMetdeltSBSDD2_FD_81776 | JGI IMG/M metagenome (GOLD analysis project Ga0075418, IMG submission 81776) | Bulk soil microbial communities from a Populus tree surrounding site in Tennessee, USA - Soil MetaG P. deltoides SBSDD2 | ecosystem: Environmental > Terrestrial > Soil > Tree plantation...
CCGGCGCCGAGACCGGCGGCGGCTTCGTCAGCCTGCGGAATTACCGCTTTTTCTCGGGGTCGGCGTCGTTCGAGCAGGGCGGGGATCCCGGCAACGACGAGGAACGCTATCGCGTCCTCGACGGCACGGCGCCCAAGTCGCTGCCGCCGGCGAATCCGGTCACCGGCCTGCGCGGCGAGCAGCTGTCGAAGAAGAAGGACGACTATCGCATGGTGGTGTCGGCCGGACCCTTCGCGCAGGTGGATCCCGGCGACACGCTCGGATTCCAAGCCGCGTTGGTGATCGGTCATTTCTTCGACGGCATGGTCGAAAACGCCGTGCAGGCGCAGCTCACCTACGACGGCGTCTACTTGGACTGCGACGAAGACCCGAGCACCGGGCTCGACAACCGCGAGACCCGTGTGTGCGGACCGGCGCAGGCCGGCCAGAATCTCCGCATCAACCCTTGCGACAGCCTGTGCGATTTCGCGCCGCCCTCCGACCCAAACTGCTTCGTCAACGTGCCGGCGGAGGGCTGCGAGTGGATCAACGCCGACTGTTTGATCGAGCAGCAGACGGGCTTCCCCACCGGGGAGCTAGGCAAGGAGTGTCTCATCCACTGGCTGGTGAGCACGGCGCCGCCGCCGCCCCGAATGCGGCTGGTCGGCCGCGAGAACCAGATCGACGTCTTGTGGGACAACTTCAGCGAAACGACGCCCGATCTGCGGCTCAACGTCATCGATTTCGAGTCGTATCGCATCTGGCGCGCTGACAATTGGAAGCGCCCGCTCGGCACAGACGTCAACACGGGTCCGGGGTCCAACCTCTGGATGCTCTTGGCCGAGTTCGATCTGCCGCGGAACATCGTCGGCTCGAACACAGGGATCGACCAGGTGCGCTACACACCGAACATCGCGGACGAAGCGGTCGAGTTCTATCGAGAGTGGTTCGCCGCGCATCCGTTCCTCGACGCGCCCAACCTGCCGGGATACGACGAAGCGCAGCTGGATACGGCGAAGGCGCTCAGCCGGGGGACGCGTTACTACCGCTACACCGATCCGCCCTTCAAGGTGGGCGACTGTGTCCACAATCCCGACAACCCCTCCGACTGCGTGACCGTGGGGTGCGCCGGTGACGGCAGCTGTCCGCCCGTGGTCACGTCCAAAGGCGAAGTGCTGACGCGCTGCAATGGCGAGGGCATGTGCCAAGAGGTGAGGCCGGCGCCGCACAGCGGGGCGCATTACTTCTATAGCGTCACGGCGACGGATCACAAGCTGGACGATCCCAACGAGGACGGGGTCTGGGACATCGTCGGTCCGGGATTGGCCGGCGATCCGAGCTCGAACTTCGTCTACAGCAATCCGCCGACGAATGCGCTGGCCGAATCCCAGTTCGACAACGCCGCGGACCAGATCTACGTCGTCCCGAATCCGGCGACGGTGGAATCCTTGAGCGATTGGCAGCTGCAACCGAACAACGACGATCCCACCGGCATCAAGATCGAGTTCCATCACCTGCCGAAGAAGCAGGGAATGGTGACGATCTATACCTTGTCGGGCGACATGGTGATCGAGCTGCCGTTCGATGGCACGGCGGGGGATGGTTCCTTGGCCTGGAACCTCTTGTCGCGCAATGGACAGGAAATCACGAGCGGTGTCTATCTATACTCGGTGACGGCCGACGGTTTCGACCGCTTCGTCAGCAAGTTCGCAGTCATCCGATAGGGGCATGCACGTTTCGATCGCGTGGCCTTTGGGTGGCCACAGGTCTTGGAGGTTGAAGGTGAAACGAGTCCTGGCGCTGGCCCTCGTCGGAGCGTTGTTGCCGCGGGTTGCGTCGGCGACGGATATCTTCGAGAAGGTCGGCACATATGCAGCGCAGTTCCTGAAAATCGGTGTCAGCGCCCGCGCGACGGGCATGGGCAGCGCGTTCACCGCCGTCGCCAACGATGCTTCGGCGGCGTACTGGAACCCCGCGGGCCTCGTCGACGTGCAGGGCACCGTCGTGGCGTTGCACCATACCGAATGGCCGGCCGACATCAACGTCGAGTATGCGAACTATACCTTCGCTCCGACCTTCATCCGCGGCAAGATGTCGTTACATGCGCGTGGCCTCACCATGGATCCACAAGTGGTGCGGACGGTGTTCCGTCAGGATGGCACCGGCGAGATGTTCGACGCCGGCGACATGTCTTTCGGCTTGTCCTACGCCCGTTACTTCACGGACAAGTTCTCCGCCGGCATCACCGTTTCCTGGGTGCACATGGGGATTGCCGATCGTTCGGTCAACCCGATCGTCGGCGACTTCGGCCTGCAATACCGCATCGGCATCCGCGGCATGAAGCTGGGCATGGTGGTGCAGAGCATTGGCTCCGAGGTCAACTTCGACGACCGCGCCTCCAAGCTGCCGACGGTGTTCAAGGTCGGCCTGGCCGTGGACGCCTACCGCGCCGGACCGCACGCGATCATCGGCGTCGGGGAGTTCTCGCACCCCTCCGACAACAAGGAGCGCCAGAACTTCGGCGTCGAGTACTCGTACAACGAATTCGTGTTCCTGCGCTCGGGGTACAACGTCGGCTTCGACGCCGAGAACTTCGCCGCCGGGGCCGGCATCGCCTTGCAGACGAGCCAGTCCACCAGCGTCGACGTGGATTACTCGTTCGTCGACATGTCGGCGCTCGGGAGCGTGCACCGCGTCTCGCTCGGGTTCCGCTACTAGAGCCGCCCAGCTCTGGTCCAGGAGTGCGTTTCACGACCCGCCTGACCATTCCCGGGCGGGTCGTTTTGCGACGGGGATTGACGGTCGATTGCGGAGGATGAGGATGCGTCGATTGCCACGGAGCGTGAGCATGGGAGTCCTGCTGCTCGTGCTCGCTCCAGGCACAGGGCGCGGGCAAAACCAGACCGAGGCGCCGTTGGCTTCGGCGCTGCATCCCGGCGTCGCGAGCGGCGATTTCGAGTTCTATGTCGATGCCGCGGCCATCGGGCCGGCCGACAGCGGCCGCGTGGTTCTGCGCGTCTTGTTGCAGTTTCCCTTGCAGCAGTTCCTGGAAACGACGAAGAAGAACGCCGCGGAGCTGCATGTGCTGGCGCTGGCCTACGAGGCGTCGCGGGCTCTGGAGGTGCTCGCGGCGCAACACCAGCGACCGGACAGCGCCGCCGACGATGCGGACGCGCGGCGCGAGCGCGCCGAGGAGTCGGACCAGGCCATGAGCGCGCTGCTCGAGAGCTTCGGCGATATTTCGCCGCACACGCGCGTCGAGGCCCGGCCGCGCCTGGCGGCACCCGACCGGGCCGATTTGGCCGTCACCGACTACCAGCTTGCCGAGATCTATCTCGAGATGCCACCGGGCGACCATCTGCTCGAAGTCCAGGTCGAGAACCTGTCGCGGCTCAAGAAGGGCCTGTTCGACAAGCTGCGACAACGGCATCTGTTCGCCACCGCACGCCTGCTGGTGCAGTTGCCGGATCTCGCGGCGCAGCCTGCGCTCGCCGACCCGGTCTTTCTCGCCGGGCACGGCACGCCACAGCAATACGCCGCCCGGGTCTACGGTCTGCTCAACGATTCGCTGCACGTGCGCACCAGCATCTGGGTGGACGGAGCGGCTCGGCTCGATGCCGCGGCGCACGACCGCAGTGGCGAGGTGCACTGGCGCGACTCGCTGTTCGTGAGCACGCCGGGCCGCCACGATCTCGCTTTCCACACCAGCGTCAACCCGCTCCCTGCCGGACAGTACGTGCTCACGCTCACGGTGCAGACACCGACGGCACAAGCCACGGTCCGCCGGAGCTTCGACGTCGCCTGGTCGCTCGCATCGTGGAAGAAATCGCGGCGCGCACTCGACTTCGAGGCGGAAACGATCCTCACCGAAGAAGAGCACCGCGTCTATGGCAACCTGCCGCTGGGCGAGAAGGAGCGCTATCTCGACGCTTTCTGGCAGCGCCACGATCCCACGCCGGAAACCGCGGACAACGAACTGCAGCTCGAGTTCGAGCACCGCGTCGCGTACGCCGATGCGCATTTTTCCGAGTCCATACGCGGTGCGCTCACACATCGAGGCAAGGTGTTCATCCGATTCGGCATGCCGAACGAAATCCAGTCGGAGTCATTGCCAGGGCATTTGGCCGGCGCGGGCGCCGAAGCCCTGATCGAGAAGGTCGAGGATCCCTACTCGATCGCCGACGAAGAAGCGATGGGAGTCTCGGCCCCCAGCGAGACGCAGAATTCGCGCAGCGGCGCCGAGCAAGCGCACCTCGTCTCCGAGGCGCAGCGCGTGGTCGGACCGGCGCGCGAGTTGATCGGCTACGAGCTGTGGATCTACAACGGCCGCGGCGCGCCACTCCTGCCGCGCGACGTCATCGGCCTGGATGCCGGATTTCGTCTGCTGTTCCTCGACAACCAGGGCTTCGGCCAGTACCTCCTGCGCAAGTCCTCCGCCACGCTCGACATCCCCGGACTCCCCGCGAGCTATTGAGCTGCGTCGCGCTGCTCCAGTCCCATGGCGGTTGACAGCAGGTGGGCGCGGAGGCTATATTTCCCGCGCTTCACGCTAATTACGTATTCCCAATGGTTTAACCACGCGGGAATCGTGAAGCAGGACACCGTCGCCTGCAGAGACCGAAGATGCGGAAAGGGGACGCCAGCCGTTGCGCCGCGCGCACGGAAGGGCCAGCCGAACATGAAGAAGAATCGACCGTTCGCTCTGCTCCCTGTGCTCGCGTTCATGCTCGTCGCCGCAATGTTGGTGGCGCAGCCGGGCTGGTCCCAGCAAGACCGCCCCATGAGCGAAGAGACCGCGCTGCCGGAACCCGTCGACACGACCGCCAGTGTCGTGCGTCCGCCGCCGGACGCCGCCGCCACGCACGGCGGGACGGCGGTGACCACGCCCACGCCGCTCGCGCTCGAGCGCAGCGGCGTCTGGTTGGTGCTGGACTGGTTCAATCGTGGCGGCGTGTTCATGTGGCCGATCCTGCTGTGCTCGATTGTCGCGGTGACGTTCATCATCGAACGCAGCGTGACGTTGCTGCGTGCGCGCACCAACACGCGCCATTTCATGTCGGACATCCTGAACGCGGTCCGACGCGACGGCGTTCCGGCCGCCGAACGCGTGTGCGAACAGACCCGCGGCCCCATTGCCGCCATCGTCTACTCGGGGTTGAAGCAGGCCAACCGCGGCACCGAAGCGGTGGAGAAAGCGATCGAGACCGCGGGTGCGGTGGAGATGTCGTTCCTCGAGCGCGGACTGATCTGGCTGGCCACGGTGGCGACGGTGGCGCCTTTGCTCGGATTCCTGGGCACCGTGAGCGGCATGATCCACGCTTTCGATGCGATTGCGGCCGCCGATCAAGTGAGCGCCAAGCTCGTGGCGAGCGGCATCTCGGAAGCGCTCATCACGACGATGGCGGGACTCCTGGTCGCCATCCCCGCGAGCGTGATGCACAATTTCTTCCTCTCGCAGATCGATCGTTTCGTCATCGAGATGGAGGAGAGTTCGAGCGAGCTCGTGAACAGCATCGACGAATTGCGCTCCTGAGCCACAGCCGGTGTTGCTGACTTGGCCGCACCAGGGCGCCTGGGAGTCCGATGAGGCGACGCAAGCGGCGACGGCTGATCCAGGAGATCCCGCAGGCGTCGCTGCCGGACATGGCGTTCCTCCTCCTCATTTTCTTCATCTCCGCCACGGTCTTCGGTGTCGAGCACGGGTTGCCGCTGGTGTTGCCGAGCGCCAAACGCAGCCCGCGCATTTCCGTCGAGCCCACCGAGGTCTTCCGCATTCAGGCGCGAGCGGACGGCACCGTCATGGCCGAGGATCGGGTGGTGCAGGTGGCAGAGATCGAGACACTGCTGCGCGCGCGCAACGCCACCCGGCTGGCGCGACAGCAGTCCGAGCTCATCGTCATCGTCGAGATCCACCCCGACGCGGCGTACGAGCTCATGGTTTCGATCTTGGATCAGATACGGGCCGCAGGCAGCCGCCGGGTGGCGCTGCGCAGCCTGGAGGAGTAGGCCTGCATGCGCCGTGGAGGCCGTTTTCGTTCGTCGATTCGGGCCCTCGATCACATCCCGACCGAATCGATGGCGGACATCGCCTTCCTGCTGCTCATTTTCTACCTGACCTCGGCTATCCTGCGCTCGGAGACCGGTCTGGTCGTGGACCTGCCGCGCGCACGGAACACCCTGCGGCAGCCGCGCGAGCAGATCGCACACATCTGGATCGACAAGGACGGGCGTGCGATGATCAACGACCTTTATGTGGAGTACGAAGAGGTGGCGCCGATCCTGGCGGCGAAGCTGCGCGAGAACCCGGACTTGATCGTCGCGGTCAACACCGATCGGCGCACGCGCTACCGCTACATGCAGCGAGCCCTGGAGGAGCTGAAGAAGGCCGAGACCGTCCGGGTGTCGTTCACGACGGTGCCGATCCCGTCCGGGCCTTGAAGCCATCTTGTAACCCCTTGGGGGAGCAAACGTAGTAGGGAGAGGCCGTGGTCGCGGCCGCGAGTCGGAAGTCCTAGAGCGGCGGGGCTCCCCGCCATCCCCACACAGGAAGAGGTGATCCGCCGATGAAAGGGTGCAACAGGCGCCGACATCGGGCTGCCGCAGCGGTTCTTTGGGCCCTTGGCCTCGGAGCGGGAGGGGCTAGCGGAGCAGCCGCCCAAGAGCCCACCCCGGTCCCCGAAAATCTGACACTTGCCGATGCCATTCGCATCGCCATGGAGGGCAGCACCCAGATCGGGATCCGCGAGGCCCAGCTGTCCGCCTCGCGCACGGCGCGGACCGCCTCGTGGTTCGCGCTCGGCCCGGATATCCAGGTCCAAAGCGTGATGCAGAAGGCCACCCGCACCGATTACGACGTCGATAGCCTCGGCAGCGATGTGGACGAAACATCGGCGTTTCGACAAGTCGAAGGTTCGTCGGCGATTCGAGTCTTCGACGGCCTGGCGAACTATTATCGCATCGGGGCTGCGGGCAACGATGTGCGTGCGGACGAGTACAGCGCGCTTTACACTAGCACCTTGGTGCAGACCAATGTCATCGAAGCGTACTACAACCTGCTGCGAGCCCAGAAGCTGTTGCGCGTGGCGGAAGATGCGGTCGGGGTGGCGCAAGAGCAGCTCGAGCGCACCCAAGCCCTGCACGAGCTCGGTTCGGCGGCGCGCAGCGACGTGCTCAAGTCGCAGGTGCAGCTGGGGCAAAACCGCCTGACCCTGGTGCGAGCGCGCAACGGCGAGCGTTTGGCGCGCACCGGCCTGGTTCACGCCATGAACTTGGTCCATTCCACGCCGTTCGCCATCGACACGACCTTGGCGCTCATCCCCGAGCAGGAGGTCGACTTCGAGACCGAGGTCGAGTACGCCAAGTCCAACCGTCTCGACGTCAAAGCGCTGCGCGAGGCCGAAAGCGCCCAGGGGAAGCGCGTCGTGGTCGCCCGGGGTCCACTCCTGCCATCCCTCGATTTTTCCTACTCGGTGTCGTTGCAGGACCAGGAGTCGCAGTTCCGCTTCGGCGCTCAAAAGAACCGCAACCGTTCGTGGGCGTTCTTCGCCAACTGGAATGTCTTCGACCGCTACCAGGTCTATGCGAACATCAGCCAGGCGAAGGCCAATCGCCGCATCGCCGAATACAACCGCCGGCAAATCGAGCTGGATGCCGTGCGCGAAATTCGCGACTTCGTCAACCAGTTGCAGGAAGCACGCGAGCGTCACATTGTGGCGAGCGAGAACGTCGAGCGCTCGCGTGAGGACTTGCGCTTGGCGCAGGAGAAGTTCCGCGTCGGGGCGGGCACGATTCTCGAAGTGACCACGGCCGAATCGGATCTGACCCTGACACGGGCGTCCGAGGTCGAAGCCCTGGTCGACTTCCTGATCTCACGTGCGCGTTTGAACCGGGCGACGGGGAGGCCGCTCACGGAGCTCTGAGCCGCCGGGCCCAGCCCCTGGGTCGGACGAGGCGATCGCTCCGAGGTGGCGAGTGCATGAAGCGACACGCGTTCGCCGTGCTGGTGGCGACGCTCGGCCTGAGTGGCAGTTGCGCCGGCAATCGACGCAGCGCGGAGCCGCCGCCGTTCTCGACGACGACGAGCGCCTGGCTGGCTTGGGACGCTGAGGCCAGACCCCTTTTCCAGATCGCGGTGTCGTTGCCGCTCGACGAACTGAACGCGCGTGCCGGCGAGGACGACGCGCTCATCCGCTTGATCCTGAACGCCAGCATCCGGTCCGGCTCGGGCAAGGTGCTGCGACGCGAGGCGTGGACGCGTGAGATCGAGCGCGGCGCATCACGAGGTGATGCCGTCGACTGGTTCGTCGAGCTCGGCACCGTGGCGGGAAGCCAGGAACTCGTGCTCAACGTGCTCGCGCAAGGCCAACCCTTCGGCGTCCCGTGGCGTCGGGGTTTCCGGGTGCCAGCGCTCGAGCCCGATGCGCTGCTTCTCGGCGAACCGGTGTTCCTGGTGCCCGCTCCGCCCGAAGGCGGGATGGGCACGGGGGATTCGAGCGGCGATCGCGTCCTCGTCGAGCACTACTACGGCGCGAGCTTGGGTGCGCCGCGACTGCGTGTCGCTGTTTATGATTTCGCGCCGGCGACGCCGGTCGAAAGCTACGAGCTCACGTGGATCTTGAACAGTCTGGAAGTTCCTGACGACGTAGCCGGGATCGAAGTGACGCGGCAGGTCGAGAGTTTGCAGCGCACGGGGCCGATCACGCCCTGCGCGATCACGCTGCCCACGGCGCTCTTCGGTCGCTACAAGGTCGTCCTGCGCGCCAGCAGCCGCGGGCGTTCGGCGGCTGCCGAGGGTCGGTTCGAAGTCGGATTGGAGGACCTGGCGACGCTCGGGGCGCACGATGGCGGACTCGACCTGCTGCGTTTCCTGTTGTCCACGGCCGAAGCGGACTCGTTGCGCCAGGCAGCTCCCGAGGCGCGCGAGAAACTGTGGGACGAGTTCTGGCGCCGGCGTGACCCGGACCCTTCGACCCCCGAGAACGAGGCACGTGATGTGCTTCTTGCCCGCGTGCGCCATGCAAACGACGAATACGGGGGAGCCCAATCGGGTTGGCGCACGGATCGCGGCCGAGTCTTCGTCCAACGCGGCGCGCCCGATCGCATCGACGTCGTGCAGAACCCCGAAGGATTCGACCGGATCGAGCGCTGGACCTACGCGGCCGACAACGTCGTGTTCGTCTTCATCGACCGTGACGGGCGCGGCGACTACACTCTCCTGCGCACGAATGCGCCCGACTGAGAGCGGCATGGACAAGGACATCGAAGCCTGGATCCGAAGCGCATGCGCGCAGGAACGGATCGATGCGCGCGATATCTTCTGGCGCGTCCGTGACACGGCGAGCGGGCCGTTGCTCGAGGCGTTCGACGCGGCGTTCGCGACGCGCATCGGCAGTCGAGCCCGCACCCAGCTCGGGCTCGAAGTCGCTGCATTGCCACGTCCGGAGCTGCAGTCGAAGGCCGCGTGGGTGACGGCGAGCGTGGCCGACGTGCGCCGGGAACCCACGCATTCCTCCGAGCAGGTCACCCAGGCGCTGCAAGGCGAGGTGCTCGAGCCCCTGCTGCACGAAGAGGGCTGGCTGTTGGCGCGCTTGCCGGACCGCTACCTCGGCTGGGTGCGAGATTGGCACGTCCAACTCGTCGACGCCGAGACGCCACGCGCTCACGCTGCGCGTGCCGACGCGCACATCGCGATTCCGCTGGCACGGGTGCGGCAAACGTCACGAGCCGACGCCGCGGCCTGCGCCGAGAGCGTGCTGGGCACTGCCGTCGTGCGCCGCGAGTCGCGATCGGGATGGAGCGAAATCGAGCTCCCGGGGGGCCGATGCGGCTGGGTCGAAGAGGCCGAGCTGCGTGCGCGCGGCGATCGTTGGAATGAAGCAGCGGCATCCGTGCTCGCGACCTTGCAGCTCTTCCTCGGCGTGCCCTACGTTTGGGGCGGCAAGAGTCCAAAGGGATTCGATTGTTCGGGGCTCGTCCAGTTCGTCTACGCCTTGCATGGAACGCCGTTGCCGCGCGATTCGGATCAACAGTTCGAGTGTGGCGAGCCCGTGTCGGAGTTCGCTGCGGGTGATCTTCTCTTCTTCGGTGCCGACCGCGTGAGCCATGTGGGCATCGCGCTCGATGGCAGAGATTTCATCCACGCCCGCGGCGAGGTGCGCTACAACTCGCTCGACCCCGGCAGCTCGATCTATGCGCCGGAACTCGCCGCCATCTTGCGCGGCGGGCGTCGGGTTCTGCCCCAGCGCGGCTGACTTCACGCGTCGATTCACCCACCACGTCGGTCCGTTCCGCCCGCACCGGGACACGCGGCGGCTCTCTGGGACATCGCGGCGGCCTCTCGAGCCTCGGTCTCCGGCTTGCACGCGACCTTTCGCAGGCCTGGGAGCCACCCGGGCCACGCCGACTCGAAAGCGTCGGCGCGATTCGCCTGGCGCAGCACGGCGCAAGGAACCGACGTTGTTCTATTTCTTCTTCTACTACCCGCTCGGTCTCGACGTGCGAACGCGCGGGAAGCTCTGGGTCACCTGGGGTCTCGTCGGTGCTTCGTTCCTCGGTTTCGCTGTGGTGATGTTGGTTCCCGAGTGGTTGTGGACGCACTACTCGAACCTCATTTACATTCCGGCGAAACCAACCTTCCCGTCACTGATCGCGAACGCCTTCATGCATGGTGACTGGCTCCATCTGATGTCCAACATGCTGGCGCTCGTCGTCTTCGGTCCCGCCCTCGAAGCCCGGCTCGGAGCGTGGAGATTCGCCTTGCTGTTCTTGTTCGCGCACGTGGCGGGCAATCTGGTCCAGGGGGCGGTGGCGCTGCTCTTTCTCCCCGCCACGGCGGAGTATGGCGTGCTCGGCGCTTCGGGTGCCATCGCCGGCTTGATGGGTGTCGTCCTCGTGCGGCTGCACTTCGCGCGGTTGCGAGTCGGTTACTGGGCATTCCTGCCGTTGCAGGCCTACGTCCAAGCCGGAACTCGGACGTTGCCGGTGATGGTTGCGATCCTGCTCTGGTTCTTGATGCAGATCGGCTTGGCCGTGGCACAGTCCCAAGGTGGCGAAACCGGAATCGCCGTCGGTTCGCATCTCGGTGGATTGGCTACGGGCACCGCGATGGGAATGCTGCTGGGCTTGCGGCGCGATGCGGCGGCCGAGCGGCATCTCGAGTGCGGCAGGCGCTACCTGTCGCAGGCGCAGTGGTACGCGGCACAGGGCGAGTTCCTCGACTACCTCCGCTATTGCCCGGAGGATCCCGAAGGGCACCTGGAGCTGGCGCGCACCTATCGAGTCACGACCCGTTCCGCGGACGCCGCCGACCATTATCGCCTGGCTTGCGAGCACTTCGCGCAATTGGGCAGAATGGATCGTGTCGAGGCGATCCATGCCGAGGCGGCGCGCACCAGCGCCAGCTTTGCGCTCGCACCGAGGCTGCAGCTGCAACTCGGGAAGCTTTTCGAACGCACGTTCAAGCGCGATCTCGCCGAGAACCTGTACCTCACTTACGCTCGGATCTATCCAACGCACGAGGGAGCATCCTTTGCCCTCTTCCGGGCTGCCCGATTGGCGCACGAACGGCGCGATCACGAAGCGGCACGTGCTCTCTATGTGCAACTCCTCCTCGCGCATGCCGCCACGGTGGAAGCCGACTCCGCACGCCTGGCGCTCCAGGAGCTGAACGGCTTCTCCTCGTCCGAGCGTGCGCCACAAGCGGACGCTGCCTGATCCTGCAGTCTAGAGCCCTGCAAAGCGCAGCACCGTTTTTCGTGCAACGTACCGCGCGGTTTTGGCCCCGCTCGTCGAGGTGCGACCCGATGCGCGTCACTCCACGGTGACAGTTCGGTGCCGAGCTGCGGACGTCTCAACGAGCGCGAAGATCCCCTCGGTCTCGATGGTCGTCGATATGCCGGGACCGAGTTTCGCCGCTCCGTTTGCCCAGCCACTTTTCGTTCCGCCACCAGCCACCGAACCCTCGGTCCCCGAGTTCGCAGAGGACACCGAGCGGTGCCTTGCCCCTGAATCGCGCCAAGGTGCCGTGCTCGCCCTGCTGGTGATGGAATTCGCACAGCACCAGCAGATTCCACGGCTCCTCGCCGCCCTGGTGGCCGCGGTAGTGAATGTGGTGCACCTGCAGATTCCGGCGCGACGTGCAGCCGGGCGCCATGCAGCGAAATCCCGCTTCTGCGAGCGCGCGTTCGCGCCATCCCTGCCGGTCTGGCATGGATCGCGGATCGTCGTGCGTCCAAAGCCAGTCTTCGAGCAACGCCAAAAGTCCCACCCATTCGGGAACGCGTTGCTTCTGCTGGACGTACTCGGCCGCGATCTTGGCCGAGGGGAACGTTTGGCGTTCTTCACCAGGCCGGAGCTTGGTCTCTGCGATAGCGAGAAGCATTCTGC
>Ga0075418_10007412_pt1 | contig 12359 bp, 10 predicted proteins | sample SoiMetdeltSBSDD2_FD_81776 | JGI IMG/M metagenome (GOLD analysis project Ga0075418, IMG submission 81776) | Bulk soil microbial communities from a Populus tree surrounding site in Tennessee, USA - Soil MetaG P. deltoides SBSDD2 | ecosystem: Environmental > Terrestrial > Soil > Tree plantation...
ATGAAACATCAAACTCTCCTGATCACAGCTTTCACTCTCGTCGCCGCGCTCAGTCACGCCGACGTGCTGGAATTGAAGAACGGTAAAAAGCTCACCGGCAAATACGCCGGAGGCACCGGAAGCACGGTTGGTTTTGAAACCACCGAAGGCATGCAGATGATCGAAACCGGCCAGATTGTCGCGTTGTCCTTCGGAGGCGCGAGCACGGCAGCACCCGCGCCATCCGGCGCCACACAAACCGGGGCAGCCCCGGCACCAACGCCTGCCGCGCCGGCGGCTGCCGGTGCGGCGGCAGCTACCGCAGGCAGTTCAAGCGGCGGCGCAATGAGCATTCCGGCAGGCACACCGTTGCTCGTGCGCATGGTCGATCCCGTTTCGTCTAAAGATCCGGAAGGCAAACGCTTCGCTGCCACACTGGAGTCCGATCTCGTCGTCAACGGCGCTGTTGCCGCGAAAGCAGGCACTAAAGTTTATGGCCGCGTCCAGAGCGCGAAACAATCCGGGCGCTATGCCGGCCAGAGTGCGCTCGATCTGCGCCTGACGGAGTTGGCGGTCGGGCCCAACATGGTTCCCATTTCCACCAGTGGTTACACCGATGCGAGCGCGAGGTCAGGCGGCAAGACGGCACGTGGCGCGGCCGCGGGTGCGGCGATCGGCGGGATTGCCGATGGAGGCGACGGCGCGGCAAAGGGTGCGGCGATTGGCGCGGTGGCGTCGGGAGTGAAAAAGGGTGAGGTGCTCTCGGTCAACCCCGGGACGCTCCTCGAATTTCGCTTGCAGCAGCCAGTCGTCGTTAACCTCGCCAAGTGAAATCCGGAGTCTCATGAAGATTGCAATTGGAGCAGACCACGCGGGATTTGAACTCAAGGAACACGTCAAGGCCCTGCTCTCGAAGCTGGAGCATGAAGTACTTGATCTCGGCACCCGTAGCACCGAACCGGTGGACTACCCGGATTTCGCCGAAGCCGTTGGACTGGCCGTTCGCGACGGAAAAGCCGGCCGCGGGATTCTCGTATGCGGCAGTGGCGTTGGGGCTTCGGTTGCGGCGAACAAAATTCCCGGCGTCCGTGCTGGCCTTTGCCATGACCATTATTCCGCCCACCAGGGAGTCGAGCACGACGATATGAATGTGCTCGTCATGGGCGGGCGAGTCATCGGCGAGTCAGTGGCGCTCGAACTGGTGCGCGCCTTCCTCGAATCGAAGTACACAGGCGAAGACCGCCACCAACAGCGGCTGACGAAGGTGAAGGAGATCGAAGGTCGCTACGCGGCAGCAAAATGACAGGAGTATTTTGTCGTGAGCCAATTGTTACCAGAGCTGCATTTAGTCCGTCACGGCGAGACCCTGTGGACGGAATCGCGCCAGCACACGGGCTTGACGGATATTCCGCTCACTGAACGGGGCGAGCGCCAGGCCCGGCGGTTCGGCGAGCTTCTTCGCGGCCAGACCTTCGCGCATGTCTTCACCAGCCCCCTCCAACGCGCCAGACGGACGTGCGAGCTGGCTGGGTTCGGCGCCGCGGCGCAAAATGACCCGGACCTCGTCGAATGGAATTATGGCGATTACGACGGCCTGACAAGAGGCGAGATCCTCAAGCTGCGCCCCGGCTGGCAGATCTTTCGCGACGGCTGTCCGGGGGGCGAATCCATCGAGGAGGTTCGGAGCAGGGCGGACCGGGTCATCAATCGCTTGCGCGCTCTTGATGGCGACGTGCTGCTCTTCTCCAGCGGCCATTTCATGCGGGTGTTAGCAGCCCGATGGCTTGGCCTCGACGCGTCCTGTGGCCGCTTGTTCATGCTGAGCACGACGACGTTGAGCATCCTCGGTTACGACCATGACAAAAGCGAACCCACGTTCCGGCTCTGGAACGATGTGCGGCCGGGACTCGATTGAATCAGAGGAACCCTCATGAAACGCGTGCTCGTCATTGATATCGGAGGGACCAACGTCAAGTTCCTCGTCACGGGGGAGAAGACGGCGCGCCGGTTTCCCTCTGGACCAAAGTTGACGCCGCGACAGATGGTTGCCGGAATCAAGCAGCACGCCGGCGACTGGAATTATGACGCAGTCACGATTGGTTATCCCGGGGTGGTGAAGGAAGGTCGCGTCATCAAGGAGCCACAGAATCTCGGCCGGGGCTGGGTCGGATTTGATTTCAAAGCCGCGTTTGGGTGCCCCGTGAAGTTGATCAACGACGCGGCGATGCAAGCGCTGGGGAGTTACAAGGGGGGCCTGATGCTTTTTCTGGGCCTGGGCACAGGTCTTGGCTCGGCTCTGATTGCCGACGGTGTCGTGGTACCGCTGGACCTGGCGCACCTGCCTTACCAGAAGGGGAGTTACGAGGATTACATGGGGCTTCGCGCTTTGAAGCGACTGGGGAAGCCGGTGTGGCGAAAGCACGTCGCCGAAGTCGCGAAACGATTCATGGCCATCCTTCACCCCGATGACGTTGTTTTGGGAGGTGGTTGCGCCAAAGACCTGAGTAAGCCGTCCAGGGGTTGTCGTGTAGGCGACAACTCTCACGCGTTCCTGGGCGGAATTCGCCTGTGGGAGAACGGGCAGAAAAAGAAAGGATCATAAATGTTAACCATCGCTGAACCACCAACGACTCTGCCGGAAAGACCAACAGAGCGGCCTATCGCAGATCAAGACATGGTGCAACTGGCCATTAATACCATACGCACCCTTTGCATGGACGCCGTCCAAGAGGCCAACTCCGGCCATCCCGGGACGCCCATGGCGCTGGCGCCGGTGGCGTACTGCCTGTGGCAACGTTTCCTGCGCTTCGATCCCGAACACCCGCTCTGGCCCGGTCGCGACCGCTTCGTGCTGTCGGTGGGGCATGCCTCCACGTTGTTGTACGCGTTGCTGCACCTTACGGGAGTCAAGGCGGTGAATCCCAAGTACGAAGTGCTCGGCGAACTCGCCGTCCCCCTCGACGATCTGAAAAAATTCCGTCAACTCGGCAGTCGCTGTCCGGGCCATCCCGAGTACCGCTGGACCTCCGGCGTCGAGGCGACGACGGGTCCGCTCGGGCAGGGCCTCGCCATGTCGGCAGGCATGGCCATCGCTGCCCGCTGGAAAACCGCGCACTTCAGCCGCCCGACCTTCGACTTATTTACATACAACGTGTATGCGTTGTGCGGGGACGGCTGCATTATGGAAGGGATCTCAGGCGAGGCCGCGTCGCTGGCCGGCCATCTCAAGCTCTCGAACCTGTGTTGGATTTACGACAACAACAAAATCACGATCGAAGGCAATACTGCTCTCGCCTTCACGGAGGACGTGGCTACACGCTTCCTCGGCTACGGTTGGAACATCCTGCGCGTCAGTGATGCCAATGACCTGGACCTGCTCTCACGCGCCTTCACCACGTTCCAGAACACGCACGACCGCCCGACGCTCATCATCGTGGACAGCCACATCGCCTACGGTGCGCCGACCAAGCAGGACACCAGTGCCGCGCATGGCGAACCGCTGGGCGAAGATGAAGTCCGAGCGACCAAACGAAATTACAACTGGCCCGAGAAGGCGAAGTTTCTCGTGCCCGACGGCGTGCGGGAACATTTCCAGGCCGGCATCGGCGCGCGCGGCGCAGGGTTGCGCGATGAATGGGTCGACATGTTCGAACGCTATCGCGCCGTATATCCCGACCTCGCCCAGCAAGGCTGGCATATGTTGCGGCGCGAATTGCCCGACGGATGGGACCGCGGCCTGCCTGTGTTTCCCGCCAGCACGAAAGGCATCGCCACGCGCGAAGCTTCCGGCCAGGTGCTCAACGCGATCGCTCGCAACGTGCCCTGGGTCATGGGCGGCTCGGCAGATCTCGGCCCGTCGTGCAAAACACGACTGACCTTTGAAGGTGCGGGCGACCTAAGTGCGATCTACCCCGAAGGCCGCAACATACATTTTGGGATCCGCGAACACGCGATGGGTGCGATCCTCAACGGCCTGTCGCTGTCACGGTTGCGGCCCTACGGGTCCGGATTTCTGATCTTTAGCGACTACTCGCGCCCAGCCATCCGCTTGAGCGCGTTGATGGAAATTCCGGTCATACACATTTTCACGCACGATTCGATCGGCGTGGGCGAAGACGGACCGACGCACCAGCCCATCGAACAACTGGCCTCGCTCCGCGCCATTCCTGGTTTGATCACGTTCCGCCCGGCCGATGCCAATGAAGTGGTGGAAGTGTGGCGCGTGATCATGCAATACCGGCACCAGCCGGTGGCGCTGATTCTCTCGCGCCAGGCTTTACCGGTATTTGACCGCACACGCTATGCCTCCGCCGAAGGAGTCGCTCGCGGCGCTTACGTGCTGGCCGACGCTGACAATGGACGGCCCGACGTGTTGCTGCTGGCCACAGGAAGCGAGGTTTCACTTTGCGTTGCTGCGCGCGAGCGACTCCAGAACGACGGCATCCAGGCCCGGGTTGTGAGCATGCCGTCGTGGGAAGTGTTCGAGCAGCACTGTCGCCAACACCCCGAGTATCGCGAACACGTGCTGCCGGCGGGCGTGAAAGCGCGAGTCTCCGTCGAACAGGCGTCGGAGTTCGGCTGGGAACGATATGTCGGCACCAGCGGCCAGATGATTGGCATGAACACATTTGGCGCGTCCGCGCCACTGAAAGAATTGCAGACAAAGTTTGGCTTCACTCCCGACCGAATCGTCGAAGCCGCGAAAGAACAACTGCGCCTGTCGCAGCAACGGAAAGACAACGTATGAACCTTCTCGAATCACTCAAGCGCTACACCACTGTCGTCGCCGATACCGGCGATATCGACGCGATCGAAAAATACAAACCTGAGGATGCGACGACGAACCCGTCGCTTATTTACCAGGCCGCCCAAAAGCCTGAGTACGCGGAGTTGCTGGATGACGCCATTCAATTTGCCCTGGCGGCGCCGGGCGATCGTCCGGTGCGGCGCGAGGCAGGCATGGACAAGTTGATGGTCAATTTCGGTTGTGAAATTCTTAAGATCGTTCCAGGCCGAGTTTCCACCGAAGTGGACGCCGGGCTGAGCTTCGACACGGAGGGCACCGTCGCCAAGGCTCATCGGCTCATCGCTCTGTATGATGACGCCGGCATCCCGCGCGAACGCGTTCTCATAAAGATGGCCAGCACCTGGGAAGGCATCCGCGCCGCGGAGCAACTGGAGCGCGAAGGCATTCACTGCAACCTCACGCTGCTGTTCAGCTTCGCCCAGGCGGTCGCTTGCGCCGAGGCCGGCGTGACGCTCATCTCGCCGTTCGTGGGCCGCATCTACGATTGGTACTTCAAGCAGGGCGGCGGAAAGGACATTCCGCCGGGCGACGACCCCGGAGTCGCTTCGGTCGCGCGCATCTACACTTATTACAAGAAGTTTGATTACCCCACGCAGGTCATGGGCGCGAGTTTTCGAAAAGTGCAGCAGATCGTCCGCCTCGCCGGCTGCGACTTGCTCACCATCAGCCCCGATCTGCTCGCCGAACTGGAGAAGACCCAGGGCGAGGTCAAGCAATGCCTCAGCGTCGGGGCTGCTCGCGCGTCCGAGGAGAAACAAATTCACATGGACGAGAAAACCTTCCGCTGGATGCACAACGAGGATGCCATGGCCAGCGACAAGTTGAGCGAAGGCATCCGCAAATTTAACGCCGACACGCGCAAGCTCGAGCAATTCGCGCGAACCAAAGTGGAGAGCATGATCACAGTTTGAAAAGGAGAACATTTATGAACAAGACACTCACGAAATCCCGCAGCCGCATCAATCGCCCCGTTACGCCCCGCCTCACCCGCACCCGCCCCGCTCCCATCGAGCGGGACGATTCCCTCGACGCCAGTCTCCTTCGCAAGATGGACGCCTGGTGGCGCGCGGCCAATTACCTGTCCGTCGGCCAAACCTATCTCTACGACAATCCGCTTCTGAAAGAGACGCTGCGGAAAGAGCATGTGAAGCCGCGCCTGGTGGGCCATTGGGGCACCACGCCGGGACTCAACTTCATCTACGTGCATCTCAATCGCGTCATCAAGCAGCGCGACCTGAATATGATTTACATCATCGGCCCCGGGCACGGCGGGCCCGGCATCGTGGCCAATACCTGGCTTGAAGGCACTTACACCGAGGTTTACCCGAACATCTCGCAGGATGAGGAAGGCATGAAAACAATGTTCCGGCAATTCTCGTTCCCGGGCGGAATACCGAGCCACGTCGCGCCGGAAACGCCGGGCTCCATTCACGAGGGCGGCGAACTCGGCTACGCGCTGAGTCACGCCTTCGGCGCAGCGTTCGACAATCCGGACCTGATCGTCGCGGCCGTCGTGGGTGATGGTGAGGCCGAAACCGGACCGCTCGCCACCAGTTGGCACTCCAATAAGTTCCTGAATCCTGCCACCGACGGCGCGGTGCTGCCGATCCTGCACCTGAACGGATATAAAATTGCAAACCCATGCGTGCTGGCGCGCATCAGCCATGAGGAACTGGATCAACTCTTCCGCGGGTACGGCTACACGCCGATTTTCGTTGAGGGCAGCGAACCTGCCACCATGCATAAACTCATGGCCGCCGCGCTTGACGAAGCTTGCGATGAAATTCGCCGCGTCCAGAGCGTTGCGCGTCGCAACGGCAACGGCAGCGTCGAGCGCCCTCGTTGGCCGATGATTATCCTGCGCTCACCCAAAGGGTGGACCTGTCCCAAAGAAATCGACGGCAAGCGCGCCGAGGATTCCTGGCGTTCCCACCAGGTGCCGATGGGCGAGATGCACGAAAAGCCCGGTCACATTAAAATCCTCGAACAGTGGATGAAGAGCTACAGGCCGCAGGAACTCTTCGACGCCAATGGCCGCCTTAAAGCCGAACTCGCGGAAATTGCCCCGAAGGGACAGCGCCGCATGAGCGCCAATCCTCATGCCAATGGAGGTCTGCTGCTGCGCGATTTGCGCCTGCCCGACTTCCGAAAGTATGCCATCGAGGTAAAGAAACCGGGGTCCGTCAACGCCGAGGCGACGCGGGCGATGGGCAAGTTTCTTCGCGACGTCATGAAGCTCAACATGGATAGCAAAAACTTCCGCCTCTTCAGCCCGGACGAGAACAACTCCAATCGATGGCAGGACGCGCTGGAAGTGACCAACCGCACGTGGCTGGCTGAGCGTTTCAATCACGATGATCACCTAGCGCCGGATGGCCGCGTCATGGAAATGCTAAGCGAGCACCAGTGCGAGGGATGGCTGGAAGGTTATCTGCTGACGGGGCGTCACGGCTTCTTCTCCTGCTACGAAGCGTTCATCCACATCATCGACTCCATGTTCAACCAGCACGCCAAGTGGTTGAAAATCTGCAATCATATTCCATGGCGGCGTCCCATTGCTTCCCTCAACTACCTTCTTTCCTCGCACGTGTGGCGCCAGGACCACAACGGCTTTTCACACCAGGATCCCGGCTTCATCGATCACGTCGTGAACAAAAAGGCTGAAGTCGTCCGGGTCTATCTCCCGCCGGATGCAAATTGCCTGCTGTCCGTGACCGATCATTGCCTGCGCAGTCGCAACTACGTCAACGTCGTCGTCGCCGGCAAGCAACCCGCTCCGGTCTGGCTCACGATGGACGAAGCCGTCAAGCATTGCGCCTCCGGAGTCAGCATCTGGGAATGGGCCAGCAATGATAAAGGGTTTGAACCCGATGTCGTCATGGCGTGCTGCGGCGATGTGCCGACGCTCGAAACTCTCGCCGCGGTGGACCTTTTGCGTCGTTACCTCCCGACGGTCAAAGTGCGTGTCATCAATGTCGTCAACCTCATGAAGCTCCAATCCGCGAGCGAACATCCGCACGGCTTGACCGATCACGACTTCGACATTCTTTTCACGAAAGATAAGCCTGTTGTGTTTGCCTTCCACGGCTATCCATGGCTTATCCATCGCCTCACTTATCGGCGCACGAACCACAAAAATTTCCACGTGCGTGGCTACAAAGAAGAAGGCACTACCACCACGCCCTTCGACATGGTGGTCTTGAATGAAATGGACCGATTCCACCTCGTGCAGGACGTGATCGACCGCCTTCCGCAACTGGGTTCGCGCGCCGCTTACGCCAAGCAGAAGATCCACGACGTCCTCATGGAACATCGCCGCTACATCAATGAACGCGGTGAGGATCATCCCTTCGTGCTCGGCTGGAAATGGGGCGAGAAAATCCCGGTCGCAGTCAAAGGCAGTTCCACGGAAGGTGACAACGTGTGAAAACTTGTGACGCAAAAAGTCCCGAAAGCACATCCCGGGCACCGCCGTTTCTTTCCGGCCTTTTGTGCCTTCTGCTGGCCGGATGCGCTTCGCACTCGAACACGCCTCCCATTCCCACGCCGGGCAGCGGCATCGTTGAGTTCCGCGATATAACGCAGCAGGCGCATCGCAGCGTCGCCACCATGGTGGATTCCCTGCAAACGGTGGCGCGCGAGCCCGCCCGAGCTGACGCCGATTTCGACCGCGCGTTCAACGATCTTGAACTGACCTCGATGAAAGCTCGGTCCCGCGCCGAAGCGCTTATCGCACGCGGCCAAAATTACTTCGACGAATGGAAGGAACATTTGGCGGCCACAAATCAACGCTCCACCCAGGGGGACTATGACCGCCTCTACAATCACTTCACCGGCATCCGCGAGCGCGCAGGGGAGGTCCGTGAGGAGTTCCGTCCCTTCATGGCGAGCCTCCGCCAGTTCCGCGCACAGCTCGATCAACCCGCAAGTGCTGGCGCGACGAACCGGCCCTCCCCTGACGACATCGACGCGCTCACCGCGAGCGGGCGGCGTGTGCTCAAAAACCTCGATTCCCTTTCCGTCGCGCTCGACGCCGCCGAAGGTGAACTGCGTGTGCAACAGGCGTTAAAACGATGAAGGGAATATTGCATTCAGCCTGCACCCGATCGTCCGTTCCGCGTTGCGCGTGGCGGGTTGCGCGGTTTTCGGCAGTGCTGGTGGTCCTGTGGTTTGTTTCGCCACATGCGTGGACGCAATATCCTGGGGCCCCGCCGCCCGCCGCCCTTACCGGCCCTACGTTGGGCGCAAGCCTGCGCAACGCGGCGACCGCCACGCTCGCCCAGGCGGAAAATGTGAGGAGGATGGCCGACGGGTGGGGCCGACGCGCCAATTCAGGGTCGTACAGCGTAGAGCAGTTCCAGCACGATTTCGGCACCGTGCAGTTCCAGTTCCAGATGCTTCGCGATCAGTTCAACGGACTGGGGACCCTCGCGCTTCAAGTGGGGAGTCCGCGCGCCAACAATGCCGTGGCGGAGTTGGACGCCGGGTTGAATATCATCGCGGAATTGCCCGACTTCCTGGCCGACCAGTTTAGCGCAGGAAGCCTGGACGGCCAGACCATCAGTCGCACTTGCAGCGCATTCGCGGATGCGATGGCGGAGTGGCAGCGCGAGCTCAAAAGGAACAGCGCGCGGATGGACTTCGTTTGGTGAAATGAGGAAGGCCACGGCCGTTCACACAAGATGCAATCGCCCGAACCAGTCACGTTGCCATCCAGCAAGACCCGGATCATCGCGACGATTGGCCCGGCATCGAATTCGCCGGAAGTCCTCGCACGGATGATCCGCGCGGGCATGAATATTGCGCGGCTGAACTTCTCCCACGGTGAGTTCGGCACGCATCGGCAGAGCATCGAAAATATCCGGGCAGCCGCGAAGTCCGCCGGGAGGCCAGTCGCCATCATGGCCGATTTGTCCGGGCCGAAGATGCGCATCGGACAGTTCGCGATGGAACCGATTCAATTGCAGGCGGGCGACCGATTCACGCTCACCACGGAGGAAATTGTCGGAGACCAGCAGCGTGTCTCGGTGAGCTTTGCGCGTTTGCCGAAGGTGGTGAAGCGGGGCGACAGGCTCTCGCTCAACGACGGAAGCATCCTGATCGAAGTGGAGGAAGTCCGTGAGCGCGAAGTAGTGTGCGTGGTTGAGGTGGGTGGCGAATTGCGTTCGCGCAAGGGGCTGAACATGCCGGGCATCGACCTTGGCATCGGCGCATTCACGGAGCGTGACCGCAAGTGTTTGGAATTCGCGCTCGAACAGGGCGTGGATGCCGTGAGCCAGTCCTTCGTTGAAAACGCCGCCGACGTGCAAGCGGTGCGCGATGCCGCGCGCAAGCTGGGAAGCGAGCCGTTTCTTATCGCCAAGATCGAACGCTCCCGCGCTCTCGATCGGCTCGATGAGATTCTCGACGCCGCCGATGGCGTCATGATTGCCCGTGGTGATCTCGGTGTGGAGGTGCCCATCGAGCGCATTGCGCTTATTCAAAAGGACATCATGCGCCGGGCCAATCGCCGGGCCAAACCGGTCATCACGGCCACGCAGATGCTCGAGTCGATGATTCATCATCGCCTGCCGACTCGCGCCGAAGCGACGGACGTCGCGAACGCGATTCTCGATGGCACGGACGGCGTGATGCTTTCTGCCGAGTCGGCGATGGGCGAGTTCCCGGTCGAATCCGTCGCGATGTTGGCACGCATCGCGGCGACGGTCGAGGCGACACGGCGGCAAGTCAGCGTCAAGGACATGTACGCCGGAATCGATCTCACGGGGAAAGTGCTCCCGCTGCACCTTATTGCCGTGAGCGTGGAGGCCAGCCTTAAGTATCTAAAGCCTGCGGCCGTGTTCGCGCGCACCGACAGCGGCAGGTCCGCGCGACGCCTGGCGGCATTCCGCCTTCCGGTCTGGACCGTCGCAGTCAGCCCGAGCGTGAAGACATCGCAAGACCTCCTCTTCTCCGCCGGGGTAGCGCCCGTGCATCAGCTCACTCCGCCTGTCTCGTGGAGCTCCTACGTAAAGAACTGGGTATTGGGGCATCAACTTCCCGGGTCGTTTGCCATCCTGACGCAGCGTCCGTCAGCGGATGATCCGGAGAGCAATCACCGGCTGGAGATTATCAACCTATGAGGATGGGGATCGTTGGTTGCGGCACCAGCCAATGGCCTCTGCCCGGTCTACAGCGACGCGTCGCCCCGAAGCTGCTGCCTGCCTTGGCGCTCACGATTATTACTGGTTGTCAGGGCCTTGGCCCTGCCACGGTTGCTCGCGATCGTTTTGATTACAGCAGTTCGATCTCCGAATCGTGGAAGCGACAAACGCTGCTGAATATCGTCAAAATGCGTTATCTCGATCCACCGATCTTCGTGGACGTGGGTCAAATTGTGGCGGGCTATTCGTTCGAGACAGGAGTAACCGCCGGCGGTCAGATTTCCTCCGAGCGCGCGATTCAGGGCAACAGTCTATTGCTGGGCGGCTCTGCGAGATTCACCGATCGGCCAACCATCACCTATACGCCTCTCACCGGAAACAAATTCCTCAAGGGTTTGATGACACCGCTGTCGCCGGAGTCGGTGTTCTTCACCATTCAATCCGGCTGGCCCGCCGATGCCGTGTTGTTTATCGCGGTGGCCGCGATCAATGGCCTGAAGAATCAGGAAACATCTTTCGGGGGCGTCACGCCACCGGACCCCGATTTCCTACGCGCCCTCTCACTGCTGCGAAAAATCCAGCTTTCCGGCGCGGTCGCGATGCGCGTCGTGCAGGATACACAAAAGCGGGAAACCTCCGTGCTCACCTTCCGCGCGAGGGATGTTGCGCCCGCGACGCTCGAGGACATTCATGAACTGCGTCGTTTGCTGCGGTTGGATCCGGAGGCGGGCGAATTCAAGCTGGTGTTTGGGGCCAGCGCCACCAACGACCGGGAAGTGGCAGTGCTCACTCGTTCCCTTCTTCACTTGATGCAGACCATGGCTTCGCAAATCGAAGTGCCGGCGGAGGACCTGGCCCAAACCCGGGCGGTTCCAGGTTGGGAGGGGGTCGACAAAGCCAGCGCGACCCGGCTCATCAACATTCGCAGTTCCAGCTCAAAGCCAGCCGACGCGTTTGCGGCCATCGATTATCGCGGTCATTGGTTCTGGATTGATGACAAAGACCTGAAAAGCAAGCGGGTCTTCGCGTTTATGATGATGCTTTTTACGCTGGCCGATACTGGCGAAAAGGAAAACCTTCCGTTGATCACCATTCCCGCGCAATGAAAACGTCGAAGAACAACTCGCACCACTGTTTATGAAAATCGGAATCGTTGGTTGTGGCATGGTCGGCTCGACGTCCGCTTATGCGCTCGTCATGAGCGGCGTCGGCCGTGAAATCGTGCTCGTTGACCTGAACCGCGCCCGCGCCGAGGCGGAGGCAAATGACATTTATCACGCGGTGCCGTTCGCGCATCCGCTGACGGTTCGCGCGGGGGATTACCCGGACCTCGCGGGAGCACGGGTGGTCGTCATTGCCGGCGGCGTGGCTCAGAAACCGGGCGAAACGCGCCTGCAACTGCTGCAGCGCAACGCCGAGGTGTTCCGGCA
>Ga0075418_10007416_pt1 | contig 12357 bp, 14 predicted proteins | sample SoiMetdeltSBSDD2_FD_81776 | JGI IMG/M metagenome (GOLD analysis project Ga0075418, IMG submission 81776) | Bulk soil microbial communities from a Populus tree surrounding site in Tennessee, USA - Soil MetaG P. deltoides SBSDD2 | ecosystem: Environmental > Terrestrial > Soil > Tree plantation...
CCATCGGTCGGACCGCATCGTCGAACCCGGACGGGGTGGACCGGCAGCTCAAGGACCTGGCCGCGCAGAAGAAGCTTCGCAAGTTCGAGATCGAGCGGCTGGCCAAGCTGAAATTCCAGCACGAACCGACCCAGGCGCGGGTCAATTACGAGCCGCCGAGCATCGAGCGCTCGCTCGTTGTGTATCAGACCCCCGATTTTGCTGACCAGCTGTTGGAGCTGCGCAAAGAGCCGCTCGGGGCGGTAACGGTGCTGGCGGACGCCCCGCGAACCCGCTACTACGTCGCGTGCGAGATTGCCCGATTCGAGAGAACGGTCGATCAGTTCCGCGACAGCGTGTTCACCAAGACCAACGCAACAGGCCCCGCGCAGAATCCGCTGTACCGGCAGTACGCACTCCAAGAGGAGCAGATTCGCGCGATCGAAGAAGTCAAGCAGCGATTGCGCGCGGACGCTCACCTGGAGGAGAAGGAGGCGTTCAAGTCGGCCCGGCGGGAAGAGTGAGTAATGGTTAACCGCAGTTAACCATCACTTCTTGTTCAGTCGCTCCAACAAGGACTTCAGCCGATCAGCCGCCGGCCCGTCCTTGAACGGGTTTTGGCTTTCTTTCGGCGGACTGAAGTCACCTTTCGCCGGCGGAGCAGTTCGGAAGCCAACTGTTTCAAGTGTTTTCTGATCCTTCTCCATCACCTTCACGATCGCATCGAGCCGCGCCTTCGCGTCGTCGTTGGAAATCTCCGCCGGCTGGTCCAACCCATTCAGCTTCTCGACGATCACCGCCTTCTGCTCGGGCGTCAGAGTGATGGTGACAGGTTTGTCGGCGACGGTGTCGAGCGCGGTGACCAGGGCGGCGAGTTGAACCTTTGGGCTGGGCGCCGGGGGCGGGCCCCCCATACCCGGTCCCTTGGGCATCGGCCCGCCGGGTCCCTTCGCGAAGGGCGAGCCCGGACCGGCCATCTTCGGCGCCTGGCCGGGTGCGCCGCCGGCTCCCTCCGATGATGCTTGTTCCCGCGTCGGCTTGTAGCCAAACGAGGCCATGAGCAGGATGCCCAGCGCCAGCCCAGCGGCGAGGCCGCCGAACGACCCGGTCACCACAGCGGGTAGCTTCATCTTGCCCGCGGGTAGAAAGTACATGATCAGGCTGAGCAACAGGACCGCGCCGCCGGCGATCGCGAACCATTGCCACATGGCCATGTCGTTCAGGTTCATGCGCGACTCCGCAAGGAGAGAGGAAGGATGTGCGCGTCGGCGTTAGCGTATGGAGTTGACCCGCGGGGACAAAAAAAGCCCTGCGACGTCGGTCGCAGGGCCTTGCCGTGGCGTTCTCACTGGCTTCACGTCGCCGGCGCCGGCGCCGGCGCGGGTTGCGGGGCGGGAGCGGGTGCCGGCGCCGGGGTTGCAGCCTTCTTGGCCGTGGCCTGGACCCGCGTGTCGCCCTCCTTCAGGAGTTCGATGAACGCGGTCTCGCCGGCGTCCCCGAGCCGGCGCTTGGTCAGCTTCATAATCCGCGTATAGCCCCCCGGCCGGTCCTTGTATCGCGGGGCCAACACGTCAAACAACTTACCGACGACCGTCTGTCCAAGGCTGTCGCCCTTGTGGTCGAGCAGCTCGACCTTCGCGACCGGTCCGAGGCGGGCCATGACCAGCCGCCGGGCGTGCAAGGCCTTGGCCGCGTCGCCGGCGGCCAAGCCGCGCTTCGCGAGCGTGATCAGCCGCTCCACGTACGGCCGCAGCTCCTTGGCCTTTGGCACGGTGGTGGTGATTCGCTCGTGGGCGAATAATCCGAGCAGCAGGTTTCGTTTCAGCGACGTCCGGTGGGACGCGTTGCGGCCAAGCTTGCGGCCGCGCTTGAGATGGCGCATGGGGGCCTTTCTAGGGTAGCCGGCTTCCACGGGCACCGGAGGGTGCGCTCGCCCGGCCACTGGTTCAGTCGTCAGAAGTCAGAGATCAGAGGTCAGAAGTGCCTTTGCTGACCTCTGATCTCTGACTTCTGACGTCTGGTTATCGTCGCTGCGGCACGCGCATGCCGAGCTGCAGGCCGTGCTCGGCCAGCTTCTGCTTGACTTCCTTGAGCGTTGTTTCGCCGAAGTTGCGGACCTCGAGCAGCTCGTCCTCCGCCCGCGACACCAGGTCGCGGACCGTGGAGATGTTCTCCGACTCCAGGCAGTTGGTCGCCCGGACGGACAGCTCCAGCTCCGCGAGGCTCATGTTGAGCTTGCGGTCCAGGTCGGCGTCGGCCGCGTCGCGGCCCGCACCACCCGACTCGAAGCGATCGTCGATCGGCAGCTCCGAGCCCGGGTCGGTGTATTGCACAAACGGATTCAAGTGCTTGCGCAGGATCTTGGCCGCCTCCACCAGGGCCATTTGCGGCGTCGTGGTCCCGTTCGTCCAGATCTCCATGACCAGCCGGTCGTAGTTGGTCCGCTGGCCGACCCGCGTCTCCTCGATCTCGTACTTGACGCGCACGACCGGTGAGAAGCTGGTGTCCACCGGGATGACGCTGATCTCCCGCTCCTTGCCGGCGTTCTCGTCCGCCGACCGATAGCCGCGACCGTTCTCCACGGTCATTTCGACCACGAACGGCACGTCGTCAGTCAGGGTCGCGATCACGTGTTCCGGGTTAATGATCTGGACGTCCGCGTCGTGCTGGATGTCCGCGGCCTTGATGACCCCCTTCTGGTGCCGATCGATGCGGATCGTCCGCGGCTGGTCGGAGTTGTTTTTGACGACCAGGGCCTTGATGTTCAGGATGATGTCCGTGACGTCCTCGACGACGCCCGGGATGGTGCTGACCTCGTGCTGGACGCCCTGGATCTTGACGCGACTGACGCCGCTGCCTTCCAGGCTGGACAGGAGCACGCGGCGCAGGCTGTTGCCCACGGTGATCCCAAACCCGCGCTCAAACGGCTCGGCGGTGAATTTCCCGTACGTGTCGGTGAGCCCGCGGTCGGCGGCGACGCGGCTCGGCAATTCCAGGTTCCGCCACTTAATTCGCATGGAACCCCTCCACAAAGGGGTGAGTAGTGAGTGGTGAGTGGTGAGTGGTGAATGGCCGGCGGGACCACTCACCACTCACCACTCACTACTCACCGCTCACCGCAGTTAGCGTGTCGCAATTTCAATAATGAGCTGCTCGCGGATGTCGCTGATCCGCGGGTCCACGTCCCCGCGGCTGGGCATTCGGGTGAGCCGGCCCTCGGGGATTTCCCCGGGGACCACTTCCAGGAAGTCCGGGATGCGTTCCTTGGCGCCCTCGCGCATCAGCTCGCGGGCCACCTTCAAGGACCGCTCGCGGCCCTTGACCTTGACCGTGTCGCCCGGCCGGAGAAGCGCGCTGGGGATGTCGGTCGGATGGTCGTTGACAGTCACGTGGCCGGCCCGGACGAGCTGGCGGGCGCTGGCCCGGTTCGGCGCGAACCCGAGCCGGTGGATGACATTGTCCAGCCGCCTCTCCAACACGCTCAGGAGTTCCTCGCCGGTGTTCTCCGGAGACTTCGCGGCCAGGGCGAAGTAGCGGCGGAACTGCCGCTCCAGGACGCCGTAGAAGAACTTGAGTTTCTGCTTCTCGCGCAGGCGCATGCCGTACTCCGACAGCTTGCCCTTGCGCGCCCCGTGCATGCCCGGCGGCTTGTTGCGGTTGTCCCGGTCGATCGGGCACTTCGGCGAGTAACAGCGCGCCCCCTTGAGGTAGAGCTTCATGCCCTCGCGGCGGCAACGTTTGCAAACGGGATCTGTGTAGCGGGCCATCTCTAGTGGTCAGTGGTCAGTGGTTAGTGGTCAGTTCAGCAGGGCCAGCCGGCCGGTGCCAGGGTCTTGACTGACCACTGACCACTGACCACTGACCAATGCCGGCTATACTCTCCGCTTCTTCGGCGCCCGGCAGCCGTTGTGCGGCAGCGGGGTCACGTCTTCGATTACCTTGACGGTCAGCCCGGAGGCCTGCAGGGCGGTGATGGCCGACTCGCGGCCGGCGCCCGGGCCCTTCACGCGGACCTCGACTTCCTTGACGCCGAACTTGGACGCCTTTTCGGCACACGCCTCCGCGGCGCGCTGGGCCGCGTACGGCGTGCTCTTCCGGCTGCCCTTGAACCCGGCCGTCCCGGCCGAGGCCGTGCACAGGGTATCCCCGGCCGTGTCCGTAATGGTGACAATCGTGTTGTTGAACGTGGATTGAATGTGCGCGACGCCCCGGCTGACGTTGCGCCGCTGTTTCCGCTTCTTACTTTTTGCCATTCGTGTCAGTGGTCAGTGGACTGTGGTTAGTGGTCAGTCAAGGCAGGGCCGGGTCTCACTGACCACTGACCACTGTCCACTGACCACTGAAAACTAGCGGAGTTCCTTCACGCCCTTCTTCCCGGCGACCGTCTTGCGCGGCCCCTTGCGGGTCCGGGCGTTGGTCTTGCTGCGCTGGCCGCGGACCGGGAGGTTCCGGCGGTGCCGGGACCCGCGGTAGCTGCCAATGTGTTTCAGCCGCTCAATGTTCGCGGTCTCGGAGCGACGGAGGGCGCCTTCGATCAAATATTCCCGGTCGAGGATGGCCGCGATCCGCGCGATCTCGTCGTCGGTCAATTCCTTGGCCCGCCGCTGCGGGTCGATGCCGGCCTGGTCGCAAAGCCGCAGGGCAAGCGTCGGCCCGATCCCTCGCAGGTAGCGAAGGCTAATGTGGGCCGGCTTGTCCGGCGGCAGGTCAACGCCCTGGATACGGGGCATGGATCAATGCTCCTGGATCAGCCCTGACGCTGTTTATGTCGCGGGTCCACGCAAATGACGCGGACCACGCCTTTGCGGCGGATGAGCTTGCACTTGTCGCACATCCGTCGAACGCTGGAACGTACCTTCATTGCCGCCTCTGGCTTCTGCCCGGCGAAAAGTCGGAAGAATCTACTGTATGGGTCAAGTCAAGACCGGCAAGACATCTTATACGGAGAGGCCAAATCGATTGGAAGTTCATTCAAATTAGGCCAGGGTCAGGAAGCCAAAATGGATCGACGACCTACCACCCGTCGAACCACCAGACCCAGATTGCGTAACCGACTGACAAAGCGGTGATGACCAGGTGGAATGCCAGGGCCAGCCGGGCTGCCCGTCGGCTGCCCAAATTTCTACGCCGGCACCCGGACACGGCCAGCCCGATACCAGCCCCCAGTAGCACGGCCAGCAGCACCTGTCCGAATCCGGTGGGACTCCCGTCGGTCAGCCACAGCCACCCGCCAAAGAGCAGGACGCACACGAGCGAGCAAGTCGTCTCCCACCGCCACGTAAGGGCGGCTGGCGGCGAGCCCGTCACGTACCCTCCATGTTCCGGCGTCGATTCATATGGGATTACCGGCTGCATCTCTGTTTCCTCGCACCGGCTCGAATCTGCCGAACACGCGAAGAGCCAGCGAGCCTGTCCCGCCACCCATCACTCATTCAAACAACTTACTCACCGACTCATTCTCATGAATCCGCCACATGGCATCCGCGAGCAGCTTGTCCACGCTCAGCACCTGAATCTTGTCGATCTGCTTCTCCGCGGTGAGCGGGATGCTATCTGAGATGATCACCTTCTTGATCGGCGAGTCCTTGAGAGTCGGGATGGCCTTGCCGACCAGGACGCCGTGCGTGGCGAAGACGTAGATTTCCTTGGCCCCGTTCTGCTCCGCAATCCGCGCCGCCCCGGAGATGCTCCCAGCCGTGGTGATCATGTCGTCGAACATGAGGACGACCTTGCCCTTCACGCTCGCCCCGATCAGGTTCGCTTGTTCCGTCTTACTGGCCCCGCTCCGCCGTTTATCGACGATCGCCAGTTCGCCGCCGAGACGCTTCTGATACTGCAGGGTGCTTTTCACGCGGCCCTCGTCGGGGCTCAGGAATACGACGTGATCCAGATCGAGGCCCATCTTGCGGATTTGCGAGATGAACACCGGGGCCGCGGTCAGATGGTCCACCGGGATGTCGAAGAACCCCTGAATCTGGGCCGCGTGCAGGTCCAGGGCGAGCACGCGGTTCGCCCCCGCGGCCGTCAACAGGTTCGCGACCAGCTTGGCCGAGATCGGCACCCTCCCCTGGTCCTTGCGGTCCTGGCGGGCGTAGCCGTAGTACGGCAGTACCACCGTCACGCGGAACGGACTGGCCCGCTTGAAGGCGTCCAGGATGACCAGTAGCTCCAGTAAGTTCTCGTTCACCGGCGGGCAGGTCGGCTGGACGATAAAGACGTCCCGGCCGCGGACGTCTTCGTCGATGCGGACGTACGTCTCGGTGTCCGGGAAGCTCTCGACGTCGAGGTTGCCCAAAGAGTCATTGAGTTGGGTGGCAATCCGTTGGGCCAAGGCCGGGTTCGCGCGGCCGGAGAACACGCGCATCTTGTTGTGAATCATGGGGACCGTTGTCCTTCAGCGCGGGCCGGGTGTCAATAAGGCACCCGATTTTGGGGCCGCCGTTTCCACAGTTCCCGATGTTAACATCTTCGCTGCAAACACTTAACATCACCTGTGCAAAATCCCAGCGCGACGTGAGTCGCGAGGTCGGTCCCGCTTAACCGGCGACCGCCCGAGCAATGAGCAGCTGAGAATACCGAGATTGGGACGCACTGGCGGCGAACTCATCGCGTGGGCCGGGCGTCTCCGTACATTGACAAGCGACCGGTTGTTGAGACGGGTGCAAACCGACGAGGACCAAATGGCGGAAGCGACGGCAGACCTGGCAACGCTCGAGGCGCGAGCGACCGACGAGCTCAATGCCTGCGCCGATGAAGCCTCACTGCGGGCCTGGAACACGAAGTACTTCGGCGACAAAGGCGAGATGACGAAAGCGCTCGGCGCCATCGGGACGATCCCGAAGGACCAGCGCGCAGCCTACGGCAAGGAAGTCAACCGCATCAAACAGTTGCTCCTGGCCGCCAAGGACCAGAAGGAAGCCGCTCTCAAGGAAGTAGCTCTTCTTGCGAGCCTTCAAACCAATCCCCTGGACGTCACTCTTCCGGGCCGCCCGGTGCCGGCGGGCGGGCTGCACGTGGCCACCAAGGTCATGCGCGAGATCTACGCCATCTTCGCGGACATGGGCTTCCAGGTCTTCCGCTCGCGCGAGGTGGAAGACGACGAGACCAACTTTGAACTCTTGAATATGCCGCCACACCACCCGGCGCGGGACATGTGGGACACGTTCCACACGACCACTCCGGGAGTGCTCTTGCGCACGCACACGTCGCCGGGACAGATTCACGTGATGCGTCAGTTCGCGCCGAATCCGGTCCGGGCGGTACTCCCCGGCATGTGCTACCGGCACGAGGCCATCTCCACGCGCAGCGAGATTCAGTTCGAACAAGTGGAAGGATTGGCGATCGGCCCGGACGTGACCATGGCCGACCTGAAGGGAACGATCACCGCGTTCGCGCGCCGACTGTTCGGGGCTGATCGGCAAGTGCGCATTCGGTCCAGCTACTTCCCGTTCACGGAGCCGAGCGTCGAGGTGGACATCGACTGGCCGAAGGAAGACCCGAACGCGGACCGCCTGACCAAGGGGACCGGCTGGCTGGAGATCATGGGGGCCGGCATGGTTCACCCAACCGTCCTGCGTAACGGCGGCTACGACCCGGACAGGGTGAGCGGGTTCGCGTTCGGCATGGGCCCGCAGCGGATCACGATGCTCAAGTACGCGATCGACGACATCCGCCAGTTCTGGAAGAACGACTTGCGGTTTTTGCGGCAGTTCTGATCCAATCGGCGTGATAAAATCACATCAGGCGAGGTGGTCGAAGAACTATCGAGGCGGAATGATGCCAGTGCTCGTTCAGAACCGGGATTGGGCGAACCGTCTCTTGAAGGAGCGGGAGGCTTTGGACGGCCACACTTACGACGAAGTGTGGGACGGAGTAACTGTCATCATGCCCGAAGCCGATATCGAACACGACAGTATTGCCGGGTTCTTCTACCGGACCTTTTGGGCCGTGTTTGGTACTGACCCGGCGAACCGAATTCACTTCCGAGTGAATCTGAGCGATCGGTTGGAAGGCTGGACCAGCAATTTCCGTATTCCCGACACGATGGTGTTTCTGGCCGGCAATTCAGCGCCCACGTGCCGCACGCACTACTACGGGGGTCCCGATATCGCACTGGAAGTCGTTAGCCCGGACGACCGAAGCCGAGACAAGCTGGATTTCTACGCGAAGGTCGGGACCCGCGAAGTGATCATCGTTGACCGGGAGCCGTGGCAGCTCGAACTGTATCAGCTTCGCGGCGGTAAGATCCGGCTCACCGGGACGGCCAAACCGGGGGATGGCGTAGTCGTTGCCAGCTCGGTGAGTCCCCTGAGGTTCGAATTCGTTCACGGTGAGCCGCGACCCAAAGTCAAAATCACCCACACTGAAACCGGTCAGGAATGGGTCGGCTAGCCGCCGTCACGTCGTCCGCTGCCCCGCCTGCCCCGCCGCGAGCGCTTGTAACAGCGGGAACTCAATCGGCGACCGGCTCAGCTCGTTCCTGAGCCAGGCGTCGAAGATTTCCTTCCGCAGCCCATTCTTGATCGCCTCGTCGAGCATCGCGGGCAGGAACTCTTCTACTTTGAAGACCAGGAACCCCTGACCGGCCTGCACGGGGCCGACCAGCTTGCCAACCTCGGCCCCGAAGACCGCGTCCCCGAGCGGGTTCGCGAGGTCCACTCGGCGCACTATGCCGGAGTCACCGCCGGAGTTCTTGGTCACCAGGTCGAGCGACTTCTGCCGGGCCTGGTCTTCGAACGTCGATCGCCCATTCGCGACCTCGTCGATGATCGTGCGGGCCTCCTGTTCCGTTCCCACCAGGATCCGCTTGAGCCGGACGCGAGCAAACCGGGCCGTGTTGGCATTGAACACGTCCTGAACCCGCGGCTCGGCGATGGTCCGGCGCAGCTTCTCGACCAACAGGTCCCGTTCCAGCCCCGCGGCGAAGTCCTCCGCGGTGATCGCCTCGCGATTGAACCATTGCGTTGTCTGCTCGGAACTGGCCATGCCATTCCGGAGGCGGAAATTGTCCGCTGCCTGTTGCAATTCCTGGTCGTTGACCGACAGGCCGGCTCGTCGGGCCCGGTTGACCAGGTAATGCTCCACGAACGCGTCCAGAAGCATCGGCCGCAGCCGTCGCGACCGCTTCATGGCCGCCAGAAAGTCGCCGAGGGACAGGGTCTCCGTGCCGTGTGAGACGGCCGGGCGGATCATGTCAGGCATGCGAGTCAATCTCCGGAAGCAAGGACGAGATGGGGGGTTCAGTGATCCTATGCGCCAAACGACCGCCGCAACAGGTCCGGGTCCGTCCGGCCGAACGCGTGGACCTTGCCCGTCTTCAGGTTGCGGAATTCCACTGCTGCTGGCGAGAACAGTAGTGGATCAATCTTATAGAAGTCGCCCTGGTAACGGCGGAAGATCTCCGCAAACGGGGCCCCGTAGTCGGGCGACGCGCTCGATGGCACCTTCGGGCCGACCTGGTCGAGGATCTCGTCGTCCGCCCGCACCCACAATACCACTCGCCCGCCGTACAGGATGGCGTCATTGGTCCAGCCGATGGCCTTGCCCTCGTCTGCCGCGATCGGCGGCAGCGGCGCCACCCCATACCCGGAAACGACCTGGCGCAGGTCGAACTTCAGTTCATGCAGTTTATGTAAGGCGGTCTCTAGGCTGCGGGCGACAACCTGAATGGTCCCAGCCATACTCGACGCCGGAGCGACGAGCAGGGTCAGCTTCTCGGCCGTGCCCGGCAGGCTGCCGACGATGTACGCCACCACCTCCTCGGTCGGGTGCTTTCGGGTTTCGAGCACGCCGACGGCGCATGGCGGCTGCTCGCGGCCGGGAATGTGGTCGAACAGCGCCTCCCGCCCGGCTGCTGCTCGCATCGGCCCGGAGCCCATCGCGAAGAACTTCCCCACCTGGATTTGCCAGCCCGCGTACTGCGCCGCCAGGCAGGCGCGGATCGGGTCGTCCGACATGACCTGGATCAGCGGGCCGTCGGCGCCGGCTTGCAATGTGACGTCCGCGAGCCCGGCCATACAGACGCGGGCCATTTGAAGGCCGGCTTGCAAACCGCCCGCGACGGCGCCGCCGCAATCGATGATTCGGGCACCGCCGACCATCGAGACAGCACAGCGCCAGGGACCGGCGTTCGCGGCCAAGACGTCCGCGCATTTCATCGCCCCCTCGTTCAGGGTCATGGCATGGCCCTCACACGTCGCGCCGTTTGAGTAACCGATGGCCGATGAGCCCGTCGCGCTCCGTGAACGGTCCGGCCGACAAGTCCTGCGTCAAACAACGGGCAAACATCTCCATCTTGGCATCGAGGCCGTCGGCGAAAAACAGGATCAGCGCCTCTGGTATGTACGCATGCCGAGGCGCCCCCCATTCGGGCAGGTCCAGGTGCGTTACGATCAAGTGCTCGAGCAAGACTAGAAGTTCGGGGTTCAGGTCGCCCTGCTCGCGAGCCGCGTCCCGCACCAGGTCGCGCCCGAGAAACAGGTGGCCGACGAGGCGGCCGTCGATGGTCGGCCTGGGCGGGTCGAACGGCGTACTGCCCGGAACCAGCTCCGCGACGTGGCCAATGTCGTGCAAGACAGCGCCCGCCGCGACCAGGTCCCGGTTGATCGGGGGGCGCAAATCCGGGAAACGCTCGCGGTAGTAGTCCGCGAGCCGCACGGCCGATCGCGCGACCGACAATGTGTGTTCCAGCAGTCCGCCGGCGTACGGATAGAACCGCTTTTCGTGGGCCGGCAGGCGCTTGAACCGATCGCCGTGGCACTCGATCAGCCCGAGCGTCAGCCTGCGGAGCGGCTCGTCTGAGATCATTTCCTGTACGAATCCGAGAAGGTCGCGAAGCAGCGCGTCCGGGTCGAACCGGGTGCGCTCGACGAGATTGCCCGGGTCGAAGCCGTCCGCCGCGTCACGGTCGATGACCCGGCGGATTTTCTCCACGTCCACGATCTGTGGCCCGTAACGGGGGTGCTCTTCGTAGATTGCGTTGATTTTGAAGAACTGTCCGGGTTGCCACTCGGAATCGCACGCCGAGTAGTGCGCGCCGTCCAGCCAGACCATGTAGGTAACCGTGCGGCGCAGGTCCTTGAACTTGCAGGTGAAGTACGGCTTGTTCGACTGAGATAAACTCTTCGTCCGCTCCGCCAGGACCGCGAAAAAGACGCCGCGCTCGCGCGGCTTGAGCTCGGACAATCGAACAATAGCGGGGCGTGTGGGCTGTGACGACATGGGAGCGACTCACTCGGAGCGTACTGCGGCCCGGCGGGCGATCAGCGCGGCCACGTAACCCGCTTTGAACCCAGCATCGATATTCACGACCGCGACATTCGCCGCGCAGGAGTTCAGCATGGTCAGGAGTGGCGACACGCCGGCAAACGCCGCTCCGTACCCAACGCTCGTTGGCACGGCAATCACCGGGCAGTCCGCGAGCCCGCCCACAACACTCGGCAACGCCCCGTCCATTCCCGCCGCGACGATGATCGCGTCTGCGCTAGCGATCCGCTCGCGCTGCCGGAGGAGACGGTGAATGCCGGCTACACCGACGTCGGCCACCAGTTCCACCTGGCAGCCGATGGCCCGCGCAGTAACCACCGCCTCCTGAGCCACCGGGAGATCGCCAGTCCCTGCCGTGATGACCAGGACGCGGCCCTTTGCGGGCGTTCGTTCGCCCGGGGCTGGATGCCAAAAGGTGCGCGCCAGCCGATCCTGCTCGGCTTTCGGAAAGCACGTGCCCAAGTGCTCCGCCTGCTCGGCACTCACGCGCGTTCCCAGGCAGTCCTGTTTCGCCTCGGCCAGTCGGCGGGCGACGCCTTCCACCCACTCCGGGGTCTTTCCTTCGCAGAAGATCACCTCCGGGAACCCGCACCGGGCCCGACGGTCGAGATCGACCTGGGCAAATCCGAGGTCGGCCACCGACGCGCCGGCGAGTTGATGTAAGGCGGCATCAATGTCTGTCCGACCGGTCCGGACGCTTTCCAGGAGTTGGCGCAATTGATCCGTCGTCATGGTGTGCATCTGGAGACGCTCGTGTTCGCTGTTCTAGCAGGCCGAGTCGGCGTGCGGTATAGCACTGATCGGCGATCATCCGTCCTCGAGCAGGGCCATCCGCGCGACCGACGCCAACCCGTCGTCGATCTGAGGGGCCAGTTTCTCGCGCCACCAGGCCGCGGGCTGCTGCGGGTCGCCGGGGGCCGTGAACCGCGGGTCGGCGGCCGCCCGCTCCGCGAGATCGGCCAGAAGCTGATTCTGGTCGCGCGTGCCGTCCAGGAGTCGGACCAGCTCCCGGGTGATCGGGCTTTCCATGTGCACTACCGACGGGCGAAGGCTGGTCACCAGGTCCATGCCGGCCTCGAGCTGGGCGCGGACCAGCCGGCTGACCCGCGGCCG
>Ga0075418_10007418_pt1 | contig 12355 bp, 12 predicted proteins | sample SoiMetdeltSBSDD2_FD_81776 | JGI IMG/M metagenome (GOLD analysis project Ga0075418, IMG submission 81776) | Bulk soil microbial communities from a Populus tree surrounding site in Tennessee, USA - Soil MetaG P. deltoides SBSDD2 | ecosystem: Environmental > Terrestrial > Soil > Tree plantation...
CTCGTCAGAATGTAATAACTCAAGGGTGCCTGCTAGGTAGTGTGGGGCTCGCACAGATCATCTTGCGAGGTTCGCCATGAACAATATTCTCGTGCGACGGATGCTGGATGCGATTGATCGGCAATACTCCGAAGCCATGACGCTCCGAACGGTTTCCGCGCAGGTTGGGCGCCAGCCTGCCCATCTCGGCCGGCTCTTCCGCCAGGAAGTCGGCGTGACCTTTCGAGAATACTTGACCCGGGTTCGCCTGGAACGTGCAACGGGGCTGATCCGTGAGGGCGTGAAAATCGAGGCAATTGCCTTGAGCGTGGGCTACCGCAGCAAGAAGAATTTTTACCAGCAGTTCAAACGGCACTACGGCACCACGCCTCTGCCATACCGGTCTCAGGCGGTACCTGCCGTCAGTGAACCCGCCGGCATTCTCCGCGCGCGGCTGGGGCCAGAGCCGATACGGCGAGAATCCGACGTGTCTCTGGGAGCACTCGTGTCAACGGTCCGTATATCCAACCGTGCCTGGCGACTGGCCGTTCGAGCGCAGCGGCTCATGCTGAAGCACTTCACCCGACTGCGAATCGGGATACTCCTGACCAATGAGGTGGGTCGATATGTCGGCGCGAATCCCGCCGCAACCAGCCTCACGAGGTACTCGCTCAACGAGCTGAGAGAACTCTCGCCCGAAGATCTCTTTGTCGACCCCCGGAGCATGGAAACGCGCGGTGTCTGGCAGTTCCTGATGTTACACCCCAATCCTCCCGACCAGTCGCTAAATGCGATCGTTCGGTCGAAGGCGGGTGAGGGCATCAGCGTACGCCTGGTGACTTTTCGGAATTTCCTTTGGGGCCACCGCGAGCTGTCGGCGATGCTCGGGGAGCAAGTCGCGGCAGCCGTGTAGCCGCTCCATGGCGGTCCGACCGTCGGCAGACCCTGGCCTGGAGACCGAACGAGCGGACGTGAAGGAACTCCCTCGCAATTGGACCGACATTCGACGCGATTGGTCCGCGCTCACGACCTACCAGCGCTTTGAAACCACCGTTGCATTGGTGCTCACGATCGTCATTGCCGCAGTTATCGTCATCGCACTTGGCCGGCTGATCATCACTGTCGTCGATACATTGATCGTCCATGCCCTCAATCCTCTCGATCACGACATCTTCCAGTCTGTTTTTGGCGGGATCATGACTCTTCTTATCGCACTTGAATTCAACCATACACTGCAGTACGTCATTACCCGCGAAAAAGGGATCGTTCAAGCACGCGTGGTCCTGCTCATCGCCCAGCTCGCACTGGCTCGAAAAGTGATCGTGACCGACCTGACGGGTGTGTCCGCGGGTTGGTTGGGCGCGCTGGCCGGTCTGATCGTCGCGCTCGGTATCGCCCTCTGGCTGTTGACGCCGAGTCGGACCAGGCGGTCCGGAAGGCGCGCGCTCCCCGCCCGTGCCAACCACTGACCTCTCGGTCAGGCGAACGAGATCGGTGTCGCCGTCAGGGACGGCGTGGTCACGCTCACCGGATGGTGGATTCCTAACACCAAGAAGTGGGCGGCGGAAGGGGCCGCTCACCGCGTTCGTGACTGAAGGTCGTGGCCAACGACATCGAGGTCAAATTGCCGGCCTCGTCCGAACCTACCGACCAGGAGCTCGCCGCCGCGGACGCTCGATATGCAGGCTGACCACGCCGCCCAAATGCCGACACCTGCAGTCCGGATTCTCTGTGATCGGATCGACACGCTCGCAAAGGGAATCCGTATTTGATTGCGACGCGCGCAGGGCGTGCGTAGATTCGACAAATGAGTCACCTTCAAATATCTCGCCCGAAGGTCATTGACCCCGACCCTAAGAGATGGAGAGCTCACGCTCACGGCGAGACGTTCTGCAACGTGCTCCACCAACACCTCGACGCCCTTTACAACTTCGTCCGTCGTGAAATCGCGTATCGGATCGCGATTGGCGAGGTGGTCCCCGACGAAACTGCGCTCGACGACGTCGTCGTCGCGGTCGCGTTGCGCGCGCAGGATGAGTTCGCCGACCAGCCGCAGACGACCAGCTTCAGCGCCTGGCTGATCGGTCTGGCCCTCGAAGAGGTGGACGCCGAAGTCACGCACTCGAAGCAAACACGCGGCCGCGTCAGACACGCGGATCACCCTGTACCGGACACTGAGCCGGCCGACACGCTCGCCGCCATCGGCGATGAGATTCTTGAACGGTTCGTCTCCGACCGCGATGTCGCGAGGAAAGATGGCGATCCGGGTTCGTTGATCATTCGTGTTTTGAAGACTCTGCCCCGCGCGCACAGGCTGGCCTTTGTGCTGCACTTTGTCGAAGGCCTGACACTGCAGGACATCATGCGTGTCATCAACCGATCCGAGTTCGAAACCATTCGCAATCTCGAACAGACGCGCAACGTGATGCGCAATTGTCTGGGCGCAGCCTTCCAATCGCGCGCCGGGTCACGGCAGGTCACGCGTGATCCGTACAACGTGCAGATTTCCCCGGCAATGAGTCAGACCCTTAGCAGAGCAATCACTGCAGCAAACCAACACAAGCCGGCTTTGTCGCCCGTGTATCGACCACCGGGAACCGTCCGGAAGGGCACACAGGACTAGCTTGACGGTTACCTGAAGCGAGAGTCGATGTTCGAAGGGAACTCGTTTGGCGGACGATAGCCGGAATCGGAACTCATACGACTGCGGAGGCGTCGCCTGTCGGACAACGCTCGCGTGAACTTGACTGCTCGTCCGCGTCGCGCTGTGATTTTTTCAGCGAACAACTACCAATACTGCAGTAGTCGCCGCGGCATCGTGGCGATAGATTCGTCAAGTGGTCGATCAGCACGTGCTCGCACAGCGACACTGATCGGCTTTGGCGGTGAAAGAAAAGGGGCACCTTATGGCAACGGCAACCGAAACACGATCCGATGCTGAAATTCAGGCGGCGGTCCTCGAAGAGTTCAAGTGGGACGCGCGTCTTCAGCCCAATGAGGTTGGTGTCATCGCCAAGGACGGCGTCGTGACGCTGACGGGCTACGTCGATTCCTATGTCAAGAAGTGGGCTGCTGAGGAGCGCGCTCACCGAGTACGGGGGGTGAAGGCCGTCGCGAACGATATCGAAGTCCGGTTGCCGGGGTCTTCTGAACGCACGGACACGGACATCGCGGCCGCCGCCACACGCGCTCTCGAATGGAACACCCTGGTCCCGGATGGCGTGAAGGTCACCGTCTCGCAGGGCTGGGTGACCGTCGAGGGGCAGGTCGAATGGCAGTATCAGCGCGACGCGGCCGAGCGTGCGGTTCGCAACCTGATTGGCGTGAAAGGGGTCACCAACCTGATCCAGGTCAAGCCGAAGGTATCGCCGGCCGACATGAAGCAGCGGATCGAACAGGCGCTCAAGCGGATCACCGAAGAGGATGCCAAACGCATCACGGTTGAAGTAGAGGGCAGCAAGGTCATCCTGCGAGGCACCGTGCGGTCTTGGGCTGAGAAGCAGGAAGCCGAACGGACGGCCTGGTCGGCACCCGGCGTGACCCAGGTCGACAACCGGATCACGCTTCAATTCTAGGAACCTGAGCCACGCTCACCCTCCATGCTCACCATGGCTGACATCGAAAAGCTCGAGAAGTTCGATACGCGCGGTGCCCGCGTCCTGAGCGTATTCCTGCACCTCGATCCGCCCCGCCACATCCGGCGAGCGTACGTAACAGCCTTCGATGATCTCGTGAAGGAAGCACGCGAGCATCTGGAGGATCCGTTGCGATCCCAGCTGCGGCGCGAAGCGGCGGCGGTTCGAGTCTGGCTCGAGAAGGAGCGGCCGCGGGGCAAAGCGCTGGCGCTTTTCGCCTGCAGCGGCCGCGAGCTGATGACCGCCCTGGCGTTGTCCGTTCGCGTCGACGATCATCTCGCGTTTGACGAAACTGTCGACGTGGCGCCATTGCTCGAAGTATTGGACGAACACGAGCTGTACACCGTGGCCCTCGTCGACAAGCAGCGCGCCCGGCTGTTTACCGTCTTCGCCGGAGCGATCGAGGAGAGGGTCGTCTTCACAGACGATGTTCCGGGCAGACACGCACAGGGAGGTCTTTCTCAGCCCGGTCATCAGCGTCACCACGATGCCCATGTCAACTGGCACCTGAAGCGCGTCATCCGCCACCTCCAGAGCCTGCACCGCTCGCAACGGTTCGACCGGCTCATCATCGCCGGCCCGAAGGAGGCAACCAGCGAGCTTCGTCGACTCCTGAACGCAACGCTCGCCCACCGGCTCGCTGCGGTCATCCCTGCCGCGATCGACGCCAGCCCGATGGAAATGCTCGCCAGGACACTGGACATCGAGCGGCGGATTGAGCGAAGCGTCGAAACCCGATTGTTCGACGAGCTGATGCGCGCGAGCGTCTCGAAGAAAAACGGAGCCTTTGGCGTCGGGCCGACGCTCGACGCGCTCTGGATGGGTGAGGTCCAGACCCTCATCGTGTCCGACACGTTGCGACTCCCGGGTGTTGAGTGCTCGAAGTGCGGTCGCCTCGACCCCGACTCGCGGTCGAAGTGCCGGGCCTGCGGCTCCGGCACCAGCGAGGTTCACGACCTCGTGCACTCGGCCATGGCGCGGACACGAGCTCAAGGTGGACGCGTCGAAGTCTTCCACGGGGATGTCAGCCGGCGTCTCATGCAGACGGCCAGGGGACTTGCGGCGCTGCTGCGCTACCGAATGCCTTTTATGGAGGCGGTCGCGAGCGAGCCCAGAGTCGAGTCTTGGACGCATTGACAGTGGAGCGGCCGTGTGGGTGCGCCGTGCGCCAGGCCGTGTAGTTCATTGACCAGTATCTGAGCGCCGCGAGTTCCGATCGCTGACGTGCGGGCGCCAATCACGGAGGATCCATGCTCGTGGTACTTGCGGACAACTGGGGTCTGGTGCTCTTACGTGGAGTGCTCGGGATCCTGTTCGGACTGATAGCGCTGTTCATGCCTGGACCAACACTTGCCGCTCTGGTCCTCTTGTTCGGCGCCTACGCGCTGCTCGACGGCGTGCTGGCACTCATCATGGCCATCAGTGGACGCAGGGAGCGTGGCCTCGGCGCTCTGCTGATCGAAGGCGTCTTCGGCATAGGTGCCGGTGTTGTCACCTTCGTGTATCCCGGCATCACCGCGATTGCACTCCTTGCCGTGATTGCCAGCTGGGCGATTTTTACCGGGGTCCTGGCCATCGTGACGGCCATCGCGCTACGCAAAGAAATCACCGGCGAATGGGCAGTGGCGACGAGCGGCGTGCTCTCGGTCCTCTTCGGGGTGTTGTTGATCATCCGGGCTCCGGCGGGTCTTCTCGCCCTCGTATGGCTGATCGGGATCTACGCAATGGCCTCGGGCATCGCGCTCATCCCCCTTTCACTTCGGCTGCGCCAGCTCTCTCAGGAATTGGCGCGCGCGTAGTCCGTTGAACCCATCAGGAGGCAGACAAATGACGCAGACATCGATCTTCTGGCGCACGGCGGCCGGTTTCCTGGTAGCCCTCGGGCTCGCGGCGGCACTTCCGTCAATCCAGGCAGCAGCGCCGGAGCGGTTCGTTGCGACCGCCGTGAGCATCGCGACACCGGGTCCTACCGGCGCCGGCACCGTAGAAATGGTCGTGGAGCGCTACTCGACTGACGAGGAGCGAGACCAGCTGTTGAAAGCTGTGCTCGACAAGGGTCCTGAGAAACTGCTCGACACGCTGCAGCGCATGCCGCGGGTCGGGTACATCCGGACACCGAACAGCATCGGCTACGACTTGAAGTACGCGCAAAAGATGCCGCTCGACGAAGGCGGCGACCAGATCATTCTGGCGACCGATCGCTACATCACGTTCTGGGAGGCTGCCAATCGGCCGCGAACGATCGACTATCCGTTCACGTTGATTGAAATGCGAATCGGTCCCGACAGCGAGGGCGAAGGCAAGATGTCGCTGTTCACGAAGGTCATGTACGACAAGAAGAGGAATCAGATTGTGCTGGAGAACTACGCGTCGCAGCCCGTGCTGCTCACAAAGGTCCGACGCGAATCGGCGAACACAGCGGCGCGGTAGGAACGAGCGCCGGCGGCCCGAGCGAGCGGCCGGAGGGAAGCGGGGCCCACAGCGAGCCGATTGAGGAAAGCCGAGCCCGGGAGCGAGAGCGCTTGGGGGGTGGGGCCCAAGCGCATTGAGAGAAGAGAGCTAAGAAGCGAAGAAAGGGAGGACCTTCGATGCATCCACAATCACAGCGGCATCCCTGGCAGGAGATGCGCCGCTTGCAGACACAGATGGAGCACCTGTTCGCCGGCCTCAGTCCGGCGCTGCGGTCGCCGATGACCATGTCAGGCGAGTACCCGCCCATCAACTTCACGCGGAAAGACGACGGCATCGTCCTGGAGGCGTTGTGTCCAGGGATGGACCGCGAATCGGTAGAGGTCACGGTCGTGGGCGACGTGGTCACAATCCGCGGTCAGCGCAAGGCCGAAGTCGAAGCCACACAGGGCCAGTATCACCGGCGTGAACGGCCGGCTGGCGTGTTCGCGCGCGCGGTCTCGCTCAAGGAGCGGCTCGATCCCGACAAGGCGGATGCGACGTATACGAACGGCATTCTCCGCATCGTGCTCGCGCGTGCACCGGAAACGACACCGAAAAAGATCGCGATCAAGAGCTGACGCCGAAGGAGTGAACATGGCCACTACGACTTCTGCCCCGTCGACGACGCGTGAAGCCACCGAACGTGCCGTTCCGACACTGCTTCCACCCGTCGACATTATCGAGACCGACAACGCATTCGCCCTGCTCGCCGACATGCCCGGCGTTTCGCCGGAAGGACTCGAGGTACTGACCGAGCGCGACGCCCTGATCATCCGTGGGCATGCTGAACGGAGCAACGAGGAACTGGAGTACCAGGAGTTCGAGCTGGGCGAGTACCGGAGGACCTTTCTGATGACCGAGGACCTCGACGCCTCGGGTATTACCGCGACACTGGGCGATGGTGTCCTGCGGGTGGAGATCCCGAAATCAGAAAAGACGAAGCCAAAAAGAATTGCCGTTCGCGCCGAATGACGCTGGAGGTGACGTGATGGGCATCATGGACAAGGTGGCCGCGCTCCTCCCGGCGCGCGGCGAACAGCATCAGCTCGAAAGACGGCCGGCGCACACGCAGGCCCTGACGCTCAAAGACGATTTCGATCGCTGGCTGCAGCGGTTCTTCGAGGAGCCCTGGGGCTACAGCATCGACTATCCGGGCCTGCCGCTGCCGGAGGTCCGCGAAACCGACCGCGAGTTCGTCGTCACGGTCGAAGTGCCGGGCTTCGATCCGAATGACCTGAACCTCAGCGTAACGGCGGCCGGGCTATCGATCACGGCCGAGCACCGCGAGGGCAGCGAAGAAAGACGTCTGGTGCAAACCGTCGCGCTGCCCGAAGGTCTCGATATCGATAAGACGGAGGCACGAGTCGAACGCGGCGTGCTGACCGTCAGGTTCCCGCGGACCACGCCGGGCCAGACGGCGCGCCGCATTCCGATCAAGACCAGGTGAACTTCACGCTCCGCCCTGCGCCGCTACCAGCTGTTCGAGCTGACTGGTAGTTCTGGCAGCTGGCGGCGCAAGCAGGCAAGCGTCAGGCTGGAAGCTGGAACTCATTTTCGGAGGCTGCGCATGGCCAAAGTCATCGGCATCGATCTCGGCACGACCAATTCGGTCGTCTCGGTAATGGAAGGGGACAGTCCGGTAGTCATCCCCAACCAGGAGGGGAGCCGCACCACCCCGTCGGTGGTCGCATTTACGAAGGACGGCGAGATCCTCGTGGGCCAGATCGCCAAACGGCAGGCGGTTACCAATCCCGAGAACACCGTCTCCTCGATCAAGCGGTTCATGGGACGCCGGTACGACGAGGTGCAGAGCGAGATCAAGCTCGTGCCCTACAAGGTCGTGAAAGCGCCGAATGGCGACGTACGAATCGAGATCCGCGGCAAACAGTACTCGCCGTCAGAGATCTCAGCCATGATCCTGCGGAAGCTCAAGGAGGCTGCCGAGGCGTACCTCGGCGGTCCAGTCAAACAGGCTGTCATCACCGTGCCAGCCTATTTCAACGATAGCCAGCGGCAGGCCACCAAAGACGCCGGCACGATTGCCGCACTCGAGGTTCTCCGGATCGTCAACGAGCCGACGGCGGCGGCACTGGCGTATGGACTCGACAAGAAAAAGGACGAGCAGATCGCCGTCTACGACCTCGGCGGCGGCACGTTCGACATCTCGATCCTCGAGCTCGGGGACGGCGTGTTCGACGTCAGGGCCACCAATGGCGATACGCACCTCGGTGGCGACGACTTCGACCAACGGGTCGTCGACTGGATCGCCGAAGAGTTCAAGCGCGAGAACGGCATCGACCTGCGCCAGGACCGGATGGCCCTGCAACGACTGCGAGAAGCGGCGGAAAAGGCGAAGATCGAGCTCAGCGCGACCCTGCAGACCGACGTCAATCTGCCCTTCATTACCGCTGATGCCACTGGGCCGAAGCACCTCGTGCTGACCCTCACCCGCGCCAAGCTCGAGACGCTGGTTGCCGATCTCATCCAGCGCACGGTGCCCCCGTCCGAGGCGGCGATGAAGGACGCCGGCGTCACCACGAAGGAGGTGGACGAAGTCATCCTCGTCGGCGGTCAAACGCGCATGCCAAAGGTGCAGGAGCAGGTGACGAAAATCTTCGGCAAGGAAGCGCACAAGGGCGTGAACCCTGACGAGGTCGTCGCGGTTGGCGCGGCCATCCAAGGGGCGGTGCTCGGCGGCGACGTCAAAGGCGTCGTGCTCCTCGACGTCACGCCCCTCTCGCTCGGCGTCGAAACCGAGGGCGGCCTGATGACCGTCCTGATTCCGCGGAACACCACCATTCCCGCGAAGAAGAGCGAAACGTTCACAACGGCCGCCGACAACCAAACGGCAGTGGATATCCACGTCTTACAGGGTGAGCGTCCCCTGGCGCGCGACAATCGCACGTTGGGCCGCTTCCGCCTCGAGGGCATTCCGCCTGCGCCACGCGGCGTACCGCAGATCGAGGTGACGTTCGACATCGATGCCAACGGCATTCTCAACGTCTCAGCCAAGGACACGGCGAGCGGCAAGCAGCAGCAGATCACCATCACCGCGTCGTCCGGCCTGAGCAAGGAAGAAGTCGATCGCATGGTGAAAGAGGCCGAACGCAACGCGGCCGAAGACGTCAAACGCCGTGAGGAAATCGAGCAGCGCAATCAGGCAGAGGCGGCCGCCGCCGCCGCGCAGGCGGCCCAGAAGGACGGGGCCTCGTCCTCCCGGCCGGGCCAGGACGATGTCGTGGAGGCCGAGGTCGTGGAGTGAGGTGCTCGCATGTTCATGCGTAAGATCGTCATCGCGTTGTGCCTCGTCGGATTGGGGCTCATAGTCGCCGTCCTTGTGCTTCCGTCACGATTCGGCGGCAGTACGGGGACGCCGCTGTCCTCGCTGACCGGGCCGGCGGTCAGCGCCGCTGCGGCGGCGGGCCCCATCGACGATCAGACGTTCCGCCGCATCGCCGAAGCGCAGGTGCCGATGGTCGTGAGCATCCGCTCGGAGATACGTCGCGTGCGCCCCGACACCAGCGAACCTGGCATGGATCTCCGCGACTTCTTCCGGTTGCCTGGTGTGGATCCGTCGCAGGACGAGCGCCGGCAGGGTGGGGCCGGCTCCGGTTTCATCATTGACACGTCGGGGCTGATCCTCACCAACAATCACGTCGTCGCAAATGCCTCGCGGATCGAGGTGGCGCTCTTTTCAGGAGACGAGCAGGGCGATGACGAGAGCCACACATACGAGGCCAAGGTGGTGGGGCGCGATCCGCTCACCGACAGCGCACTGGTCCGGCTGGTCTCGGCGCCGGCCGGGCTGGCTGCGGCGAAGTTCGGCGATTCGGGCCAGATGAAGCCGGGTGACTGGGTCGTCGCGATCGGCAATCCGTTCGGCCTGGCGCATACGGTGACGGTTGGTGTCATCAGCGCGCGAGGGCGGCCGTTCTACCCCGTTGAAGGCCGGATTCAGGAAATGCTGCAGACGGACGCGGCGATCAACCCCGGCAACTCCGGCGGCCCGTTGATCAATGTGCACGGAGAAGTCGTCGGCATCAATACGGCCATTCTCAGTACTGGTCCCGTTGGCGGCAACGTGGGAATCGGGTTTGCCGTGCCGATTAATGTCGTCCGCGACTTGCTGCCACAGTTGCAGAGCGGAAAAGTGATGCGCGGCCGGATTGGCGTGCAGGTGCGTCCCGTGCCGAAAGACGCCGTGCAGGCGCTCGGCGTACCCGACCGGCGGGGCGCCCTGGTACAGGCCGTCGATAATGATGGCCCGGCGGCGCGCGCCGGATTGAAGGCAGGCGACGTGATCATCGAATACAACGGCCAGCCGATCAGGAACAGTGACGAGCTGGTGCGGTTGGTCGCCAACACGGCTCCCGGCACCGATGTTCCGATCAAGGTCGTGCGTGATGGTCGTCAGACGTCGCTGCGCGTCAAGGTGGAGACGTTGAACTTCGATGAAGCGGAGAGCCGCGCCCGTTAACCGTTTCGGTGGGAGAGGCTGGTCGTGCTGGTCGCGACAGACGCTCCTAACAGGCAAGGAGAGCGCAAAATGCGCGCCTGCACTTTGGTACCTCGACGAGGGGCCGATCTGATATCGATGGTTCCGATCACGAGGCGCATGCGCTCGCGCATGCTCAACAGGCCGAGCCCGCCGCTCGTGGCACGCGGCTCGAAGCCGATCCCGGAATCCCCGATCGTCAGCTCGACGGCCTCACTCGTGCTGCGGACGTTGACACGGGCAGAACGTGCCCCGCTGTGTTTCACGACGTTGGTAAGGCTCTCTTCGGCCACACGGAACAGGGACAGTGTGGTGTCGGCTGGGAGCTGCGGCACGAATGTATGGGTAAATGCGATCGTCAGGTGGTGCCGCTGCGAGAACTCGCTGACCAGCTGACGGAGCGCTGCTACCAGTCCCACGTACTCGAGCGTGTCCGGGTGGAGACCGTGCGAAAGATCGCGGACCTCGCGTGCGACGTCCTTGATTTGCTGCCTGAGTCCTGTCGCGTGACGGCGAGCCGAGGCCCGGCCGGTGGAGGTGGCGGGTGCGTCGCCGAGCTGATCGACGGTCGCCGCCAGCATCGCCATTCTGCCCCCGATGTGGTCGTGAAGCTCTCGGCCGATGCGTTTACGTTCCTCTTCCTGCGCCTGAATGAGCTTGCCGGTAACGTCGTCGAGCTCCTGTTCCGCGCGACGCCGGGCGATGGCACCGGCAAAGACTTCAGCGACAAGCTGGAGTTGATGAACGAGAAGGTCGGGCCATCGCCGCGACTGATTCGCTGCGCACACCAGATAGCAAGACCTGCTGTCCATCCGAAACGGCAGGCCGAGCGCTGACTTGGAGTTATGGGCCCTGCATCCCTTGCGGTTCGGTTGGTCTGTGGCGGGCAGATTCGCGACAGTATCCAACCGAAACATCTGACCCCTGCGGATTCTACTCAACGAGCGCGGTCCAAAGTAAGCGGATGGATTCACGCGGGCCGGCAACGGTTCAGTCGAGAGAGCTGTCCATCCGTAGGCGCGCTCGAATCCATTGCCTTTGGGATTGAAACGATAGACCGCTGCATGATCGACGACCAGACAGCGGCCCAGATGGGCCAGCCAGGTTTCGACGAGGGCGTCGAGATCTTTGCCGTGTTCTCTGAAGTCCGAAAGAAGATGGGTGAGGAGCATCTCGAACTGGCGCCGTTCCGGGATGACGCGGGCCTCCGTTACTGCCGCCGCCAGCACCCTTTCACGATCCCGAGTGCGGGATCGAGCCTGCCTCTTCACGCGACCATCCCGTGTCTGACGGCAAAGCGCACGAGCTCGGCGCTAGTCCTGACCCGGAGCTGTTCCATCATGCGGTATTTGTGAAAAGCCACGGTCCGAGGCGCCAGGTTCATCAGCGCACCGACCTCCTTCATCGATCGCCCTTCGGCGAGCAGCTGGAGCACCTCTCGCTGTCGCGGCGTCAGTTCCGGCTTCTTCCGCTGAATCGACAGCGAATCAAGGACGTCACGGGTAATGAGCGGTGTGATGTACGAGCGTCCCTGGAGTGCCTCGTGGATGGCGGTCTTGAGCTCACAGGCGGTGGAGGTCTTGAGCAGGAATCCCACAGCCCCCAGCCGCAGTGCTTCGCCGGCGATTTCCGGATCCGAGTTCATGGTCAGGAAAATCAGTTTCGCGCCGTTCCCCTCCGCCTTGAGCTGCCGGGCCGCATCCAACCCGCCGAGGAGTGGCATGGCAAGGTCGAGGACGACAACATCCGGTTTCAGGCGTCCGCACTCTGAGAGCAATGTGCGTCCGTTGGCCAC
>Ga0075418_10007419_pt1 | contig 12354 bp, 11 predicted proteins | sample SoiMetdeltSBSDD2_FD_81776 | JGI IMG/M metagenome (GOLD analysis project Ga0075418, IMG submission 81776) | Bulk soil microbial communities from a Populus tree surrounding site in Tennessee, USA - Soil MetaG P. deltoides SBSDD2 | ecosystem: Environmental > Terrestrial > Soil > Tree plantation...
GGAAAAAGTTGACGGAGCTTAGAAAAAAGGAAGACATCACCGTTAAAGAATGGAGAAACCAAATGATGGAACTTAACAAAAAACACCGCGAAGATGTACGGGGTTTGTTAAGCAAAGACCAAATAGAGCAGATCGAAAAAATGAAGCTGGAAAGAAAAAAAATGGCCGATATCGACAATAATGCCCGGATGGAAAAAATGAAACTCCGGCTCGATCTGAACAATGAACAACTGGAAAAGATGAAAAAGCAACGCACTGAAATGCTTGAGAAAATGAAAGCACTCCGCGAAAATAAATCTTTGGATGAAATGAAAAAAAGAGAAGAGATGAAGGCGTTATTGCAGAAGAGAAAGGAGAATATGAAATCAATTCTTACCGAAGAGCAGCAGAAAAAAATGCAGGAAATGAGAAAGGCAATGCATCGTAAAAGAAAAGTATTATCTTAATTGAATACCTGAGTCAGTTAATCCTCCTGCATGGAGGGTTTTTTATTACGTATCTTGCACCCGTGCCACGGTTCAAACCGTGGCACGGGTTTTATGAAAAAGAAATCATCCCCGTTCGATAAGTTTTATAAAAAGAAAAGCAACGCTGCTATTAAAGAACAATTTCGCCAGGAAAAGAAAAAGGAAAAAAAAGAAAGAGCGGAGTATTTTGATAAAAAAAGGGCGGAGCTAAGAATTCAGCGTGCTGATCCACAAGAAAAATCTCAGCCGTCGATCGCCAGAGCTGAGACTTCAGATATCATGCCTTTAAACAAATTCATTTCACATGCAGGTATCAGCGGCCGTCGTGATGCGGCTGAGATCGTGAAAAAAGGTATCGTAAAAGTGAATGGGAAAATAATTACAGAGCCGGGGCATAAAATTTCACCAAAAGATGAAGTAGTTGTAAATGGTAAAAAAATATTCCTGTCAAAGAATCTCGTTTATATTTTACTTAATAAACCCAAAGATTTTATAACTACTACCGAAGATCCGCAGGGAAGAAAAACTGTGCTTGACCTGATCAGGAGAGCTACAAACGAAAGAGTTTATCCTGTAGGTAGATTGGACAGAAATACTTCCGGGATTTTATTGCTTACCAATGATGGTGATCTTTCACAAAAACTTACTCATCCGAGTAATGAAATAAAAAAAATATATGCAGTCACACTTGATAAACCTCTTGATAAAAAAGATTTCGATCAAATATTAAAGGGAGTCGTGCTTGAAGACGGTCCTGCATCAGTTGATAAGCTTGCTTATTCAGATACAAAAGATAAAACGCGGCTTGGTGTAGAGATACATAGTGGTCGCAACCGCATCGTACGTCGCATTTTTGAACATCTTGGTTATGATGTAAAAAATCTTGACCGCGTAATGTTTGCAGGTTTAACCAAAAAAAATATAGAAAGAGGTAAATGGCGTTTTCTTAATGAAAAAGAAGTTCGTGAACTTAAATACTTCGGAAAGGGAAAGTAACACTAATTACACGAATGAAAACGAATTAACCCCTTTCGCAGGGCATCGTATGAAACTCACCGATATTATAATAGCTGAAACTGAAGACTGGCTTGCACTCAATAAACCCTCAGGCTTACTTTCAATACCAGATCGTGAAGGAAAAGATATTTCACTCAAAAAATTATTGATCGAAAAATTCGGCAACATCTTTACTGTTCATCGTCTTGACAGGGGTACCAGTGGTTTGATCATATTTGCAAAAACTGAAGAGGCTCACAAACACTTATCACAGCAATTCGAAGAAAGACAAACTGAAAAAATTTACCAGGGGCTTGTTCTCGGGTCACTATCCGAAAAAAAGGGAAGCATTGATGCTCCCGTTGCAGAGCACCCGGTAAAGAAAGGGTTGATGACAGTTTACAGGAAAGGAAAAGAATCATTGACCGATTACGAGGTACTGGAGGATTTTAAGATCTTTTCATGGGTAGAATTTCAAATTCATACCGGCCGTACCCACCAGATAAGAGTACATGCTAAACATATCGGTCATCCCATCGTATGTGATGATCTTTATGGTGATGGGAAACCGGTCTTACTTTCCTCACTCAAGCATAAATTCAAACTTTCAAAAAATGAATTGGAAGAAAGACCGATCCTCAACAGGCTTGCTTTACATGCTTTGAGTTTGAAATTTTCAAATACTAATGGTGAAATGGTAAAGCTTGAAGCACCCTTGCCGAAAGATCTGAAAGCTTTATTGCAGCAATTAAGGAAAAGAAAATAGGATCATTTTATAATTCTCCTCTTGAGACTGCATACAGTTCATACCAATCCTGCCTGTCAAGATTAATTTTAAATGCTTCTGCAATGTTTCTTATACGTTGTTCATCTGTGGTTCCAATTAATGGTAATGCACCAAGCTTTACCAGCCAGGCAATAGCAACCGATTCAAAATGCGAATTATATTTTCCTGCAAACTCTTCCAGCTTCCCTCTTATACGTAATGGAATTTTTTCGTTGCTGTTAGCGATCTTTCCTTCTGCCAATGGAGATGTAGCCAACGGCCGCATGTATTTTTGCTTTATATAATCAACTTGCCCGTTGTCAAAGGCAGAAGTATTTAATAAATTCAATTCAATGTGATTGGTAACAATTGGAATTCGTAAATATGAGCTCAATAACTGGTGCTGAAAGACAGAAAAATTAACAACACCAACATTTTTTATTTTGCCGGAATCTTTTAGCTTTTCTAATGTTAACGCTGTTTCTTCAAGGTTAGATAATGGATCAAGCTGGTTCAGTAAAAAAACATCGATATAATCTGTTCGCAGATTTCGTAAAGAATTCTCCAAACTATTGTTGATATGTTCCCTTGAGGTATCATAATGTTTTACCCGGTAGTAAGGCCGGCTGGGATGCGGAACATTGATCCCGCATTTTGTAAAAAGAACAATGCTTTCTCTTTTTATACCGCTTCTTTTAAAAACATTGCCAAAAATTTCTTCGCATGTATAATCACCATACGTATCACCATGATCAAATGTATTGATATCAAGTTCCAGGCACAGGTTCATGATCTTTTCCATCTTTTCTTCGTTCACATAATTGCCCTTCCACCTGTAAAACCCGTAGATAGCAGGCGATACTTTTGGTCCTGAATCACTGAGATAAATTTTTTCCATAGTAATTGTCTGTTATAATAATGATTTCAAAATTATCTTATATCGGGTGGAGGAAATAAAACGCCTCCGAATAAAAGATAGGCCCATAACAATGTCCAAATTATATTAAATACCTGTGCGCCGATAAAAGCCAGCGCCGGTCTCCCCTCCTGTACTTTAAACAGATCTAAAAATCGTGCCTCTAATCCAATGGATACAAATGCCAGCGCAAACCATATTGTACGCAAACTATTAAGAATTCCGCTTACTTGTTTGCCTGTGTCCGTCGGAATTAAAAAAGAAAAAACCAATGATGCGGCAATAAATCCTAAAACGAACTTTGGAAATCTTTCCCAAATCAATTTTAGCGAAGGCTTTTCCTGGCCACCGGTTGTCTTTGTTTTCTTTAAAACCCACCATGCGGCTATTAAAAATGCAGCTACCCCGATCAATACATTTTGAGAGAACTTGACAATGACCCCGGCTTTGGTTGCGGCAGGGCCAACTAATTCCGATGCTGCGGTTACAGATGCGGTTGTATCAAGTGTTCCTCCGAGCCATGCGCCTCCAACTATTTCAGAGATACCCATTTTTTTGATCAACCATGGCAATAAGATAAGCATTGGTATTGCCACCAAAAGAACTAACGTAGTGACATAAGATAATTTCTTTTTATCTCCTTTGATCGCTCCACTGGCAACAATAGCTGCTGATACACCGCAAATAGAAACAGCTGATGCCAGTATTACACCGAACTCATCATCCACCTTTAACCGACGGCATAACCACAATGCAAAGAACCAAACAGCAGCAACAACTATAATTGATTGAAGTATTCCGGGCAGGCCCGCTTTAATTATATCTGTAAATAAAATGGATGTACCCAGAATGATCAATCCTGTTTTAATAAAAAATTCGGATCGGGCCGCTTCCTTTATCCATGCTGGTAAAGAGAAAAGATTGCTAAGCAATAAACCGATCAATAAAGCAAAAACCACATACTCTATTCCATAATAACTGATCGACTTGTTTCCCGCTATAACTAATGAAAGAACAGCAAGAATAAAAATAATTGCAAACCCTGCAACATACTTTCTAATATTATTTCCCGATGCAGTAACAGCCAAAGAAGAAAGAAAAAGACATATTACACCAATGACTGCAAGCCGCAAAAGGTTATTGCCTGCCAGGACTTTTGAGAGTAGATCGTTGCTATTTGTCCATTGATAAACAGGTGTAGTGAACTTGATATCTGAAAAGAAAACTGCAGCAAGAATGATGGTGATCAGCAATCCACCAATAAGTACGGCCCATATATCTTCTGAAAGGCTGGACAAAAAAGATCTTTTATTAATATCTGTATGGCTATACTCCTGCGACATAGAGTTTCTATATTACAATTCGATCTTTTCGATCATCACATCCCAATGTGCAATTAATAACTCAAAGCGATGCTGTTCATCCTTTTTTAATTTTTCAAGGTCAGGATAAATTTGTTTTTCATACTGTTTTGTAAGAGTAGGATCGAAAGCCAGTTTTTCTGTTTTGAAAACAATAGTTACTTTAAAATCGAATCTTGTGTCTTCGCCACTATGCAGTTTAGGTTTTTCTGCTTCAACACTAATAATATCGCCTTTATCGATCGCTTTCTTTAATAATGGATAGTGATTTACCTTCCAAAGATTGATGAACTCATCAGCAAAGCCCCATTTAACTTTATAATAATTCTCAATGGTGAAATAATCCTTCTTATCCTGTGCATAGACCAAATTGACTGCAAGAATAGATACCACAAGACAAATGCTTTTGGCCAACAATATTTTTTTCATACTCATTATTTTTAAAAAATTACCTGGTTAACAGACCGGCATCCAAAACAAATTGGGATCCTGTAATGAATCTCGATTTATCAGATGCCAAAAAAATTACTGCGTTAGCCACATCTTCTGTTTCCACCCAGGGAACATTGATCAAATTACCTGCACTTCGTTCTGCAATTTCTTTTGGCGTTGCTCCTTCCAATGCGGCAAGACCATCATTCATTGGTGTATTTACCCCGGTTGGATGGATGGAAATTACTCTTATATTATACTGCGCCAGTTCGATTGCCCATGATTTTGTCAAACCAGTTAATCCCCATTTGGAAGCCGCATAATGACTCAATCGATTCATGCCGCGCAGGCCGGCAATAGAAGAATTATTTATGATAACTCCTGATTGTTGTTTGATCATGACAGGAATAATGCGACGCGCTACTAACCATGCTCCTTTCAAATTAATATCAAGCATGGCATCCCACTCTTTTTCTGTCAATTCATGTGCAAGACCATAGGCACATATACCCGCATTATTAAAAAGTATATCAATCTTTTTCAGTTGTTCGACAGTATTAGTAACAGCATTATTAATATCATCGTCAACTCTTACATCGCCTGTAAAAACAAGACACTTTACTCCATGCGATTCACATTCCTTCTTTAAGGAATGAAGCTCGTTTTCAGAACCGAGTTCGTAGCCGGGATATTTCAGTGTTTGTGCAATATCAAATGCAGCAATATGAACTCCTTCTTTTGCCAATGCAATGGCAGTTGCTCTGCCCTGTCCATGTGCGGCACCCGTAATAAATGCTACTTTATCTTTTAAATCGTTACTCATTTGTTCAGCAATATTTCATGTTTGATCTGTAAGCTGACAAGTATTCATCAATCTCCGTTTCGATCACATTATTAAAAATATTTGTTGCGATCATAATACCGGCGAAAGCTGTTAAGATCACCATTTCTGTTTCGTTATATTTTCTCGCGACAGCATTATAAAGATGATTGGCAATATTTCCTTTATGTTTTGCAATACCGCTGCCAAAATTCAAAATATCATTTTCTGATTCACTTAACTCTAATTTTTCCGGTGTTTCCCCTGAATCTATAATTATTTTTCTGAAAAATGTTGAGCATAATGGACAATCGGCAGAACATGAAATGGCATGTGCATACAGAGAAGCCATTCGTTTTCCTAATATCTTTTCAACTTCCGTATATAAAGGATACCATTGCATATAGGCTTCAAACGCAGGTAATGAACGGCCAAGTGTGGCTTTCATATTCGTAATTCGACCGCCGTACTCCTGCACATGCCGTTCAAACGCTGCTTTCACGCCGGGTGAAATTTCTTTTGCAGATAGCGGTTCTATTCTTGCCATAATTATTTTTTTCTTAAGTCAAGATTATGAAAGTAAAAAACTCTTGCGACATGGTTGCTCCTGTATTTATTTCCTGAAGCCAGTTGCTGAAATACGTTCATATAACCAAACTGTAAGTTATCATGTTTGTTTATATGATAAGCAAATCCGATAAAAAAACGGTTTTGGTCGAAATAATTGTAAACAACCTGTTTTCCGAAGTTGATATGAACTTCATCGTTTACAACAAATGAAAGGGTCTTTGGTTGAAAACTTCTTTTATTAAGCGGAAACTGAGCTAAGATGTTATAACGGATCCTGAAATTAAAATTATATCCTTCAGCAAGTTCATCATCATCCAGGATCCTTCTTCTGAATCTTTCTTCTAACCTTATCCATTGCATCAATCTTAATTTAGGGCTGCGTGTATGCCATTGTAATTGTTGCCAGGGACGATGCTCAGGCATGGTAATGTTCTTATGATTATCAGCCGGGTAATGACTTACAGAGGCGTAGCCTGCTGTAAGCTTTGTATCATCTCTTAAATAATAGGTAAGCCCGATACGAACGATGCTTTGAGAAAAGTGATTTGCAAAATCTTCTTTAGTTCTTAAATGAAAATCACCCCATGCCCCCCATTTGTTACTAAAGCGGGTTTGGTTAAAATATCCCAGCCATATTTGTTGTACTGATTCGATTTGTTTTGTTTGGGAAAATGAATGTTGACTGAGCAAAAATGAAATTGAAAATAAAAAAAATATTTTTTTTGATTTGTTGAATAGCGAATTAAACGTACAAGAGTGCGACGCAGCGACGTTTAATAGTAGTAATAAAGCAGGATTCATAGTACCTTTTATTTTTTGCTGACGCCCCGGTTGGATTCGAACCAACGTAAAAAGGGTTTGCAATCCTTTACCTGTCCTCTCGGTCACAGGGCTGATATTGGGTTAATAAAGTAATGAGCTTTTAAAAATGGCATCCCGAGGAATCGGGACGCCGCCTAAACGATTGCTTGCCATATGAAAAAAACTAATGCTTATGAATTAAACAACCAGGAAGAGTTTTAGTTGTGATTTACTACTGTTTTTGATACGAGTAGCGAAGAGTAACACCAAAAGTTCTTGGATCACCAAGTACTGCGGCATAATGTCCTGCATTTCCTGCAGCGGGAAGTAACTGTTCAAAATAATCTTTGTTAAACAGGTTGCGTGCCCACACAAAAAACGTAAGACCTAAAGGTGCACGAAAACCGGCTCTTGCATTTAGTAATGCGTAACCATCTATATTCAAATATTTAGAAGGCGAAGGGCTTGATGAAAATGATGAACGATAATAGACATCTGCAGCAAGAAATACATTTCCATTATTTCCAAAAACTGTTTTTGTACCGGAAAGTAATTCACCACCGAAGGATCCGGCCCAATCAGATATACCGGGCAATTTACCTTTTGAAACATCTTTGAATGATTGTGATGCTCCCGTTTCTTCTAATGGTAACGGCGCATTCGTGAATTTAATATACTCACCATTGGTATAGGCCAGATTACCATAAAATGAAAAATGATTATTAAGTTTTACAGCTCCATCAAGTTCAATACCGCGAACCCTTACTTTTTCTGCATTGGCAAGATAACCACGGTTAACACCTATTTCAGCAGTTTGCACATTGGTCTGGTAATTTTTTATAATAGTATTATGGAGTGTTACATTTAAGGTCGAAGTCTTGTCCGGATTGGTTTTTACTCCTATTTCAAAATGATTGACATCTTCTGGTTTGATCGTTGCTAGCTCCAACAAGATTTGTCCATTGTTGGTTGGCAATCCGCCAAGGTTAATACCAACAGGTTTATAACTTAAAGAGTAAGTAGCAAACGCATTAATATTTTTATTGGGTTTATAAGATAATGTTGCTTGTCCGGAAAAATTACTTTCATCCACATCCGCTACAAAAGCCTGGTCAGTATATACAGAACGTTTTATTGCCAGTAGTTGCGGATCATTTGTTTCCAAGCCTCCATATGTTTTCCTGTCGAAATCAACATTCTTTTTGTCATAGTTATACCGGACGCCGGGTAAAAAATGAAGACGATCTGTGATTGCCCAATCCAATTGACCAAAAACAGCAGCACCAAAAGTTTCTAATTTTGATGTGGTACGAATCCCATAGCCATCTAACAAGCCTGGTGTCTTCCATGCATTGCTGGTAGAGCTTTGTGAAAATCTCCATTGTGCAGCACCTGATTCTTCAGTGTGATACGGATCTGTTTTAAGATCCTGGCCGATCAGGAATACACCTGCAACTCCGCCAAGACGTGATGAAAAGTCACCAGCATAACGGATCTCCTGTGTCCATTGTTTATGTTTTGACGGCGCCTGTGAAAGCGTTAGCACTGCCAATCCGGTAAAGTCACGGTCATTTGATGGATCCCAATTCCAATAACGCCATGCAGTAGTAGATGTAAGTGTACCAGAGCCAAGCTTTGCATCAAGATTTACAGATACACCACCTAATTGGTTACCGGAACGCCATGGTGTATTATGATCTATTAAGCGATCAAAAGGGTTACGGCTTGGTAATTGGTAGTTAAGATCTTTAATGATTGAATCAAACTGGCGATAACCAGCTCTTTTAGTTTGTACAACTCCGGCAAATACCTGTGCATAGCCTTCCGGTTTCTGATCAGTTATATCGCCGATCACTGTGATCTTAACTTTATCAGATGGTGCATATAATAATTGTCCGCGAAAACCAATGTTATTAAGATCGTTAATTGATTTCTGCCTTACGATATCCTTGATCAGCCCATTTCTTTGCGTACCTGAAAAAGAAAATCTACCAGCCAATTTTTTTGTGATCGCTCCTGTTATTGATGCTTTGGCCTGAACGAATCCATAATTACCATAACTCACTTCCAGTGTTGCACCCGGTTTGAATTTCGGGGTGCGTGTAGTTATATTAAATGCACCGGCGGTTGTATTCTTTCCAAACAGCGTTCCTTGCGGTCCACGTAATACTTCAACTCTTTCAATATCGATAAAATCGAGTGTGGTAGCGGCAGGTCTTGCATAATATATTCCATCAACATAAAACCCTACACCCGGATCAATACCGTCATTAGTTAATCCGAAAGTAGAACCAAGTCCACGGATATTAAGTGTTGTATTTCGGGGATTAGATGAATACAATTGTACTGTAGGAACCAGTTCTTTTAAACGGTTCACATTAAAAGCACCTGTTTCTTCTACCTGTGCTCCGCCTACTACAGAAATGGGTATTGGTACATTTTGCGCAGATTCAACGCGACGTCTTGCGGTAATAACAAGTTCAGTTAGTTCTGTATTGGTAAAAAGTATAATAGTGATGACTGAATCCTTAAGCTCAGTTATTTCTGCTTCTGCCGGGGCAAATCCAACGGAGGTAACGGTAAGTATGAAGGGTAAAATTTTAGGCCTGGGAATAGTGAACTCTCCTTTTGCATCCGCAATTTTAAAAATAGAAGTTCCTTTAACTGATATTGAAGCTGCTTCTATAGCTACTCCCTTTTCATCTTTAATAACTCCTTTCAATACTTTTTGAGCATACCCCGTACCGGCCAATAATAACGATACTAATACAAATAAGAAATTTTTTTTCATCGTCAACGAGTTTGGTTACTGATTTTAATTTTTCCTTAAATTATTTCTTTCTACTGTTTCAATTGGTTTTCTCATTTGGCGCATCGTTATTAAAAGAATGATAAAACAAAAATAGGTGTCAATGATTATCCTACCAAATTAGTAGACTAATATTTTATAAAAAAAATTTCATTCATGAACAGTCATTAGTTAAACTATTTTAATAAGGATTCGTATGCTCCAGATAATAACCAGGATGCCTAATAATAAATAAGAGGTTTTTTTAGGAAGCTTCCCGGCCAGTTTTGCGGCAATGGGTGCAGCAATGAGGCCGCCTATTACTAATGCAAGAATGGTCTGCCAGTGACTGACACCTATCATAGTGAAAAAAGTAAATGCGCTGGCGAGTGTTACAAAAAATTCTGTAAGGCTCACTGAACCTACGACGTATTTATGACTACGGCCGTTATTGATCAACGTACTTGTTACTATCGGTCCCCAGCCGCCGCCGCCGAAAGAATCAAAGAAACCTCCAACACCAGCCAATAAACGATAACGTTTAAATTTTCCCTGCGGTTTTTTTTCTCTGAAAGCATTCATGATAAATCTTATACCTAATATCAATGTATACCCCGCTATAACAGGCCTGATAAAATTTCCATACTTATTACCAAGCATCACCAGCATAATTGCGCCAGCAATAGCCCCTAAAACGCCAGGGATCAGTAGCGCTTTAAATAATTTCTTATTTACGTTTCCAAATTTATAGTGACTATAACCCGATGCACCACTTGCAAACATCTCAGCCGTATGAATACTTCCACTAATAGCCGCAGGGTTTACACCTGCAGATAATAATATAGTTGCACTTGTTACACCGTATCCCATTCCTAATGCTCCATCAACCAACTGTGCCATAAAACCAGCGAGTAACATTATCGGGAAAGCCTGATCTAAAGTTCTATACCATTTATATGTATCGTCAGCCATTTTTTGCAGGGGCAGGTACGAAAAAATAAAATAGCCGATCAGCATAAAAGCAAAAGCCAACAGCGAATATGTTGCAATTTTTCTCCACCGGTTATTTCTTTCACCTTCTTCAACCAACACTTTAGTGATCGCATTGAGCTTTTTTACTTTGTATTCAAAATTTCCATTGAGGTTGTTTCTAACCTGATGAAGATTTTCGATCACATCGTCCAATTCCCCCGGTAAGGCGTTATTTAATACTTCTTTTATTCTCTTAGCAGCTGTCGGCGATTTTCCATTGGTTGAAATGGCGATCTTTAAATTCCCTTTCTGGACAATGCTGCCAAGATAAAAATCGCAGAGGTCGGGTGTATCTGCAACATTCACCAAAATTCCTTTTGCTTCAGCAAGACATTTGATTTGTTTGTGTAACTCCTTATCATCTGTTGCCAGCACTATAAGGTCTTTGTTGTTAAGATCCGATCCCTGGAATGGCCGGTTTATCATTACACAACATTGATGGTCTTTCAACAATTCTTTTATTTCTTCTTTAATGACCGGGGCTACAATAGTGATCTTGGCATCAGGAGAATTCGATAGTAGTGAATTCAGTTTTTCCAAAGCGACATTGCCTCCGCCTACAAGTAGCAGTTCAAGTTCTTCTAGTTTTACAAAAATGGGATATAGCCTGTTCTTAACCTCCATTACTTTTCTTTTTATGTTTCACTATTATCCTGTTCTGAAACGCAACTGAAAAAACATGTTGTGATTGAAGAGGGAATTTTATCCAGTAATATGTCGCCTCTATATGAGCATTAGTGGCAAACCGAAAATAACAGCTAAATGATAATCTATTACTACTAAACTTAAAATCTCCATCAAGCAGTTGACGCAGGTATTCATTTGCCAGTTGAATATCCAATTTATCAAAAAGCTTTTTTAAAGCCGCGAGCCTGTATCTGAAACGTAAAGCCTTATAGTCATGGCCAAGAGATGTTTCTCCAAAAAATCTTTCTTCAATTCGAAGCCTATGTTGCAAAGTATATGTTTTACCAACAGGATAACGATGATTAATCTCTTCAGTTAATCTTATCTCATCACCAAACTCAAGATCATTTTTATCATACGGTTTAACCCTTGAATGAACTATATCACAAATAAGTGAAGTGTTCCATTTTGGGTTAAACGTGTATCGGGCACCGCTTCTCAGAAAAAGTTGGTTGAGTTTAAACGCTTCGCCAAGTGTACGATAGCTTGCCTCGTGAAGACTTTGCCAATGACTATTATATATTACAGGCATTTGCACAGTAACCCAATTTGAAGTTGATGGTTGCTGTGTAAATGATTTACCCGCTATAACAGTACTGATGTACATAATTAATATTCTTTTCATAAGCAGAATAGAGTTACCAGGTGTATCCCGACTTAATCGGGACTGGCAACAAAAATATCCTAATACTCCATTCGCTCAATCCACTCCCTTGCA
>Ga0075418_10007420_pt1 | contig 12352 bp, 8 predicted proteins | sample SoiMetdeltSBSDD2_FD_81776 | JGI IMG/M metagenome (GOLD analysis project Ga0075418, IMG submission 81776) | Bulk soil microbial communities from a Populus tree surrounding site in Tennessee, USA - Soil MetaG P. deltoides SBSDD2 | ecosystem: Environmental > Terrestrial > Soil > Tree plantation...
CCAACCCCACGGGACTTGTGGAGAGCCCGGTGCTCAGTAATGCGGCACGCCGGGTTCGGGAGGCGGGCCGGGGAAACCCACTGGTGGTAACACCAGCAGGGCGCCCCGGTCCGACCTCACCCGGCGTCGAAACTGTCCGATGCGGGTTCCGTTTCGTACGCGGCCAGACCATGTCCGATGAGGGCAGCCAAGTGAGAACTCGTTGCAACATCGCGATATTGGCGTCGTTGATCTGCAACCATCTCGCCGGTGGGCCCACGAATGAGAGGCTACGGCATCCTCGGCTGGAACGTGTCAACGTCGACCCAACTCAGCGATCTTCGGTTTACGGATAACATCAACGTGCTCAATGCGTCAGGAGAGTGCATTACCTCTACGCCATACCGCTCGGCAGTGAGAGTATCTTCCGTTCCAGTCCAGCCAATGGCGGAAGGTTTGTGCCGCTCCATGATCGCGCTCCAAACCAGCGAGACGGCAAGATCCGACCACATGCCTTCTGTCGGATGGTGACGCGTCCTCCTGGCGATTCTGATCGGTCATGCCATACGGTGTTCTACGACGAACTCTTTGCTCGCCAGCCAGTAGGTCTCGTCATTGATGCGAGCGTTGACAGTTCTGAGACTGCGAGCGATCTCGGGAGGCCTGACAACCGTTACCGCTGTGGCTGCGAGGTTAGATGACTTTCTGGGCTGCAAGGGACGAATGTCGATATATTGCGTGGGTGATGCACCTTATCCTGAGAGCACATCATGTTGAAGGGCCAGCTCGGTGGATGTGGAGCTTACGGACCGCTGACGAGGAAGCGATCGCGGAAAAGCGTGTTGTGCTTGATGCTGCCACGGTTGAGTTTGAGGGGTTTCAGGACTTCCCGCGCTACTTGCGCCAGCGGACGTTGCCCGGAGCGCGGATCGTTGGGGAGGCCCGCCTCGTCCGGGCGTTCGGCGGGTGGCTCGCTGAGAATGTTTTCGGCGACGCCATCTGCGCCGCCTTGGCGCGCAGCAGCCCAGGAACCGTTGAGGTGCGGGTACCGCGGGACGCCTTCTTCTTGCTGGATCGTCCGTTCGAATTGACCAGCATCGGTGGTCGTTCACTGCTGGATCTCGGCTTGCAGCTCGTGTACGCCCTCGACGATTCGTCGCCTGCCGAGCGGAGCGCTCTGGTGCGGGATGCGCTGCGGATCCTCGCGGTCTTCTCCCTGCCGCCGCGTACCACCGTGCTGGCTCTGCGCCGGGAACGCAAGCAGCTTCTCGACCTGGCCCGCACGTTAATCTTGCAGCACAACCGCGCTATCGATATCAAAATCATCCAGTATGGTGCGACAAGAGAGCAACTCGCTGATGCCGTACGGGATGGCTGGGACATTCTTCATGTCAGCGGGCACGGGCGCCGTGGTGAGTTGATTCTGGAGACTGCCGACGGGCAACCCGACCCTCTGTCCACCGGCGAGCTCGTCGATATCTTGGAGCTGACGTCGTCGCGCCTGAAGCTGGTGGTACTCAACGCCTGCCATTCCGGTGCCTCTACGGCCGCGGAGGCGATGTCCCTCCTCGATCTGCTGGACCAGGCAGAGGCGTACGACCATCTAGCTGCCGCCGAGCCGGATGGCGGCCCGGTCGCAACGGGCCTTGCTCGCGGATTGTTGGAGAGTTTGAACGTCGCGGTGCTGGCGATGCGGTACAAGGTGACAGATGACTTTGCCGCAGCCCTGACTATCGAGCTTTATTCCGTGTTGCTGCGTGACCGGCGCCCCCTCGACGTGGCGGTGGGCGCCGCGATCGTTGCGGCCGCTGGCCCGACCCCGACGCTGTCGCGGCCGGTCGTGTGCCGTTCGACGGTGGCCCTGTTCGGATCGGCCGCGCGTGGGCTGACGCTTGGTCCGCCGAGCGGCGGCGATGCCAGGGCCGTCGACGACCAGAGGATGCGATGGTTTCCGCGCGAGCCGGACCGGTTCGTCGGTCGTGCTGACACGCTCATCGCGGCCAACACTGCGTTATCCCACGGCGGTGGGCACGGTGGCGTGATCTTCGTCGGCATGGTAGGCGCGGGTAAGACAGCGTGCGCGTTGGAGGCGTCCTATCACCACGCTGGTCGCTTTGCCGCTCTGGCCTGGTGGCGCGCGCCCGAGGTGGATAGCGACGCGGCGACGGTGTTCGCCGGGCTGGCGCACGCCTGGCTTGTTCAACTTGGACCAGATTACGCACCGCCGTTCTCGGGTGTGGACGCCGCTTCCGAGGTATTCAAGCATTACCTTGAGCGGCTCAGATGGCTGCTCGATACGACGGCGATCTTGGTCGTGCTGGACAACGTGGAGACGATGCTTGACGAGGAAGGCGCCTGGAGCGATCCACGTATTGGCGCCATAGTGCAGGTCTTCGCCTTCTCCACTGGCCGGTCGCGGGTGGTGCTGACCAGCCGGATCATGCCGCGCGATCTCCCGGCATCGCTGCTTCGGTGCGATATCGGCACGTTGACCCTGGCTGAGTCCGTTATGTTAGCGCAGGAATTGCCGCATCTGGCCGGCCTGCTCCACTTCGACACCCCGGCTTCGGAAACCTCGCCGAAGATTCGTGAGGATCGAGACCTTGTCCGCGATGTTCTTCACGTCGTGCAGGGTCATCCCAAGCTTCTCGAACTCGCGGACGCCGCTGGCGATGAGATGCCACTGGCAGCGTTCCTGAGTAATGGCATCGGCGTTCTAGACGATAGTCACCTCCTCCGCTTGCTCTTAGAGTGGGCGACGCGCTCGCTCCGAAATATTCCCGATGCCTCGCGTGTGCTCATCTGCCTACTGACCGCTGCCGAGGAGACGGACCGGCACACCGGGATCATCGAATCGGCGTGGGCATTGATGCCCGACCAGGTCCGAGCCGGCCGACAATGGCCCTCACTCGGTGAGGCTCTCGCACCGCTCGCCAATGCCAACCTGATCGCCATCCGCCCGATCCGTGAGGATGCCGACTACACGGCGGTCACGCTGCACGGCAGCGATCCGATGGCCGAAGTCGATATTTTCGAGGTGCATCCGGGTATTGCCCAAGCCGTTCGTCAGCTCGCCGACCGGCCGAGCGACTGGGACATCCAAGGACATCTGGCAGACGTCTGTATGACCTTCGCCGCACTAGCTCAGCGTGCGCAAGGCTCCGGCGCCCCCAACGTCGCTCACCTCCTCAGCCACTACGCGATGGCCGCCGTGCCCTACCTCCTGCGAACTCATCGTTGGGCGGAGGTCGGCGCCTATCTTCATGAGGTTCGCAAGCTAGACGAATCGCCGGACACCGCTCGACGTGCCCTCGCGTACCTGTCTCGTCTCGAAACGGAAGACCCGGATCAGATGCGGCAACTGGGCTGGGCACAGATGCGGGCGTCTTGGATGGAGCTCTTTGACCCCGTAGCGGCCGCCGACCTGCAGCGTGCCGCATTGGCCAAGGCCCGCGGACAGGGATTGGCCGACACTGCCATCACCGCCGCGAGCGACCTTGTCAATCATCTTCTCGCTGGCGGAGATCTGAGTGCCGCAGAACGCGCGATCGACGAACTTGACCGGCTTCTCGAGGAGACCGATGCCGACGAATGGCTACGGTTGTCGGCGCGTACTCAGCGACTGCAATTCCTCGAACGACGAGGCGACAATCTCCGAGCGCTAGCCGAGGCCGACACGCTTCTGCGGGAACTCGATCGGCTGACCGCGAGTACGGCAAAAGCCATTACGCCGTGGCAACTTCGTGAGATCATCCTCTCGTCTGCTTTCGCAGCCGCAGTGTATGAGGGGCAGTGGAACCGAGCCTTGGCGTTCAACACCACCCTGCGACGCGTTATGCGGGAGCGAGGCGCGACGAGGTTGGAAATCGCCAGTCACGCCATAAGCGCGGCGGCACCGCTGATGGCGCTGAGTCGGCTCGAGGAGGCCGAAGCGGTGCTCCAGGCCAGTATGACAGCATTCGAGGCAGCCGATGCATCGGAGCAACTCGATACGGCGATGGCCAACATGGCTGAGCTCGAAGCCCGGCGGGGAGAATTCGGCAGAGCAACCGACTGGGCGACGGGCAGTCTACGATATCTGTACGCCGCTTCCGCGCCCCTGCAAACCCTCGCCAGGGCCCACAACATGCTGGCGGCATGCCTGCGGGAACGAGACGGCGATACGCCAACGATGATGCACAGCATGGCGGCAGCCCTTCTCCAAGGCGCCGCAGGCCAGGAGATGGAGTACCTAGGAGTCCTTCTGCCCGACGCGCGTCAGATAGGACGTAACCTTGATTTGGAGTTCATCCTAAACGACTTGATCGAGCATACCGTGGAGCGTGTCGATGGAGTGCGCTTCCTCGAGACCCTGCGGCGGCACGTTCCGGATCCGACCGACCGAGCGAATCTTGTCGCCAGGATGATGGCGCCCGGCATGCCGGATCTCATCGTGTTCCAACTCAGGCACCGGGCCTTGCACGAGAAGCTGGCCGGAGTGCGTGAATGGGCGCCCCTCGTACCAAGCATCCGCAGGTTGCTGTCTGGCGCGTCGCTGCAGTCGGTCGTGAAAGACCTCGACCCGATCTGCACTCAGATCATGAAGCGCGTGTTCGAGGTCGTCCACCCGACCGGAGCCTGAATCCGCCGCAAGGGATATCATCGCGGCGATGGAACGGCCTGCCCCCGCCACCCGGTCTCCCTATGTCGTGCCCACCCCGTACGGGCGGCCCTCAAGCACCGACGGGCTCTCGACCGTGGCAGCGCCGCTGCTCGCTGCGGGCGCGATCACGCTGATCGGGGTCGTCGTTCAACAGGAAACGGCACTCCGCCATCCCGGAATGACCCTCCTGCTGCTGACCGCAGCAACAGCGTTGCTCATCATGGCGGTCCAATGCGGATCGTGGGCCCGGCGCTACGTGACCTCGCCAGCCGAGATCCAGCAATGGTGGCCGGAGGCCAATCGCGCCCGACAGGAAATCATCGAACGAGAGCAACGGCGCCACGCCCGCCGTCACCGCCTCTGGGCCAGGCGCTTCACGCTGACCTTCAACCTCGGCATGGTCTGCCTCTATCTGGCCCTAGCCGCGGCAGTAATGCCCAGGGCCGGCTCGGACGAAGCTGGCTGGCGCTGGGCCGCCTCCGGGACCGCCATTACCGCGGCGGTGCTGGAAATTCTATGGACTGGTCTCGGAATGCTGGGCATGCGCCCTTTCCGGATCAGTCGCTGGATTTACGGGCACGAGAACGCGCAGCGATAATCGCGGAATACACCCGCCGACGCTCGGATGTGGTGTCATACCATTCCGACTCACCGCCGTCCGAACAACACGGATATCCGGCGAGGTGCAGTTCCCCCGGCTCGACTTGACAGGACGGGCAGCGCTCGTCACCTGGGTCGTCGCCTGCTCGTGTCGGCCATTCCATGCGACCGAGGATAGACATGTTCCCCGGCGCCGAAGTTCCAGAGGGTTGAATTCTGACAAAACACCGAGCTGTTAACCAGGCGGGCATAACGGTCGATTGGAAGATGATCTCCACAGTATCGACGTTGCACGCGGCCACGATCGCGCGGACCCCACATTTTCCAACTTCCGGCGTGCGCTCAGAGTCGAGACTCCAAAATTCACACTTGTCGACGACAACACTCTGCGGAGAATCCCCGACGAACGTTACGAGAAGATGACACACACCACGAACGAATCGCGATCTTACCGAACCGGTAACGGTTGGCCAAGTGAAAAACGCACCGGAGAATGATCGCGGCGCGCAGACATCCCACGGCGTTAAGTTGTCAAGCTACGGTGGCAAGATTTGTTTCTGGCCGGTGTGACCAGGCAGTTGTTTCGTCGTAGATGGTGCCGGTTTTCAGGCAGCCGTGCAGGATGCCGACCAGGCGGTTGCCCAGCTGGCGTAGCGCGGCGCGGTGGCCGGCGCCGCGGGCGCGCAGCCGGTCGTAGTAGGCGCGGGCGCCTGGCGAGTCGCACAGCGAGCAGAACGCTTGCTGCCCAAGGGCGTCGATGAGCCGGTTGTTGTGGACCCAGCGGGCGATGACGGCTTTGCGTTTGCCGGACTGGCGGGTGATCGGGCTGGTACCGGCATAGTTCTTGCGCGCCTTGGCATTGGCGTAGCGCCAAGGGTCGTCGCCGAACTCGGCCAGCACCCGGGCGCCGAGTACGAACCCCAGACCGGGCTGGCTCAAATAGATCTGCGCGTCCGGGTGCTTAAGAAAATGGGTCCGCACCTGCTTGTCCAACGTTTTGATCTGGGTGTTGAGCACACCCAGGATCGCCACCTGCGCCCGCACGGTCGCCGCGTACGCGGCCACTACCTGGACCGGTTGCCCCAGATGAGCGGCCTGCAACGCCGCAGCGATCTGCGTGGCCTTCACGGCGCGGTTGCGGCGCTGCGCGACGGCCAGCGCGGCGGTGATCTGCTCAATGGTCAACGCGGCCGCGCTGGCTGGATCCGGCGCGGCGGCCAGCATCTGCAGCGTGTCCGGCCCGGTCAGGTCAGCGAAGGCCTCGATCGCGGCGGGGAAGAAGTCCAGCAGGGCTTGCCGCAGCCGCAGCGTGTGCCGCGACCGTTCCCAAATGAGGGTCTTATGTGTTCGGGTCAGGACCTTGACCGCCTCGGCCAGCTCACTGTCCCCAGCGATCGGCCGCAGCTGCGTATGATCGGTGCGGATCATATCGGCCAGCACATGCGCATCGGCCGGATCGGACTTGGCGCCGGACACACCGCGACGCTCGCGATATCGGGCTACCTGCAACGGATTGACCGCATACACCAGGTAGCCGGCCGCGACCAGCGCCCGCACCCACGGCCCACGCTCGGTTTCGATGCCCACCAGCACGGTGGGCTCCTGGCCATCACCTACATGCTCGCCGACGTGCTCACCGATCATGGCGTGCAGCCGCGTCATGCCGGCCATCCCCTCGGCCAGCTTCGCCCGCGCCAGCACCGTACCTGCAGCGTCTTGCAATTCGACATCATGGTGGTCTTCGGACCAGTCATTCCCGAGGAACAGCAACACCTTCCCGCCTCCATCGTCCACTATAGACACACAACAATTCTCCGCCGGCGGAAGACCTACGCGGCCTAATAGACACAGTGCTCACACCCCGTGGGGTGGGCACGACATCCACTAGCGATCCGGTCTCCCGACCACCAACAGGGGCACGATCTGCGCGGAGGACTCAACCAATCCAGCGCCGCACAGTGCTCACCCGCCAGCGGCGGCTTGCCACCGAGTTTGCTCTACCAGCATCGAACCCGGTTAGCCCCTATTAGCGCCGCCGCCGCGAACTGTCCGTCCGGGGTTGGGTTCCGAGACCAGTGACGACCGTCCGAATAGGCTGGATCTTTATTGAGAAGCAAGATTCTCAGACATGCAGTTGGAGATCGCGATGTGGTCGCCTCAGCGTCCGACCTCTTAACTTAAGGGACAGCCCATCATGGCGGCGCCTTCATGATCTTCAGGACTTCCTTGGCGCATCCCCAGGACAGGGTTACCCCGGCTCCGCCATGGCCGTAGTTATGCACGATCTGCTGTCCATTGTGGATGGTCCGTTCGACGCGGACTCGGGGGCGTGCGGGTCTGATGCCTACGCGGTGACCCAGGACTCGGGCGTGGGCGAGCTTGGGTTCGATCGCGACAGCGCGCTCGATGATCCGGGCGCTGATCTCAGGGTCGGGGACCAGGTCCTGCGACGGCTTAGTGGCGCTGCCGCCGAGCACGATGTGCTCGCCATGAGGGATGAAGTAGATCAGCTCACCTGTGTCGTCGTCTCCTTCGCTGATGTCCTCGAAATACCAGTGCACGCCAGGGTTTTCCAACACGACCAACTGGCCCTGAACCGGTACCAGAGAAGGATCGCCAGCCAGCCGGCCGGCACCGGATCCGGCACAGTTGACGATCGTGGGCGCCCGCAGCTGATCCAGGCTGTCCACCGTGACCTGCTCGACGTCAACACCCGCAGTGTGCAGGCGTTGCGTCAGGTGGGCTAGGTAGGTGGGCATGTCCACTACCGGGAACTGGCCCCACCATCCAAATACATATCCGGCAGGCAGCTCGTCCTTCTGGCAGATCCGGAAACCGGGATATTCTTTCGCCCATGGGGGAACCGGCATCTGCGTTCGGGAGGCGATGATGCCGCTGGTCATGGTGACGCCGGTTGTGGGGTCCTGGGCCGTGGCCTCAAGTTCGGCCAGTGTTGCCTGCGCCCAGCCGTACGTGCGTGGATCATCGGTCATGTAGGGTCCCCAGCTGGCCCCCGCCGCCGCCGACGTGGTCTGCATCGGCAGATGGTCGGCCAACACCCGCACGCGGTAGCCCGTTTCCAGCAGGGTCAGAGCGGTGGTCAGGCCGCTGATACCGGCGCCGATCACCAATGTCTCACTGTCGCTGCAGATCGTGCCGCCGGCCTCGGGCTGTGCCGTGGGCCGGGTGCCGTCCGCGTTTTTGATATAGCGCAGGTGCTCTTCGATCCTGCGGTTGGTCAGCTTCTCATCGACGGTCCGATCGATCTGGGACAGGAAAAGGTCGAGCTGGTCAGGCCTATCGGCGCTGGTCATCTGCCCACCTCCCATCCCGGGACTTGGATCTGTTACGGATATCCCAGTCTGGACTGTCCGACATGCGCGCCGCGAGCGTGCGCCTGGCATGTCTGAGGTTGGCACGCACCGCCGCCGACGTCTTGCCCACCTTCCCGGCCACCTCGGCCGGGCGGAAACCGTCCACCGCGTAGGCCATTGCCTCCCCCTGAGCCTGCGGCAGGCCTGAAAGCAGCTGCACCACCCGATCGCCCTTGTGGATGTCGTCGGGTGCCTGATCGTGCTGTGCCGCGGGATCGAGCCGCTGCGCGGCAACGGTGCAGCGCAGTCTCTGCTCATCGCGTTGCCGGGCCTTGTGGAAGTTGGTGATGGCCGCACGGCAGGCGTACGCTACCGGATCGCGCAACTCATCCCACCGCTGCCACACCTCCAACGCCGCCTGGGCCGCGGCGTCCTCTGCGTCTTCGAAACACCCGCCCTGCTGCATAACGATTTTCACCAGCCGCCGGAAGGTGTCGCGGAAGAACTCATCAAACACCATGGCAGTGTCAACGAGAGGTAAGCACACAGGCGCAAGCCACTATCACCATCGCGAAGGCCGCAATGCCCGTGGCGACCACCGACGAACTCAGCGCATACACCCCACCGACCCCGCTAAGCACCCCGTTGACCGCGACCAGCATGCCCGTCACCGGCGACGAGCGCTGCTCAGGCGCCCTACCTCCAGCCATCGCCCACCTCCCAGATCTTGACCGGCCAACGCCAGACCTCATCCATAAGGGTCCATGACAGTCCTCAAACGTGAAAACCCCAGCCCGCGGCGCCGCGGCGACGGGCGCAAGGGATGAGTAAAACAACCCGACTCGCCATGCGCCATTACCTCGCCGAAAGCGGCCGCTTCCATCGAGACCAGCTCGCCGCCGTCCGAGTAAGGCATCCTACTGAGAAACCGACGGATCGATCTTCGACGCCGGGTTCCACCGCCGACGCATCGTGGCACACTCCGGTGCGGGTTCCGTTGTGACAGCAGGCTGCCGCCGTCCGGAGAGCACCCGCCAAACGAGATGCCGAGATCTACATGGCGGGACTCGCATAAGCTTGAGGTCTAGGGAACGGTCGGCGGCCGCTCAACGGACATGCGTTCTCTCTGCGATTGGTGCATGTCTTCTCCACACAGGGTCGTCGGATGCTGAAGCTCGCTGTCGACTGTCGTGCACTAATGCCAGATCTTAAACTTTATGCGATCAATGGACGCCATTTTCTCGTCCAACATGCCAGGAAACAGGTGCACCGTGAGATTTCGGCCCTGGAGCGGCGTGAGATCAAGACCGGGAGTTGATTCAAGGATGGCCAGTTCACGCAGGTTCGTAAGCTGAGCCAGAGGAGCCACATCCACGGGCGGTCGGACTTCGTCGCTGAAGCCGCAGTTGCCCAGGAAGATCACCTCCAGTGTCTGCAGAGCGATGAGCGGCCGGAGATCACCGATCGGCTGGTAGCGAATGTCGAGGCGCCGCAGCCGACTCATCTGGCTGATCGCTGCCAATTCATGCGCCCATTGACACTGGAAGAGGATCAATTCTTCGAGTCGGGGCAACGATTTAGCTATTTCCGCGAGCCCTCCTGCTGGCTCGTCTACCCCATCGAGGGCTAGACCCGTCAGTCGGGGAAGGACACTTAGCAAGGTCAGGTCGGGAGCAGCCTCACCCTTGAGATACAGGTAATGAAGCAACCGACAGCCCCGTAGAAAGTGCAAGTCATTAATTGGTGCGTCAAGCAACCACAGGTATTTCAGCGCGTCGAGGCTCGCAATCGTGGCCAAGTCCTGGTCTGCTGCCATATCCCGCAGCCAGAGCCACTCCAAGCCTGGAAGGGACTTTAGACCGAAGTTACCGGTGATTGAGTAGGCGAAACCCCTGCCTTGCAGGGGTTTCGTGGTGTGGCGGGTGGGTTGTTCTGGCTACGTGAGGGTGATCGGGATGGGGGTGCCCAGGAGTTCGAAGGCGCGGCGTTGGGCGGGCGTGGGTTCGGTGAGTTGGTCAAAAGCGGTGTCGGTGTTGGCGCCGCTGGTGGTGATGTGGATGCGGTTGCGGGTCAGGGTGCCCAGGTGGGTGAGCAGGGTGCGAAACGAGCGCACCGGCTCGTTGTCGTCGTCTCGGTGGCGTGATGCCTTACGAGCGGCGGTGTCCGAGCGTCGGGCGGGGGCGACGGGGTTGTCGCGGGCCGGTGGCGCGGTGTCGGTGTAGGTCAACGGGGCCAGCGTTGCTCGTAGGTGCCAGACCAGGTAGGCGGCCAGCATGCAGATGAGCACGTGAGCGCGGACGCGGTCTTCGAGGCGGTGGTGGATGGGACGTAGCGCGAGGTCGTCGGTTTTGATGTGCCGCAAGTCGCGTTCCACATGGGAGAGTTGTTTGTAGGCGAAGACCGTTGCGGCGGCGTCGAGGGTGTCGGTGGGCACGCTGGTGCGGATGACGTAGATCCCGTCGAGGGCGGCCTCGGCGTCGATGCGGGCCTGATCACGTTGATAGGACAGGCTTTGCGCGTCGATGTGCAGGGTGAAGTGTTTGGCCATCTTGTATTTGTTGACGATTTTGCCGACCGCGACACCGATGGCGTCCTGCCCGGACAGGCCGCCTGCCTCGACCCGCGTTTTCACTGCGGCCAACAGGGTTTCGGTGGCGGCCAACAAGTCTTCACGTTTACGGGCGCGTTCGGCGGCCAGGGCCGGGTTGCGGCAGCAGATCAGCCGCTCACCGGGATAGTCCGGATGCACGATTTCGGCCAAATCCTGGGTGTCGAACAGCGACATTTGCAGCGGCCCGTCGTCGGCGGCCAGTATTTTGATCGCCGGTGCCCGTAGGCAGGTCAGCCAGCCCAGCTGGGTGTGCTCGCGTAGGGCGTCGATCCGCGCGTTGGTGATCATGCCGCAGTCACCGACCATGACCAGATCCGTGAGGCCGAAGCGGTCTTTGACCACGGTGACCGCCTCGATGAAAGCGGCCGGGTCGGCGGTGTTGCCGGCAAAGACCCGTACCGCCACCGGCCGCCCGACCGCATCGCACAGCAGCCCGTACTCGATCTGCGCCTTGCCCTTGCGACCGTCGCGGGAATACCCGCGGGCGGCCAGCGGACAGGTCGTGCCTTCCACCCAGGACGAGGACAGATCAAACAACGCCATCCGCGACGGGTTGGCGTCTGCGGCCAGGTGCCGGGCGGCCAGTTTCGCCTCAATCTGGTCCTGGCGGCCGACCAGCCAGTCCATCGCGGCGTACACCTCGTCGGTGTCCGCGTCGGCCACACCCAGGTCGACGCCCAGGGTGGTGTCGGCCCACCACGACAGGGTGGCACGCTTGGGCGCCGGGGCCACCACCCGCGACACGATCAACGCCAGGGCCAGGTCCCGCATCCGGCCCGCCGGGCCCAGCAACGCGGGCAGCCCCAACGCTTTGGCTTGCGCCCACACCGCCGCGACGTGTCCGTGCGGCAACCCGCGCACGATCCGCAGGTCCTGCCCGGCGGTCACCAGCGTCTTGCCCGCCAGGCTCGCCCGTACCGCCTCGATCGCCGGCTGCGGCAGCGCGGACAGGTTGGCCAGGGTCTCGTGGCGCACCTTGCCGCCCTCGCGGAACGAGCGGCGTACCAGCCACGACACGTACTCCCGCTCGCCGCGTCTGCTCACAATCTTCGACACATGCATCGCACCCGATGGCTTGGCCACAAACAGAACCTAGCCGACCCATCAGCCGATGTCACTACCGTTACTGGCTACAAATCGGCATCAATTTCTGCCGTACCTCCAGGCCACCCACCAAATCGAGCCTCAAATCACCGGTAACTTCGG
>Ga0075418_10007421_pt1 | contig 12350 bp, 10 predicted proteins | sample SoiMetdeltSBSDD2_FD_81776 | JGI IMG/M metagenome (GOLD analysis project Ga0075418, IMG submission 81776) | Bulk soil microbial communities from a Populus tree surrounding site in Tennessee, USA - Soil MetaG P. deltoides SBSDD2 | ecosystem: Environmental > Terrestrial > Soil > Tree plantation...
CGAGTGACACTTCTCGTCGAGCATGGAGTCGACGTCAACACGCCTGGCCTGCGAAACGGCCGCACGCCATACGAGGAAGCACTCCGCGCTGGCAACGACGAGATCGCTCGTTACCTGTTAGCCGCTGGGGCGCGCCATATCGAGCTCGATCCACTGGAAGCGTTTGCAGCCGCCTGCATCTCGGGGCGGATTGACGACGCCCGCGCGCAGTTAGCGGCCGATCGGTCGCTCCTCGACAGACTTGACGATCGCGGCCGGATCGAGTTGGTTCACCGCGCCGTCGACAGCGGCCGGCTCGACGCCGTCCGGTTCGTCGCAGGGCTGGGCTTCGAGGTGAACGGCATGATCCCGAACACTGGCTACGATCGAACGCCGCTTCACAACGCGGCGATGAGCGGCAATCTCGACATGGTCCAGCTTCTGCTCGACCTTGGTGGTGATCTCACCATCAGGGATCACCCGTACCGAGCGACGCCGATTGGCTGGGCCGCCCACAACGACGAGCGACACGTCGTTACCTACCTCCTGCAGTTCGCGAACATCTTTGACGCCATTCGCTGTGGTGGTGTGGAGCGAGTGGCGACGCTGCTCGCATCAGATCCGTCACTCGCATCGGCCGTGGACGAGTCGGGCCATCCGCTGACGTCCTACTTGCAGGCGGATATGCCACGCCTCACGGAAATGATTCAGACGCTCGTGAATGGTGACGTCAATCTCAACCAGACCGACCGCACCGGCCGCACGCTGCTGGATCACGCCAACGCGCGAGGGCTAACTGATCTCGCTGCGATCGTGCGCGCCCATGGCGCGCGAACCAGCGACCAGTCCACGGAAGGCTGAGCGCTCTCGTCGCCTTGACGCCCCACTTGGCGAATCACACGAGCAGGAGTTGGGCAAGGCCGAGGAAGAGCAAGAAGCCCATGCTGTCGGTGACAAACGGCCGCGTAACAACACGGTAAAGGAGTTGTAAACGAGGGGCTGGCAGCCAACCTCAGGCTTGGAGTACCATGCAGGGCATGTCATACAAGCCAACCGTCCAGATGCTTGCCAGCTTCAGCCTGGCAGCGATCGCGGTGGCCGCGTACGCACAAGGTCAGACCCCGCAGACTCCTCCAGCAGCGCCGCCGCAGTACTCGGCGACGTTGAACGTCGGCGATCAGGCTCCCGATTTCAAGCTCCCGGGATCCGATGGCAAGACGCACTCACTGGCGGACTTTAAGGGCAAGACCGTGGTGCTGGCGTGGTTCCCGAAGGCCTTCACCGGTGGTTGAACGGCGGAGTGCAAATCGCTCCGTGAGAGCAGCCAGATTCTGAAAACCTACGACATCGCCTACTTCATGGCGAGCGTCGACACCCTTGAAGACAACACGAAGTTCGCCCAAGAGAACCACGCGGACTTTCCCATCCTCGCGGATCCGGCAAAGGACACCGCGAAGGCCTATGGCGTGATCCGGACCGACGTACCTCCGGAGCGTCAGCTTGCAGCGCGGTGGACCTTCTACATCGGCTCGGATCGCAAGATCCTGGCAATCGACAAATCGCCGACGACTGCCACGGCTGGCGAAGTCATGGTCAAGAAGCTCGAGGAACTGGGAGTCAAGAAGAAGTAGGCTTAAGGTTCTGGGTTCAGAGACCGATAGCGCCCGTCGCGAGTGCGGCAATCGTCATGACCAGGGTGACCGCGAACGCGTACGGAATCGTTCGGCGCTGATGATCCCCCAGATCCACTCCCGCCAATCCCACCAGGAGAAACGTCGCCGGCGTCAGCGGACTCACTGGAAAGCCGGTCGTCATCTGCCCGAGCACCGCGGCGCGTCCAACCTCGATAGCCGAACCGCCGGCAGCCTGCGAGGCGTTCGCGAGAATCGGTAGCAGCCCGAAGTAGAACGAGTCCGGATCGAACGCGAGGCTCAACGGCATGGACGCGACCCCCATCAAGGCCGGTAGATGGCGCAGCGCGGCGTCCGGAAGGATGCGCACGAGATCGCCCGAGATCGCGTCAAGCATCCCCGATTTCGTCAGAATGCCGGTGAACACGCCCGCAGCAAACACGGTCGTCACCATCATCATGGCGGCGCTGCCATGCGCGGTAAGCCGCTCGCGCTGCAGATCGCTCTGCGGATAATTCACAAGGAGCGCGATCGCAGACGCCAGCAGGAAGATAAGCGGCAGCGGAAGCATCTCCGTAAACAAGGCCGCGAGCGTGACGACCGTCAGCGCCGCATTGAAGTACCAGAGAACACCCACCTCGCCTTCGGCAGCCGACTCGTCCATCGCGTCGTGGACCACGTCGACAGTGTCATGTGACGCGCGCGCGAGTCGAGCGCGCTCCTTCCGGCCAATGTGCACCGCGAACAGAAACACGAACACCATTCCGATCGCCATCGCCGGCGTCACCGGCAGAAACAAAGAGGATGGGGTCGTGTGCAATGAAGCGGCAGCTCGGGTCGTCGGGCCGCCCCACGGCAGCATGTTCATCGTGCCGGCGGCGAGCGCGGTCGTGCAGGTCAGGACAAGCGGATCCATCCGCACACGGTTGTAGATGGGCAGCATGGCCGGAACCGTGACCATGAACGTCGCGGCCCCCGCACCATCGAGATGGCTCACGGTCGCAATCGCCGTGGTACCAACGGCAATCCTGACAGGATCGCGGCCCACCGTCCGCACCAACGCACGCACGATCGGATCGAACAACCCCGCGTCGTTCATGACGCCGAAGTAGACCACGGCAAAAGCCAGCAGCACCGCGACTGGCGTCACGCTGCGGATCCCGTCCATCGCGAAGGCGCCAAGCTGCGAACCAAAGCCGCCGAGGAGCGCCGCGACGACCGGCACCAGCGTAAACGCGACCAGCACGGAGGTGATGCGAAAGAGGATCAACGTCAGGAGCGCACCGATCGTGCAGAGCCCGAGCCAGGTGAGCATCAGTTCTGCGGTTTGAGATCGGTCCTGGTGCGGAGTGCTTCGGCGGTGTGCTGTCCTAGGGCAGGCGGCGGAGTGATCTGTGCGGCGCGAACGCCCGACAACTTCACCGGATTGCCCGGCACCTTCACCGACTGACCGTCGAGAGGGATGTCGAGCAGCATGTTGCGCGCGGCCAGTTGGGGATCCTGGAGGACCTCTTCGATCGACCGAACGCGGCCGCACGGCACGCCAGCGGCCGAGAGCCGCTCGATCAGCGAGTCCACGGTCTCGGTCGCAACCATGGGCCGGATCAGCTCATTCAGCGCGTCCCGATTCTTCAATCGATCGCTGTTCGTAGCAAATCGCGGATCGTGCTCGAGCGATTCCGCTCCCATCGCGCTGCAGAACCTGGACCACAAGCGTGGATTGGCGACGGCAACGATGATATGCCCGTCGGCCGCGGGGTATGGCTCGTACGGCGCCAGCGATGGATGCTCGTTGCCGAGTCGTCCCGGACTCTGGCCGGTTGCCGCGACGATGCCAGCCGGCAACCCCAGAATCGACACCGCCGAATCGAGCAGCGCGATGTCGACAACTTGTCCTTTTCCGGTCTGCATCCGGCTCACGTAAGCGAGCAGAATCCCCTGCACGGCATAGAGCGCCGCGAGGCAATCGGTGATGGCGACGCCAACTTTCGTCGGACCTGTTTCTGGAAACCCGGTGACGTCCATGAGTCCCGACTCGCCCTGGATGACCAGGTCGTAGCCGGGGAGATCTCGTCGCGGACCGGTCCCGCCGTAGCCGGAGATCGAACAATAGATCAGGCGATCGTTGAGCGCTCGAGCGCGATCGGCACCAAACCCGAGCCGCTCCAGCGTTCCCGGACGGAAGTTCTCGACGAGAACGTCCGCACTGCGAATCATGTCCTCGAGCAGCGCGATGCCGTCAGCCGACTTGAGATCGATCGCCACGCTCTTCTTGTTGCGGTTGACGCTGAGGTAGTAGGTGCTCCAGCCCGCGACAAACGGCGCCCACTCGCGAGTGTCGTCACCGTGGCGCGGATCTTCGATCTTGATGACGTCCGCGCCCATATCCCCCAGCAGCATCGTGCACAACGGACCGGCCAGCACCCGTGTGAAGTCGAGCACTTTCAACCCGCTCAACGGCAGGTCGGCCTGAACGGCTTCAGTCATGCCTACAGCTTATATCCGCTATCCGCTATCCGCTGTCCGCTGGCCGCTCGCCGCGGTTGAAGAACCCGCCGCGTAGAACACGCCGTGCAGAACCCGCCGTGTAGAACCCGCCGTGTAGAACCAGACTAAGATCACCCGTGTATCTCGTGCGCTGGACGATGCTCGTTGCCACGATTCTGTGGGCGTGCTCCGAGGTTGTGAAGATTCGCAATCCAGCGCGGGCGGCGCCGGCGCGCACCCTTTACACGGCCGCTCTGGCGTTGGCCATCGTGCACGTGCTGGTCGCGTTCGCCCTCGTGTATGCGTGGAGCCACGATGCGGCGATCGACGCAACGGCCCGACAAACCGCGGAGGTCGTCGGAATACGCTGGGGAGGCGGCATCTTCGTGAACTACCTGTTTCTCGCGCTCTGGGCCGCCGATGCCTGGCACTGGTGGGTTTCACCAGGCCCACACGAGCAGCGCTCAACACGGCTCGAGGATCTTCGGCTATTGTTTTTTCTCTTCATGTTCATCAACGGCGCCATCATCTTTGCTGGACCTGTCGCACGCATCGTGGGGATTCCGGCGGCCGCGGCCGTCATGACGGCGTGGCTTCTCTCCGCGCGAAAGCGACATGCCCGTGCCTAGCGGATTCAACGCCCAAGCTATCCCCCGCCCCGCGGCGCGGATGTATTACGGATGGGTCGTCGTCCTCATCGCAGCGGCGGCAATGGTCGGCACCCTGCCCGGACGATCGCAAGGCCTCGGCCTCATCACCGAACCGTTGCTGCGCGATTATCAGCTCACGCGCGTTGGCTACGCGCAGATCAACCTGGTCGCGACGCTCATCGGCTCGCTGTTCTGTTTTGGCATCGGTGGCCTGCTGGATCGGCATGGCAGCAGGGTTGTGCTCACCGTGCTCTCGCTTGTGCTCGGGGCAACAGTCCTGGGCATGACAGTCAGCCCTAACGTGATCGTGCTTGCCGTTTTGATCACGCTCACGCGCGGGCTGGGGCAAAGCGCGCTCTCGATCGTCAGCTTGGCGATGGTCGGCAAGTGGTTCCGCCGTCGGATCACCCAAGCCATGGCCGTCTACGCCGTCGTCATGAGCATGGGCTTCATGGCGGCATTCCCCCTCGTCGGCGCCATTGTCACTGGGCGCGGATGGCGCGTCGCGTGGACGCTTGTTGCCGCCGGGCTGCTCGTAGGCCTGGCGCCGCTCGCGTGGACGCTGGTGCGCGACACGCCGGAAGCCATCGGCCTGAGCGTAGATGATGAAGGTGGTGTTGATGGAGCGCGACACGAAGAGGCGTCCGCTTCCGACGCGACGCTGCGGGAGGCACTACAGTCACCTGCGTTCTGGGTGTTTGCGACGGCGAGCGCGATGTACGGATTGATCGCGTCCGGCATCGGCCTTTTCAACGAGTCGATCCTTGCCGAGCGCGGCTTGACGCCCGACGTCTATCACAGCGCACTTGCGGTCACGGCCATCACCGCTCTCGTCGCTAATTTTTCGGCGGGCGCGTATGCGTCGCGCCGCTCATTGCGCCTCGTCCTCGTGGGCGCGCTGGGGATCCTTGCGGCTGGACTCGTCGTGTTGCCGCATATCACGACCGTTCCGCAAGTGATGATGCAGGCAGTTGCGATGGGTGTTGGCGGTGGCTTCGTGATGGTGGTGTTCTTCAGCTTCTGGACCCGAGCCTACGGCCGCACCCATCTTGGACGGATTCAGGGCGCGGCGCAGGCGCTGACGGTCTTTGCGTCGGCGATCGGCCCGCTCCTGCTCGCCTATTGTGTCGAGTGGACAGGGTCGTACGCGTTCGCGTTCTACCTGCTGGCGGCGCTCGTCGCGGTTCTCGCGGCACTTGCCGCGATCGTCGCTGTACCCGCGTCTTCTCGTGTCGAACAGGATGTCCACTACCGGCGTTAGCACACACAATCACACCAACGCTAAGCCCAACCAGCGGCGGCGAATGGTCGCTCGTTCGCCGCACGAGGCGCATCGCACCGCCACGCCGCTCGAGCTGCTCTTCGATCTCGTTTTCGTCGTGGCGATCGCCCAGGCCTCGAACGGCCTGCACCACGCCATCGCCGAAGCCCATGCTTTCCAGGGTCTCGTCGGCTACCTGATGGTGTTCTTCGCATCGGCGTACGATTGCGACGATGTGCCGTACCGCCTGGCGGTGTTCGTGCAAATCGCCGGCGCGCTCATTCTTGCCGGCGGTTTGGCGACGATGTTTGAATCGCGCGCGCCGAACATCGCGACCGTCGGCGGCTATGTCGTGATGCGTTTCGCTGCGGTGGCCCAGTAGCTCCGCGCCGCTGCCGCGGATCCCGTTCGCCGAGCAACTGCTCTCCGTTACGCGCTCGGATCGCCGTGCTCCAGTGCGCGTGGGTCGGCACGCTGTTCGTGTCACACGCCTGGCTGTTCGTGTTTCTGACCCTCATGACACTCGAGCTGCTTGTTCCGATGTGGGCCGAGGTCGCCGGCCAAACGACGTGGCACCCGCATCACATCGCTGAGCGCTATGGCCTGCTGACGCTGATCGTGCTCGGCGAGTCGATCCTCTCTGCGACCATCGCGGTGCAATCGGCGTTGCGCTCGGGCGAAGCGCTTGGCCCGCTGACGCCGGTCATCATTGGCGGCCTGTTGATCGTGTACAGCATGTGGTGGGTCTACTTCGATCGGCCGGTACACGATCTGCTCACCAGCCTTCGCAAGGCTGCCATCTGGGGATACGGGCACTATCTTGTCTTTGGCAGTGCGGCCGTTGTCGGCGCCGGTCTGGCCGTGGCGGTCGATCACGCGACGCACCATGCCAAGGTGAGCACCATCGCCGCCGGTCTTGCCGTCACCGTGCCTGTGTCTATTTTCGTGCTCTCGCTGTGGTTTCTGCACGATCGCAGTACGGCCGCACGCGCGCCGTCGGGCCAATCGCCGCAGCCTCATCCTGCTCACGACCCTGACGGGCCAGGTAGTGCTCCTGACTGGGTTGACGATGGCCGTCATGATTGGCGGGAAGATGGTGTACTTGAGGAAGGTCGGATCTTAGAGCGCTTTTCCTTGCTGCGTGATCAAACCAGCGACGACGCGGACGAAGTCGCCAGGCACGATTGGCTTGGCCATGTGGCAATCGAATCCGGCAGCGAGGGCGCGATCGCGGAAGTGCACGCCGGCATACGCGGTGATGGCGGCGGCAGGAAGATGCGTGCCCGTGCGCGCATCGCGACGGCGCACTTCACTGATCAGCACGTAGCCATCGTCGCCGGCCATGCCGATGTCGGCGAGCAGCACGTCAGGTGCCGACGCCTCGAGCAGCTGCAATGCTTCGGCGACATCGCCGGCAGTCTGCACAACCGCGCCGGCTCGAGCGAGGATCGTCTGCAGCAGCGTGCGCGCATCCTCCTCATCGTCCACAATCAATGCGCGACAGCCGGCGAGCTGTTCCGCGTCAGCGAAGGCTGAATACCCATCGTACGGCGCATTGAGCGATGCGGCTGCGGCTCCGTCAAGCCGGGGCAGCTCGATGATGAACGTCGAACCTCTGTCCAAACCCTCGCTCTCGGCGCGAACCGTGCCGCCGTGCGACTCGACGAGATGCCGAACGATAGCGAGCCCTAAGCCGAGGCCGCCGTGCTGGCGACTGATCGAGCCGTCCGCTTGACGGAATCGATCGAACACGTATGGCAGGAACTCACGGTCGATGCCCGCACCGTCGTCGCGAACGGTGATTCGGACGACGTCGCTACCGGCAGCCGCCAGCTCGATCTCGACCAGTCCGCCGGGCCGCGTGAACTTTACGGCGTTCGACACCAGGTTCCAGACGACCTGCTGCAGCCGCTGCGGGTCTCCTTCCGTCAGGCGCGCCGCGCTGTCGAGCCGCGACTGGACGCGAATCCGCTTCGCCTCCGCCGCCGGCCGCACCGCGTCGTACGCGGCGCCGATCACCGAGCCGAGATCCACAGGCTTCCGCTCGAGACGCAGCACACCGGTAATGATTCGCGACACATCAAGGATGTCTTCGATGAGCTGGGCCTGCAGATGAGCATTTCGATCGATCACTTCCAATGCTCGCCGGACGCTGCGCTCGTCGAGCGTCCCGTCGAGGAGCATCCGCGTCCAGCCAACGATGGCGTTGAGGGGCGTGCGCAGTTCGTGTGAGAGCGTGGCGAGGAATTCATCCTTGGCGCGATTCGCCGCCTCCGCCTCACGCCGCGCCGTCAACTCGCGCTGCAGGAGCCGCTCGCGCTCCTGCTCCGCGCGCCGCACTTCGACCTCCACCCGCTTGCGTGCTTCGAACAGCCCTATCTGGTTCCCGACCGTCGACATCGTCGCTAACAGGTCGCGATCCGGAGTCGCGATGGAGCGATTGAAGAACTCGATGACGCCAACAACCCTCGTTCCGATACGAATCGGAAACCCGAATGCGCCGTGCACGCCGGCTCCGCGCGCCGAAGCGAGCCGCGGAAAATTCGGATCCCGAACGACGTTTTCAATCCAGACCGCACGCCCTTTCTCCCAGATGCGTCCGGGCAGACCCACGCCAGGAGTGAACCCGAGTTCGTACGTGACCTCGATGAACTCATTCAACTCCGGCCGAGGCTCGTTCCAGTGCGACACGCAACGAATGTGCTCCCTGTCATCGTCGACCATCCAGAGCGCACCCACGGACCAGCCAAGGTTTTCGCAAATCACGCGCAGCAGCGATGGCGCGGCGTCGAGAAGCGAGGCGGAGTCCGCGAGGACCTCGCCGACGGCGTGCCCCGCGGCGCGCCGCCGCTCACCGGTTATCCGCTCGGCGATTGCTGCCGCGAGCAGCACGCCGGTCCCCGCCAGCACGCCGGTGAACACCTGCAGCAGCAGGAGGCTGGCGTTGATCTCTGTCGAGGCGAATGGGCCGACGCCACGAATCGTGTTCCCGATCTTCACGACGGACGAAGCGAAGACAACGAGCGAAGTGGCTGGCAGGCCGAGGCGGACCGCCGCGGCGATCACGAACGGAACAATGATGTACTCGAGCGGGTGGTGCCCGCTGCCAGCGCCAAGGACCTGAGAAAAGATGAAGTGCGTGACGAGCGCCGTGCCCGCAACCATGGCCGCGGTTTCAATCCAGTAGCGCCGGGGCCGCGGCAACGGCGGCCTCGCCGTCGTCAAAATCGCTGGACCGATGACGAGCGATCCGAGAACGTCGCCGACCCACCACGCCATCCACAACTCGCCGAAGCGCGACCACACCTCGAGGCCGGCGAGCGACAGCGTCGTCACGCCAACGGTGGCACTAATCGTCGTGCTGAGGCCGGCGGCGATGACGATAAAGGCGAGCCCGTCGCGAGTACGGCGCAGCGAGGGATCGAACGCGAGGAATCGCGGCAGGATGAACGTTGGCGCGACTGCTTCGAGCGTGTTGCCGGCCGCGATGAACAGCGCCACCCCCCAAGGCGCGCCATTCGTCGTGTTGGAGACAAACGCGGCGATCCAGACTGCGGGCCAGAACCGGCGGCCCCAGAGGAGCAGGGCCGCCTGAGCGATCCCGGTTGGCGCCCAGACCGTCGTTACTTGATCGGACACAAACGCAAATCGGAATCCGACCTGCGCGGCGAGAACGTACGCCAGCGCCACCGCGAAAGCGATAACAACTGTCCGTTCGACATCCGACCCGCGACTCTTGAACACCCGCGCTCACTTGGTAGCGATGAGTAAGGTTCGGTGGCTCTATTGTGGTCTGAGAAGTGTAGCCGAGGATTGACGCGCGTAAGCTCGACTGCAGAAAGACAGACGGTAGAATGTCGGCACCGGTGTCCTTCGATTGCGATGTCGTCGTGATTGGCGGCGGGCCGGCGGGATCGACGGCGTCCGCCTGGCTGGCGCGCGCCGGCCGCCGCGTGATTCTGCTCGAGCGGGATACGTTCCCGCGCTTCCACATCGGCGAATCGCTTCTGGCCTCGGTGAATGGGCCGCTCCGCGCAATCGGCGCCGACGAGCTGGTCCGCGCCAGTGGCTTTCCTGAGAAATGGGGCGCGACGTTCAGCACCCATCTCGGGCGAGTGGAACGCTACGCCGATTTTGCGATCGCCACTGAAGTGCCGCAGCCTCAGACCTGGCAAGTCCCGCGTGAACGTTTTGATGAGTTGCTGCTTCGCCATGCCGCGACGTGCGGCGTCGATGTTCGCGAACATCACCGGGTGATGCAGTGCGCCTTCGATTCGGAAGGGGTCAGCATCAACGCCACACACTCGGCGACCAGTGTGACGCTTCGAGCACCCGTCGTGATCGATGCGTCGGGACGCGCAGCGTTGCTGGCCCACACATTCGGCCTGCGGGTAGACGAACCGGATCTCGCGAACGTGGCCGTGTTCTCGCACTACGCGGGCGTGCCCCGCGCGTCGGGTCGACGGTCCGGCGATATTCGCGTGATCGCACGCGCCGATCTCGGCTGGTTCTGGCTGATTCCAATTTCGCAGGAACTGATGAGCGTTGGCGTCGTGCTGCCTCAGGCGGTTTTCAAAGCTTTGCCGCGAATGGAACCGGAGGTCTTGCTGTCGCAAATGATTGCCGACACGCCCGCGGTTACACGTCTGATGGCGCATGCCGAACGGCGATGGCCGGTGCGCGTCGAGCGGGACTTCTCGTACGGCGCCAAGGCCTACGCAGGGGATCGCTGGATCGTAGTCGGCGATGCGGGATCGTTCCTGGATCCCGTCTTTTCGAGCGGAGTGGCGATTGCGATGGAGTCTGGTCTGGAGGGTGCGCAAGCCGTCGAGAGCGGGTTGTCGAGTGGTAATCTGTCGAGTCGAACGTTCCGCCGGTTCGATCGGCGACAGTGCGGACGCTACCGATCGTTCCGGCGCTTCGTGCTTGGATTCTACACGTCGGCGTTCCGCGATCTGTTCTTCAGCCCCGAGCCGCCAGCGCGCATGTTTCGTGCGGTGGTCACCGTGCTGGCCGGGCATTGGCGGCCATCGTGGCGCACCCGACTCTGGCTGTTCCTGTTCTTTCTGAGTGTCAGGATCCAGGCACGATTCGGGTTCGCGCCAAGGCACACCAAGTAGCATGCGCACCTTCGCCACCGTTCTGAGCATCGTTGTTCTCACGCTGTCAGGTCGCGGATTGACCGGGCAGGTGCAGCGCACCGGTCCGCCGTACTCGCCCGAAGAAGCGCTCGCGTCGTTCCGGATTGTCTCGGACTTTCAAATTGAGCTTCTCGCCGCCGAACCGCTAATCACTTCACCCGTCGCGATGGAGATCGACGAGGACGGCCGCCTCTTTGTTGTCGAAATGCCTGGATACCCGCTTGACGTCGGCGGCTCAGGCCGAGTGGTCGTGTTGCGCGACACCAACGGTGACGGCGTGCCCGATCGTCGTGTGGTTTTTGCCGACGGGCTGCGCCTGCCAACCGGCGTCATGCGATGGAAGCAGGGCGTGATCGTGACCGACTCGCCGCACGTCTGGTACCTCGAGGACAGTGATGGCGACATGCGTGCGGACATCAAACGCGAGATGCTGACCGGGTTCGCGCTCTCGAACCCGCAGCATACGACCAACACGCCTGTCTATGGGCTCGACAACTGGATCTACCTCGCGAACGAAGGGCCGGTTCGAACGACGCGCTACCGCGATCTGTTTGGCGATGTGGGAAGCGAGGTGCGTTTTCCCGATCGACCGAACGCTCCACGGCTGCCACCGGACGCGGACGGTCGAAACGTTCGCTTTCGACCTGACAGCGGCGAACTCGAGATGCTTGCCGCGCGAAGCCAGTTCGGCCAAACGTTCGACGCGTGGGGCCGTCACTTTCTGGTCACCAACAATCGGCACATCTATCAGGAAGTCATTGCGGCGCGTTACCTCTCGCGTAATCCCTCACTGGTCGTTCCGTCGGTCATCGAACAGCTTCCTGACTACCCCCTTCCAGCGGCGCTCTACCCCGCTACGCAGAATCCGGAATTTCAGCTGCTGACCGATGTCGGCGTCATGACTTCGGCATCCGGGCTCACGTGGTATCTGGCGAACCTCTTCCCACAGGAGTATCAGTCAGCGGTGTTTGTCGCGGAAGGCGCACACAACCTCGTGCACGTCGCCACCGTCCGCGATCGCGGCGCGACGTTCCGCGCGAGCCGGATGTTCGACGGCAGGGAGTTCCTGGCTTCGACAGACGCCTGGTTCCGGCCGGTGAACTTCTATCTCGGTCCCGATGGCGCGCTGTATCTGATCGACTACTACCGCAAGGTACTCGAGCACCCCGAGTGGATGGACGAGGCCACGGCCAAGACACAG
>Ga0075418_10007424_pt1 | contig 12349 bp, 11 predicted proteins | sample SoiMetdeltSBSDD2_FD_81776 | JGI IMG/M metagenome (GOLD analysis project Ga0075418, IMG submission 81776) | Bulk soil microbial communities from a Populus tree surrounding site in Tennessee, USA - Soil MetaG P. deltoides SBSDD2 | ecosystem: Environmental > Terrestrial > Soil > Tree plantation...
GCTCGGACGCGACCTGCTCGCGCGAGTGATCCACGGTGCACGCGTGTCCCTGCTCGTGGGTCTCGTGGCGCCGGCGATCGGCCTCGCGCTCGGCGGCGCCATCGGCCTGCTGGCGGGCTTCCGACGCGGCTGGCTGGATGCAATCGTCGGCGTGATGGTCGACGCGCTGCTAGCGTTTCCGGCACTGATCCTCGCGCTGATCGTCAGCGTCTACGTGGGACGCGGCGTGGATTCCATGATCGCGACGCTCACTGTGCTCAGCGTTCCGGCGTGCGCGCGCGTCGCACGCAGCGCCGCCCTCGCCACTTCACAGCTCGGATACGTGGAGGCGGCGCGCGCGGGCGGCGCGAGCGAGATGCGCATACTCTGGCGCCACGTGCTGCCGAACGCGATGCCCAGGCTCGCGACCTTCGGCCTGCTGCTCGTGGCACTGATGATCGTCGTCGAGGGGGCGCTCGGCTTCCTCGGGCTCGGCGTCGCGCCGCCTGCGCCCAGCTGGGGCGGCATGATTGCAGAGGGGCGCGCGCAGCTGGAGGACGCGCCGCAGGTGTGCCTGGCGCCCGCCGCGGCGCTGTTCGCTACCGTGCTGTCGCTGAACGTGCTCGGGGAGTTGCGTCGCGCACGGACGCGCGACTGACGCGGGATCAGGCGCGGACGGCGGTGACCTCGAGCCAGTAGCGGATGACCTCCGTTACGCCGGCACGCTTGAAGGCCGGACCGACGGCGTGCTGGAGACATTCGCTCGCCACGTCGACCGGATAGCCCGTCATCAGCACCTCCGCGAGACCGCCGTACGCGCCGACGAGCTCGAGCGCGTGCTGGGTGATCGGGATCGGCCGCTTGTGCACGCGAGTGACGCGGAGTCCGTGCTTCTCGAGCAGCGCCTTCCACTCCTCGGGACTCTTCCAGTCCTTGTCGAAGGCGCGTCCGAATTTACCGCGCGTGCGCTTGATCGGCGGCTCGCCGCGCCGCGCACGCTCCTCGCTCTTGCGCGTGAGAAGCAGCACCGCCTCCTTCATCCATTCCGTGTACACGGGCTCCGTGCCTTCGGCAAAGGTGCCGGTAAAGAACACGGAGTTGAAGATGAACTGGCCCTGCGGCTTGAGCAGGCGATGGACGCCCTGAAGGAACAGATCCTTGTCCGGCATGAGATGGATCGCGTTGCCGATCATGCCGGCGTCGAAGCGGCCGTCCGGGAACGGCGGGTCCATGGCGCTGCGCTCCTCGAGGCGGATCGCGCCACGACCGGCGCGGAAAGCCTCCTCGAGCTGCGCGTCGGTCTCGGCGAGCAGGCCCTTCCCGCGGAAGACTTTCCGGCCGATCTCGAGCGACTCGTTGGAGATGTCGACGCCGTTGATCACGACGTCGGGCTTCATCTGCAACAGCAGGTCGCTCAGCAGTCCGGTGCCGCAGGCCAGGTCGACGACCCGGCGGATCGACGCGAGAGACATCGTCTCGACGAGCGCCTTGTTGGCGGCGATGTATTCGGGTTCCTGAGAATAGGGTTCGTAGTTGGTAACGACTTCCATGGAATCCTTGCCCGTGTTCTTCAGCGACGGCCAGTTTAGTCTGCGGGCGCGCAATTTGAAACGGTGCCGGACACCGTTTTCGAGCAACGCCTGCAGCGCTTATGACGCATTCGATCGTGCTCACGTGATGGGCTCGCGCGCGGCGGGCGTGTCCCAGTCGTGGCGGCCGAGCCAGAGCTCGAGGCCACCGCGCGGATTGTCTTCGTACTGCCACTTTCCGTCGCGCAGGGCGGCGACGCGCGGGCCGAAGGGGTTGGCGACGGCGGCGAACAGGCCGTGCGGGGTCGACGTGAGGTTGCGCACCCCGAGGTTGTAGCGGTTGTCGAACCCGACACGTGTCACCGGCAGCCAGTTGTCGCCGTCGCACGTGCGCCAGAGGTCGCAGCCCGCTTCGTTCTCGACGATGTTCTCCGCGCCGACCTTGTTGATGACAGCGCGCACCTGTTCGTTGTAGGCATCCGGATTCAGCCAGCGTACCCAGATCGCGGAATCCATCGTGCCGAGATAGAGCCAGCCGTCGTGCACTTCCATCGACCAGAAGTAGCCGTTGAACACGTTGCCGAAGCCGGGTGAGAGCGCGCTCAGGGGAATCTTCTTTCCCATGGGTGTCGAGCGCGCGTTGCCGATGATCAGATCCCACGAGTGGTCAGGATGGATGCGTATCACCTCGGAGCCCGCGGGACCGATGCCGTTGTTGAGATCGTTCCCGCCGTTCTGGATCGCGGACGCGACATAGAGCGCGCCCTTGAACACCTTCATCGTCGCCGCGATCTGATTCTCGGCGCCGCGATACGCGCCGCGCTCGATGACCTTCGTCCAGCGATAGGGAGGATTGCCTTCGCAATCGCTGCGCCACACCTGGAATCCCTCGTTGTTGAACGTGCCCGCGTAGAGGTGATCCTGGAACGGACACAGCACGAAGATGCCCTGATTCCCGGGCTCGCCGAAACCCGGCTCGGAGGCCGCCGTCCAGCGTCCGCTCGCGGGATCGCGCGTCTCGAACACGATCGGCATGCCCGAGAGATTGATGACGAAGTTGACATCGAAGCCGCGGGTACCCGTCGGCGACGTGAAGAGACGTCCCTTGAACGGCGTGAGCACGCGCGTCGCCGTTATCGGCAGACCGCCGATGATGCCGTAGGGCGACGCAGGCAGGATGCGGTTGCCGTCGCGGCAGCGCAGGAGCAGCGCGCCAGGCGAACGACTCACCGCCCAGCTCGCGATGTAGAGGGCCGGCTCTTCGTCGGTAGAGGACTGGAACACCACCATCGAGCGATACCCCGTCTCGCGCGCAACGGGATGGCCGCCCCGGATGCTCATCACGTAGGGTGCGACGAAGATCTGCTCCCATTGCTCGCTCGGCGCGTCGTACCGCCACACCTGTGCGCGACGGTCGAGCTCGCGATAGAGTCCCTCCTGATCGGCGGGACCTTCGACCGGCCAGAGATGCACCGGCATGTTCCGGAACGTCGTCTGGATCTTGATCATCTGGAAGTTCGAGCGCGTCGTGCCGACGTAGAGCTGATCTTTGAACCATGCGACGGAGTGCGGAAAGCTGTTGTGTCCGTCGCCGAAACCGTTGGGGCAGATACGGCGGAAGTCTGCGAGCCCGAGCCCGCGGCCCGGCGCAGGGTCGATCGGGCGCTGCCGTGACGGCATGAGCTGCTTCGACATGGCGGAATCGTGGCCGGAGGTCGGGGCGTCAGGCAAGGTTGCGCGCCGCCTCTGCGGGCGCGGGTGACGGGCGGACGGCACGACTACTCGACCGGATCGCTCTGCGGTCTGAGAGCGGACATCTCCGCATGCGTGAGCAGCTTGTGCTCGCCTTCGAGCGCCTCGAGGACGCTGCGAAGGAGGTCGATGCGGTAACGCAGCTCCTTCTTCCGTTCGCGGATCTCCTCGAGCGGGGTACCGCTCGGGATGACGTCGGCCTCGATCCCGAACTCGACCGGATTCTCGAAGAAGTCCTGGATGATCTCGAGCTGGTGACGGCGCTGCTCGCGACGATCCACGAGCTGGCGGATGAAATCGTTGAGCTCGCCGCCCTGGCTGTTCGGCTTCGCCTCCCCTTCCAAGCTGCCGGCCGCGGCCGGCGTCGCCGTTTTGGCAGTTGTCCGCGCCGGGAGGTTCTCGCGTATCTCGAGCAGGCGATGCTGCCGGGCGCGCGACGAGGGGTTCGCCGGCGGGTTGCCTGCCCCGTTTGGACTCGTTTTCTGTTCGACCATGGGTCTCGGTATGGGGCGTACGCCTGCCGGCGCGCCGGTGCCTCCTCGCTCCTCTCAATTCTAGCCGCGCGCTCAGATCCCTCAAAGACTTGGCTCACATCCGGCGCGCAGGAGCGTGCGGACTGGCGCGATCTGCGTCCAGCGGGCACTCGCCGCGGCTGCGGCCGTGCCCCCTCGGTTGACATATCCACACCTGTGAGAAGCCATCGCTTCGTCTTTTCGCGGCGATGTTGCTATGCTCGCGCACGCCCGTAGCAGCGCCGATCCGGATGTCCGCCCGCCCCACGTCCTTCCCGCCTCCGCTGATTATTCTCGGCTCGCCCCGCTCCTTCACGTCGCTGATCTGCGGCATGGTGGGACAGCATCCGGAGGCCTACGGGATGCCCGAGCTCAACCTCTTCATGAGCGATTCGCTGAAGGGGTTCGTCGAGGAACTCACGGGCTACCGCCAGATCCAGATACACGGACTCCTCCGCGCGGTGGCACAGCTCTACGGCGGTGAGCAGACACTGCTCGGCATCGACATGGCGCGCCGCTGGCTGCTCACGCGCTTCGGCGTGAGCACGACCGACGTCTACGTCGAGCTCTGCCGCAAGGTCGCGCCCCTGCGCATCGTCGACAAGAGTCCTGTGTACTCGCTGAAGCCGGAGAATCTCCGGCGCATTCGCGCGGCCTTCCCGGACGCGCGCTACCTGCATTTGCTCCGCCATCCACGCACGCAGGGCGAGTCGATCATGAAGGTCGCCAAGGGCCTCATGGCGACACTCGCGAACTCGATCGACTACAGCACCGATCCACCGACGATCGACCCGCAGCTCGTGTGGGCGGACATGCAGCGCCACATCATGGAGTTCCTCGCGGATATACCGGCGCAGCATCAGCTCCGGCTGCGCGGAGAGGAGGTGCTCGGCGACCCGCAGGGCCAGCTCGGTGTCATCTGCCGCTGGCTCGGGATGTCCGATGCGCCTGGCGCCATCGAGGCGATGCTGCATCCCGAGGATTCGCCCTACGCGTGCCTGGGACCGGTTGGCGCCCACCTCGGCAACGACATCAACTACCTGCGCGACCCGACGGTCCGGCCCGGCCTCGTGGGGACGAGCACGCTTGCGGGCCCCCTGCCCTGGCGACCAGACGGTAAAGGCTTCGAGCCGCGCGTCATAGAGCTGGCCCGCCAGCTGGGCTACGCCTGACGCGCACCAAGGCACGTCATGGCCGCGGAGACCGGCGCTACGATGATCGTCGTTGTCAGAGCGTCGCAGTCCGGGTCACCGCTGCGATCCGCCTCACTTCAGCTCGAGGCGTGCGTCCTCGCCCAGCATGTCGCGGAGCCCGCCCCGCTTGAGGAACTGCTCGGCATCGGCGCTCCCCTTCAGGTGTGCGTCCCAGAAGCTGAGGGACGCCTGCTGCGTAATCCCCGCCTCGCGCTCGTCGCGCGCGTAGGGGAAGCTCGTCGCGCTCCGGCTGATGCCGCCGAAATCGTGTCGCCCGCCCTCGATGACGATCAGGTACTTGTTGCCCGGCGGGGCGCCATGAAAGGGTTCCGAGCGCCACCCCGGCGTGCCGCCGCGTCCGCGGTCGCGCGTCCCGGTGATAGTCATCATGGGAATGCGCACGTTCGCCCAAGAGTTCGTTCCGTGCAGCTGCCCGCTCCCCTGGGGCGCGAGGAGCAGGATCGCCCGCATCCGCTTGTCCGCGAAGCGCTGGCGGCCCGGGTGCCCGCGCAGTCGCGCACCCGCGAGGAGCTGTGCCGTGCCCGCGCCGAAGGAGTGACCGCTGGCCCCGAGACGCCCCGTATCCAGACGGCCGCTCAGTTCCGGCACCGCGGTCTCGATCATGTCCAGGGAATCGAACAGGAAAGAGATATCGACCGGACGGCTTGCCCAGTGCCTCAGGCGGTCCTGGCTGGCCGCCTCACCCGGCAGCGTCGCATCGGCGTGACTCGGCTGCAGGCAGATGTAGCCGTGCGCGGCCCAGTGCTGAATGAGAAGAGGGTAGTCCGCGTGCGAGCCGCCGGCGCCGTGCGAGAAACCGATCACGGGAAATGCATGGGCCGCCTGCGCTGGATAGGTGATCCGCAGCGGGAGTGCCTTGCGCCGGCGCTTGTCGTAGATCTCGATCTCTGCGAGATCGATGGCATGCGTCCCGCCGACAGGCGCGGGCGGCAGACGCGGCGCGAGGCGTTTGGCGACGCGCCGCCTGGCCGCGCTCGCGGCGTCGACGACCGCGCCGTCGCCGCGATCCGAGCCTGGCAGCAGGGCGTCCCAGAGGGATCGGATCGCATCGATCAACGCGCGCATTTCACGAGCCTGCTTCGCACCCTTGACATAAACGCAATTCTGCAACGGACCGTCCGCGGGCGTCTCGCGTTATCATGAGCGCCTCGCTTACGAGCTTGCCGGAGTGGAGGCGCCGGACGGCGATGCTCCTTTCGATGCATATCCCCAAAACGGCCGGAACGTCCTTCAGGATGGCGTTGCAGGCGCGCTTCGGCGACTCGATGCTGCTCGCGTACCGCGGGCAGGTGCGGGCGAAGCGGCCGATCGTACCGTTCGACGGAAAGCTCCTCCTGGAGCTCGAGCCGCCACACCAGGAGCGTCTCGCGGAATATTGCCGCACCAACGACGTGGCATGCATCCATGGTCATTTCACGCTGCCTTCGCTCTGCCAGATCTTCCCCGACGCGACCAGCATCACCTTCCTGCGCGAGCCAGTGGACCGGCTCATCTCCGCATACAACCACATGTACACGACGATGCCCGAGGCCGCGGAGCGCACCTCCTTCGAGCAGTTCGCGAGCAACGCGCGGACTCGCAACGTGTACGAGCAGCTCGGCGTGCTCGAGTGCCTCGACTCGCTGGGCTTCATCGGCATCACCGAGCAATACGAGCGGAGCCTGCGCCTGCTCGAGCACAAGTTTCCGGAGCTCGGATCCCTCGCTTTCGAGGAGGCCAACGTCTCGCAGCAGAAGCGCTTCACGAAAGCCGACGTCACGCCCGAGGTGCGGGCGCACCTGCGCGAGGCGAACGATGGCGACGTAGAGATCTACGAGGCCGCACTCGCGTGCTTCGAGCAGGAGTGCGCCGCCGCCGGCATTTGACACTGCGCCCGAGCTTGAGGGCGAGACTGCGGATGAGGTAGCTTCCTGACCATTGCTCGAAGACGGCCGGTGATCACCGGCCGCGTGGTATCGGGCGGCGACAAGTCACAGGGTTGGACATCATGAGCAAAAAGAGCGGAAGCGCGGGCAAGGATATCGAGGTGGAGCCGACGATCCTCGGAGTCGAGGACATTCCGGGCGCGGTTTCGCCCGACTCCGTGGAGGCGGCCGCCGGCTCGCCCGGCGCACAGCCTGCTCTCAACGAACGCCTGGCGGCGTTTCGTGAGCGTCGCGCAGGCCAGCAGGGCGGCGACTCCGGGGGCGGCGGCGCGGGCCGGCGTCCGGGCATGGGGCGCGGCCAGGGCGGCGGCCAAGGCATGGGGCGCGGTGGCGGGGGTGGCGGCGCTCGAGGCATGGGACTTCGAGCTGGCGGGGGCCAGGGTGGCCCGGCGCCCAACGCCGACGAAGATCCAGTCGCGGCCGGCAAGCGCGTCCTCGAGCAGTTCAACAGCCGCCTTGCGAACGCCGGCGAGGACAAGCGCGGGATGCAGTACGCGATCGGCACCCTCTCGCGCGGCTATGAGGCGCTGGAGAAGGAAGTTGAGCGCCTGCGCGGCGAGCTCGAGCGCGCACACGAGGCGATCCGCACCGTGCAGCGGCAGGGCGACTGAGCCCGCCGCGTGAAGCGGCCCGCCGCCCGGGCGGGCCGTCCTGAATCCTAGTCCTCGAACTGCGGCTCGATGTAGCGGTTGTAGCCGTAGCGATCCTCGCCGCACATCAGCACCGCGCCGTAGTGCTCGAGGCTGAGGCCCTGGCCGTCGATCGTCTGACCTTCGTAGATCTTCACGTCGGGCGTCGTGACCCGCACGGAGAGGCCGAGCCGGCGCTTCTTCGTCGGATTCGCCGTCGATCCGTGGAGCAGGCTCTCGCTGAACAGGAAGAACTGACCGGGCCGCATCACCATCGCCACGGCCTCGCGCGTATCGACGACATATTCGACGCGATAGCGGCGTCCGAACAGGCCCTCGCCGCTCTCGGCCTGGCTCATGCGACGGTCGAGATGGCGCTTGTGCGTGCCCGGCATGAGCCGCACGCAGCCGTTCGCAAGGGTCGCCTCATCGATGGCCATCCACGCCGATAGGTTTTTCACGGGATTGAGGGCCGGACGCAGCTGATGACCGGGGAAGCCGAGATCCTGATGCCAGGCGACCGGCCCCTGCCCCGCGTCCTTGTACTGGAACTGCGAGCGCCACAGGACGAGATCCGGCCCCATCACGGACCGCATGGCTCCCGCGATGGCGGGATGCGTGCAGAGGTCGAGCATCTCTCGATAGACGAGGTGCCAGTCGCGCAGCATCCGCTGACCACCTGGCATCGGGCCGTAGAGCGGCGACGGGCCGTCCAGAAATCGGACCGAGTCGATCCAGTCGCGGATACGCGCCATCTCGGCCTCGCTGCACAACTCGAGCGGGCCGACGTAGCCGTTCTCTTCGTAGAACTGCGCCTGCTCCTCGCTCAAACCGTAATCGGCCAGTTCCTGCATGGCCACATTCATGGCGTTACTCCATCCGTTGCTCGTTTCAGTCTCACTGCGACTCATTCGCGATTCTCCGCGAGCCGGTGCCCGCGGAAGAAATCCCAGATGTACTGACTCGCATCGATATCGCGGCTGATGCGTCCCGCGAGCCTGCCGACGGGATCGACGCGCGTGCCCGGCCAAGTGTGGCCGCCGCCCACGACGTCGACGAAGATCAGGCCGGCTGCCGGGGCACAACCCTGGTATTCCATGACCTTCACCGTCGTGCCGTCATCCGCGGCGTCGGGCAGGGTCTTCACGCTCGGCTGCGGCTGGCAGCCGTCCGCCTCGCGCCAGAACTCCAGCGTATCCGGTAAGGGGGTCACCGTGCCGCCCAGCCCGGCACGCCGTCCTGAAGGGATCGTACCACCTCCCCGCGGGATCAGGCGATCGTCACTGCCGTGAATGATCAGCAGCGGAACCGGCCTTGCTGGCTTGCAATGCGACATATAGCTGTCCGGGAACGACGCGGCGACTGCGGCGAACGCAGCGATCTCGTTCGCGCGCTCGCATGCGAGGCGCAGCGTCATCAGGCCGCCGTTCGACGCGCCCGTCGCGTACACGCGCGTGCGGTCGATGCCGTCGGAGCCTGCGAGCGCGTCGATCAGCTCGCTCGTGAAACGCGTGTCGTCGCCGAACTTCGCGGTCGCGTCGCGCCCGTCGTTCCAATGATCGATCGAGGCGGGATAAGCGACGGCGAAGCCGTTGCGATCCGCGACCTCGTTGAAGCCCGTCTGCGCCGCGATCTTCTGCGGACTGCCCTCCCCGCCATGGAAGACGATGACGAGCGGAAGCGCGCTCGACGCGGCGCCCGCGGGGCGATGCAGGTAGTAGGCGCGCTGCTCGGAGCCGACCTGGAGCATACGCTGCTCACCGATCTCGGCGGCACCCGCATGGGGCGACGACGGCTTCGCTGCGCGCGCAGCGCCGCGCTCGCCGCCGGGGCTGCGACTGAAGACGTTGGGGCCCTTCGCCGCCAGCGCGAACAGCACGATCAGCGCGATGATCACGAGGATCACGTCGAAGTTTATCGGCCGAGCCATACGGAAAGACCGGTCCCGGACTTCTGCGCCGGGCGCCGCGTGCGCGCGCTCCACAGGCGCTGCATCTCGCGATGCGTTGACGTGCCGAGAAAGAGCCCGGCCGGCGTCGGCAGCAGCGTGCGTACGCCGGTCGCGAAGACGTCGCCGAAGCCGTCCATCGTGACGGCGTCCCAGTCCTCGCCGTCCGCGCTCGCCCAGAGCTGGAAGCCGCCGCCGATGCTGTCGCGGCCGCCGAGCGCATCGTGGAAAGCCTTGCAGTGGTGCGTGCCGACGTAAAGGACGCTGTCGTAGGGCGCCATCGCCCACATCGCGGAGTTATCGGCATCGTCGTAGCCCGGGCCGCGCAGCGACGCAGGTATCTTCAGTCCGTCGGGCGTGAATCGCGACGCCCCGACGAGGAGGTCCCAGCTGTCATCGGGCCACACGCGAATGAGCTCCGCGGCCGCGGGACCGACGTCGTGCGCCTTGTCATATCCGAGACCAGGAAGGCCGCTGCCCACGTAGAGAGCTCCGTTGAACGCCGTCATCGACGCGGTCGTTTCGTTCACGTTGTAGCGCCAGGCGCCGCGGGTCAATACGCGTTTCCACTGATAGGGCGGCTGGCCCTGGGCGCGCGTCTTCCACAGCTCGAAGCCGCGCTCGGGATTGCCCGTGCCTGCGTAGACGTGATCGTCGAACGCGGCGATCGCGAACACCGACAGGTTGGTCGGGTCGCCGAACCCCGGCTCCATCGCGTCGTGCCACTGCCGCGACATCGGATCGTCCGACACGAAGAGCCGCGCGACGTCGCCGAAGTTGCGATCCATCACGCCTTCGCGCACGGTGCCGACCGGCGCGATGAAGAGCTTGTCGCGGAAGCCCAGGGTCGCGCGGAAGGACAGCACGTTCGGGTCGCCGAGGCCCGGTTCGCAGGCCTCCTCGAAGTGGCGACCGTCGCGGCTCACGAGGAGCTGCGAGCCCCAGTGCGAGAGCGTGCTCGCGAAGAGCAGCGGCTCGCCGTGGCCGTTCGCGAGCTGCGTAATGCCGCGGAATCCGCGATAGCGCGGAACGAGTCCGCCCTTCTCCTGCCCGCGCCCGAGCTTGCGGCTCGACTCCCCGCGATACACGTCATGCACGGCCGCGTTCTCGTCGGCTTCGACGAGCGGTGATTCGTACACGACCTCCCACGTGCTTGCATCGGGGTCGTAGCGCAGGATGCGTGCTGCGTCTTCGGGGCCGTCGCCGGAAGGGTGAGTGACGCCTAGGAAGAGCGCGCCGTCGAAGTATCCCATCGACTGCGCGACGAGGCTGCGCGGGTTGCCGATGCCGTCGCGACCGATCTCCGTGAAGCGTGCGCGCTCAAGCATAGCCGAGCTCCCGCGACAACTTGACAGTGGGCTTGTCGAACTCGCGGTCGGGCGCCCAGTCGAGCGCACCGGCGAGCGCCGGCTCTCGCACGCGGCTCGCGCGGAACGCCGGCTTCTCGAGGAACTCAGGATCGTTGCCGAACTTTGCTTCCTCCGGGCCGTAGCACGCGTAGGGCGATTGCTCCGGATGCAGCATCGCCTCGATCGCCTCCGCGCCCGGGTCCAGGCCGAGCCACTCGGCGATCTGCGGCAGGTACAGCGCGGGATCGGACAGAAGGTCTTCACCCTTGATGCGCAGGCACTGCCCTTCAGGCAGGGTTGCGGCGAACTGCGTGATGTTCGTGTGCGCCTTGAGCCAGATACCCTGCGGATCGACACGGTCGGCGCTGAATGTGCCACCCCACTCCGCGTTGCGCTTGAGGTTGCTGATGAGCGACTTCCCCGTCGAACGCGGATGGCGCGTCAGGTGCAGGAAGTTCGCATCGGGATATATTGCATAGGCGCGTTCGAGACACTCCGGCCGCAGGACCGTTCGCGGCGTCTTGTCGACCGCCACGAGCGGCTCGACGGCCGCAAGGATGTGATCGAACACCTGCTTCGTCGTCCAGTCCTTGCGTGCCTCCAGCCATGCGCGCGCGGCCTTCACGCTCTCGTCCGTCTGTTCGCCGTTCTCGAGCTGCGCGAGGGTGCGAAGGAGTCCGTGCATGCCATGCGGACGCGGCGCGTGTATGCGCAGCAGCTCACCGACGTTATCGGCGATGAAGAGGTTGACCTCCGGCAGACCGTAGGCTTGCGGATGCTGACCGATCATCGCGCACACGACCGACGAGAAGGAGCGCATCGGACACAGGATGAGGAGCGGCGCCGGCATGGTCAGTACCCGAAGTACATGGCGTAGTGCTGCAGCACTTCGTCGAAGACGAGCGACGAATCCCAGCTGAGAGGGCTCTCGAGGTCCGACGGTTTGTCCTTGAAAGGGCGCAGCGCCGGGTTCTGCAGGAAGCGCGGGTCGTTGCCCAGGCGCGCGTTCTCCGGCCCCATGCTCGCGAACGGGGACTTCTCCGGCCGCATCATCGCCGCGATCGCGTCCGCGTCCGTGGTGACGCCGAGCCATTCGGCAATCTGAGGCAGATACAGCTTCGGGTCGGCCATGAGCGCCTCGCCGCGCAGGAACATCTGCTGGTCCATGGGCACTGTCTCGAGCATCTCGATGATGCGCAGGTGCGGCCGCAGCCACATCTTCTCCGGTGTGAGTGCGCCATTGCCGTCCGACAGCGTGCCGCCCGTGGCTTCCTGCGCCATGTTGTGCGTCTCGTGGATCGACTCGCACGTCGCACGGGGATGACGGCTCAGGTGCAGGAAGCGCGCATGCGGGAAGGCATCGAGGATGCGGTCGAGCGCGCCGTCGGCGTACACGTACATCGGGCTCTTGTCGATCACGGTGCGCGGCTCGGCCCAGTCCATGAGGTCGCGGAACACGTCCGCCGTGGACACCTCGCCCTGCTCCTCGATCCAGCGCTGGGCGGCGTCGAC
>Ga0075418_10007425_pt1 | contig 12348 bp, 11 predicted proteins | sample SoiMetdeltSBSDD2_FD_81776 | JGI IMG/M metagenome (GOLD analysis project Ga0075418, IMG submission 81776) | Bulk soil microbial communities from a Populus tree surrounding site in Tennessee, USA - Soil MetaG P. deltoides SBSDD2 | ecosystem: Environmental > Terrestrial > Soil > Tree plantation...
CAACAAGGACATGCAGCTTTCGCGAGAAGAAGTATCATCCGCGCTTCTCACGGAGCCATTCCAGCAGACCGATGCCGACCGCGATGGACTGGTGTCGCTGATGGAACTCACCGCCGCTCACGACCGGGCCGCGGAGCAATTGCCCAACCTGGCGATCCCCGAGATGAATGGCGTCGGCGCTATGGAGTTGGCGGTGAGCGTTTCGGAAGGGGTTTGCGACTTTATTAGTGCGATGGACACGGAGCGAATTCAGGAATGGAACTCCTGGTACCACATCCTCAACTGCGGCTACTCACTCAAGGTCAGCGGCGAGACCGATTTCCCCTGCATGAGCAGCCGGCACGTGGGGCAGGGGCGGGTGTATGTGCGTTTGGGGGCGGGCAAGGTGTTGGGCGCGGGTCTCCCGACTCCGCCCGCGAGAGACGACCGCAGTTCTCCCGGCACCAGCACGCGGCAAGGAGACCTTCGGTCGGGCGTTTCGGCGGGGTCAGGAGACCCGCGCCGAACGGAGGGATCAGAAGACCCACGCCGAACGAGTCAACCCTTCACCTACGACGCCTGGTGTCGCGGCATTGCCGAGGGGCGGTCGTACGTCAGCGATGGCTACGCTCATCCCGTAGTGTTCGAAGTCAATGGCGTCGCGCCCGGCGATGGCGACGTGAAACTGCCGGCCGCCGGCAAGGTGCAAATCAAAGCGCAGGTCGCCTTCGCGGCCGAGACGCCGCTGGCCGTGGCTTATGGGACGCTCACGCCAGCCCAAGGTAAGCGCGTGATCGGTGACACGCGGATTCTTCACGGCCCGCGGCGCGATGAGGAAATGCTGGTTGGCGGGGATCGGCTGGTGGAACTGGTCGTAAACGGAGTGCCGGTCGCATCGAAGCGGATACCAGCCGACGGCAAACTGCACGAGCTGACATTCGAGGCCACTATCAAGGAAAGCAGTTGGGTGGCGCTGCGGCACTTTCCTCAGTTCCATACCAACCCCGTTAATGTCATCGTCGCTAGCAAGCCGATCCGGGCGTCCGAAGAAAGCGCCAGGTGGTGCATCGAGGTAATCGACTTGCTGTGGAAAAACCGAGAAAAGAATATCGTCCCACCCGAACGGGACGCCGCCCAAGCAGCCTTCGAGCGGGCGAAGGAGCGCTACCGGCAGATTGCGGCCCAGGCCGCGGCGAATTAGCGCAACCTTCCTCTATTTAAAGCTTTCCGCTCGAACTCGGCAAACTTGACAATTGCCATAGATAACATAGTGTTTATCTGGCAATCAAACTTGCCATAAAACCGGACCGCGCTCGCTTTTGGTCCGGGTGCACATCGCCTATTTCGTGAAAGAACATATCCATGCGATCCAATACACTTCGTCGTCGTGCGTTCTTCGAACCTCTCGAGAGTCGCCGTGTTCTGGCGGCTTTGGTGGACGTCGATTTCACTGGCGGCGTTCTGACCATCGTCGGTAGCAATAAGAGCGACAAGATTTTCGTTGACTCCGATGGCACGAACCTCACCGTGACGGGCAACGGCGTGACGGAATCGTTCTCGCTCGCCCCCACGGATCCCATGGATCCTTCGACCGGCACCACCGTCTCGTCGATCTCGGTGGACGGCGGCAACGGAAACGACTGGATTCGCTTTGGCCTCGGCATTACTGCGGATGCCACCATCTTCGGCGGTAATGGCAACGACCGCATCTTCAGCGGCGGGGGCAACGACACGATCGACGCCGGCGCTGGAAACGACCGCGTGCGCGGCGGCGCCGGCAACGACACCATCTACCTCTGGCAGGGGAACGACTGGGCCTGGGGTGAAGATGGCGACGACAAGATCTATGCCGACATCGGCAATGACAAGATCTTCGGCGACGCCGGCAACGACGAGCTGTGGGCGTGGAACGGCAACGACGCGCTCAATGGCGGCGACGGCGACGACATCATGCACGGCGAAAACGGCCACGACCGGATGCGCGGCGGGCTGGGCAACGACCAGCTCTTCGGCGAGGGGAATAAAGATCAACTCCGCGGCGAAGACGGCAACGACTTCCTCGACGGCGGCGACGACAAGGACCTGCTGTGGGGCGGCGCTGGCAACGACATCCTCAGCGGCGGCGCCGGAAACGACCACCTCAACGGTGGCGAGGGAGAAGACTTCCTCGACGGCGGAGACGGCAAGAACAAGCTGGTTGACGGAGACGAGTTTGACATCGTCACCGGTTTGACCGCCGCGCTCACCAGTGCCACGACCACCGCCACCGGCAGCGCCACGATGGCCATGGACAATGCGGACGGCACTCCTGAAGTGGAGCTGCAGGTCACGCTTTCCGGCCTGACCGCCAGCACGGCGTACGACTTGATGATCGGCACGATCACGGTGCCGTTCACGACCGACGCCAGCGGCGGAGTTACGCTGAAGTTTTCGAGCAACCCGGATGAGTTGGACGAGCTTCCGTTCCCGGCCGGGCTGGTTGTGAACTCGGGCACGACGATCAGCGTCGTCGGCACCGACCTGACCGGAACCTTTGCTTGATTCATGCAATTGAGGTAAGCCACGTCCCACGGGTGGCCCACCCAGCGCCATCTGATTCGACCACCCGTGGGACAAACGGACAGTGACGAGGTCCTCCCAGCGAGGATCGAAGACTGACGCTTCAGGCCGCGGCCGCTTTGGCCGCGGCCTTTTTTGTTCGGCAAATGGCCCAAAGTTTGCTCTCAGTCTTGGCCGCCCGCCTCCGGCGAGTTAACAAAAAAAGCCAGCTAGGGGGTATTGAATACCGCTGGTAAATCTGGATAAGCTGGGCGGAGTTGGACTGGGTCGTGGGGGAGGTCCTTTGACCCGGTTGTTGGGGAATCATTCCGCTTTTCGCGAAGCAATCGCTTTCGTCGGTTCGCAACGTTTGTCTGACGCGTCTGTCGCCCGGCGAGGCAGTTGGTCTGCCCGCTAGCCGACAGCCCTCTGTTCCACATCTCGTTCGGCTAGGAGAAGAGCCATGGGTCGTCCGTCACTGCGCCGTTTGCTGTTCGTCGAGTGCCTGGAGAATCGCCGCCTGCTCGCGCACAACATCCATCACAATCCAGGGGGTGGTGGCGGAAATCCCCACAATGGACCCGAGGACCCCATCGAGTTTGTAGGCGGCGCGCTGACGATCACCGGCACAAACAAAGGCGACCGCATCACGGTGGACTCCGACGGCACGACGCTGACCGTCACCGTGAACAAGACCACCGAAACGTTCGATGTGGCCGCTGTCACCTCACTGACCATCGACGGCGGCAGGGGCAACGACCGGATCACGATCGACGAAGAGGTCACAGGCGCGGCGACGATCGACGGCGGCGCCGGCAATGACCGCATTGTCGGTGGCGGAGGCGATGACGAACTGAGCGGTGACGTCGGCAACGACTGGCTGTGGGGCGGACCAGGCGCGGACGCGATCGATGCCGGCGCCGGCAATGATCACGTGTTCGGCCAAGATGGGGACGACGATATCACTCTCGGGGCCGGCAACGATGCGGCCGACGGCGGAGAAGGAAACGACCTCATCAGCGGCGGCGATGGCCATGACCGTATTCGCGGCGGCGCAGGGGACGACCAACTGCTGGGCGAAGGGAATAAGGACCATCTCTTCGGCGACGACGGCAATGACTTCCTCGATGGCGGTGACGACAAAGATCATCTCTTCGGCGGCGCCGGAGACGATCTCCTCAGCGGCGGCGCGGGGAATGATCACCTCGACGGCGGCACTGGCGACAACCAGCTCGACGGCGGCGAAGGGAAGGACAAGGAAGTGAACGGCACACCGATCGATCTCGACCAGGTGCTGTCGGCGGCACTGACCAGTGCAACCGACTTGGATGCCACGGGCACGGCCACGTTTGCCTTCACGACGGCCGAGGGCGCACCAGAGTTTGAGCTTAACGTCACCGTCCAGGGATATACGGCCAGCTCGGCGCTGGACGTGTCGGTGGGTGGAACGGTCATCGGCCAGATTACGACCGACGCCAGCGGCAACGGCGCGTTCACCGCTTCGACCAGTCCCACCGACGCAACCGAAGCGCTCATTCCCGGCACGGTAACCATCGAAGCTGGCACGATCGTGCTGGTCTCGACCGACCTGACCGGAACGCTGGCGGTGGTGTAATTGGCACTCGACACGGCAAACACTGCGAATTGGCAAGCAGGCCGGCCGTACTAGGCCGGCTTGCTTTTTTGTTACCGCAGCCGCGCCAATACGTTTGCCCCCGCGGTTACAGACATTGTGTCTCGACTGTCCGCGCGAGACAATGATCAGCCGCGGCGGCGTTTCGGCCGGGGACGCCGCTCCGGGAGAGGCACATGGCGCGGCTCTTTCAATTCTCCGTGCGCGGCTTGCTGTGGGCCGTGACCTTTCTAGCCGTCGGCATCGCGGCACTGCTCAATGCTAACGGGTTGTGGCAGGGAGCAATGTGGGGACTGGCGCTTTACGCGCTCACCGCAGCGGTGTTGCTGGTCCTCTATCGGCGGGAGGAGAAGCGGGCTTTCTGGCTAGGGTTCGCAGTCTTTGGGTTTGCCTATTTGCTCTTGCTCATCGTTTCGCAGCAGTCCTGGCTGCGCATCACACCGCTGCGGCAGAGGGAGCTGTTTGCGACGCAGTTGGCGCAACTGGCGCATGACAACTTGCTCCCCCAGTCACGGCGCGACCAGCAAGTTGCCGTAACCTATCCGCCCGCTCAACCACCCGGCGGAGAGGCTGGCGCTGCGATGGCCGAATTCATGAATGCGACCATGGCAGGCGCTCCCCCAGGCGCTGGCATGATGCCCGGCGCCGACGGACCAATGCCGGGGATGGTGGGTGGCGGCCCCGGAATGATGGCCGGCAGCAGGTCTGCGCCGATGAGTGGCACATTCACGATGATGGTTGCAAACCCCAACTACGTGCCGATCGAAAACTTCACGCACATCTTTCACGCCCTGTGTCTGCTGCTCATTGCGGCAATCGGCGGGAAGACATGCCAATTGATCTACCGCACGCGGCCCGCACAGGAATGATCCCCGCAGGAGAACCAATCAAGGAGGGACCCCAAGTGACTTCGCTTTTTCAATTTTCCATCCGTACGCTGCTTGTTGCCGTGGCGATTGCTGCCGTGGGCGTGGCCGCGCTGCTGAATGCCAATCTGTGGTGGGAAGCGGCCACGTGGCTCGTCGCACTCGGCCTCGTGGGCAGCGGGATATTGCTCAGCGTCTACCGCCAGGGGGAGCAGCGGGCTTTCTGGCTGGGGTTTGTGATCTTCGGCAGCCTGTACCTGGCGGTACTCTTCTCCACGGCCATCATCGGCTCGCACTACGAGCTGGCGCCGTCGCAGCTTTTGCAACTGGCCTATCGATCCGTAATCCCCGCGGAGCGGCAATCGCAGTATGTGCCGCCGGCTGGTTCGGCCGGCTCACCGGTGCCAACGGTCGCCTACAGCTATACGGTCTTGGCCGCGACAGCCAATACTTCGGCCTACGTTCCCGCCCAGCCAGTGCCGGTCACGGGGCCGTCAATCACTGGCCCGCCAGGCCTGTTGCCTATGCCTCAGCCTTTGATGCCGAATCCGAACTTCGTCCCGATCGAGAAATTCGTGAGCATCGGGCAGTCCCTTTGGCTGCTGCTGGCGGCCGCGCTGGGCGGCAAACTTTGCCAGTGGATTTGCCGCACGCAGTCGCCGCCGCGTTCCCCTTCGCCCTCCTAAATGGAGCCGCAAATGGCCTCCCTCTTTCAATTCTCCATCCGCGGGCTGCTCATCGCGGTGACGATCTTGTCTGTGGGAATCGCGGCACTTCTCAATGCCAACGGCTGGTGGGAAGCGGCCATGTGGGGAGGGACAATCTTCGTGCTGGCGATTGCCGTCCTGCTGGCAATTTATCGACGGGAAGAGCGGAGGGCGTGCTGGCTGGGGTTTTCCGTTTGCGGTTGGCTCTTTCTGGCGGTCCTCATCTATTCCTGGACGCCCAGCGCCAATCCGCAAGTCGCTCGCAGCGACCCGCTGGTTGAGTCGGCGCTGATCACGACGCGACTATCGCACCTGGCGTATAACTCGATGCTCCCGGAATCCAAAAAACAGGCGTCCGTTCCCATGATGAACGGCGACGGGAGTGCGCCCATGACGGTGTATTTCGGCACCAACATCAGCCAAACACTGCCGGTGATCGGCACGCTGCCGGCGCCGGCCGGCAGCTCGTCCGGGACGAACAGCGTCAGCCTGGCTTTTACTCCCAGCGGCGTATTGATGAGCAGCAACCCCGATTACGTTCCGATCGAAAACTTCACACACATTAGCCATACGCTGTGGCTGCTGCTCATTGCGGCCGCCGGCGGGAAGGCGTGCCAACTCATTTATCGCACGCGGCCCAAAACGGAGTAGTGCCATGGCCTCGCCTTTTCAATTCTCGATTCGCAGCCTGCTGTTGGCGGTGTTGATTCTCGCCGTGGGGATTGTGGCGCTGCTCAATGCGAACTTGTGGTGGGAAGCAGCCGCCTGGAGCGTTGCGCTGTTTCTTTTGGCCTGCGCCATTTTGCTGGTCGTCTATCGCCGCGACGAGCAGCGGGCCTACTGGCTCGGTTTTGCCATCTTCGGTGGCCTGTATCTGAGCGCGTTCTTGTTCGTGGCGCTGTTCGACTGGCAGGCGGGCCTCTTGGGCGGCGCGTCCGTGCAATACAACTCCTTCGTGACGACGCGGATTTCGCAGTTTGTCTACGGCGTGGTCATCCCCGAATCGCGGCGGGCCGAATACCTTTCTGCGGATGGCAACCCCACCTCGCTGCCTCCGCCGTTTGTGTACGGATACTCGGCGGTTGTTCCGGCTCCGGTGGCCGGTTCCACCTATACGCCGCCGCCGCTGCCTCCGCCGATGCCCCCCACTTCTTCCGCACTGACCTCCAATCCCAGCTACGTTCCGCTGGAGAAATTCGTGAGCATCGCGCACTCGCTGTGGCTACTCCTGGCGGCGGCAATCGGCGGCAAGGTTTGCCAGTGGATCCATCGCACGCGGCCGCGGGAACAGCCGAACGCAACTACGTGATTTCAAGCGATGACGATGGCCTCTCTTTTTCAATTCTCGATCCGCAGCCTGCTGGTGGCGGTGACCATCGTCGCCCTGGGGATCGCGGCGCTGCTCAATGCGAGCGTCAACTGGGAAATGGCCATGTGGGGACTGGCGCTGGGGCTGCTGGCGACCGCCGTGCTTTTGATCATCTATCGCCGGGACCAGCAGCGGGCCTTTTGGATGGGATTCCTGGTCTTTGGCGGATTGTATCTGGCGGTCCTGCTCTATTCGTTCCGCACGAACTACTGGGACCAGCCAAGCTATTCCAACCCGCCGCTATTCGACGCGCTGCCCACAACCCGATTGTCCCAGTTCGTCTATCGCTCGGTGCTGCCTGAATCGCGCACTGCGGACCACGTGCCTGGTCCAATCGTGGACTGGTCGCTCAACGATCCGGGCACGTTCACGACAGTCGAATCCACTGTGGAAATGCCCGCCAGCATCGGCCCCGGATTGCCCAACCTTGGTCCCGGCACGGTGCGGGCCGTCCCGGGCCCTGCCGCGGTGATGATCCCCAATCCGAACCAGATTCCGCTCCGTCATTTCACGAACATCGGCCAGGCGCTGTGGCTGCTGCTGATTGCCGCCGCAGGTGGGAAGGTGTGCCAGGTCATTTGTCGGACGCGGCCGAAGGAGACTCAGTCATGAACACCCGCAAGCTTGCCTCGCTGTTTCAGTTCCGCTTTCGCACGCTGTTCATCGCTGTCGCGTTCGTCGCCCTGGCGATCACGGCGCTCATGAACGCCACGCCTGCCTGGTCATTCGACCTGTACTGTGCGGCGATCGCGCTATTGACGCTGGCAATTCCACTTGCCTGTTATCGCTGCGGCGAGAAGCGGGCGTTTTGGGCCGGTTTTGCCCTCTGCGGCTGGGTCTATCTGCTTGTCATCGGCAACATCGACGACAAGCCGCGAACCGAGTGGAATACCGCGGTTAGCCGCGGGCCCAGCGCCAATGTGCCGACGAGTCGGCTGATGCAGTGGATTTACACGAAGGCCTACGGCGATCCGGCGGCGGATCCGAATGCCGAAGCGCAAGCGGCCATCGATGCGGTCAATCTCCGCCAGCAGCAAATCGTGCTCACGACGCGCTATTTGCTAAGCGACCTTTCCGGCTCGATGACGAGCTCCAGCGCCCCGGCAGCGACCGCGGCGGGGACGGCAACCCCGGTTCGCCCCGAGTGGTGGCATTTTCTCAACGTCGGCCACGCGCTGTGGACGATCCTGATTGCCTGCATCGGCGGCCTGATTGTCCGCGGCATTTGCATTCTGAGGCCTGAGGAAAAGACGTAGGATAGAACGAGGTGACTCCGCCAGCGACGACCAGCCCGATGTCGCGTCCCGCCGCAATACGACAGCGACCGTGATGAGCACGGCGGGTCGAGAAGATCAAAAGCCTGGGTTGTGTTGAGCGAGAAGGAGGCGTCCCGATTGAGGCGTGCGCTTGGCTGGCGCCCGCTCATCGCGATTGCACTCCAATTCCCAGGCGCAGTGCAGTCCATATAAGTCTTCAGCCGATAAATCGGCCGTGGCTTCGCCGAATAACGCAAAGGTCACCGAGCCAACCATGCCGACGCCGACGTCAGGCGCGCTATCGCCCTCCTTTTGATACGTATATTTGACTAGCCAAAGCCGACGGGTGTCGTTCGTCGGGGGCCAGTGCAATTCGCGCGTATCGAACAGCTCGATGCTGTCTGGCGGCCGTCCCATCTCGCTGGGATGCGTGAGCCAGTTGGCCATCTCCGCAATGGCGCGAAAGTTGGCCTCCAGGGCCGATTCCGGAATCCAGTCTTCGTGCCCCAGCTCCGTCAGGTAGCGTTGAGCCGTCGCGCTAAAACTCGGATCGAGGCACAGCTCTCGCAGGCGCTTGGTCCCTGCCTCATCTCCCAGTTTGGCCTGCGCCCAGGCAGCTTCCATGCGAACTTGGGCGGCGGGGTGCGCCAGAGCAAGTTGAATCAAGGCATCGCGATGATCCGCGGCAATGAAAGGAATGGCGACTGTCGCACTATGAGCGTAGCTGAAGTGATCCGCATTCTGGTCACTGAGCCACTCCATCAATCGCCCGTGGCCGTCCTCAGTGTCAAAGGGATGTCGATCCACGACTCCGCCGATTGCCAATCCGTTAGCCATATCCAGGTACGCAATCCCCAGAAATCCCTTTGGCAGAGGGTCGCGGAGGGCGTCCACCAGCAATCGGGAGCACGCATGTTCCGCGTCGAACTGTCCCAGGATGACGGACCACATGTAGCCAGCTTCTTCGCCCGCCTTTCGGGCCGCACTCGCGATCAGCTCGACGTCCTCCGCCTGCTGGTACATGGCGAGCACCTTGAGAATGAACTCCAAGTCGCTCTCCTTGGCATTATTTCCGGCCAGCGCGTCGCTTACGCAGAGGCGCAGCGTCGGCAGTCCCTGATCGCGCAAGACTTCAAAAGCTTCCCGAGACTTGACTTGCTGGAAGAAGGCCACCACCCGATGCAGCGGCGAAATTGCGGATGGACGGACGCTGGTCGTTGCCGCGCGCTGGGCGACCTTACAGACCGCCTCTGCTTCTGCTCTGGTCGTTACTGGATCGTCATCGACTGGATTGAGCACCGCGCGGAGGTCTCCCCCGTCTCGTAGCCAGGCGTTAAGCGCCCTTTCCAACCGCGACTTCGAAGCCATGAATCACCGTTCAGGTGGGCGAGGAATGGGATGATCCGGCTGCGGCCACTGGGGCAATTCGTCGGATTCTCACCAATCGATACCCCAGCACTCGCAGGATGATCAACGTCGCTGCCAGCAGGCCGCCGCTCAAAAACAGCCAACCCAGCCACGACCAGCCGACTTCATACCAACGCAGCAGGTCCCACCCACCCGCCGACCATCGCGTCCATGCAGTCGTGCGAATCGCCGCGGCCTGCGATCCGCTCCACGTCGCCAGGGCACTGCCCAGCGATAGCGTGAATACCAGCACTGCAGAGTATCGCATCAGCCAGTGGCCGCGGCCGAGTGCCGCCCACAGGGCGACGATGATCACCATCGCCGAGGCGGTCGCCACGGTAAGCTTCCAGACAAGGCCGCCGCGCACCAGCTCCTGGGCCACTTGCCAGCGGAGCAGATCCATCCCCTTGGCAATTCCCAGTAAGATCGCCAAAGCGGTCGTCCAGATCAGAACGTGCTTGATGCCGAACTGGAGCGGACGGAGATTTGACTTGCCTGACTCGAGCGCGGTTGCCTCGTCATCCAGGACGAGCAGGCGAAAACCAGATAGCCGCAAAATGAGGCACAGCGTGGAGAGGGTCATTACCTGAAGTATCAGCAGCTCCGTCCACATCTGCTGCCCCCAGTGGTTGCCGAAGCTCAGCCAGAGAAAGTACAGTCCTCCCGCTGCCACGATCATCGCCGGCCAGCGCCACGTCCAGCGCGTGTCGCCGAAAAAAGCCCACACCACGCATAAACCCATTTGCCCCGCGATGAGCGCCGCCGGCGACATTGACGGTTCGCGCGACCAGGACACGTCGGCATTCATCGCCTGGACGGCGGCCAGCAGGTTGATCAGCAGCAGGACCCACCCAAACACCAGCCACCGCAAAACGGGGTGGGATATGCCGAGCCCGGCCGCCAGGCCGACCAGACCCACCTGGACAACGTACCACGCGAACTGCCCGATAACGCGCGGCGTAAATTGGCCGCCGTACGACGTCGCGCCCAAAAGTAGGTAATCCACCGTCGCGATTGCCGCCGGCAGCAGGGCGGCCACGAGCAGCAGCCGCATCAGATTGAGCGGGTGCTTGGCCGGGGCCGCGGCGGTTGATACATCTTTGTTCATTTTGCCAGGCCGGCAAGTTAATCCCGCGCGATAGAGGTACGACCAGATTCCGCTGCCGGCACTTTTACGATTGCGCTTTGCATTCTCGCTCACCCTTGCGTTATGATCTACGCCACGGGACGGCTTCGAGGCATTGGGGGACCATTCGCATGATCCGCCGGGCAATTGCCCTTTGCCGCCTGATCCGCCTCCAGTGGCGAACGCTTCTCGGCGGCTTGCTGGTCGCCAGTTTGGGCTGCGGTTTCTACGTGGAGCGCGTATGGCGGCAGCAGCGGGCGGCGGGAGCGATTCGCGATCTTGGCGGCAGAGTGGCGTACGACTACCAGCTTGTCGGCGATCTTGTTTCCGACAGCGGGAATTCGTGGGTACCCGCCAGCCTGCGGCAGAGGCTGGGGGACGACTTCTTCCATTCGGTCATTTATGTGCAGATCGATTATCGATCCGGCCACCACGCCAAGGACCGGCCCACTCCGGCCAATGACGACTTCCTGTCAGGTTTGGGGGAATTCCCGGCGCTCGAGTCGGTAGAACTGAACTTCGGACCGCAGTCCGAAGAAGGGCTGCGGCAGATCGGCCAGCTGCACCGTCTCAAGCACTTGACGCTCGCCCATCCCGGCAACCTCACCGACGATGGGGTCGCCCATTTTGTTGAGCTGGATTGTCTGGAGAGCATTTCTCTCAACGGGACCGACATCACCGACGAATCGATCCGGCTGCTGGCAGAATTGCCGCGGCTCACGAATCTCGACGTGCGCGAGAATCGACTTACCAATGAGTGCCTGCGGTATGCCGGCCAGATGCAGCCGTTGCGGGTGCTGTGGGTGGGGGCATTCAACAAGTCCAATCCGCGAATCACGGACGAGGGGCTGCTGCATTTGATGCAGTTGCCGCAACTGGAAGGGATCGATCTGGAGGGGACGGCGGTCACCGAGATGGGTCTGGAACGAGTGTCCGGTCTGGAGCTGAAATGGCTGCGGCTGCAAAACACCAAGGTGCGGGACTACGACCGGGTGCGGAAGGCGTTTCCGGAGTGCTTCATCTCGATGTGAGGCTGGTGATGGCGTGACCTTTCGCGCCTTGGCCAAAACTCCTCTCTGGCGGACCGACCAGGTAGAACGGTTGCCCTGCCTGTGCGCGGCACATTATCCTGGCCTTCATGGCCGACGTGACACGCATTCTCTCGCAAATCGACGCCGGCGATCCGGCCGCGGCCGAGCAGCTTCTGCCGCTGGTCTATGACGAGCTGCGCAAACTGGCGGCAGCGAAGCTGGCGCACGAGAAGCCAGGGCAGACCCTCCAGGCGACGGCACTGGTGCACGAGGTGTATCTGCGGCTGGTGGGAGGAGGCAAGGGGACAGGAAACAGGGAACAGGAGACAGACGTCGGAGGTCAGAGGCCGGAGGTCGGAAGCCAGGAATCGAGCGATCAAAAACTGTCTCCTGTCTCCCGTCCCCTGTCTCCTGGGTCCTTCCACTCTCGCGGCCA
>Ga0075418_10007426_pt1 | contig 12348 bp, 14 predicted proteins | sample SoiMetdeltSBSDD2_FD_81776 | JGI IMG/M metagenome (GOLD analysis project Ga0075418, IMG submission 81776) | Bulk soil microbial communities from a Populus tree surrounding site in Tennessee, USA - Soil MetaG P. deltoides SBSDD2 | ecosystem: Environmental > Terrestrial > Soil > Tree plantation...
CGGCGCCGGCTATTCGTCGCGATTGAATCAGGAGATTCGCATCAAGCGCGGTCTCAGCTACGGGGCAGGCAGCTCGTTCGAGCCGCGTGCGCAGGTCGGTCCCTTTACCGCGCGCACCGAGACGAAGAACGAATCGGCGGCGGAAGTCGCGAGCATTCTCGTTGGCGAGATGAAACGCCTCTCGACGGCCGACGTGCCCGAGGCCGAGCTCACGCCGCGCAAAGCGGCGCTCATCGGCGACTTTGCGCAGTCGCTGGAGACGACGAGCGGCATCGTGAATCGCGTCTCCGCCCTCGCGCGGCACGACCTTCCGCTCAGCGACATCAACCGCTACATCAGCGGCGTGCAATCCGTCACCGCGGAGCAAGTCCGCAAATTCGCGGGCACCAATCTCTCCGGCGACTCCAACATCGTCATCGTCGGCGACGCCAGCAAATTCCTCGAGCCGCTCAAACAGCAGTTCGCGGAAGTGGAAGTGATTCCTTCCGCGGAGCTGGACATCGACTCGGCGACGTTACGGGTGCGGAAAGAGAAGAAGTAGCAACGACGTCGGTCGCTATACTGATCAGCTTGAATGGCGGTCGGGAAACTGCGGCGGCTTCGCGAGTTCATCCGAAGGTTGCGAGAAGCCGCGCCCGCAGCGTCAGCGGAGGAGGCTCGCGCGTTGATCGAAACGACGCTCAACGAAGTGGAGGACGAGCTCAGCGGAGTGCTTTTCGATCCGACGCGATGGCAATCGGACGGCCGAATGTATCCGCCACAAGACGACAGCGCACGCGACGTGCCGTCGCATCCTTTTGTGCGACGCTACCGCAGCCGTAGGCATAATACGTTCATCGGATCGAACGGAGCCTTCGAAATCCACACGATCGACGGCGAGGTTCTCATCGCGAAACAGGGAGCCGACGGACGAACAGTTTGGGACCTATGAACGAATTCGAGAAGCTCTGCCGGCTCATCGAAGCCCGCGCCCACGGCGCAGTCGTGGATGTCGACGCGTCGTCGTCGCGCACAGGATCATGGTGGGGCGATGTTTCCTGGCTGGGGAATCGTGCCGTCGTCGAGTGGCGGCCTGGGAATGGGTTCGGAGTGTCGACCGCGGCGGGAGCCTACGGCGAAGGTCCGGATGTGGTTGTCGAGACGATCGATGAAGCACTTCAACAAGTCATGAAGTTGATCGGAAGCGCACCCCAAAGACCGAAGCCGCGCAAAAAAATCTCGAAGACAGCGAAGAAAAAGCACCTCTTCCTTCGCGCGCGCAAGCAAACGAAAAAGCGAGCTTGAGACGATCGAGAGATCTCAGCGGATCCCGCGCTTCGTCACCAGATACGTCGCAAAACTTCCGAGCCAGTGTCCGCCCTCGTAGTGCTCGCCGGTAACCGCAGCGAGGCCTGCATCGGCGTGCGCTTTGGCGGCGGCGCGGAGTTTGGCGACGCGTGGATCGTTCGCGGGGAGACCGGACGCGATGCCTTCGAGCATCCAGGCGCGGCTGAGGTTGAGGCCGTCGAGATGCGCGAGCTTCGGATCGCTTGGGTCGGTGACGATGGCGGGGACGAGCGTCATCTTCGGCATGAACTTCGTGAGCCAGGCCGCGAACTCGCGCGGCGGAAGAATGCGCCGCATGACGTCGGCTTCCGCGAGGCAGGGCGAGAGGAAGTCTTCGCCCGACGGCTCGTAGGCGAGCGGGCAGTTGCGATCGTTGCGATAGAACGCGAGCGCGCGTGACTGGATCAGGTTCGCCATTTCGTCGCCGCCGGCGCCGGAATCGAGCATGAGCCCGAATGCAAACGCAGTCTGACTGTGCTCGCCGGAGCGGACGGGATGCGAGAGCTTCGGCAGCCACGTGCGAAGCCGCGCGACCGCGGCGTCTTCGAGCGGCTTGATCGTCGCGTAAAGCGGATCGTTCGACTCGCGCAGCTCGCCGCTCAGTTGCAGCAGCCACGCGAGCCCGTACGGCCGCTCGAAGCTCGCGCGGCCTGCGCCGTTGAGATACGCGACCTCCTGCGCGATCGATTCATCGGTGATGCTCTTCTGCAGCGCTGCGCGCGCATCCGCCGCGAACGGTGCGTCGGGAGCGAGCCGTGTCAGGCGCGCAAGCAGCCAATGCCCGTGCACCGAGGAATGCCAGTCGTAGCAGCCGTAGAACGCAGGGGTCAGGTCGCGCGGCGGCGCGACGTCTCGATCCGAGTTGAGCACGTGCGCGACCTTGTTCGGATACTCCTTGTGCACGCACGCGAGCGCGAGATGCGCGAAGCGATTTGCGGCCTGAGGATCCAGCGAAAGTGTCGCGGCGAGGATGAGCGGACCAAGCATGAGGGCAGTCTATCGCTGGCCGCGGTGCTGGCTGCTGGGTGTTGGGTGCTAGGCGGGTTTTCGGCTGACGGGATGAGCTCGGAAAATGCGGCCCAGGCGACGAAACCGCCAGCACCCAGCACCTCAGCACCCAGCACCCTCGTCAGCGCATCTGCATCACGATCCACCCGATCAACACGAGCGCGATCACCACGACGATGATGATCGTGATCGCGCTGCTGCGCGTCGTGCTTCCGCTCGTGGTCTCGTAGACGACGCGCTGCTCGACGTGATCGTGATCGTGTTCGTGTTCGTGGGACTTGTCATCCGGTTCCGGCATGACCGGCGTTCTCAGCAACAGCAGTGCCACGCGCTTTTCAGTCTATCCTCCGCGAACGCCGGAGGCGCTTCGCGCCGAGGATGGACTGTCGCTACGCGCGAGATCTCGGGAAGCCGTGACGAAGATCGGAATCGCCAGGCAGGAGATCGCGGCTGCGACGAGAAACGAAGTGCCGAGGCCGGCGCGGGCGCCGATTGCGCCGATGACGAGCGAGCCGGTGCCGATGCCGATGTCGAACGCGAAGATGACGCTGCCGAAGGTGCGGCCGCGCTTCTGTTCGTCCGTGTGCGCGACGATGAAGGTCATGAACGCGGGGAACGACGCACCGAGTCCGATGCCGAACAACACCGCAGAGAGGACCATCGGCCAGACCGTCTGCGCGAGTGCGAGCGTCACGAACGAGACCGGCAATGCCACGAATGCGGGATAGAGCAACACCTTCGGCCCGAAACGATCGCCGAGCGGTGAGGTGAAGACGCGCACCAGCACGACCGAGATGGCGAAGACCGTGAAGAACAGCGACTCGGGATGAATGCCGCGCTCGCGCGAGAGCAGCGCGACGTAGCTGGTGATGCCGCCGTAGCCGAACGACGTGACGGTCAACGACAGCGTCGCCTTGATCACCTTCATGTCCCAAAGATCCGCAATCTTCGGCAACGACGCGTGCTCGTTGCGCAGATCGCCGCCCGGAATCCGCAACGCCCAGACGGCCATCAGCGCGGAGAGCACCGCGATCTCCGCACACAACACGAACCATCCGTAGCGATGCACGAACAGACCGACCGCGGGCGCGACCGAGATCGCGGCCGTCGGCGCGAGTCCCCAGTACGCGAGACCTTCGGTGCGCCGCTCGATCGGGATGAAGTCGGTCATGATCGCGCTCGCCGACGAGAGGATCGACGACCAGATCGCTCCATGAACGATGGCGATGACCAGGACCAGCGGCAGCCACGGCACCACTCCGTACGCGAGCGAGAAGACGACGAACAGAAGCGAGGCCACGATCAGCATCCGCCGCCGTCCGACGTGATCGGCGATCGTTCCCATGACCGGTGCCGCGAGCGCGCTCGCCATCGTGTAGACGAACAGGAACAGTCCCGCCGCCGCCTTGCTCCCGCCGAGATCGATGATGCGCAGCGGAATCACCGGCAGCAGTTGAAATGCGGAGAAGAAGGTGCCGAACTGAAAGAGCCACAGAGCGACGAAGCGGGGAGTGAAGAGGGGGGCACGCACAGGGTGGGGGATTGTAGTGGGGAAGGGGTGTTGGGTGCTGAGGTGCTGGGTGCTGGCGGTTTTGCGGCTCCGCCAGCACCCAGCACCATTCCCAGAATGTTCGCTGCCTGCTGCGCGTTCAGTTCGCCGATGAAGGTCAAACGCGCAGCCAAATACGGCTTCTGCTCCGGAGTTCGCATCGCCGATCTGAAGGTGAAGCGATTCGCCGCCGCGGGCGGGCGCGGCGCAATCCTCGGCCAAGTCGTGCACAACGAGCGCGTCGTCGAAGAAATGGAGCGTCTCGGCGTCCGCACGATCTACGACATCGCCGCGGTCGAAGAGCCGACCATCGTCTTCTCCGCGCACGGAGTGCCGCCGTCGTTTCACGACACTGCGCGCGATCGCGGGCTGCAGATTCTCGACACCACGTGCAAGTTCGTCTACGACATCCATCGCGAGTCGAAGCAGGCGCTCGCTGCGGGCTTTCATCTCGTATTCATCGGCGATCCGAAACACCGCGAAGTCATCGGCTACACCAACGATCTCGATCCGTCCTCGTACCACATCGTGTCGACGATCGAAGAGGCGGAAACGATCGAGTGGTCGCCTTACACGAAGATCAAGATTTTTTACCAGACGACGTTGAACGCCGAGGACTTCGAGGACGTCGTGCGCGTGATCGAGCGGCGCGCGATCAACGTCGAGCGCGGCGACACCATCTGCTACGCGACCAAAGAGAATCAGGACGCGGCGCGCGTGCTCGCGCACGATCCGGAGATCGGCGCGATCATCGTCATCGGCGGCAAGAAGAGCGCGAACACGAAACATCTTTGGGAGATCTGCCGCGAGTCCAAGCCTGCGTACCTGATCCAGGGCGCGGAGGACATCGAGCCGGAATGGCTCGCCGGCGTGGATGTGGTCGGACTCACGGCGGGCTCATCGACTCCGGACTACGTCATCGATGAGGTCGAAAAGGCGCTGGAGGAGATGTAGAGAGTTGCGAGTTGCGCGGGCTGTTTCGCTTGGTCGACAAGTCACGCGGAACTCGAAACTCGCAACCCGCAACTTCCGTCTCAGCAGTGAATATCGATGGCGCTTCTGATGTTTTCCTCCGCAACCATGAAAATTATTCGTAGCATCAGTCTCGCTCTGGCCGTCGTGGTTGCGTCCGGTTCTGCCTTCGCTGCCGATCTCAACTGCAACACAGCGAATGTCGAGGAGTTTCGCTACTCGTGGCGGCTTCGCGGCGGCGTGCGCTTCATCGCCGGCCTCGTCTTTCCGACGACCGGTGTGGGCAATCTCCGCACGACGTATCCGATGGCGGGCGGCCACGATGTGCACAGCGAGCTGCTCATCACCGCGCCGAACGGCAAGCAGGGCGGTTTCTACGAATACGAGTCGGACCTCGACGATCGCGGCGCGAAGACGCTGGTGACGTCGCACGGTTACGCGTGGGGAAAGAAGTCGCGCAACGAGCGCACGATCTTCGACTACGTGAAAGGGTTGGCGCGCCTGCGCAAGCAGACGCCGAACGAAGTCGAGGATCGCGTGAAGAAGCTGCCGGATGGGCAGACGCACTTCCGCGACATTCTCACGGCGATCTTCTATCTCCGCCAGAATCCGCGCGCGTTCAACAAGCCGCTGCAGACGACCATCTACTCCGACGGAAAGTCGTACCCGGTCGTGTTCCGCCCGGTCGAGGCCCGCAACTTCGTGATCGAAGGCAAGCAGACTCCCGCCCTCGGCTTCGAGATCGCCGGCGCGCCAGGCGGCCGCAAGTGGGAAGGCGGTGTGAAGGTGTGGCTCACGAATGACGATCGGCGCATTCCGGTGCGCATCGAGATTCAGCAGAGCATCGCCTCGATGCAACTCGTTCTGAAATCGATCGAGTCGTGCACGCAGGTCGCGCGGCTGTAAGCTTTCGGCGTGCTCACACGCCGCGACTGCATCGAGCGGCTGCTGATCGGCGTTCCGCTGCTGCTCGGCGGTTGCCTCGAGCGGTCCGTCCAGACTCTCGCGTGGGGACGCCTTCACGCGAGACCCGACGAGACATCCTCCCTTCACTTGCCGCCCGCGGCGAAACCTCCGCGGGCGCAGCCGCTCGTGTTAGGCGGACGCCGCGACGGCGCGTTCTATGTGCCGTCGAGCTATCGCGCGAATGCGCCGCTGATCGTTTTTCTTCACGGCGCGGGAGGCTCGGGCCGCGATGTGATCGAGCACCTCACGTCTCATGCGGATGAAACGGGAAGTGTGATCCTCGCTCCCGATTCGCGCGAAGAGACGTGGGGATTCGTCGCGGGAAATGAGGCCGAGGATGTCTCGTTCATCGACGATGCACTGGAAGCGGCGTTCTCGACGTACTCGATCGATCCGCTGCGCATCGGCATCGGCGGATTCTCCGATGGCGCATCCGCCGCGCTGTCCCTTGGCCTGATGAACGGAGATCTGTTCTCCGCGATCTGCGCGTTTTCTCCCGGATTCATCAACACGTCCGCACCGCTGATGGGACGCCCGCGCATTTTCATCTCGCACGGATCGGAAGACGACATCCTTCCCATCGAACGCTGCGGCCGGAGAATCGCATCGGCGCTCAAAGATGCGGGCTATCGCGTGACGTATCACGAATTCGACGGCGGCCACACGGTGCCGCCGGAGATCGGACGCGCAGGACTCGACTCGCTGGTCAGCGCTAGGCCGTAACGTCGTTCGGCGCGCCGATCGCAGTTCCGAGGCCGCAGAAGAGTCCCACCATATCCAGAAGCTCGGCGATGTCGATCGGCTTGTTCAGCACGACCGCCGGCTTGAGATCTTCGTCCGCCGGCTCGAGCTTGTAGCCCGAGACGACGATCACCGGCGACTCCTGACGTCTTCCGCGGAACCATCGCAGCCACTGGCGGCCGTCCATGCGCGGCATCGACAGGTCGAGAATCACGAGCTGGATGTCCGGATGCTGTTCGACCAGAGGGATGGCCTGCTCGCCGTCGCGCGCGATGAGAACCTCGAAGCCGTACGGGCTGAGGAGGTCGCGATACATTACGACCACCTTCTCGTCGTCGTCGATGACGAGAAGCTTGCGAAGCTTGTATGGAGTTCGGCGGGCTCGAATCAAAGTTCAGGACTCCACTCTTGCGTGATCCGAGGCGGGCGCTGCAAAGCGCGCGCCCATGATCAGTACGCAGTATGCAGTGTGCAGTTGGCAGGAGCAAAAACAGCCCGGTCTGATTCTCCTGCCGGCTGCGAACTGCTGACTGCCAACTTCATCGCGTCTCTTTGAGCGGAGGGACGACATCCGTCGGAACGGAGCTTCGGATCGGCTCGACATTTCGCGGGAGGAGGCGGAACCGCGCGGGGTCATAGCGCAGCGCGATCAGCTTTCCTTTGTGAACTTGCTCGTCGCGCGGAAGCTCGACGCGCAACGTCACGCCGCCGCTGAGGACGCCGTGTGCGATCCATCGTCCCTCGGAGAATCCCGCTTCTTCGACGCCGAAGATGAGATCGGAGTCTTGGCCCGCTCTCGCGGGGGCGAAGTCCGCTGGACGCACGAGCGCAACGCCGCTCCCCTGAAACGGCGGCGCGTCGAGCTCCCACGATCCGATGACTGACTCGACGACGTTGCCGCGGATGGTGATCGGAATGATGTCGACGTCGCCCGTCGCGATTGCTGCAGCGTCGCTGATCGGACGGGCGAAGACTTCGCTCGCGGTTCCGCTCTGCACGACGCGACCCTGATCGAGAACGACGAGCGAATCCGTGAATGCGAGCTCGCTGCGCGACGCCGGCGCGGAGATGACCGTCGTTCCGGCGACGCGCAGCGTGCGATAGAACGCGTCGGCGAGAAACCCGCCGCCTTCGAGAAGGCGATCGGCGATGAGAATCGCCGGACGAAGCAGCTCGATGCGTGCGCAGAGCAATCGCGCGAGCTCGCTGGTCGAGAGCGTGTCGATGCGTCGCTCGGTTTGCGATGTCAGGTCCCACTTTTCGACCGCAAGCGTGTATTCGTGATGCCGGTCCTCGCGGTCGAGCGTCCGCGTGCGCACGGCGGCGACGAGCGCGTGCTGCACGCTCCATCGCGACGGCACATCGGAATTCGCAGTCGCGTAGAGCAGCGGACGATTCGCGGCTTTGATGTCGTTCACGCGCCGCTGCCCGAGGATGATGTCGCCGCGCGAAGGTCGCAGCGATCCGGCAATCAGGCGAAGGAGCGTCGAAGCGCCGCACGCGGGAGGACCGATGACCGCAGTGTGCGTGCTATGCGGGAAGGTGAGCGTGATGTCGTGCAGCGCAAATCCGCGGCCGTACTGGAACGCGACATTGCGCAGCGCGACATCGAGCACGGAGTGATTCTAGTTTGTCATCCCGACGCGTAGCGAGGGACCTGGGTGGGTGTGCGGCGCGATCATCGTGCCTCCCACCCGCCCAGGTCCCTCGCTACGCTCGGGATGACAAGCAATTACCTGCGCTTCGGGATCTGGCGCTGCCGCTGCTGTTGCATCGGACGTTCTTTCGCGCGCTCGAGGAACGCGCGCATCTTCCGCCACTGCGCCTCGTTCAGCACCGCGCGCATGTCGACGAGCATCATCAGCTCGCGCTCGAACAGACGTCCACGCGCTTCGCTGAGCCGTGCGGCGATGCGCTGGATTTCCTGCCGCCGCAGTTGCGGCCGATCGATCTCGCCGCGCAGCTGGACCTGCAGTTTGTCGACGTCCGCCTTGGCGTCGATGAGTCCGGTCGCCGCGGCCTGAAAGATCTCGTCGAGACGATCCTGCTGCTCGGCCGTGAGCTGCAGATTCTGCACGACCGCTTCGCGCTGCCACCACTTTCCCGGCGGGAGGTTCTGCGCGTGGATGGCGAACGCCGCGAGAAACAGCGCCGCAACGATCACGATGCGCTTCGTCATAGCGACTGATCTCCACCCTCCACCCAAGACTCCCACGCCACCATGGACTGATAATCGCCGAGCGGCTCCGACTGCCAGGGCGTGTCGTCGATCTGCGGAATCTCCAAGGTCTCCTCGGCGACCGGGCCACTCGACGACTCGGCGACTTTCAGCGTCGCCACTCCGCCTAACACGAGCACCAGCACCGCCGCCGCGGCCACGCGAGTCACGCGCGCAATCGAGAACGATCGCCGCCGGTCGATCTTCCGCATCACGGCGATGCGCTGCCGCGACCAGAACGTCTCCGGCTTGTCGTGCTCGCACGCGGCCAGTGCGCGCACTTTGCGCTCCAGGCGCTCGTATCGTGCGGCGCACTCGCCGCAATCGGCGAGATGCATCATCACCGGCATCGACGCGCCGGGCTGCGTGTAGTACGTCTCCAGCAGGTCCGCTTCACTGTAATGCTGCTTCACCTTCGGTCTCCTCGGATTCCCGTGCCGATCTCCATTCCGCGAGCTCTCTGCGTATTTTGTGAATCGCGCGGAACAGATGCGCGCGCACCGTGCCGGCGCGCAGCCCGAGGTGATCGGCGATTTCCTCGAGCGCGAGATTTTCATAGTGGCGCAGGCGGAAGATCGTCTTCTGCTGCGCCGAAAGCAGCTTCTCCGCGCGTTGAATGGCCGTGCGGAGCTGCGAGGAAAGGAACTGTCGTTCCGGATCCGGCCGTTCGTCGACCGGCTCGAGGAACGCGCGTTCGTCGTCGTCCTCTTCTTCCCGAAGCGTAACGAAGCTCACGAAACGGCGGCGGCGCAGCGTGTCGCGCGAGCGATTGATGGCGATGCGCGTCAGCCACGTCTCGAGCTCCGCCCGGCCCTCGAATCGCGAGAGATTCGTGTACGCCTGCACGAACGTGTCCTGCGTGATCGTGTCCGCCTCAACCTCGTCGCGAACGATGGCGAACGCGACGCGGAAGATCTTCCGCTGAAAGCGCTCGACCAGAATCGCGTACGCGCCGCCGTCTCCTTCCAGGGTCCTCCGGATGAGGTCCTGGTCGGTAGGACGGTCGCTCGAGTCGCTCGATCGGAACGCGGCCACGTTGCTTCTCACGCCACTTGGACGAACGGGCAATCCCGTTCGTTTACATGGTACGAGAGGAGACGAGCGCCACTCCGACAAAAATCAGCACGGCCGCGACCGCCACGATCGGCCGGAGGTGCTCGCCGAGGAAGATCACGCCGAGGATCGAAGCGAGGACCGGCTGGACGTAGGTGTACGCCGCGACGAGCGAGCTGTCCGCGTGACCGAGCGCCCAGGCGTTGAGGATGTACGCGAGCACCGTCGGGCCGAGGATCACGAAGAGGAGAAAGATCCATGTGCGCGGCGGCACCGTGGACCAGTTCTGATGTCCGAGCCAGTACGCGCTGACCGGCAGCAGGACCACCGCTCCGACGGCGAACATTCGCGCGACGACGCGCCGCGCGGAGAGACGGGCCATCGCGGGTTTCGAGATGACGAGATACGTCGCGTACGAAAGCGAGCTGGCGATGATCATCAGCGCGCCGGCGAGCGATCGCCATGAGCCGCTGAAGCTCTCCCCACCGACGACGAGAATCGCGCCTAACACCGCGAGCGCGATGCCTCCGATGCGCCTCGCCGTCGCGCGCTCGCGACCCGCGAGAATCGCGCCGGCATGCGTGAACACCGGCATGATCGTGACCAGGATCGCCGCGACCGGCACGCTCGTGAGCGCGAGTCCGCAGAGGAACAACGGTGCGTTCACTGCGACCGCGAGGAGTGCGAATCGCGTCACGGGCCAGAAATCCTCGCGCGACAACGGCGGCGCGGGATCGTGACGCTCGACGATCGCCAGCAGAATCGCCGCACCCGCGATGCGCAGCCACGCGAACGCGAGCGGCGCGAGCGCGCGCATCCCGAGCTTGGAGACGACGTAGTTGATCGAGAAGAGGAGAGCGACGGTGACGAGTGCGGAGTGGACGCGCAGGGGAGTTGCGAGTTGCGAGTTGCGAGTCAAGGGAGCCTGGCTGGTGACACGAAAAGTCTCGCGCAACTCGTAACTCGCAACTCGCTACTCCGTTTCGACCCACGCATCGTGATACCGCACCGGAGGTGGCACGAGCGACGTGCGCACGCCCCGCACCGCGGGCTTGTGCAGCACGAACAGACGCTCGTGGAAGAGCGGCACGAGCGGCGCCTCGTCGATCACGGTCTGGTTGAGCGCGCGATAGATCGAGTTGCGGTGCTCGACGTCGTTCGACTTGCGCGCTTCCATGATCTTCACGTCGATCTCCGGACGCTGGAAGAACAGACCGCGGATCGATGTCGCCTGGCTGTGGAAGAAGATGTAGAAGAAGTTGTCGGGATCGGGGAAGTCGGCGTACCAGTTCGCGCAGTAGAGGAGTCCATGTCCGCGCCGCGACCGCGGCGCGCTGGCCTCGGTTGCCGTATGCCGCGTGACATTCACGCGGATGCCGATCGCACCGAGATCCTCGATCATCATCGGCACGAGTCCGGAGTTGTTGAACTCGTCCGTCTCCCACGTGCGGTAGTCGACCGCGAATCCCGACTCCAGTCCGGCCTGCCGCATCAGCGAGCGCGCGCGCTCGGGATCGTACTGATAGCCTCGCAGCGCTGGGTCGTAGCCGAGGAGACCGGGCGGGAGCAGCGCCTGCGCCTGAATGGCCAGGCCCGCGTAGACGTGCTCGTTGATGCGCGCGCGATTGATCGCGTAGCTCATCGCCTGCCGCACTTCCTTGCGATCGAACGGCGCGGTCGAGTTATCGAAGCCGACGTACGACGTGTGCAGCTGCGTCGTCGTGAGGATGTAGGGCGCGTACACCGGATCCTTGCGCAGCTCATTGACGAGCTTCGGCGGCACGCCGTGCGCGACATCGAGCTCGCCGCGAAGGAAGGCATCGGCGACTTCGCGGAAACTGCGGAGATCGAGACGGAAGTGGATCTCGTCGAGATACGGCTCGCCGCGCACGAAGTAGTCGTCGAAGCGCACGAGCCGGACGCGCTCGCCTTCGATCGCTTCGGCGACGCGGAACGGACCCGCGCCGACGCCGCGCATGCGGTAGCTTTCCGGATCGCGCGCCTCATCGGCCGGCACGATGCCGCAGGTATGCATCGTCAGCAGCGAGAGGAAAAACGCGAGAGGCTCGTTGAGCTGAAAGTCGACCGTGTACGGATCGCGCACGACGATGCCCGCGAGCGTGCGCGTTCGTCCTTCGACGACATCGGTGCCGCCGCGGATGTTGCGCATGATCCACGCGCCGCTCGATTCGTTTTCCGGCAGCGCGAGGCGGAGGAACGTTTCGTACACGTCGCGCGCTTCGAACAAGCGTCCGTTGTGGAAGCGCACTCCGTGCCGCAGCGAGAAGCGGTAGACGTGACCCTGTTCCAGAACTTCCCATTTCTCCGCCAGGTCGGGGATGAGCTCCGCGCCCTCGCCGTACTTCACGAGGCTTCCGTGAATGGCCTTGGACATGAAGCCGAGTGCGGACGCGGCCGTCTGCGCCGGATCGAAGGTCAGGCGCTGCCACAGCACGGTCGCCGTCGTGATCTGCCCGCCGCGCTCCGCCTCGGGGAGCTTGAAGCGATCGAGCTC
>Ga0075418_10007428_pt1 | contig 12347 bp, 15 predicted proteins | sample SoiMetdeltSBSDD2_FD_81776 | JGI IMG/M metagenome (GOLD analysis project Ga0075418, IMG submission 81776) | Bulk soil microbial communities from a Populus tree surrounding site in Tennessee, USA - Soil MetaG P. deltoides SBSDD2 | ecosystem: Environmental > Terrestrial > Soil > Tree plantation...
AAGACCTGACCAAAAGCCCACCTTGTTGATTAAATGCTTCATTGAATCCAGCTATCGTTTGTATAAAGGTATTTTTTGGTACTACTGTTCTGAATGATGCTGGTGCGCAGAAAATATGATATTCATCATTGTAGTACAAACAGATTGAGCGGCGGCATATTTTTTCACTGTTCGTTGAATAGATTCCTGAAGTAAGATCTGTGTAGTGGCAATGATGTGATCTAATAAATTTACTTATATCGTTCATAAAAAGATCTCTCCAAACTTTCTCTGTGATCGGGGTGCGCTATACTTATCAAAGCTTTTCCTCTTTGCTTAAGATTTTTCCCAAATAAATCTATGATGCCATATTCGGTTACCACCCAATGAACATGACCTCTTGTTGTAACCACCCCCGCGCCTTCCTTTAAAAAAGGAACGATCCGTGACCCACCTTTAGATGTAATGGATGGCAAAGCAATAATAGGCTTACCATCTTCCGATAAGGAGGCCCCGCGGATAAAATCCATCTGGCCGCCAATTCCTGAATATTGATATGTGCCTATAGAATCGGCGCATACCTGGCCGGTGAGATCAATTTCAATAGCACTGTTAATAGCTGTGGCTTTAGGGTTTTGTCTTATAACACTTGTATCATTTACATAAGCAATGTCCATCACTCTCACCGTAGGATTATCATCTACAAAATCATACAATTTCCGGGTGCCTAACATAAAACCGGTAACAGAACGGCCGATGTTCAATTTTTTAAGACTATTATTAATAACGCCATTTTGCAAAAGAGGAACAACGCTATCTGATAACATCTCTGTATGAATGCCAAGATTTTTGTGACCATTCAAATTCTTCAATACCTGGTCAGGGATGCTTCCGATTCCCATTTGTAATGTGGCGCCATCTTCAATTAGTGAGGCTACATTTTTTCCAATGCGGATGATGGCAGCATTTGCTTTGCTGGAATAATCCACCTCAGGAAGTTCGGTTTCATGCCAGACCAATGCATTGATCTTTTTTACATTTAAAAAGCCATCGCCATGTGTACGCGGCATCCTTGGATTAACCTGCGCAATAATTATTCTAGCCGTTTCGACAGCGGCTTTTGCAATATCCACGGAAGTACCCAGTGAGCAATAGCCGTGACTATCGGGCGGCGAAACTTGTATCAGAGCCACATCAATAGGTAAAATATTTTTCCTGAATAGCTGTGGTATCTGGCTTAGAAATATAGGAACGTAGTCACCATACTCACTGTTCGCAATTGCCCGCGTATTTTCAGAGACAAACAAGGAATTAAAGAAAAAACTTTTTCGATGCTGGGGGTTGTTAAAATCAATATCACCGATGTTTGTAATGCTCACCAGTTCTACATGGTCCAATTCATGATGCCTGCTTTGAAGCGCTTTAATCAAATTCACAGGTGTGGCTGCACTGCCATGAATAAAAACTCTGTCGCCGGATTTTACGACTTCAACCGCTTTCTCCGCTGAACTATATTCAATCATTTTACAGAAAGGTTTCAGTAAGTTATTTCGTTTTTGCACTCAATGTTCTTTTCAAAGCAATCAAGATTGTAAATGGTTGTATCGGCAATATTTTGCAAAGCTGATTGCGTCAAAAAAGCCTGGTGACTGGTGATCAATACATTCCGGAAAGTCAACAGTCGTGAAATAATATCGTCCTGAAGAATATCCTCAGAATGATCTTCAAAAAATAATCCGGCTTCTTCTTCGTAGACATCTAATCCGAGATAACCGATTTGGCCTGTTTTTAGTCCGGCAATTACATCTTTGGTATTTACTAAAGCACCTCTGCTTGTATTGATCAGCATTACACCCGGTTTCATTTTTTGAATGCTTTCTTTATTAATCAGGTATCGTGTTTCCTGTGTCAGCGGCACATGTAATGTTATGATATCAGCCATTTCATATAAAGTATCATAATCCGTATACCTGACATTGTATTTCATTTTTAGTTCATCGCTTTCAAACTGATCAACCACAAGAATATTGCAACCGAATCCATGAAGTATTTTAACGACCACCTGACCAATCTTGCCAGCACCGATGACGCCCGCTATTTTGCCATTCATATCAAAGCCCGTCAGCCCATCGAGCGAAAAGTTCAATTCATGAACCCGGTTATTAGCCCTTATTAGTTTTCGGTTCAGCGCCATCATTAAGGCTACTGCGTGCTCGGCGACGGCATAGGGAGAATAAGCAGGCACTCTGGCTGTCCTCATGCCTGATTGCTTAGCGATTTGCAAATTCACGTGATTAAATCCGGCAGATCGCAATGAGATAAATCTTATACCCGCAATATGAAGTTTTTCCAATACTTTTTCAGAAGCATCATCATTCACAAAAATGGATACAGCCCGGGCGCCTGCGGCCAGATGGGCTGTTTCTATATTCAGGGGAAGCTCAAGAAATTTCAAATCATGTTTTCCGGCATTTGCTCTGATAAGAAATTCTTTTTCAAATTTGTGTGTGCTGTATACAACAGTATCCATAATAAAAGAACCGGGAATTTAGTTAAAAGCAAAAGTAGTTGATCAGAAAAATCTATTTGGAAATCCCTATATCCCTATATCCCCATCAACTGATTCTGCGCCGAAAGCCCTAATTGATATAAGAAAGGGAAAGATCGAGTTCTCAAATCTCGATAAGCTAAAAAATCTTTTGTTTTGAACTATATATGTAATCGCATAAAAAAACAGGGTGGGTTTGATCCTGTTTTTTTAGTATGCCGGCTAATCCAGGTTAATATTTCCGAGGTTTGTTGTATTACCAGCTATTACAAGAACCTTCTGTACTGTAAATGAAGAATAATCACTCGCACCCACTGGCACATAACTAATTCTGATTCGGTAGCCCCCCGGTACCAAATTGTCTAGTTTAAAGGAACCATCCTGGTTACAAATAGTTTCTTCAGAAACATACTGGTCATTAAAAGCGATAATTCTCGCTTTAGCAGGAACAGGTACAAGAACTCCAATAATGGAACCATGATGTCTCGGCGCTAGCCTGCTCGCATTATTTATCACATCGCTGTTATCATTTATGGCTGCTGGGGTCGTTTCTTTTCCTGTAACCGGCGTATCCTTTGAACAGCCAAAAAAGAAACCAGCCATAAGAACAAGCATAGAAAGAAGGAGAAGATTTCTATTTTTCATATTGAAAAGTTTACTGTGAATAAATAGTTATATCCAATGAGAAATTAATCTTTCTGATCAAGTTAATTGATGATACCAAACAAAAGATGGCCTGACTTTAATCAGGATTCAGAATAATTGATTAGGATAAATTTGGAAAAGGCAAATGAATAACTCCACATTATTCGTATGGTTTATTATTTTATAAAGAAGATCTGCATCATCACGCCTGCTAATGTCAGAAGTGAAATAACAGTATCCATCACAATGTGAAGGAAAGAAATGGTTGTTTTAATGATCTCCGCATCTGAAGTATTGTATTTTTGAGGGGCAAGAGAACAGCATGCTTCAATTTAATTTTCTATTATTTTAAACTCCTGCTACTTTTACTCAATCCTGAAAAATTAACTATGGGTGATGGAATGATAGAATACCTGCAGCAACTTGAAATGATGGCCTTCTTTTCCGGCTTCCCATTATTGTATGCCATAGTAAGTGTTGCAGCCGGGTATTTGCAAAAGAACCCTGGGTTAAAAAAGAAATTGATCTCACTTCTTCCATATACCTACGCAATTGTAGGCAGTTTATTCATTGGCCTGCAAATAAGAAATCTTTATCCGAATTATGATTTTGACAATATCAAAAATTCTATTTTTCATCCTTTTTTGTTTTTATGGGCATCTCTATCAATTCTTTTTTGGTTGCCACTGATAAACAAAAAGACAGTTTTGTCATTACTACACAGTCTCGTATTTTTTTTTATTCTTCTAAAAGATCTTCTTAAGAGCATTTCTCAAACTCCTGCTGAGGACAAAAGTATAGTTAGAAATGATATGAAAATATATACGGACAGCTTCTTGCTCAATGGCGGAGTTTATTTTCTTACTATTCTCATTCTCTTCTTTTTAATCCCCTTAATAAAGAAACTCAAAACTTTGAGGTCCCGTAAAATACCAAACCGGTATTAGGTAAAGTATAAACCGCTTCCACCACAGCTCTTACTCCAGAAACGAACGTTTGATACCAGGCTCCAAAGTGATAAAGTTCACTTACCCGATTGATAACAGTCATTAATGCCAGTATAGTTCCTGAATAGTTTTACGGTGTCTAAAAAATAATTTTTAATACCAAAATAAAGTATATGAAACAACTGAATAGCAAAACACTATTAATTGCCCTGCTCATAATAAGTGGTTATGGATATTTTATCAGCTGCACCCGAAGTGACTCGTTACTTGTTCCTCTACAAATTACTCAACCGTTTGCAGCATCACGTGCCAATAATGTGCATTTGGCAGGTATGACAACCGGCGACACAACAAAATGGAAAATGGATAAATCGCACTCAAGTGTGTTGTGGTCCACAAATTATGTAGGAGCTGCCGGCTTGCTCACAGGCCGATTTAACCAGTTTGGTGTGCATGAGGTAACAGACGCAAAAATGCTCAATTACACAGTAGCCGGGCAACCATTGCCGGATACCTCATGGGCATTTTATGAAAATGAGCCTGCAAAAACATATTTCAACGGCTATGTGCAAATCAATACTTCAAATACAGGTGAGCCTGGCAGAGATGCAGGTTGTAATATTTCTGGAATGGGCACCGTTCCTATAGTAAATGGAACACAAAATCTTACAGTTACCAATCTTGCAAAAATAAAAACGACTAAAGTTGAATTTGATCCCGCTAGCAATGGATATATCGTTACACTAACTCTTACATGGCAGGGTAAACTTGCTGCGCCATTAACAAAAACAATTGTTGGAAAACTCAATTATATACCAAAAACCAAGGTGCAGTTTGGAACGGCTGCTGCTTACAGTGTTTTTGGATTGCAATTAAAATTCCAGTTCAACTGCAGGGACTTTGGTATTGTCAGCACAAGCATTTCCGACAAAATAGACATTGAGTGCAATATGAATTTTAATAATAAATAACAGTCCCAAAAGTCAACAAAATGAAAAAGAAAAAATATATAACTATAAGTTTAATCTTAGCTGTCGTAATTGGACTTTCCAGTTGTTATAAAGATATCATCATACCTGAACTTGCTGCCGACCCGGATGGTCCTCCTCAGCAGGTTAGTTTCAAAAACCAGTTGGCTCCTTTGTTCAATACAAACTGTGCACTATCTGGATGCCATGTAAGTGGAGCACATAAACCATATCTGGCATCGGATATTTCTTACCAACAAATAGTAAATGGTGGCTTTGTAAATACGGCTTTACCTAAAGAAAGCACATTGTACAGAATGGTATATGGAGATATGGCCCAGTACATTTCATCGAGTGCTGATAAGCAAAAAGTGTATGATTGGATAAGGAATGGTGCCCCGAATAATTAAATGCTTTTAAATTTTACAACAATGAAAGGGAAAATATTCAAACAAAAAATTAAACTGGCTCTTTATACGGCCGTGATAATTGCAATGCTATTACCAAAAGGTGCCGTGATGGCGCAGGATGACTCTTTGGGAACAACTGAAGAGCAGCCTGTAACAAAAGTAAAACCAGTGAAAAACACTTTCCAGAGTGTTTGGATTATCGATAACCAAACTATTTTAGTTCCGATAAAAGGAACTTTCGAAATGGATATTATGCACCGTTTTGGTTTGTGGAATAAAGGCTACGAAGATTTTTGGGGATTTTTTGCGCCTTCAAATATAAGGCTGGGATTTAGTTATGTTCCTGTCAAAAATTTAAATGTTGGGTTAGGCGTTACAAAAAACACGATGGCTATAATTCCTTTTGCCGATAAACCTTCTTCAGTATCAGGACCAGTTTGGGATGGAAGTCTGAAATATTCAATATTCACTCAAACAAAAGGTAAATATCCTGTAAGTCTTACATACTATGCTAATGCGGCTTATAATACAAAGAAAGATCCCGATAAAGAAATCTACAGGTATAGCACCGACCGTCTTACTTATTTTCACCAGCTTTTAATAGCAAGAAAAATAACTGAAAAGCTTTCGATCCAAATTGCACCAAGCATTTCGCATCAAAATGCCGTAAATGGTTATTTTATTAAATTAAATGACTCAACTCTTAAAGCAAAAGCGGAAATGAAGTTTAGTCAAATTTCTTTAGCAGTTTCCGCAAGGTATAAATTAACCAATGTTACCTCCCTAATGGTGAACTATGATCAACCAATAACCAGGCACATAAAAAACAATCCTAACCCTAATTTTTCCCTGGGACTTGAATTTAATACAAGTAGCCACTCATTTCAGATGTTCTTTACAAGCTATCAACACATGATACCGCAGATCAATAATCTTTATAATACCAATAACCCGCTGAATCATAAAATTAAAGCAGATGGTGGATATCCACTTGACCCGGAATTCCTGATCGGATTTAACATTACAAGACTTTGGAATTATTAATTGTTATTCAGCAAGACTAAAAAGACCCGGTTAAACTAAACTGGGTTTTTTTATGAGCTTAAATACCTCTCCCCAAATTGACGGTTGAAAACAAAACTGTAGATTTATTGAGTAAAAAGAAATATATTTTTGACACGTATGAAAAAATATACCATTCTAAAACTGAAGTCGTTTTTTTTAGTTGCAATAATTTTTACAGCCGCATGCCAATATGAAAAAGAAACAAACCCAGGAACAAGTAATACCACAGGGAATCATAAAACCAAACCTCCCGCCAGTTTTTCTGACACGTTAAAAATATCAGAGACAGCTGCTGTATTTTACTATCCTGATTCATTACAACTTGAAAAAATAAAAGCGGTAACTGATACCAATATTTTCAAAAGCTCAATGCATGAATATTTTTACCAGATGAGAAATGCCCGTATTGTATTCAAAAAATCCCTGCCTGAAATAAAAATCGTTGATGCCAGGAACATCCGATATCTTCTTTTCATATATAATGACAGTAAAACGGATTGTATTGATCTTGACTCAAAAAATGATGCCTACGGCCTGATCCTGTTTAACCGGCAAAAGCCTCCATTTGTTTCGGATATGACAAATATTGAGAGTGAAGCCGGACTTTATTTTTCTAAATAATGTTTGTCATTTTCTTACCTGATTAAAATCATATGCTAACGTTATAGCAGTCAAGAGCATAACCGGCGGCGAGAAGTATTTTTGATTCTGAAATCGAAGTAATATTTAAAACTAAAACAAATGAAACCTTACGTAACTATCCTGATCGTTATTACAGGGATACTTGGTGCAAGTTTTACTTTCAAAGCCTTCCAGGAAAAAAAGCCCTGGCCAGTACCTGACAATTATAAAACAATGAAAAATCCAGTTGCATCAAATGCTGAATCACTTGCCGAAGGAAAAAATCTGTGGGGAACACACTGTAAGTCCTGCCATGGTACAAAAGGAATGGGTGACGGTCCAAAAGCCGCACAACTAAAAACAGAAGCTGGTGATTTTACTAAAGCCGATGTTCAGTCGCAAAGCGATGGGTCATTATTTTATAAAACAGCTGAAGGAAGAGATGATATGCCAAGTTTCAAGAAAAAAATTCCTGATGCCGATGAGCGTTGGAGCATTGTAAACTATATGAGAACATTCAAGAAATAATTTAAAAATTTAAACTGAGATAAACGCCGGAAAATAATTTCCGGCGTTTTGTATTTTATCATTAACACGAATCTGCGCTTTCTTTCTTGCTTATTTGATAATAATCATATCATTAACTGATTAAAATACTGATGCCTCTTTTAAGGGAAATTTATCTTACACCCGATCATGAAAAAAACTTAATAATGGAAACAAACCAAAAAGATAATTCGAGAAGAAAATTTTTATTGGGAGGTTTAGGTATTCTCTCCGCCTTCTCTGCATTAAAGTTTATCATTCCTAAAAAACAAAAAATCGTTATTCCTTGTGCTCCTACTGCTACTACCACCAAAATGCTTACGGATGACGGAAAACTTGTTGAAGTAGATATAAGCAAGATCACAAAAACAGGTGTAAAAGTTTCTGACAAAGATGTTATTACCTGGGTAAAAAATAAACCAACGTTTTAATATACTACAATGGAAAAAAAAGATACTTCAAGAAGAGATTTTCTGATCACCGGCCTGGTGGCAAGTATAGCGGTAGGTTGTTCTGATAAAAACCCTTTTGCCACCGACGCTGAACAGCAGGTTACCATGTCAGGAGAAAAAGTAAAATTGCTTTCTGCAGACGGAGAGATTATAGAAATAGATAAAGCTTTTTTAAAACCTGTTCCCGAAATGCCACATGTATCAAACAGTGAAGAAAGAAGAGGAATTGTCGGGAAAAAATTTGTAATGGTAATTGATCTTTCCCGTTGCAAAAATTTAAAAAAATGTCAGCAGGCATGTAACCATGCTCACTTTGTACCTGATGCCCAAAATTGGATAAAAATACATCCTATGCAGGATGCTGATCATTCAGCTCCATACTGGCAACCTACTACGTGTATGCATTGTGATGAACCCCCTTGTGTCAAGGTATGCCCCGTGGATGCTACGTTTAAGAGACAAGATGGAATTGTATTAATTGACAGTGACCGTTGCGTTGGTTGCCGTTTTTGTATGGCTGCCTGTCCTTATTCAACAAGAGTATTCAATTGGGAAAAACCAGAGTTGCCTGTTGAAGTTGAAAAGAAACACTATTCCTGCGAAACAAGCATTCCGCAAAAGAAGGGTACAGTGGGCAAATGTGATTTCTGTCCTGACATGGTAAGAAAAGGAGAATTGCCACACTGCGTATCAGCATGTCCAAACGGTGTATTTTTCTTTGGAGATATGTATGAAGATTCTGTAACAAACGGAACAGAAACTTTCCGTTTTAGTGATTTGATACGGGACAAGGCAGGTTATAGACTAATGGAAGATCTTGGTACAAAACCAAGTGTTTACTACTTGCCACCTGTCAACAGGAACTTCAAATTTGAAGACGGATTAAAAATAGAAGAGGAAGCTAAATCTAAATCATAAAATTTTTAATTGTGGAAAATCAAAATATACTTAGTGCGGACAAAGTTATCCACGATCTGTTGCCACAAAAATTCGGGCTCCGAGGTAAGTTATGGACCGCTACTTTGATCATTATATGTCTTATCGGAGCTTATGCATATTTCCTGCAATTGAAAAATGGTTTGGTGGTCACCAATATGGGTGATTATGCTTCATGGGGAATTTATATTTCCAACTTTGTATTCTTTGTAGCTATCAGCCTGGTAGGATCATTGATCACTGCTATTTTCCGTTTAAGCGATGTCAAATGGCGTACACCATTGACAAGAATTTCTGAAATGATCGCCGTATCAGCCATTACGTTTGCATCATTAATTATTATTGTTGATATGGGACGGCCTGAACGTCTTGTAAACTTATTTACACATGGTCGTCTTCAATCCCCTATCATGTGGGATGTAATTGTGATCGGAACTTATTTCTGTATCAGCTTGTTTTTATTATATATCACTTTGCTTCCGGATCTCAGGATCATGATAAAAGCAAAAGAAATGATTGGTAAACCCTTTGCAAGATTGTACAGGTGGTTGGGCTCCTATTGGAAAGGAACAGAAGCGCAGGAAAAAATAAGGAACAGATCCATTACAATACTTTGTATTATCATTATTCCCGTGGCATTTTGTATACACACGGTTACTTCCTGGTTATTTGCCACTACTTACAGACCAGGCTGGGACAGCACAAACTTCGGAGCCTACTTTGTTTCCGGTGCATTCTTAGTTGGTGCAGGTGGCGTAGTGGTTGCGATGTATGTTTTTCGCCATGTATATAAACTGGAAGAGTATATAACTGAAATGCATTTTGAAAAAATGGGAAGAATATTGGTGATGCTGGCATTGTTGTATCTCTATTTTAATGTGAATGAATACCTGGTACCTGCTTTCAAAATGAAAAAACCTGAAGAAGTACATTTGACCGAATTATTTACGGGAGAGTTTGCTCCGTTATTCTGGTTTGCCATCTTCATTGGAATGATCATTCCAATTATTATAATGTTGTTTAAGAAAGGCAGAAAACCTCTGCCCATGTTTATTGCCGCAGTAATGGTAGTGATAGGCGCATGGTTTAAACGCTACCTGATAGTAACTCCAACATTACTGCATCCATTTTTGCCAAAGCATGATGCCCCCGAAAGATATAGTCATTATTTCCCAAGCTGGCAAGAATGGGCTATTGCGATGGGTTCATTGGCAGGCGCCTTGCTGATCATTACTTTATTAGCAAGAATATTTCCTGTTATATCAATTTATAAAACATTAACCGACGAAAATGAAAATGCTCAAAAATAAATCAGGATTTATTCTGCTGGCATTATTGTTGACCGGCATCATTTGTAATGCCCAGGATTCATCAAAAAATGAAAAAAAAGAACTGCAATTGAATGTTTCATATTATCAGCCACAGAATAATATTCCTTATGTATTGGTTACTACAAAAACAAAGGTGGAAAGAAAATTTATCGGAGTAAAGGATCTGAAAGTAAAAGTGTACCTGAACGCTGTTACAGATTCCAATCTTATTCAATCTTTTCAATCTACCAAAACAGGAGAAGAAAGAATATATATATCTCCAACTTTCAAAGCAGCTTGGGATGCAGCTTCTTCTTTTACTTTTATTGCAATAGCGGAAGCCAATAAAGAATTTGATGAAACAAAAGGTGAAGGACAGGTAACCAAAGCAAAACTTGAAATTGATACTGGCAGAACCGATGAAACTAAGAATGTCATTGTTAATGTAAAGCAATTGCAGGATGGAGAGTGGATACCCGCAAAAGATGTCGAAATAAAAATTGCAGTAAAACGTTCATTTGGAAATCTGCCTATTGGTGATCAAGAAACTTATACCACGGATTCTACAGGCGCTGTCACTGCAGAGTTTAAAAGAGATAGTTTATTGGGAGATGGGAAAGGAAATCTTGTTTTGATGGCCCGTACTGAAGACAACGAAAATTTTGGAAATCTTTTTACAGAAAAAATTGTCAACTGGGGAAGTCCGCCGGTCATTGACAATACATTTAACCATCGCTCTCTCTGGGCGACAAGTTCAAAAACACCTATTTGGTTATTAGGTCTCGCCTATTCAATTATTGCTGGGGTTTGGGGAACAATGGTATACCTTATTTTTCAACTGATCAGGATTAGAAATCTGGGCAAAACTGTTACATAAATTTTTCAGCTAGCTTTTGAATCCTGAAAGCTATTGGACTACTCCGCTTTTTTAACCCTTGTCAACTTGATGCTGAATACAGAGATTTTCAAAAGCTGATTTTCAAAAAAAACTGACGGCGCATTAGTTTATAAAACATTCGAAGGACGTAAAGATATGCCTTCATTCAAAAAGAAAATTGCTGATCAAAATGATATTTGGGTGGTGGTAAATTATGAGAACGCCGAAGTAGAGCTAAGAATTAAAAGAATTAGCAGTACAATTACTTACATCTACCGGCAATTTTAACCTTAAAACAATTCGTTGCTTCTTTATCAAGCACTCTTATAGTCTTAACAAAGAAATCTTTTGCTTCATCAACCGCTTGCCCAATAAACACCATTCCCAATTTTCCATATTGGGAAAATCCATCGCCTTGCCCGGAAAAATGATCCCTATTTTCATCGAACTACCGGAGATGACAAAAATCATCAGTATGCACAATGCCAGTCATATTAACACACGGCCATTCCATTGAATTTTGTGTATCAAATAAAAACATAAGACAATGGAGACTCTACTGCAACACACAATTAATTCAACCTACGCTCACCCGGTAAAAAAGGAATCAACGTCCATAGTCAGTCGCTTTGTAACCTGGTGTAAAGGCCAGGAAAAACACAGACTTGGATGGCTGGCAGTAATTATTGCAGGTCACGGATGTGTTCTTACTCCTATCACTTTATTTGCAATAATTCTTTCAGGTAATAGTATGGTTTTTTGGAGCATGGCTATTGCTGCGATGGGAATGTCGCTTATAACAAACTTGGCAGCATTGCCGACTAAGATCACGATACCTGTTTTCTTTCTTAGTGTGGTGATTGATCTTGTAATAATCGCAAGTTGTATTTCCATCGGTTTTAATATCGCAGCCACTTCTATCTAATTTCTCTATTAGTAGTCTTTTCTTGATTAGTGTAATGAATCAATAAAATGACAACAACAATTTCATATTCGCCCGGACTTTCAGGAAAAGTTTTGCTGACAAAATTTTTTCTCGTCTG
>Ga0075418_10007429_pt1 | contig 12347 bp, 8 predicted proteins | sample SoiMetdeltSBSDD2_FD_81776 | JGI IMG/M metagenome (GOLD analysis project Ga0075418, IMG submission 81776) | Bulk soil microbial communities from a Populus tree surrounding site in Tennessee, USA - Soil MetaG P. deltoides SBSDD2 | ecosystem: Environmental > Terrestrial > Soil > Tree plantation...
TGGACCAGGGAAGTCCACGTCGATGTGCGCGTGCGGGCTGACCGTGAACGTTTCCCGTGCCTGCGCAGACGTCAGCGCGAGACCGCTCATCGAGAAGTTGTCTCTGAAGTCGGGGACCATGAGGTCGTACACCACGCTGCCGGCCAGCGCTGCGCCTCCGGCGGATGCGCGCAGCTGATAGCGCCCTTCGGGCAGCGGCAGCTGCGAGAGCACGCGGAGCGCGCTGTGGCTGACGCGCTCGTAGGTCTCCGGCTTGAGCGCCACGGTGGCGCGATGCCGCCAGATGGGCCACCGCTTGTTCTTGATGTCGGTGACCGCGAAGGCGAGCTCGAGGTCGCCGCGATAGGCGCCGCTTTCCTCAATGAGATTCAGCTTCGTCGCTGCGATCTCGACAGCGATCTCGACGTTGGCTTCCTTGCCCTTTCCCTTGAACGGCGCGGCGAAGACGCGCATCGGCACGCCGCTCGTGGTCAGCGGGCTGGCCACGGCGTCCCACACTGCGGCGAGAAGCCCGCTCGGCCGCTTCTCCGGCTCGAGCCGGTTTCGCGGTGCGAGGTAGCCGTCGAGCGATCGCACCTGCAATCCCGGATGCTTCACGCGCACCTCGGTGCGGACGTACCTCCCGTCGCGGCGCTCCTCGGCGGCGTTGAATCCGAGGAGGTAGTGCGTGCTCTGCTCGCGCACCATGCGCTCGAACCCGGCCATGGAGCGGATCGACACGTTGGGGAGGAAGCCGCCGGTGAATTCTGCGAGTGCCTTGAGGCTTCGATCGCCGGTCGTGCCGCCGGGGGAGATCGGGTAGACGGCAACGTTGCCTCGTGTCGCCGCTGAAAGGGCGTCCTGATAATCCCTGTTCATGTCGAAAAAGAGACCCCCGAGCGGACCACCTGGTCGGTAGTCCACCAGCTTGGCGGCGTTACAGCCGCAGGCTTCCGTCGAACGCATGTCGCCGAGGCCCTTCGCGCTGACGAAGATGAGCGCCTTGCGTCCCGGAGTCTTCGCGAGACTCTCTATCAGGTTCTTCAGTCCTCCCATGACGTACTTCTCACGCAGGCTCGGCAACGGAATGTCCGCAAGGTCCAGTTCCATGAAACGACCAATGGACTTATCGATTGCCTCCAGCAGCCTGCGACGGCTGTTCGTGAATTCCTGCCCGAAATCTTTCGGCGCAGTGGCCATCGTCGTCGCCACAAGTGCAGCCTGGTCGTTCGGTCCGAAATACTCTTCGATGAACCTCCGGAGGAGAATCTTCGCCTGCGTCGCCTGCTCCGGCCTCATGTCGTCGATCGCGATCACGTAGGTGCGCCCGGGCGGCCCGTCGTTGCCAAGCACGTCCGAGTCGCCTGGTGTGCGCTCGGCGCGCTCGAGCGGGATGTCGACCGGCTTGAACGTCGTGATCGGACGTGGAGTGCCGTCCTCGAAGATCTCGAAGTCGGCCTGGGTCAGGCCCGACACCGGGTTTCCAGACGCGTCGGTGACGATGACGGTCAATTGGACGGCTTCAACCGAAGCGCGGAAGGTCGGCAGCGGCTCCTGTGGTGGCGACGACGGCTGCTGCCGGCCGAGCAGCAGCACGCCGCCACCGGCAAGGGCAGCCAGCGTGGCGATGAGACGCGCGCGGAGGCTTCTTATCGAGTGAGCGTGCACGGTGCGCAGCGACACAAGCAACGGTCGGACCACGGCCGTCGCGAGGATTCTCACGGATTGTCGGCTCACCGAGCTAAAGCCCCGGTGCTGCCTGTACTCACCGAGCTGAAGCTCGGTGCTGCCTGTACTCACCGAGCTAAAGCTCGGTGCTGCCTGTACTCACCGAGCTAAAGCTCGGTGCTGCGAGTGTCGCCTCGGTGCTGCGAATCCTTGGGGTATCAGCGACCGGGCGGCGTGTAGCTCGGCGACTTCTTCGCAGCCGCGTCTATCTCTTCCGGTGTGAGCAGTACGATCAGCTCGCTGGTGACGCTTCCACTCGCCGAGAGCGCAATCGAGGCGGCGGCAGCGGAGGCCGCGTCAGGCACGTCGACGATCGCGTACACATCGCTCGCCCCGAACGCGTAATAGAACGCCTCCATGCTTCCGCCGACACTTCGCACGAGCGCCTGCGCCGCCTCGCGCCGCTTGGAGCCGCCGTCCTTGATGAGACCCTTCGCTCCGTCGGCTGTGTACGCCACCTTGAGCAGATACTTCGGCATCGATGACTCCTTTCTCTCTCTTCTTCGGCATTCCGCATCCGGCATTCGAGTTGTCCGCGCGGTTCCGCTGGTGTTCGCGCCGGCCACTGTTCCCCGTCGAGACGGCGACCTTACCGCAGGAATCCCGCGCGTGCAACGATGCCTTTGTCGTCCGGAGGCATGCACGGCATGCGACACCGGTTCCGTCTGGACCCGGCGAAGTGGGCGGAGCACAATACAGGCGGATGCTCGCAGCAGGAGACCCGCCCGCCGGCCGCGCCCGCGGTCTTCCGGAGAGTGCTTTCTCCCAGCTCCGCCTCATCGTCGACAGCCTGCCGATCCTGATTGCCCACTGCGACGCGCACGGCAGATACCTGTTCGTGAACAAGGCCTACGCCTCGCGCTTCGGCCTCGAGCCCGACGACATTGTCGGCCTCGGCATCGACACGGTGATCGGGCGTGCGGCGTATGAGGCGCTGCTGCCATACATCGATCGCGTGCTCGCCGGCGAGCGCGTGACGTTCGAGATCGACGTGCCGTACGAGGAGCTCGGCTCGCGCACGATGCGCTGCGAATACGTGCCGTCGGACGCTGCCCCGGATGGCAGCGTGGAGTCGTTCGTCGCCTCGATCCTCGACGTCACGGATCAGCGGCGCGCCGAGAGCGCCCTGCACGAACGCGAATCGCATTTCCGCGCCGCCTTCGAGCTCTCTGCCGTGGGACAGGCGTTCATCGGATCCGACCGGCGCTTCCTGCTCGTCAACGATCGCTACTGCGAGATGACCGGCTACTCGCGCAGCGAGTTGATGGAGAGGCGGCCGGACGACATCACCCACGCCGACGACCTCGAGCGCGACCTGGAGCTCGCGGGCACCTTGCGCCGCGGCGAGGTCAAGGGCGTCACCGTCGAGAAGCGCTACGTGAGGAAGGGCGGCGGCGTGATCTGGGTGCGCATCCATGCCACGCTGTTCAAAGATCGCACGGGCGAACCCATCGGCGCCTTCTCCATGATCGAGGACATCAGCCGGGAGAAGCTCGAATCGCGGGAACGCGAAGTGCTCTTCGCGCGAGAGCATGCGGCCCGCCTCGACGCCGAGGAGGCGAACCGGACCAAGGACGAATTCCTGGCGACGCTGTCGCACGAGCTGCGCACGCCGCTCAACGCCATCCTCGGCTGGACGCAGATGCTGCAGCGCAAGGCGGTGGCGCCGGATCGCGTGGACGCCGCGCTCGAGGCGCTCGACCGCAATGCGCGCAAGCAGGCGCAGCTCGTCGACGACCTGCTGGATCTGTCACGGATCGCGGCGGGGCGCCTGAAACTGAACCTCGAGGACGTGGTGCTGACGATGGTCCTCGACGCGGCCATCGATACGATTCAGCCGGCGATTGACGCCAAGCGCATCGCCTTCACCCGCGAGGCGCCGCCTGCGCCCGTCAGGATCGAAGCCGATCCGATCAAGCTGCAGCAGGTGTGCTGGAACCTGCTCTCGAACGCGGTGAAGTTCACGCCGGAGGGCGGGCAGATCCACGTGTCGGTTCGCCCCGCGTCCGAGCAGGTGCACGTTATCGTTCGCGACACCGGCATCGGCATCGATCCGGCGTTCACGCCGCGGCTGTTCTCGCGCTTCGAGCAGGCCGATCGGTCGACCACCCGCGCCTTCGAAGGGCTCGGGCTGGGGCTGGCGATCGTGCGGCACCTGGTAGAGCTGCACGGGGGAACGGTGAAAGCGGAAAGCGCCGGGAAGGGGCGGGGAGCGACGTTCACGGTGACCCTGCCCACATCACGGCGCGGTGCGGCACGCACGGGCGCTGACGACCCGGCGTGAAGAGGGGCGCTACTTCTTTTTCGTCGCCGGCTTCTCGGCTTTCGGCGTCGCCGCCTGTCCGATCTCGGTCACGCTCGACGGCGCCTGCGGAATCACTTCGTTCGGATACCAGTAGTGCGTGTGGCAGTTCTCGCACGCGCGCTCGATTTTTTCACCGATCTCGAAGACCTTGTCCGCGTCCTTGGCGTCGATCGCGGAGAGCACCTCCTGGGCGGCATCGTGCAGAGCGGTCGCACGCATGTTCCAGGTCGACCGATCCTTGTTGATCAACTCCTCCATCTCGGACGGTTCGAGCTCGACACCCGGCGTCTCGGATTTTTCGCCTGGACGCGCCACGTGCCGGCCGGGAATCTTCAACAGGTTCGACGCTTCCATCAGCGCCACGGCCCCGTGCCGCACCTTGATCCAATCGTCGTCGGTCTGCGGCTTGTGTTCGACGATGCCCTTGGCCGTGCTCTCGGCAGTGACAGCCAGCCAGACCACGTCGGCGTTGATGTCGACGACTGACTGCATCAAGTCCTTGATCGTGGCGGTCGCGATGTAGTTGGGCTCTGTTGACGGAGCGGCCGCCTGGGGCCCTGCCTTCTGACAGCCGGCCACGATCACCAGGGCGCCAGCGGCGATCAGCCCTGCGACTTGGCATTTCGAACCATGGTTCTGCATCTGTTGCCCTTTCGGTGCACGGGACTGTCGCGCACACACCTGCAGCCAATATAAGCGGGCAGGGGTGGGTCTGTTCTTAAATCTTCTTCAGGTTTGCCGGATCGTCGGGCGTGTCCGCCTGAAGGCGGACGCTGCGTCGCGTCCGGATCGCCGGGCGTGTCCGCCCGGAGGCGAACACCGCGTAGTGTCCGGCTTTGGCCGGACCCGGATCGCGAGTCTTTGCAGCGTCAGTCGGCTCGGCTGGTCCTGGTCAATTCGCGGCCGGTTCGGCACCACCGGACGTGAGCTTCCGGCCGTTCGAGAGGGTGGCCGTCACGAACATGCCGCCCGGGGAGCCGTCCTTCATCGGGCGCACGACGATCGTGGCCTTGTCGCCCGGCTTGAAGGAGGTCTTGCTCCAGCCGCGCCGGGCGAGGAAATTGGGGCTCATCCCCTCGACGCCCCACGTGTCGGTGCCGCCCTTCTCGTTTGGCACGTCGATCCAGATCCACGTGTGCGGGTTGGTCCAGTCGAACTGCTTGATGGTGCCGACCAGCGTCTTCTGGCCGTTCATATCGAACGGCGCGAAGGAATGGTGGGCGAACACGCTCGATGTCGCCGCCAGCAGCGTCATGATGACCAGGGTCCTTCGTATGATGCGCATCGTGTCCCTCGCTGTGTCCTACTCTGCCGGGCTGAAGCCCGGCACTGCTTCGACCAGCTGAAGCCGGACGCTACTTCTTGCTCGGGTTGTCGAGCCTGATGCCGGCCTTGCCGCTCGAGTCGACGAAGTTCCGATTGTTCTCCTCGCAGATGTATTCGGCGATGGTCCAGTCGCGATGGCGGCGCAGCGTTCTCGAAGACGTGGAAGGCGCCGTCAGCACCTCGGGATCGGTGATCGTCGTCTCGATGCTCATCGTGTCGGGATCCGTGAGGCGGAACCGCTCGACGATGCGCGCCTTCTCGCTTGCTGGAACGCCGTTGACGATTTGCGTCAAGGGGGAGAAGCCGACGGTCTCGACCACCAGCGTGTCGCCTTCCCAGCGCCCGATCGACGTGCCATGGAACTTGAGGTCGGGGTCGGCCGGCAGCGCCCGCCCGTCGGTGTAGATGTGGCGCACCTGCTGATAGGCCTCGATCACGATCGTGACCTTGCCGGGGGTGAGCAGGAACTCCATCGGATACGGCTGCCCCATGATGCCGGGCATGCCGGGCGGCAGGCAGTTGGCGGTCTGGTTGTCTTCGGCCGCCTTCGACTGCTGCGCTTTGCGAATGGCCTCGGCAGCCGGAGTCAGCTGCGGGCCGGCCGGCCCGGCGCCGCGGCCGCCGCCGCGCGCTCCGCCTCCACCGCCTCCACCGCCACGAGCGGCGCCGCGTGCTCCGCCGCCGCCACCACCCGCTTCCCAGACGCCGCTGAAATCGGGCAGCTTCGCCAGCGCAGCCCAGTCAGCGGGCGTCGGCTGCTTGGTGACGGCGTTCTGCGCGATCAGGCTGCCGGCGCCGCCGGCGAGCACGGCGATCAGCACCCCTGCGGGCACGTGTCTGCGTCGCATGCTTCAACTCTCCGTGTGGACGTGCGACGCCGATTGTAGTCTCGATTGGCCGGCTCGTTCGAGCGGGCGGTCCAGCTACTTCAGATTGAACTGGGCGGGCGGGATCTTCTCGTTCGGGTACCAGTACTTCGAGTGGCAGTTCTCACAGGCTTCCTCGATCTGAGAGCCGACCTGGAAGACCTGGTCCGCGTCCTTCGCTTCGATCGCCTTGAGGGCAACCATGGCCGCGTCGTGCAAGGCGGTGGCGCGCTTGTTCCAGGCGGCGCGGTCCTTGTTGATGATCGCCTCCATTTCCTCCGGCTCGAGCTCGACTCCCGGCGTCTCCGACTTCTCGCCCGGCCGCGCGACGTGCCGACCCGGGATCATCAGCAGGTTGGCTGCTTCGGCCAGCGTGATGGCGCCGTGACGCACCTTGTCCCAGTCCTCGTCGGTCTTCGGGGCGGTCTCGATGAGCCCTTTCTCGGTGCTGACGGTCGACACCGAGAGCCAGACGACGTCGGCATTCGTGTCGACGATCGAATCCATCAGGTCCTTGATGGTCGAGGTCGGCACGTACGGTGGCGAGGCCGGCGGATCCGCCGCGGGCTGAGAAGTCTGGCAGGCGGCGCTCGCGAGCACGATCGCCAACAACGAGACGCTCAGGGAGAGCAACCAGGAACGTTTCTGCACGTCGAAGTGTCACGCCCGGCTCTCCGTTCCTGCCGGTGCGCCCGTCCGCCACTATAAGCCGATCGCGCGGGCGTGAGCCTGAATTCTTCTTAAGAGAGGCACCGAGAACAACCACCTCGGTGCCTCAATATTCTCTCGGTGCCCTCGGGGCCGCGCCCCCTCACCCCTTCTTCTGAATCGCGGCCCGCAGGTCGGCCATCGTCGTCAGGCGCGGGCCATGCAGCGCTGCGATCTGACGCACGTTCAGCTTCAGGCGCTGAATGTTGTCGTACAGGTTGACCGAGTAGGGGTTCGGGCTCGCGGGCGGCGGGGCGTTGGCCGCCAGCGGTGTATAGGCGTCGCCCTCGATGAGGATCCCCTCGACGGGAAGAAAGATCATCCCGAACCCGTCGTTGTGCCCGTTGCTCTGGATCATGTGCACCTCGATCGGATGCCGTCCCTTCAGCTCCAGCTTGCTCTTGTTGAACGTCTGGAACGTCGCCGTCTTGCTGGACTTCGCGAGGAGATCGGGGTTGAGCGTCCGCGGTGCCTTCCAGGCCTGCTCGTAGTACGGCTTGTTCATCTCGTGTGTGATGACCGTGGCGCCTTCGTTCACGTAGGTGCGCAGACCGCCCGAGTGATCGAAGTGGTGGTGGGTGTTGATCACGTAGCGGATCGGCTTCTTCGGGATCGTCGCCTTGACCTTTTCGATCACGGCCAGCGAGCGCGCCTCGTTCTGCGGCGCTTCGACGATGACGATGTGATCGCCCTGATCGATGGCGACGCTGTGATGCGTGCCGCCCTTGATGTAGTAGACGCCGTCGGCCAGCCGCTCTGCCGTGGCGGTGATCGCCGGCAGCGCGGCGTTGCTGACTTCGGCCGGCACGGTGATGTCGGCCGCGGCATTCAGCGTCACGGCCGACACTGTGAGCTCGAGCACCGGATAGCCCCCCTGCTCCCGCGCGATGATCGATGGGAACTTGATGCCGCCGAAGTCCTTGTAGTCGGAGTACCTGAACGCCACGGGCGCGTCACCGAGCACGGGGTCGTCGATGACCGTCTGCACGCGCACCACTTCGTCCTGCGGGTTGATCCGACCCTTGTACGTCCGGCCTCCGGCCGTGAACGTCACGTCGGCGCCGCCGTCATCCGTCGGTGTCGTGGTGGCGTTATTGGCGAGCGCCGCCTTGAGGAACCCTTGCGGCGTCGCCCAGATCTCCACGGTGCGTTCGGCGACGGCCGCCGGCTGTGACGTGGGGACCGCGGGAGTGTTGGGCGGCGAGTTGGCTGGAGGCGCCACGTTCCACGCCGCGGCGCCGCTGACGTACTGATCCGGGCGCTGCTCGGTCGGCGTCGGACGCACCCGCCCTGGCGTGATGGACTGTTTGCGCGTCATCTGCACGCGCGCGGCGGGCGTCTCGTAGTTGATGGTTGCCGTGTAGCTCGTGACGTCGAACTGCGGCCACGAGGTCCTCGGGCTGGCCGCCTGCCCGAACTGGTACCAACGGCCCGAACCCGCGATCTCGATGGACTTCACGCCGGCCGCGCCGAGCGCGTCGGCGGACGATTGAAGGGTGGCTTTGTGCCCGCACGCCGCTGCGGTGAACGCCGTCGCCAGTACGACCGCCAGAACGGTTGGTCTGCGCATGACATCCCCCAGGGCTTTGATCTCGCGCGTCGCGCCAGGCGGCGCCGGGGGGCCGGCCGCTGGCTGTCTCGCCCGAGTCAAAGAGGAAACGTTACCGATATGTTGTAGAAGCCCGGAGTATAGACGAGAGCGTCCTCCTCGTCGACGCTGATTGTCGTGCAAGTTTTCGCCCGGCGAGGCGGCGATTCCATATAAGCTTGGGCATCATCACCAACAGTCAGACGCCCAGCACTGGGCCTTGGCGTCCAGCAGCTTCTGTCACACGACTTCCCGTGGGAGGCATGATGATTCTGAAGCTCCAGAGCCGCGCCGTGTGCCTGATCCTCGCCGTCGTCGCGGCTTCGACGGCCTTCGCGCAGGGTGTGCAGACCGGCACGGTTCGCGGCACCGTGCGCGGCACGAACGGCGCACCCGTGAGCAACGCCACGGTCAGCGTGTCGTCTCCGGCGCTGCTCGGGCCACGATCCACGACCACCGGAAGCGGTGGCGCGTACGTCTTCACCGGGCTTCCACCCGGCGAATACAGGGTCGAGATTCGGTCCGCGACGGGTGCGGCCGTGGAGCGGCAGGCGCAGGTCCCGCTGGGCGGGGTCGTCGAAGTCGACGTCCGGGTGCAATCGTCGAACCTCGACATGGTCGTGGACGTTGTCGCGCCGCTGCTGACGACGCCGACGGTGAGCGCCAACTACGAGCACGACGAGATCGACGCCCTGGCCACCTCGCGGACGCTCACCGGCATCGCGCGATTCGCGCCTGGCGTCAGCGATCTCGTGCAGACCCCCGGGCCCACCGAGGGACAGGGCCAGGTCATCATCAACGGCGGGCTTGGCTACGACAACGTGTTCATGCTCAACGGCGTCGACGTCAACGACAACATCTTCGGGTGGCCCCAGAACCTGTTCATCGAGGACGCCATCGCCGAAACGCAGATCCTCACGTCGGGGATTTCGGCCGAGTACGGACGCTTCGGCGGCGGCGTGGTGAACGCCATCACGAGGAGCGGCGGCAACCTGTTCTCGGGCAGCTACCGGCTGAACCTGGCGAACGACACCTGGAGCACGGAGACGCCGTTCGAACGCTCGCGCGGCGTCACGCGGGTGAGTCGCTTCAACACCGTGCACGAGGGGACATTCGGCGGTCCGATCGTCAAGGATCGGCTCTGGTTCTTCCTGGCCGGCCGCTACGCACGCCAGGAGACGTCGCCGACGCTGCCGGTGACCGGCGCGCAGTTCACCACCACCGATCGCAACGAGCGCGGCGAGATCAAGATCAGCGCGGCGCTCGCCCCCGGACATACGGTTCAGGGCAGCGCCATCGGCAATCCACGGCGGCAGACCGACCAGGCCAACTTCGCGGGCGCTCTGGCGACGATCGATCCGTTCGCGCTGAGCGACAAGGAGCGGCCGAATCATCTCCTGGCGTTCAACTATCGGGGAGTGGCGAGCCAGCAGCTGCTGCTCGACGCGCAGTACTCGCACGAAGAGTTCTCCACCAACGCGGGCGGCGGCACGGACAGCAGCCTCGTGGAATCGCCGTTCGTCACGCTCGACTTCGCGCAGCAGTACAACGCCCCATATTTCGACGCGTCGGATCCCGACCGGCGCAACAACCGCCAGCTCACCGGCAGCGCGCAGTACTTCCGAGACGCGCACCAGCTCAAAGTCGGATACGAGTGGTTCAGGAGCCAGAAGATCGGCGGCAATACGCCCTCTGCCTCCGGCTACGTGTTTCAGACCGACTACCTCGAGGACGCCGCTGGCCTGCCGGTGCTCGACAGCGACGGGCGCATCGTCCCGATCTTCACGCCCGACGACACGTTCGTCTTCCACTTCATCTCGACGCCAGGCGCGACGTTGAACATCGACCACAACTCGGTGTACGCCCAGGATCACTGGGTCGTGTCGAAGAACGTGTCTGCCGATCTCGGCGTGCGTGTCGAGCACGTGACGACCAGCGCCACCGACGTCGAAAGCGGTGTCGATGCCGTGCGGACGGTGCCAAGGCTGGGGGTGGGATACGACCTGCGCGGCAACGGCCGGTACGTCGTGCACGCGGCCTACGGTCACTATTCGGGGCGCTACAGCGACGCGCTCTTCATCGCCAACAGCCCCGTCGGCAACCCGAGCGAGATCGACGGCGTCTACAAAGGCCAGCCGGGGCAGGGGCGAGCGTTCGCGCAGGGATTCGATCTCACCAACTACGACTTCAACGACGTCTTCGCGTCGTTTCCGACCGCAAACGTGCGCTTCGACCCGGATCTGCGGTCACCCCTGACGAAGGAGTTCACCACGTCGTTCGGAGCCGACCTGTGGCAGAAAGGATCGATCCAGGCCGCCTATGTCTGGAGACGCACCGGCGATCTCGTGGAGGACTTCACCAGCCTCGCCAACGGCACGACGACCGTCGTCGAGCCCGGCGTGAACCTCACGTTGACCAACCGGGTGTTCGCCAACACCGATCTCGCCAGTCGCGATTATCAGGGTTTGCAGTTTCAGGGGCGCTACACCGCTCGCCGCGGCTGGACCTGGAACGGCCACTGGACGGTGCAGCTCGAGAACGACGGCAACTATGAGGGCGAAGCGCCGAACCGGATCACCACGTCAGCGATCGGCGACTACCCGGAGATCTTCACCGAGGCGTGGCATTACCCGACAGGGCGGCTGGCGAGCTTCCAGCGCCACAAGATCCATGTCTGGAGCGTCTACGAGCTCGACTTCGGGCGCGCCGGCTCGGGATCGGTGTCGGGGCTCTGGGGTTACAACTCGGCGCGCTCGTACTCGCTGCGGACCATCACGAGCATCACGTCCACGCAGCACGCCATCCTCGATGGGCTCGGCTACCCCGACGCGCCGCTGAACCAGACCATCTTCTATTCGTCACCGGGCTCGGAGCAGTTCGCGGGATACGGAATCTTCGACGCGTCCGCCAGCTACAACGTGCCGGTGTTCGGGCGCCTGCGTCCATGGATCAAGGTCGACCTCTTCAACCTGTTCAACAATCAGAAGTTGACCAGCTGGAATACATCGATCTCGCCGGACCCGGCGACGCCGCTCGACTCTCTTGGCCTTCGCACCGGGTACCGAACGGGGCCGGCGTTCGGCACGGCGACGAGCAACACGAACTTCCCGGTACCGTTTGCCGGTCAGACGGGCGGGCGCACGCTTCGGATGGCGATCGGGCTGAGATTCTAATTGTTTCCAATCGGGGCCTACAGGCCGCGTGCCAGAGGGCCCTCCACGACAACAGGAAAGCGTGGCGCACGGGAGTGAGCAAACGTGCGGGCGCTAGACATGATCCACGCCGTCCTCGCGCGCCGGCTCCCGCAGCTGCTGTTCCAGCGCCCGGCTGACGGCATCCCGCGCGCCGAGCCCGACAGCAAGCGCGACGGCGAAAACGATTCCGCCCAATAGGATGGCGAACGCCAGCAGCATTACGGTGCGCCCGATCCCGATGTGATCGAGCGCCATGGCCGCGGAAATGATAATCACCATCCACTTCACCGCGAGGCTGAAGAGTCGAGCCGACCGCAGGCCCATGTTCACCGCCCCGATCAGCACCGCTCGAGCCAGGAACCGCGCGACGATGCCGCCGATGACGACGATCACCAGAGCGGCGATCAGGTGCGGCACGTACTCCAGCACCGAGGTCGCGAATCTCGACGGCAGAGCAGCGTCGAGCGCGGTCAGGCCCAGCAGGAGGCCGAGCGCCAGCACCGTCCAGTAGGCGATCGACGCAATGAACGCTGACGCGCTGTGAGTTGTAGTCCAGCTGCCGACCGAGATGCCGAGCAGCTCGGCACGCCGGTCGAAGTCGAGGCCCTTGAGGGCTCGCAGCAGCAGATAGTGGACGACCAGCGCCACGACCA